>Ga0209415_10002260_pt1 | contig 36193 bp, 34 predicted proteins | sample PeaSoiSIISIP2007_FD_187696 | JGI IMG/M metagenome (GOLD analysis project Ga0209415, IMG submission 187696) | Peat soil microbial communities from Weissenstadt, Germany - SII-SIP-2007 (SPAdes) (version 2) | ecosystem: Environmental > Terrestrial > Soil > Wetlands > Peat | place: Germany... | reverse complement strand
CGCAGCCTCAACCTCTCGACCGCCGCCGGCATCGTTACCTACGCGGCGCTGGCGGCAACCGGTTTTCCGGGCCTCGTTTAAGACGGCGATGGGAACGCCGACACGGCGTCTTCGATCGCGCCGCGAATGGCGTCGTTCGCGATCGGCGCGATGTGGTTGACCACGGTGGCTTGCTGATCGAACGTGTGCGTGCCGCAATCGTAGGTCCGTAACGCGATGTGGGCGGTCGTTTGCGGCGACGTGCTTGCCGTTGCGACGCGCGTGGTGTCGAGCGCCCCCGCGATCAGCGTTTGCGCGTTCGTCTTGATGCACACGGACAGGCCGTCGGTGGCGGGATCGATCGGCTGGGCGCTCGTCACGGTTACGGCCCGGTACCCGCGCGCCTGCAGCGTTTCGAGCAGCGCGCGCAACGCGTACGCCCGGTCGCCGTTGAGCGCCGAACCGGCGATCGGTAACAGCGCGTAGCCGCTGAACGGCGGGGAGGTGATCAGCGGCGTCCCCGCGGCCGCCGAGCCCGGCGGCGGCGCCGCCGCACCGCGAACGAGTTCGGTGCGGATGCGCGCACCTTGGCCGATGACGTCGTCCAGCGTGCGGAACTGAATCGTCCCCGACCAGACCACCGTTCCGCTGCGCGTGCTGACCAGATTCTCGATGGCCGAGTAGTTGTTGAACACGGGCACGATCGCACCGCTGAAATACAGATCGGCACCGGCGGCGCGCGCCGCGCGGCTGTAGTCCGCGGGCTTTGTCGAAGCGCGCCCGCGCACGACGTCGACGCCGCCGAGCGCCACGATCTCGGCCGCGATCCGCTCGCTGAGCCCGGCGCCCAAATCTTGCGGCGCCGACCCGTTGACGGCAAACGGGTACACGACGAGGATCGGCAGCGCGGCGGCGGATGGCAGCGCGCACAGCGGAACGAGCAGACCGGCCAGCACGGCGAACAGGCGACGGAGCATTCCGGTGCCTTTAGCGAGAGTCGGCGGCGCTCATGCCGAAGCCGGCATTATGCCGACGCAAGCGCACGAGATCGACGCTATCCAGAGCCGGGTCATCGCCTGCCGCCGGTGCCCCGAACTCGTTGCCTACCGCGAAGAGGTCGCGCGTGAGAAGCGGCGGGCGTACCGCGACCACGAGTATTGGGGCAAGCCCGTTCCGGCGTTCGGCGACCCGCTCGCGCGCGTCGTGCTGGTCGGCCTCGCACCGGGCGCGCACGGCAGCAACCGCACCGGGCGCATGTTCACCGGCGATGCGTCCGGCGAATGGCTCTATCGCGCACTGCATCGCGCCGGCTTCGCGAGCCAACCGGTCCAAGTCGATCGCAACGACGGAATGCGCTTGCACGACGCGCTGATCACCGCAGCCGTCCGCTGCGCACCGCCCGGCAACAAGCCGACGCCGGGCGAGCGCGCGGCGTGCTTACCGTACCTGGAGGCGGAGTTGGCGGCCTTGCATGGGATGCGCGTGATCGTCACGCTGGGCAAGATCGCCGACGACACCGTGCATCGCATCGTGAAGCGGTCGGGCAGCTATCGGTCGCCGCGCGCCCCGTTCAAGCACGGCGCCGAAACCCGCATCACGCTGCCCGGTTCGCCGGCTGCCACGATCCTCGCGTCCTACCATCCGAGCCGGCAGAACACGAATACCGGCGTGCTGACCGAACCGATGCTCGACGCGATCTTCAGCCGCGCGCGGAGCCTGTGTGGTGCACGCGGGTCGGCAGCACGTTGAGTTCCTCACAGCCGGTTTTCGTGACGAGTACACCGGCGCCGATGTTGACGCGCTGCAGGCCGATGCACGCGTTCGGTTCGAGCTCCAGCACCATGCCGGGGACGAGGACGAGCTCACCGCGCCGGATGCCGACCGTAATCTGACCTTCGACCGCGGCCTCGCGCGTGCCGGCAAGTTGCTCGCGGTTGAGCGCGCTGAAACCGGTGGCACCGAACGACATCGTGTGCGCGAGCGGCGTCTTGCCCCAGCAGCCGCTGCGCTCGAGCGGCGCCTCCATCGCGCGCACGACCTCAGCGAACGTCACTCCGGGGCGAACCGCGGCGACGCCGGATTCGTAGGCTTCGCGCGCGACGCGCTCGCAGGTGAGCAAAATGTCGTCGACCGGATCGAGCGCAACGCTCATCTGCACTTGCGCTTCCACGCCGCCGTAGAGCGTGTGGATCTCCGCCTGCACCAGGTCACCGCGTTCGAGAACGCGCGGGTGCTCGGCCCGTAGCGCCCAGCGCGGAGCGCCCCAGCCGATGTTGTCCGGCCCCGACTGCAAGCTCAGGTTGGGATACCGCGTCTCGCACCCCCAGCGGTAGATCGTGCGCATGATTTCCGCATACACGCTCGCTTCGTTCACGCCCGGCCGCGTGGCCTCGATCATCGCCACGCAGGCTTCTTCGCTGACGCGCGCCGCGAAGCGCAAGAGCGCGATCTCCTCGGCACTCTTGACGAGCTTGAAGTCGGTGAGGTCGGCCGTGAAATCTTCGATCTGCAGCTGCGGCAGCTCGCGGGTCAGGTTGCGATAGAATCCCAACGGCAGCAACCCCTCGCCCTCACCCGGCGCGCTCGGACCGAACCCGACGATCCCGACGCGCTCCGACTCCAGACCCCGCTCGCGCAGGAGCGCGGCAACGCCGGCGCCGCCGGCGCCGATGCGCACGTCGGTGACCCACGGCGTCACGCCGCGCCGCGCACTCTCGAGCGCGCGCGACGTCCGTTGGGTCGAGAACGTCAGCGCGGTCGGCTCGCCGTCCAGCGGCAGGATGACGACCGCATCGAGGAAGTCGTCGATCAGGTAGCTCTCGAGTCGCTCGCGTCCGTTGAAGCTGCCGACGACGATCGCCGCGAGCGCCCGCGCGCGCATGAGCCGCCGCAACCCGGCCCAGCGCCGGTCGCGCTCGGCCAGCGAGAGAACGGGCCCCCGTTCGGGCGTGGTTTCAATCACCGCCGGCCATGACTGCGGTCCGGCGCAGCGCGCGCAACTGCAGTTCGACTTCGACGAACGGCCGCACGTCGACGATGTCGGGCTGCGAGCCGGCAACGACGTCGCGGCCGGCCAGCTTCGCGGCGCCCGCGAGTATCCATGCACTCGGCACGATGTCGGCCGTACGCTTCCAAATGGTGCGGGGGAGGTTGCGCTCGAGCGCCGACAACTCGCGGTGCCACAATTTCCGAATCGCAATGACGCCGACATCGCCGCGCCCGAGCCGCTCGCGGTCACGGTCGACGATGCGCCCCTGCCCGACCTGCGCGATATCGTCTTGCAACCGAACGAGGTCGACGCGCTGCGCATCGACCTCGCTCAACGCGAGTTCGCCCGACAGGATCCGGTCGCACACATCCTGGTGCGCGAGGTCGATCGTCGCGCGGCGTTGCTCGCGGCGAGCGCGAATCGCCGCCGCGGCGTCGCCGAGCGCCGGCACGCGATGCAAGCTGAACTGGACGTGTTTGGTGTCGTCGATGGGCACCCACCAAAACAGCGACTCCTGCCAGCCGATCTCGGCGTCGGTCGGAAGCGCCGTCATATAGAAGACGTTCGGCATGCCGAACTGCTGCACGCGTACCGCGCCGTCGGGCCGCGTATAGCGATACGTGACGCCCCATGCCGACTCGGGCGCTTCGAGTTGCAGCCCGCTGCCGATGCCGCTGAACGACGCGGCGTTATCGTGATGCACGAACTCGACATGGCTCATGTCGAGCGCGTTCTCGAGGTTCTGAAACGCGTTGCAGGCACGGTAATACGAGTCGACCTCGATGAAACCGGCCGAGTGGTCGAATTCCGGATAGCGCGGAAACTCGGGCGCCGGCGCCGGGCCCAGATAGGCGAAGATCAAACCGAGATACTCGCGCGCCGGATACGCGCCGATCGCAACTTTCTCGCGAAATGCCGAGCCCTCGGCCGGCTGTTCGAGGCACGCGCCGTCGGCGCCGAAACGCCAACCATGATAGAAACACCGCAGCGTATCGCCGTCGACCCAGCCGGCCGAGAGCTGCGCCCCGCGGTGCGGACAGCGCGCGTCGACGAGGATCGGCGTTCCGCCGCCGCCGCGATAGAGCGTGAAATCCTGGCCCATGATGCGCAGCGGCGTCGCTCGGCCCCCCGGCAGGTCGGAGCTATGGAAAACCGGTTGCCAGAAGCTGCGCAAGTAGCGCCCGCCGAGCGTATCGCGCCCGCTGCGGACCTCGGGTTGTTCGTGTAACGCCGGCCGTTCCTCGATCGCCATCGCCTCGATAGGATACGCGAAGGTAGTGTGAAACGCAACGAACGATGCGCACATTCACCTTCGTTCTGCTGGCGCTCGCTCTCGCTGCCTTCCCGAGCGCTGCGCTGCGCGCTGACACTCCGCTCACGATCAACGTGATCAGTCTGCCGAGCGATACCGCCGGTACACTGTACTACGCCGACGAGCTGGGGTATTTCAAAGCCGCCGGTCTGGACGTGCACATCACCGACATGACCGCCAGTCCGCCGATCGTTGCGGCCGTCGCGTCGGGCGCCGGCGACATCGGTTTCTCCGTCGTCACGTCGACCGCGGTCGCGCACGAACGCGGGATTCCGGTGCGCTTCATCGCGCCCGGCGCGATGTGGGTGACGGCCAACGGAACGGCGCAACTCGTCGTCGCGAAAGACTCGCCGCTGCAAACCGCCGCTAGTTTCAACGGCAAGACCATTGCCGTCACCGGCCTGGCCGACCTCACCTACTACGGCACGAAGGCGTGGCTGGAACGCAACGGCGGCGACACGTCGACCGTCAAGTGGGTGGAGCTGCCGTTCCCCGAGATGGCCGCCGCCGTCGCGCAGCATCGCGTTGACGCCGCCATGATCGCCGAGCCGTTCTTGGAAGCGGCCAAACCGCTGGTGAAATTCGTCGCACCGGTCGACGATGCGGTCGCGCCGCGTTTCATGTCGACCGGCTGGATTGCGACTGACGGCTGGATCAAAGCACATCCGGCCGAAGCCGAGAAGTTCGCGGCGATAATGAGCCGCACCTCACAGTGGGCCAACACGCATCAAAAAGAGTCGGCGGCGATTCTCCAGCACCACACGCGCATCACGCCCGAGGTTGCCGCGACGATGAGCCGCGTGGAATACGCGACGACGCTCGATCCCAAGATGCTGCAACCGTCGATCGACGCCGCAGCCAAGTATTCGACGACGCCGATGCGCGACACGCCCGCCGCCGAACTGATCTGGAAGCCTTGAGCAGAACTACTTTCTATACGCCGCCGGACTGAACAGATCGCGCGCGGCGAAGTTCGCCGGAATGCTGCCGTACTTCGCGGCGGTGTCGATCAGCGGTTGCACCAGCGCCGGATCGAGCGCGGGCGTATAGAACGCGCGCGACATCGTCCGGATCGTCGCCGGATCGATGCCGGTGAAGGCGGCCAGCAGCGGAACCGTTTCGTCGTGATGGGTCACCACGTACGCCGATGCGCGGCTCATGATTTCGCCGAATTTTCGGACGGCGTCGGGATTGCGCGCGACGAAGTCGGCGGTTGCGAACCAGCCGGAGAACATGAGCCGTTTCGAGATCGCGTCGATCTGCCGTCCGAGGTTGCGATACTTGCCGGTCTTCATCGCTTGGGTGTAGGCCGGGTTCACGATGAGCCCGCAGTCGATCCGCCCCGCATCGAGGGTCGAGGCGACTTGGGCGCTGGGTTGCTCGATGAACTTGACGCGCTTGGAGTTGCCGCCGTGCTGATCGATCCACGCATTCATGGCCAGCCACTGGAAGTCGTTGAGCGCCGCGGCGGAGATGATTTTGCCGTCGAGATCGGCGCCCGAACGGATCGGCGAATCTTTGAGCACCAAGATCCCGCTGTCGTCGGACTCGGGCGTGTAGAGTCCGCCCGGAGCGATGACGGTCAACGGTACGCCGCGCGCGTGCGCAACGATCACCGCCAGCATGCTCGATTTGCCGACGTCGACGGCGCCCCCGACGACGGCCGCGGCGACCGCCGTCCCGCTGCTGATGCGCGCAACGTCAACCTCGATGCCGGCCTGGCGGAAGAGTCCCGCTTTGTCGGCCCACAGGACCGGTGTCACGTCGTCGTCGGGCGCCGAGGCGATTCGGATGACGACCGGAGCCGGTGTCTGCGCTAGGACCGTCCCCGGTAGGAGTGCCAGCGCCGGTCCCAGCGCGAGGAGCGTTTTTCGGGCAAGCATCGGCGGTTACGTCGGCGGCTTGAGGCGCAGCGCGAGGTGCAGATCGCGCAGCGCCGTGTCGGGCACGCCGGACGGCGCATCCATCATGACGTCGCGCGCCGTCTGGTTCTTCGGAAAGGCGATGACGTTGCGGATGTTCGTATCGCCACAGGCCAGCATCACGATGCGGTCGATGCCCAGCGCCATCCCGCCGTGCGGGGGTGCGCCGTAGCGCAGTGCTTCGATGAAGAACCCGAAGCGGTCGGCGATCTGCTCGTCGCTCAAACCCAGACGCTGGAACACTTTGCGCTGAAACGCGTGGTCGTGATTACGGATCGAACCGCTACCCAATTCGTATCCGTTGAGCACGAGATCGTAATGCTGCGCCGTCACCGCGAGCGGCTCTGTGTCAAAGAGCTCCTGCTGGCCCGGCGCAGGTGCAGTAAACGGGTGGTGCGAGAAGGTGATCTCACCGGTGTCTGCGTCGCGCTCGAAGAGCGGGAAGCCGCGCACCCAGCAGAAACGAAACACCTTCGGGTCGCGCAGGGCGAGCCGGTCGCCGATCTCGAGCCGCAGCTTGCCCGCGATGTCCGACGCTTCGCGTTCGCGTTCGCCAACGAATACGATCGCGTCGCCATTCTCCGACATCGTCTCGGCGCGCAGCGCGGCCAGCGTCGCCTCGCCGAGGAACTTCACGATCGGGCCTTTCGCTCCGTCGGGGGCGAGCGTGATGTACGCCAGGCCCTTCGCGCCGTAGGATTTCGCGGTCTCGGTGAGCGCGTCGAAGTCGCGCCGCGAGAGCGCGGCGCCGCCCGGATAGCGCAGCGCGATCACCCGGTTGCCCGCGGTCTCCGCGAGCGTGCGAAAGAGCTGAAAGTCGCTGCCGCGGAAGAGCTCGGCCACGTCGATCAGCTCGAGGCCGAAACGCAAGTCGGGCTTGTCGCTGCCGAAGCGGCGCATCGCTTCGTGATAGGTGAACTGCGGAATTTCGCCGTCGATCGGCAGACCGAGCGCGCGGAACCATACGTCGCGCATGCAGCCTTCCATCATCGCCATCACGTCGGCTTCGCCGACGAACGACATCTCGATGTCGAGCTGCGTGAACTCGGGCTGGCGGTCAGCGCGCGGATCTTCGTCGCGGAAGCAGCGCGCGATCTGCATGTACCGTCCGAGCCCGCCCATCATCAAGAGCTGCTTGAGAATCTGCGGCGACTGCGGCAACGCGTAGAACGTGCCGGGGTGCACGCGGCTGGGCACGATGTAGTCGCGCGCGCCCTCCGGCGTCGACTTGATGAGGATCGGCGTCTCGATCTCGAGGAACTCGTGCGCGTCGAAGTAGTCGCGCATCGCTTTGACGATGCGGTGCCGCACCGTCAGATTGTGCTGCATCCGCGGCCGGCGCAAGTCGAGGTAGCGATACTTCAGACGCACGTTTTCGTCGACGTCGTCGTCGGCTGAGACGACGAACGGCGGCGTCTCCGAACGCGCGAGCAACTCGAGCTGCGCCACCGGTACTTCGATCGCTCCGGTTGCGAGCTTCGGATTCTCGGTGCCGTCGGGGCGGCGCCGCACGCGGCCGCGCGCGCGGACGACGAACTCGTTGCGCAGCGTCTCGGCGAGGGCAAACGTCGCTGCATCGGCGGGATCGAAGGTGATCTGCGTGATGCCGTCGCGGTCGCGCAGATCGATGAAGATCAAGCCGCCGTGGTCGCGCCGCCGATGGACCCAGCCGGAGACTTCGACGCCGCGGTCGACGTCGGCCGCGCTCAGCGCTCCGCAAGATACGCGCGCGAATTCAGGATGGGTCACGTAATGCCGCCTTGATACCGGTGAGGTAGTGATATTGGAAGGAAAGGGTGCGCGCGAAGCCCGGTGCTTTGGCGCCTTCGTCGATCCAGTGCCGCAGCGCCGGAACGCGATCCACGACGTCGTGCAGCACCAGCGAGACCGGCGTCATGCCCAAGCGCAGGCGCACGTCGAACGTCGGGTGCTTGCGGAAGAACCGCACGGTCGAACGGCCGGCCAGCTCCATACGCCCCTGCTGCTGATCGAACGGCACCGGGTGCCAGTGATAGTTGACCGCCTCGGGCGCATATTCGATCGACACCCCGGCGTGCTGCAAGCGATAGCCGAGTTCGAGGTCTTCGTGCCCGTAGCCGGTGAAGGCTTCGTCGAACCGCCCGACGCGCTCGAGATCGGCGCGCGCGACCGAGCAGTTGCCGGTCATGAAGTAGAGCCACGTCAGGTGCTTGCGCGTCGGCGGGTGCAACGGATCGCGCGCCGCGGCGTTGGCGCTCTTGCGCAGGTACTCGGCGTACGAATCGACCTGGATCTCGCAGCCGATCACCGCGCGCCCCGGACCTTTAGCGTGCCGGGCCAGGTGGCAGGCGAGGAGATCGGGCGCCGCGATGATGTCGGCGTCGGTAAACAGCACGAGCGCCGCGCGCGCCGCAGCGATACCCGCATTACGAGCGCCGGCCCGGCCCGTGTAGGGACCCGGCAGGTGGCGCACGTTGGGGGAACTGCGCGCGACCTCGGCCAGATACTCGGCGCTGCCGTCGTTCGACTGCGAATCGGCCACGATCACCTCGAACGCGTCGGCGCGCAGATCTTGCGCCACGAGCGACGGGATGACGTAGCGCAGCCGCTCGAGGCGATTGTACGTCGGAACGACGACGGAAATTTTGAGCGGGTCGGTCATAGTAGGCGTGCCACCGCCGCGACGATCTCGGCGCGCGACGCCTGCAGGGCCTGCGGCGCATCGGTCGGGGGTTTGCGTAGCACGGCGTTCGGCACCAGATACGGCGACCATTCCTGGGAGTTGAGCCAAAAGTAGGCGTGCTCGAAGAGGACGATCGTGGGCCGCTTCACGGCGCTCGCGACGTGCGTGGCGCCGGTATCGATCGTCACGATGCAGGCGGCACGCTCGAACGCGGCGGCCCACTGGCCGAAGGTCAGGCCACCGGCCACGCGGTCGGCGACCCCCGCCGCGCGCACCGCATCGGCGAGTTCGACCGCATCGGCACCATACGTCGCCACCAGCGGCCGTCCCAGCCTGCGCAGTTGCCGGAGCAGCTCGAGGAGGCTAGCGGTCGTGCTGCCGTGCTCGGTCCAGCGCCGCCCGAGGTGGACGATGATCGGATCGGACGGAAGATCGGCCACGGCCTCACGGTCGGCGCCGGTGATGACCACCCGCAGATCGGGGACGATCTCGGACGCGCCGGCGCGCTGCGCGAGTGCCAGGACCTGGTTGACTTCGTGCATCACGACGAGGTGCGGATCGCGCTCGCAAGTGGCGGGGTCGGCGTTGCTGATCAGACAGTCGGTGAGCCACCGCCGTGCGATCAAGCGCGTGACGAAACGGCGCTCGTAGGTGTAGCCGATGCGGCGCGGGGCGCGCGTGGCGGCGACCAGCCGCATATCGGCGGCGTTCGGTGCCAGCGCGAGCGCGAGATCAACGCCGCGAAAATCCCGGCCGAAGCGGTGCGGCGCCACGTCCGGCGGCAGAGTGGCGATCTCGTCGATGTCCGGGCTGTTCTCGACGACCACCGCATTGTAGGGGCTGCACGCGATCGTGATGTGCGCTTCGGGAAACGCCCGGCGCACCGTCGCGATTGCCGGCGTCGACAAAATCAAATCGCCGACGCGGTCTAACCGGGATAACAGGATTCGTCTTACGCTCAAGGCGGGTCTTTGGCAGCCGCTTCGGCGCGGGCAAGCTCGTCGTAATAGGCGTCGGCGGCGGCGAGCGGGGTGAAGACGCGCGCGATGCCGCTGCGATGCAGCAGCGCGCCGAGGACGCGCTGGGGCGGCGTCGTTCCGGTCGCCAGGTCGACGCGCCAGTGCGGATGCTTCGCCCGCAACTGCACGGCGGTCCGAGCCTGCGCGCGGACCTGGCGGACGACGTTCTCGACGTTCGCCCGCGCCTGCCGCGGCTTGTAGTGAAAGGCCAGCGCGTAGCGATTGAACACCGCGCGCGTGCCGAGCGCGCGCAATCGCATCCCGAGCTCGATGTCTTCCCAGCCGTACTCCGTGAACGACTCGTCGAACCGGCCGCCGGCGCGCTCGAGGCGCGAGCGGCGCAGCGAGACGTTGCTGGTCCAGAAGTAGTTGCCGCTGTAATTCGCTGCCGTCCACACCGGCACGGGCAACTCGTCGAAACTCTCGGTGTTGAGCACCGCGCCGCGCACGATGACGTCGCCGTAGCGAGCGTCGCTGGCCAGGTGTTCGGCGGCGAACACCGGTACCGGCAAAACGTCGTCGTCGATAAAGCAGATGCGCTCGCCCGTCGAGCGCGCGAGGCCCGCATTGCGAGCACGCGCGAGGCCCGAGTTGGGTTGTTCGATGACCGTGAACGCGCACCGGGCCAGCGGGCGCACGCGCTCGATGACCGCGCTCGTGTCGTCGGGCGAACCGTCGTTGACCAACACGACCTCGTAGGCGTCGTCGGGCACCGTCTGGTCGAACAGCGCTTCGAGGACGCGCTCGAGCAAGCGCGCACGGTTGTACGTGCAGAGTTGGATCGTGAGGCGCGGCATGTCAGATCGGCTCGCGTTCGGTGGCCGTCGCGAGCAGTCCGTCGAGCGCGGCGACGATCGCCGTGATGTCGAGGTGCCGCACGCAGGCGAAGTCGGGACAAGTTTCCTTGCGATGTCCGGGCGGGCACGGGTAAACCGCGCGAACGACGGCGGTGTGCGCGCCGAGCGGGGCCCAGCGGTCCGGCTCGTCGGATTGCAAGGCAAAGATGCCGACGGTCGGCGCGCCGACGGCGGCGGCGACGTGCATCGGCCCCGAGTCTATGGCGACGACGTTCTGCGCGCGCTCGGCCAGCGCCGCGTATGTTCCGAGCGCCGTTGCGCCGGCAATTGAGATCGCCTCCGCACCGCGCGCAATCGCCTCGGCAAGCGTAGCGTCGGCGGCGGTTCCGGTCACGAGCAGCGGGATGGGATCCCGCTCGCGCAACGCTCGGGCGAGCGCGATGAAACCCGCGGCCGGCCAGCGCTCGCGCTGCGCGGAGAGACCGCGCGTGGGGTGGAGTAACGCGAACTCCGCACCGATGCCGCGTTCCCCGAGCACGGCATCGGCCGCCTGGCGATCGGCGGCGGTGACGGCGAACACCGGGCGCGCGCGGGGATCGTCGCAGTTAATGGCGCGGGCGTAGTCGAGCAAAATCTGCGTCCAGTGCGTCGTGCGGTCACCGCGTTCGCTGCGCACGGTGACGCGCTCGGTGAACAAGGGCGAGTACAACCGGCGCGCTTGGCCCACGCGGACCGGAATCTGCGCCAGCGCCGGAACGAGCGCCGTCGTGAACGTCGCCCAGGTCACGATCGCCGCGGCATAGCCGAAGGCGCGCAGGTCTTCCGCCGTCGGGACCGGCGAGGACAGAACGTGCACGCGTTCGATCGCCGGATCGTGTTCGGCGACGGCGCGGTGTTCGGGCAGTACGAGCGCGTCGACGTGCGCGAACCGCGAGTGCAACGCGTGCGCGACGACACCGGCCAGCAGCGTATCGCCGATCCCGCCGCCCGCCGCGACGAGCAGCGCTCGATCAGAGAGCATCGAGCGCCTGCGCGATCAACCTTTCGGGCGCCCGCGCGAGCTCGCTGGCGCGCACGACGATGCTCGAACTCGCCCACGGCCGCCAGCGGCGCGTCTGCGCATCGAAGCCGGCGTCGGGGAACACGTCGACGACCGGCACGCCGATCATCCCGGCCAAGTGCGCAGCACCGGTATCCGGGCTGACCAAGGCTTGCGCCGCGTCGACCGCAGCGATCCACTCGCGCGTCGTGGCCGGCGCATCGACCGTCAATTCCGGGAACTGCGCCCGCATCGCAGCGCGCTCGTCCGGCGCCGCGATGAAACGTGCCCCGCGTTCGCGCAAGGCCGCCATGACGCGCGCCGGCACGGCGCCTGAGAGGCCGAGTGCGTTCCACTTGAGCCCGAGCTGCACGAGCAGTCCGCGCCGCTCGGGGAGGGCGGCCGGGCCGGTGATCCACGGCCGCAGGCGCGCGGCGTCGCGTTCGGGCGGCGACGTGAAAAGGTCGCGGCCGAGGCGCAGCATGATCTCCGCTTCGTGGGCATCACCGCCGCGCACGGTTGCCGCGCGGCGGATCGCCGTCGTGACGCGGCGTGCGATCCAGGCCGACTTGAACGGCTTGGCCCAGCCGGTGGTAAAGCCGATGCGCCGCGGCACCGGCAGCGCCAAGTCGTAGGCTTCCGGTTCTTCGCTGGCGATCAGGGCAACGTCGTAATGCTGCGCCGCGATCTCGGCTGCGGCACGGGCGCGCGAGTCCGGGGTCGAGCCGTGACGCGGCCACGGGATCCGTTCCAGCACGTGCCGCGCCGCGGCGGTCGAGCCGGCGAACACGTCGGCGTTGCGATCGCTCAGTGCGAGACCCAGTTCGTGGCCCGCCTCCCGCAGCGCCGCGATCAGGGGCGTGCAGATCAGCGCATCGCCGATGCCGTCGAGGCGCACCAGGAGCACCCGGCTCACCGCAGGGCGCGTTCGAGCTCGTCCACGTACACGCCGTCGAGAACGAGTTTGCGCGCGACGCGCGCCAGCGCCGCGGGAACGCGCTCGCTGGTCGCGATTCCCGCCAGCCACGCCTGCGCGTTACGCGGCGCGAGCATGCGCGCGCGCAACCGGTTGAGCGCGTAGGCGCCGGTCGCGAGCTTCGCGCGGCGCGAGGGATCCTTGCGCACGAACTTCGCCGCCATGCGCGCCTTCTCGATCGTCTTCTCGAGCGCGGCATCAAGCGTCTCGCTCGCGGGCGGCTTGATGTGCCAGAGGTAGGCTTCCCACGCGAAGCGCCGGAGCACGCCGAAGTTGCGCAAGCGCACGCCGAGCTCGGTGTCTTCCCAGCCGTATTTGTCGAACGACTCGTCGAAGCCGCCGACGGCTTCGAGCGCGCTGCGCGGCACCGACACGTTGCACGTGCAAAAATAGGCGTTCGAACCGTTGAGAAACGTCGGCACCGGGCGCACGTCGGCCGCCGGCACGTTGATGATCGGCCCGGTGACGACGTGCGGAACGAGCGTGGCGCCCTGCGCGCGCGCGTGCGCGGCGATGAAGTACGGCGGCAGCACCACGTCGTCGTCGACGAACAAGACGACCTCGCCGCTTGCGGCTGCGATGCCGCGATTGCGCGCCAGTGCCCGGTTGGGCCGCGCCTCGAATACGTACGTTGCGCCGTGCCGGTCGGCGACTACGGGCGTGGCGTCGCTCGAGCCGTTGTCGACGACGATCGCTTCGATCACGGGCGCGCCGATCTGCCCGCGCAGCGAAGCCAGCGCTCCGTCGAGCAGCTCCGAGCGGTTGCGCGTCGCGATCACCACGCTGATCTTCATCATGGAACGTCTTCGAGAAGCGCGTCCGCCATCCGCCCCGCGGCGCCCGCATGCGCGGCGTAGAGATCGCGCAAGGTCGCGCTCGTCTCGGCCAGCCACGTCAAATCGGCGTAGCGGTCCGCGGCGACGTGCGCGATGCGCGAGGGCAGTTGCGTGCCGCGCAATTCGAGATCGACCTCGCGCCCGGCGTCGATGTTCGGCTGAGCGAAGAACCGAAAACGCTTCGCCACCGCGACGGCCGCTGCGCGTTTGACCGGAACGCCGACCAGCGGCAGGCGGTCGATGTACTGCAGCGGTCCGTTGATCACCGCGAGTTCGGGTGCGTTCGACGGCAGGACCACGACTGCGGGAACGCCGAGCGCCGCGAGCTCGATCACCTTCGTTCCGGGGAGCGCCACGGCGAGTCGCGCGCGCTGCGCGGCGCGCAGCGCCGCCTTCACCACCGCAAAGCGTTCTCCGCCGGCCTCGAGCGATGCGCCGTCGGCCGCGAGCGCCGACGGCATGCCGTACGCAACGCGGATCCCGCCGCGAGCCAGGGCCGAGCGCAGTTCCGCATCGCTCGTAAACGGCGAGCGCGCGAATGCGATGCGGACGTCCGGCAGGCGGCGGCGCAATTGGAGCGCAGCCCGCACGAACATCGGGAAGATCTGCTCGATCTCATGTTTGCGCGAACCGGGAAAGAAGATGACGCCGTCGCGCGCGGCGTCCGACTCGGCCTCGCCGCCGAACGCTCCGGCCGCTTCGCCGAGCGCGCCGTCGATGACGAGGTTGCCGACGACCGTGATGCGTTCGGCCGGTACCCCCCAGCCGCGCAACTGCTCCACATTCGCGGCATCGACGGCGAAGACGCGCTGGAACCGCTGCGCGTACTTCTTGCGCGAAAATTTGTAAGCGGTGGCAACGCCACCGAGACGATCGTGCACGCGCGCAGCGTGCATCAAGTCCCCGCCGAGATACTGCACGCGATCGGCACGGGGCGGTAACCCCTCGAGTCCGCGGCCCAGGGCGAAGCGCAGGTACTCGCCCGGCGTGTAGGCGGTCACCCGCGGAAAGAGCCCGCGCACGTACGCCGCTTCGTAGCCGGTGGCATAGTCGTCGGGGACGCAGAACACGCGCACGTCGAGCGCCGGCCCGCGCGCATAGAGTGCGGTGAGCAACGGCCGGACCCAACCCGCGAACTCGCCCGGGCCGTTGGCCGTGAGGGCGAGGATCACCGACCGGGACGACTCGCGATCGTCGCGAGAATGTCGGTGGTGCTCTTGCCGGGCAGATGCGGTGCCAAGAGAATGCGGCCACCGGATGACTCGACGACGTAGCGCTCCGGCAATTCCTCGATGCGGTATTGGTCGCTCTTGACGTGCACGTCGGGCTTGAGCGCGGCGAGCAGTGCGACCGGCGTCGACTCGTCGAACCCGACGACCGCATCGACGCTGCGTAACGCCGCCAAGACCGAGGCCCGGCCGCGGAAGGGCACGATCGGGCGCAGCGGTCCTTTGATCGCGCGGACTGAATTGTCGGCGTTGAGACCGACGATCAGCGCATGGCCCTGCGCGCGCGCCCAGGCGAGGTAGTGGACGTGGCCTTCGTGCAGCAGGTCGAAACAGCCGTTGGTGAACACGACGACGCTTCCGCGCGCGCGCAGCGATTCGCGGAACGCGACCGCGCCGGCGCGGTCGAGCACCGGCGCCAGAAAGTCGTCAGCGCCCGGCATCGTGTTCCATCAACGCGATGATTTCGGCCGGCGAGGCGGTGGCGGTCCCGAGTTTCTCCACCACCGCGCCGGCCGCGAAATTCGCCAGCCGCGTTGCGGTCGCAGCCTCGACGCGCGCGGCGAGCGCGAGCGTCAGCACGGCGACGACCGTGTCACCGGCGCCGCTGACGTCGAACACCGTGCGCGCGACCGACGGAATGTGCTCGGCCGTCCCGTCGCGTCCGAAGAGCGACATTCCGTGTTCGCCGCGCGTGACCAGCACGTAGCGGGTGCCGAGCCGTTCGAGCAGGCTGCGCGCGGCGCGCTCGAGCGAGGGCTCGTCGACGATCGGGATCCCGCTCGCGCGGGCCGTTTCCACGACGTTGGGCGCGATACACGTCACGCCGGCAAACAGATCGACGTTGCCCGGCTTGGGGTCGGCGACGACGACCGGCGCCGCCAGCGCCGCTTGCACGATCTCACGGTGCAGCAAGCCTTTGGCGTAGTCGCTCAAAACGACGGCATCCGCACCGGCAACCGCCGCGCGCACCGCGCCGACGATGCGCGTCCGGTCCGCCTCGAGCAGCGGCAGCGTCGACTCCCAGTCGGCGCGCACCACCTGCTGGTTGTGCGCCACGATCCGCGTCTTGCGCGTCGTGGGCCGGTCGTAGACCGTCAGCAGTCCGGCCGTATCGCAGTCGATCTCGGCGAACAGCGCGCGGACGCGTTCACCTTCGGCGTCGGCGCCGACCGCGCCGACGAACGTCACCGCCGCGCCCAGCGCTCGTAAATTGTTGGCCACGTTGCCCGCGCCGCCGAGGGTGAACGAATGATCGTGCACCGCCACGACCGGCACCGGCGCCTCGGGCGAGATGCGCGAGACGCGGCCCCAAATCCACTCGTCGATCATCACGTCGCCGATCACCGCGACGCGCCGGCCGGCCATGCGCGCGAGGAGTTCGCTTGCCCGCGGCACCGCGATCTCAGTGGCCACGCCGAACGATCCATTCGGCCGCTTCGAGCAGGGTGCCCGCGCGCAGGTCCGGTTCCGGACCGACATACGGGTATGGACCCGGTACCACGATGCCGGGAATCCCGACGCGCCGTCCGAGCTCGACGTCGCTGCCGCGATCGCCGACCATCGCCGCGCCCGCGAGGGTCAGCGCATGTTCGCGCACCGCGCGATGCAGGAGCGCGGGCTCGGGCTTGCGGCAATCGCAACCCTCGTCGTAGTGCGGGCACCAGTACCAGCCGTCGATCGCCACGCCGTCGCCTTCGAGCCGGCGTACGATCTCGGCATTCACGCTGCGCACCTCGGCCTCGTCGAGCAGCCCGCGCGCGATACCCGACTGGTTGGAGATCACGATCGTCGCGAAGTGATGCGCGGCCAGCAAGCGCAGCGCGTCGACGACCGTCGGCAGCAGCTCGACGCCGCCCGGATCGCCGAGGAAGCCCTTGTCTTCGATCAGCGTCCCGTCGCGATCGAGAAACACGGCCGGTCGCGCCGCCGTCATGCGAGCAGCAGATCTTGTTCGACGAGATCGCAGATGATGTGCCCCAGCGTAATGTGCACTTCCTGAACGATCGCGCTGTAACCGCGCGGCCCCAGCAGGTTCAGGTCGGCCATATCCGCGAGCGGTCCGCCGCCGTTGCCGGTAAACGCGACCGTCGTTGCGCGGCTGCGCTTGGCCGCTTCCATCGCGCGCAACACGCTGGGTGATTTGCCGCTGGTCGAGATGGCGACGACGACGTCACCCGGCCGGGCGAACGCTTCGATCTGCCGCGCGAAGACGTACTCGAAGCCGAAGTCGTTGGCGATCGCCGTCAGCGCACTCGTGTTGACGGTAAGCGCTTCGGACGGCAGGCCCTCGCGCTCGCGCAAAAAGCGGCCGCTGAACTCCGCCGCGAGGTGCTGCGCGTCGGCCGCGCTGCCGCCGTTCCCGCACCACCAGACTTTGTTGCCGCCTCGAAACGCACGCACCATGACTGCCACGATGGCGGCGACCTGTTCGGGGTAGTGCGGCGCATCGAGCAAACCACGCCGGTCGGCGAGCAAGTCGGCGAAGCCGCGGCGGAGATGCACGTTCACTACGGGTCGATCCAGAACAAGTCGTCACCGAGCGAGACGAGTTCCCCGTTGTCGGGGATCACGCGCGACACGACGCCGGCGTACTCGCTCGTGATTTCGTTCATCAGCTTCATGGCTTCGAGAATGCACAGCACCTGACCCGGAACGACGCGTTCCCCGACGGTGACGAAGGGGTCGGCGCCCGGCGAGGGGGCCCCGTAAAACACGCCGACGACCGGCGCCGTAACGCGCTTGACGTTCGGCGGCGCAGCGGCGGGTACGGTCCCGTCGCCGCCCGCTGCAGCCGGCAGAACGCCGGCCGCCGGAGCCACGACGATCCCGGCCGGCGCCGGCTCGCGCTTGACGAGCTCGTACTCGATATCGCCCACGCGCACGCGCACGGCGTCGAGCTCGAACTCGCGCAGGATCTCGGCCAGGGCCCGAATGCGCCCGGTCTCGTCGTCAGGCATCCGGAGCCCCTTCGACGACGGCCTGCGCGACTCTATCCACGGCGTCACCGAGCGGTAACCGGCGGTCCGCGCGCTGCGCGAGGTCGCGCAGGACGATCTCGCCGGCGGCCAGCTCGTCGTCGCCGAGGATCAGCGCCCAGCGCGCGCCGTTGCGGTCAGCGGTCTTGAATTGGGCGGTCAGCTTGCGGTCCCCGTAGTCGATGAAAACCGGGGTCTTCCGGGAACGCAGCGCGGCGACGATCGGGACCAGCCGCGCCCGCGCCGCCACACCCAGGCCGATGGCCTGAATGCCCCGGCGCGGGACGGCCCCGGCACCGCCTGCGGCGTCGACCATCATGAGGAAGCGCTCGAGCCCCAGGCCAAACCCGACCGCCGGCGTCGGCGGACCGCCCAGCGAGGCGACGAGGCCGTCGTAGCGGCCACCGCCGCAGACCGTGCTCTGCGCGCCCAGCGCTGTCGAGGTGATCTCGAAAACGGTCCGCGTGTAGTAGTCCAGCCCGCGCACGATGCGCGGATCGACCGCGTAGGCGATGCCGAGCGCGTCGAGGTAACGGCGGACGCCCGTGAAGTGCTCGCCGCATGCATCGCAGAGCGTGTCGAGCAGCGCCGGCGCGGTCGCAACGAACGGCAGGTCGGCCGGCGCCTTGGAATCGAGGATCCGCAGCGGGTTGCGCTCGAGCCGGGCTTGCGAATCAGCCGACAGCTCCGCCCGATGGGGCCGAAAATGCGCGAGCAGGGCCTCGCGGTAGCGCGGCCGGCAGACCTCGTCGCCGACCGAGTTCAAGCGCACCGTCACGCCCGAAAGCCCGTAGCTCCCGATCAGCTCGGTCGCGATGCCGATCACCTCGACGTCGGCCTCGGGCCCCGCGAAGCCGAAGCATTCGATCCCGAACTGGTGGGCTTCGCGGTAGCGCCCCGCCTGCGGCCGCTCGTAGCGGAAGAACGAGCCGATGTAGTAGAGCCGCTGCGCTCCCTGGGCCAGCAGCGAGTGCTCCAGCACCGCCCGCACGACCGGCGCCGTCCACTCCGGGCGCAGCGTCATGCTGCGGCCGCCCTTGTCGGTGAACGTGTACATCTCTTTCTCGACGATGTCGGTCGTCTCGCCGACGCCGCGCACGAACAGCTCGGTCGCCTCGAACGTGGGCGTGCGGATCTCGCCGTACCCGAAGCGCTCGGCGATCTCGCGAGCGCGGGCTTCGAGGCGGTTCCAGTCGGCCGAGCGCGGCGGCAGCACGTCGTGGGTGCCGCGCGGGGCGGCCAGGCGATTCACGGGACCCGGACTTTCCGGGCGGTCAGCGCCGGGCCTTCAGTGGACCCGCCGGCAAAGCGCGACGCGCGGCTCTATGCTTCGACGACGAGCGGATCGCCGAGGGTAACGGTGCCGCCGGCCACGACTTCGGCGTACACGCCGACGTGCGCGCCGTGATGCACGGCGGCCGTGCGCAACACGGCGACGTCGGCGGGCAACGCCCCCTGACCGAGCGTCGTCATCACGCAGCGTCCGGTGCCGCAGGTGACCTGCAGCACGACGTCCTTCCCGATTCTAACGGTCTTGCCGATCCAGGTGTCCTCGGCGAATTCGCCGCCGCCGTTTGCATCGAGCAGCACGTTCGGACGAAAACGCCCGACGTCGAAGTTTCCGCCCGGATAGCGCGTTCCGAGCGCATCCAACGTGTTGGTGGTGAGCAGATGCACCGTCGCGCAGTCGAAGAACGTGGTGGCGGGCATCGCTTCATCGGTGACCACGTCGCGGTGCGCCAGTTCGTCGATGTCGGGCCAGTACTCTTCGAGCGTCGGGTCCGGCGGCGCGACCGACGCGAGCCGAACCTGGCGGCCGAGGGTCGCCGCCAGGTCGGCATCGATCGCCGGGTCGTCGCTCGCGCGAACCGTCCCGTCCGGCAGCGCGATCTCGACCCTCGAGGTCGCACCGTTGGTGCCCGGCGTTTCAAGATAGCGGGCCGCGAACTCGAGCAATGTGGGCCAGATGCGCGGGTTTTTCGCACTCGCCACCTTGCCGGTCAGCGCATCGACGAGCGCGTAGCGCCGGTCGCCGGCGATTCCGCGCGCGCCGATGTGTACGTCCGTGCACCGTTCTCCGGCCATCGATTTGACCGGATAACGCCACAGCCCGACGACCCGGGTCGTCACGAAGCCATTGCCTCCTCAGGGACGGGCAGCAGCTCGGGCACCAGCAGCGCGGGTGCCTCCAGCCACTTCCGGCGCACGACGAAGACCCCGAGACCGACCAGGAAATACGCCACGAAGATGTACGGGAACAGGTTGACCGGCGGCGCCGGAATGGGATAGACGCTGCCGACCGCCGGCACGAGCAAGAGCACCAGCGCCCCGGCCGAGTAGGCGATGTCGAGCGGCCGCAGTTGACCGATTTTCCGCAGGTACATCGGTGCGGCGAGCGACACGAAGATGTACGCTCCGAGGAAACCGAAAGCCCCGAACGTTCCGGCGTCGTTGAACACGTCGGTAACGGCCAGCCCCTTGAACTGGATGATGAACGTCGGGATCGCGAACTGGAGCAGGGCGTAGATCGTGATCGCGACGTGCGGTGTCTCGTTGGTCGCGTGCGCCGCGCCGGTGGCCTCGTGGAAGAAGCCTTGGCGTCCCATCTGGTAAACGACGCGCGCGCCGGAATTCATGCACGAGAGCGCGAGCGCGAAGAAGCTCACAACGGCGCCCAGATCGATCGGGATCTGGAAGGCGTCGAGATGCATCATCGTCGCCAGCGTCGAGAGCGGAGCGGTGAGCTGGTCGAGCGACGGTTTGTGTCCGGCCAAGCCTTGGACTTCGGTGTAGGTGATGAAGACGAAGAACACGCCGGTCAGGAGCAAGCTGACGATAACCGCGCGCGGAATCGTTTTGAGCGGGTCCTTCGCTTCCTCGCCGAACGCGGTCGCCGCTTCGAAGCCGACGAGGCTGAAGATGGCGACCACGACGCCCAGGCCGAGGGTCGAGAGCGTGTTGCCCTTGAGCGAGATTTGATCGGTGTCGAGTGCGAAGCCGTGGTGCCCCAGAACGATGAAGGCGAGGATCGTGATGATCGCGACCGAGACGCCCTCGAATACGAGCATCAGCATCGCTGAGAGGCGCACGTCCTTGTAAGCGCAGTACCAGCAGATCCCGGCGCACACGGCAAAGAGCGCAACCGCCGGAATAGTGATGTGCGCCATCGCGAGCAGCTGCTGTGCGAAAACGGTGAAACCGCTGACGCCGGCCGTTCCGATAAACATATACGCCCAAATCAGGCACCAGCCGGCTAAGCCGCCGGAAGTCGGTCCGAGGCCGGCCACGGAATATAAGAACATCGATCCGGTATGCGACGAGCGGCGCGTGAACTGGTTGAGGTTGGCTGCGACGAACAGCAGCATGATCATGCCGAACGCATAGGCGAGCCAACTCGCTTCGCCGGTCGTGCCGAACATCAACGGCACGATCAGGACGGCGGTCATCGTCGGCGAGATCAGTGCAATGCTCTGGGCAATGACGGTCCAGAAATTGAGACAGTGCGCGCGCAAGCGCGACGACGAGGTGATCACTTCGCTAGTTCCTTACACGGCGATGAGGGAGAGTGTGAGGAGAACTATAGTGATGCGCAACGCTGCTGAATATGTAGTTTTGCAACGTCGTCGCTGCTCGTGCGTGGTCGTTTGTATAAAACTACCAAAAACCGCGTGGCGCAACGAAAATCAGCACCACGCCGCGTTCCACCTACACACGTGCTTTCGTGCGCATATGGACAACTGGGGGCCGATTCGATGCTTCACAGCGTAGTGGCGGAGCCCCGGAAGCTCAAGTACCATTATTAAGAAATGAGACCAGTCCAATGAGCGCGCGCCGCTAAGCGCGGATGGAACTGCCGATCGAGCTCGACGCGGCGAGCGGCGTTCCGCTGCACCGCCAGCTTTACGACGGCCTACGGGCGGCGATCGTGGAGGGGCGCGTCACGCCCGGAATGCGTCTGCCGTCGACGCGCGCATTGGCCGAGGCGCTCGGCGTCTCGCGCTCGACGATAACGTCGAGCTTCGCGCAACTCCACAGCGAAGGCTACTTGCAGGCGACGACCGGCTCGGGGACGTTCGTCTGCAACGATCTTCCGGATGATGCGGCCGCGTTGCATGCCCGCGCCGACCGGCGCGGCGGCGGTGCGTCGATCCGGCTGTCGACCTACGGCGCGTCGCTCGCCGAGGCCGGACCGCTCGAACCGCCGCGCGTCGCGGGCACGATCGATTTTCGCGACGGCCGGCCCGCGTTCGACCACTTCCCGTTCGACGAGTGGCGGCGCTGCATTTCCGCTGCCGCGCGGCGCGAGGGCGCGTGGCTGGATTACCGCCCCGATCCCGCCGGGCACCCGCCGCTGCGCGAAGCGATCGCCGAGTATCTCGGTCGCGCGCGCGCCGTGATGTGCAGCGCCGACGACGTCGTGATCGTCAGCGGCTCGCAGCAGGCCATCGACATCGTCGCGCGCGTGCTGATCGAACCGGGCGACGCCGTGGCGCTGGAAGAGCCGGGATATCTCGGCGCGCAGCGGACGTTTGCCGCCAACGGCGCGGATTTGCGCGCGATCCCGGTCGACGCGGACGGCATCCGCGTCGATCTGCTGGCGACCGATGCCGCCGGCGCGCGCCTGGTGTACGTGACGCCGTCGCACCAGTTTCCGCTCGGCGTCGTGCTCTCGTCGGAACGCCGGCGGCAGCTCTTGCAATGGGCCGAAGCGGCCGACGCGGTGATCGTGGAGGACGATTACGACAGCGCGTATCGCTACGAGGGACGGCCGATACCGGCGCTGTTCGGGCTCGACCGCAGCGAACGCGTCGTCTACGTGGGCACGTTCTCCAAGACGATGTTCCCGGCGCTGCGCATCGGTTACGTCGTCGTTCCGTGGCCGTTGCGCGAAGTCGTGTTCGCGGCCAAGGCGTTTTCGGACCGCCAATCGCCGATTCTCGAACAGCGCGCGCTCGCCGCGTTCATGGCCGACGGCGGCTTCGAACGTCATCTACGGCGTATGCGCATCCTCTACCGCGCCCGCCGCGTCGCGTTGCTCGACGCGTTACGCTACTACATCGGCAACGACGTCGAAGTGATCGGCGATCGCGCCGGCATGCACCTCGTGGCCCGTTTGCCGGTCAGCGACAGCCACGAATTCGCGGCGCGGGCCTTGCAGGCCGGCGTCATGCTGATGAGTACCGAGGCGCATCACCTGCACGCCAGCGTCCCGGGCGAGTTCATCTTCGGCTTCGCCGAACACGACGAGTCGACGATGGAGGACGGCGTCGCGCGCCTCGGCCGGCTGCTGCGCGAGGGCAAGCGTTAGCGGTCGGTCCGCGGCTCCAGCAGTTCGACCGGGATGCCGTTCGGATCTTCGACGAAAGCGATCCAACGCGACCCGCCCGGTGCTTTCTTCGGCTCCTTGACGATCTTCACGCCTTGGCCGCGCAAACGCTCGATCGCCGCCGGAAGATCGCCGTCCACATCCATGGCCAGATGTTCGACGCGATTCCCCAACTCGTACGGCGGATGATCCTCGAGATCGAAAACGAGCTCGATGTACGCGTTCCAATCCTTACCGACGAACGCCATATCCGCATTGCCCGGATAATGATGCGGGCCGCCGAGCAGCTTCAAGCCGAGCTTCTTCGTATAAAAGTCGATGGACTCGGCCATGTCGTTCACAAAAATCGACGTATGCATCATTTTTCCAGGCCCTCCTTCGGGTGGGGGAAATGGATTCCCGGCGCACACGAACTATAGTAACTCCACGAGCGAGGGAACAGTTCATGACCGACGTTGCCGAACCGTTAACCGAGGGCCAAAACGCCCTGCGCCGGGCCTGGCGCGACGCGAACCTCGTGCCGCTGTGGGAAACCGGCGCGCACGGCGCCGCCGAACCGGAGCCCGAGCGGGCCTACCGCTGGTCGTGGCACGAGATGCATCCGCTGATCCTCGAGGCGACGAAGCTGCGCTCGATGCAGATCACCGAGCGGCGCGTCTTGCTCATGATCAATCCGCACCCCAACCCCGAGGGCTGCGACCACTCGACCATCACCAATCTGCTGGCCTCGTATCAGATTCTGCTCCCGGGCGAACGCGCCCGGCCGCACCGTCACACGATGAACGCGCTGCGTTTCGTCCTCGACGGCAACGGCGCGACCACGGTCGTCGACGGCAAAGCCTGTCCTATGCACGCAGGCGACCTGATCCTGACGCCGGGCTGGTTTTGGCACGAACACTCGCACGGCGGCAGCGCTCCGATCGTGTGGCTGGACGTCCTCGACGCGCCGGTGCACCGCCATATGGGCACGCGCAAATTCGAGCCCGGGCCCGCCCACGATATTCCCCCGCGGGTTGCCGACGAGGTGTTTGCGAGCGCCAACATCGTGCCCGAGACCGGGGTCGACACGACGCAGTCACCCGTCTTCCGTTATCCTTGGGCGGCGGCATCCGCGGCCCTCGCGGCGGCACCGGCCGGCCGGGACGGAACGCGGCGCGTGCGCTACGTCAATCCCACCACCGGCGGGTCGTCGATGACGTTGATCGACAGCTCGCTGATTGGGATCGATGCCCGCACCACGACCGTGCCCTTCAAGACGACGAGCCACGCGGTGTGCGCGGTCGTCGAGGGAACCGGCAGCACGCGGGCCGGGGCCGATGAGTTCACGTGGGGACCGAAGGACGTGTTCGCGCTGCCATCGGGGGTCCCGATCGTCCACCGCACCGACGGCCAGGCGGCCCGCATCTTCGTCGCCAGCGACCGCGAAGTGTTGCGGCGCCTCGGCCTGCTCGAAGAACGATTCGGCGAACCTGCGGCGAACGGGTGATCACCCGCGCGCGTGCTGCGGCGCTCCTCTTCGGCGCCGCGGCGCTGGGCGCGCTTTCGGCTGCCGGCCGGGCGCAGACTACGGCGACGATACGCGTCGCGATCGTTCCGATCGAGGGCGCAGCCGAAGTCTACTTTGCGACCGACATGGGGTTCTTCGCCAAGGCCGGACTCGACGTACAAATTCAAACGATGCCGAGCAGCCCCGCGATTGCGGCTGCGGTCGCGTCGAACGCGGTCGACATCGGTTTCATCAGCGTCGACGCGCTCGCGACGATCCATCAAAAAAACATCCCGCTCGTCATCATCGCGCCGTCGACGGAGTACGTCTCGGGACCGAGCGCGCGCGCGGTGGCGATCGTTACGGCGGCGAGTTCGCCCGTCCGAGCGGCCAAGGACCTCAACGGGAAGGTCGTCGGCGTCAATGCGCTCCACAGCCTCTCGACCCTCGGCACCTCGCTTTGGATCGATCAGAACGGCGGAGATTCCACGACGGTGAAGTACGTCGAAATGCCGTTTCCTGCGATGTTGGCGGCGGTCGACGCGGCTCGTGTCGATGCGGCGTTGGTTACCGAACCGTTTACGACGGCCGCCCGCCAGAACGATCGCATCCTCGCGTCCGGTTTCGACGACATCGCCAAGCACTTTCTCATTACCAGCTGGTGCACGACGGTAAACTGGGCGAAAGATCACCCCGACCTCGTCATGCGCTATGCGAACGTGATTCATGACACCGCGGTTTGGGCGAACAAGAACCCGCAGCAGAGCGGCGCGATTCTCGTCAAGTACACGAAGATCGATCCCGCCGCCCTCGCAACGATGGCGCGCTCGCACTACACCGAACAGCTGACGCCGGCGCTGATACAACCCTTGATCAACGTGTCGGCGAAGTACAACGGGTTCACGGCGTTTCCGGCCCAAGAGCTCGTGTACTCCCCGCCGCGCTGAACCCGTGTCGCAGACTCGTCTGGCCGCGGATATCGGCGGTACCTTCACCGACGTCGCCGCCTTTGATGAAGGCTCGGGCCGCCTGTTGCTCGCCAAGACCCTCTCGACGCCGCAAGCGCTCGTGGACGGCATCGAGCGGGGCGTCGCCAAGACCGGGCTCGCGCTAGCCGACGTCAACCTCTTTCTCCACGGCTCGACCGTCGCGATCAACGCCTTGCTCGAGCGCACCGGCGCACGCACGGCGCTGCTCGTCACGGCAGGGTTCCGCGACATCTACGAAATCGGGCGCGTCAACCGGCCCGATTCCTACAACCTCTTCTTCGGAAAGCACCGTCCGCTCGTCGAGCGCGCGCTGCGATTCGAGGTGCACGAGCGGTTGATGGCCGACGGCAGCGTGCGCACGCCGCTCGACGATGCCGAAATCCGTTCGCTCGCCGCCGACCTTCGCGCACTCGAGATCGAAGCGGTGGGCATTCTTTTGCTTCATTCCTACAAGAACCCGGCACATGAAATCCGCGTGCGCGACATCCTGCGCGAGGAGATGCCGGAGGCCTTCATTTCCGCCTCCTACGAACTGTCGCGCGAATATCGCGAGTTCGAGCGCGTCTCGACCGTTGCGGCCAATGCGTATATCGGGCCCAAGGTGCGCAACTACATCGACGAGATCGAGCAGCATCTCGACGCTGCTGGTTTTTGCGGCTCGTTCTTCGTCGTGCAATCGACGGGCGGGCTCTTCGGTGCGAACCAAGCCCGCGCGCATTGCGTGCGCATGCTGGAATCGGGTCCGGCCGCGGGCGTGATCGGCGCGCGCGCGACGAGCCGCGCGATCGGCCTCGAGGACGTGATCGCATTCGACATGGGCGGGACCAGCGCCAAAGCGGGCGTCATCATGAAAGGCGAGCCGCTGACGACGGGCAGCGCACTGATCGGCGGCTACGAGCGCGCGTTGCCGATCCAGATCGCGATGATGGACATCTTTGAGGTCGGCACCGGCGGCGGCAGCATCGCCCGGCTGAGTCACGGCAAGACGTTGCGCGTCGGCCCCCAGAGCGCGGGCGCCGCGCCCGGGCCGGCTTGCTACGGCTTGGGCGGCACCGAACCCACGGTCACCGACGCGAACTTACTCCTCGGCCGGCTCGACCCCGGCCATTTCTTGGGCGGCGAGATGCCGCTCGACGAAGCCGCGGCGGAGCGCGCGATGATGGCGGAAATCGGGACGCCGCTCGGGCTGTCGGCGGCAGAAGCGTCCGACGGCATCCTGCGCATCGCCGCGACCGCCATGTCCTATGCCGTGAAGGGGGTGACGACGGAACGCGGACTCGACGCGGGCGCCTTCACCCTGCTCGTCTACGGCGGCGCCGGTCCGCTGCACGCATCGCTCGTCGCCCGCGAGCTCGGCATACGCAACGTTTTGATTCCGCCGGCGCCGGGGCATTTCTCCGCAACCGGCATGCTGTTCGCCGATCTCCGCCACGATTTTGTCCATACCGGCATCATGCAGCTGGCCGACGCGAACTTCGCGGCGATCGAAGCGGAGTATCGTTCGATGATCGAGGAAGGGCTCAAGGCCGTCGCCGAAACCGCCGCGCGCCCGGAGGAGATCGTCGTTGCCCGCGCGGCGGACATGCGCTACGTGGGGCAGGAGCATGCCGTGACCGTCGACATTTCCGAGACGTTCTTTCACGCGCAGGATCGCGCCGGGATCAAGCGGCGCTTCGACGACCTGCACGAATTGCGCTACGGCACCTGCGCGCCGGACGAGCCGGCCGAGATCGTCAGTTTGCGAACCACCGTCACCGGCGTCACGGCGAAGCCGGGCTTCGAGCACATCGCGGAGGGTTCGCCCGAGCCCGATCCCGGGGCCGCGCTCGCACCACGGCAAGTGTACTTCCGCGAAGCGGGCGGTTTCATCGAGACCCGCGTGCACGACCGGGCACGGTTGCGATCCGGTAACCGCATCGCGGGCCCGGCGCTGATCGAGGAACATGCGTCGACGACCGTGGTGTTTCCGGGCGACGCACTCACCGTGGACCGCTATGGCAACCTCCTCATGACGGTCGGGAGCCAGCGCGCATGAGACGTCCTGTGTCAACCTCCATCCCGATTGACGAGGCGCAGCCGAGGTGGATTCGGGCTCCGCAGGAGACCGAATCCGCGTGAGCACCGTGAACGCGGAGCGCGCAACCATCGACCCGGTGATCGTCGAGATCGTCCGCAACGGATTGATCGCGGTCACCGAGGAGATGAAGACCAATCTCATGCGGACCGCCTACACGACCATCGTCTACGAGGCGCTCGACTTCACGGTCGGACTCTACACGGCCGACGGCGAGACGGTTTCGATCGGCTTGGGCTTGCCGATGTTCATTCACGGCATGGCCGAAACGGTGAAGGCGAATCTACGGAAATTCGGCCGCGACGGGTTGGAGCCCGGCGACATCCTCGTCACCAACGACGCCTATGTGACCGGCAGCCATCTCTACCACGTCACCTTCACGCAGCCGCTCTTTCACGAAAACGCGCTCGTCGGTTTCGCGTGCTGCATGGCGCACTGGCCCGACATCGGCGGAGCGGTCGGCGGCGTCACGACCGACATCTACCAAGAAGGGCTGCAACTGCCGCTTCTCAAGTACCAGCGGGCGGGGGTCGTCAACCAGGACATCCTCGACATCATCATGATGAACGTCCGCATCCCGAGCCGCGCCATGGGGGACTTGCGCGCGCAGCTCACCGCGCTCAAGACGGGCGAACGCCGGTTCCTCGAACTGATCGCGCGCTACGGACGCGACGCGGTGCTCGGGAGCATCGCCGAGATCATGGATGAATCGGAAATGGTCGCGCGCGAGTTCACGCGCTCGATTCCCGACGGCGTTTACGAAGCCGACGCATTCATGGACGACGACGGACTCGACATCGGCAAGCCGACGCCGATCCACGTGAAAGTCGAGGTGCGCGGCGATGAGATGACGGTCGATTTCACCGACATGAGCCCGCAGGTCCGCGGCGGCTTCAATGCCGGCACGACGACGGGCATCGGTTGCGCGCAGGTGGCGTACAAATGCCTGACCTCGCCGACGGACTATCCGATCAACGACGGCGCCTTTCGCTCGCTCAAGGTGATCTTGCCGCCGGGCCGCGTGATCAGCGCGGTGCGCCCGGCGCCGCTGCGCACTTGGCAGTCCACGCCCATGACGGTGATCGACACGATCTTCCTCGCCCTCGCGCCCGCCATACCGGAGCGCACCATCGCCGCGCATCATGCCGACCTCGTCATCGGCGTGTTCCACGGCGTCAAGGACGGCGCGTTCTTCGTCAACCATTTCGGCCCGCTCGGCGGCGGCTGGGGCGCGAAGCACAACGAGGACGGGGTCTCGGCCACGGTGTGCATCAACGACGGCGATACGCACAACAGCCCGAGCGAACAGCTCGAGGCGAAGCTGCCGATCTTCGTCGAGTACTGCCGGCTGCGGGAGGACAGCGGCGGGGCGGGCCGTTATCGCGGCGGCTTGGGCGTGGAGATGTGCGTCGCGGCGCTCGCGCCGTTGACGATGAACACCAAGACCGAACGTTCTCAGTGCAAGCCGTGGGGACTCGACGGCGGACTACCCGGCGAGGGGAACCGCGTGGCGCTGCGCCTGGGGGGAGAATGGAAGGAAGGCCGCAACGCCAAGGTGTTACGCGGCGAACTGGGGCCGGGCGACGCGATCGTGATCCGCTCCGGCGGCGGCGGGGGTTTCGGCCCGCCGGAACAACGTGATTATTCGGCCATCGAAGACGATGTGCGGCAAGGTTACATCACGCTCGAAGCGGCCGAAGCGGACTATCGCGTGGCGTTCGACCGCGCGAGCGGAAAAATCGATCCCATCAAGACCACAGCCCGGCGATCCCGCTCGTAACGAGCGAAGGGAGACACGCGTGGCAACTACGTTAGAACCCGGCAGCGCGGCGCAGGGCACGGTGACCGCGGACGACATCTCCAACCGCATCGACCGTCTACCGTTCCTGCCGTTCCATTTCCGAATCGGCAGCGTCCTCGGCGCCGGCACGTTCTTCGACGGCTTCGATGCGCTGACGATCACGACGGCGCTCACCATGATCGTGGCGACCTTCCATCTCGATTACCGCAGCGTCGGCGCACTCTTGAGCGCCGCCAGCGGCGGCCAGTTCGTCGGCGCCATCCTGTTCGGCTACCTCAGCGAGCGCTTCGGCCGCAAATGGGCATTCGTTGCGGCGCTCGCGATCTTCAGCCTGTGTTCGATCGGCGCCGCGCTCGCGATGAGCGTCAACGCGATCATCTGGGCGCGCGCCATCCAAGGCGTCGGATTGGGCGCGGAAGTGCCGGTCGCGGCGGCGCTGTTCAGCGAATTCGTGCGCGGCAGCGCGCGCGGCCGTTTCGTCATGATCTACGAGAGCGTCTTCGTGTGGGGCGTTTTCCTCGCACCCGTTGCTGCGCTCGCCTGCATCACCGCGTTCGGACCGGCCTTGGGCTGGCGTATGCTCTTCGCGATCGGCGGCCTGCCGATCGTCATCGCCGTCATCGCCGCTTTCAGGCTGCCGGAATCGCCGCGCTGGCTGGCGAGCAAGGGACGCCTCACCGAGGCCGATACGACCGTGCGCGCGATGGAAGACGAAGCGCGCCGACTCGAGCGGCCCTTCCTGCCCTCGGAGCCGCTGACCGTGGTGCGCGAGCGCACGCGCTTGAGCGAACTCTTTCGCGGTATCTACGCCAAGCGGACGTTCGTCGTGTGGAGCATTTTCTTTTGCTCCTGGTTCATTTCGGCCGGCTTTTCATCGTGGGCGCCGACGCTCTACATGAAGATCGGCGGTCTGGCCGCGAAGGAAGCCATCATGCTGTCGATTCTGACCAGCGCGATCATGCTCGTCGCGGCGTACGTGGTCGCCGCCAGCATCGATCACGTCGGCCGCGTGCGCTGGTTCGTCGGCGGGTTCGGCATAACGGGACTAGGCGCGCTGCTGGGCGCGATCGTCACCGGGCCCTTGGGCGTGCACACCTGGCCCGCGCTGCTCGTGTGCGGCAGCATCATGGGCTTCGGCACCTCCGTTACCGGGCTCGCCGTCTATTTGTATGCACCGGAGTTGTATCCGACCCGCATGCGTGGCTGGGCGACCGCGACCGGAAGCAGTCTCAACCGCATCGGCGCCTTCATCGCACCGCTCATCGTGGGCTGGATCATGACCGAATATAACTCGATCGCATTGGTCTTCGCGATGCTCACGGTGGTGGCGCTGTTCGCCGCGATCGTGATGTGGACGACGGGTGAAGAGACCAAGCGCCGCGCCCTCGAATCACTCTCACCGTAAGAAGTAAGGAGACCGCGCTTGCTCACCGCTGAAGAGAACGAACGCCTTACCCGCGTCGGGCCGGGGACGCCGGCGGGGAACTTGCTACGCCGCTATTGGCACCCGGTGGCCGGGGTTGCGGAAATGGACGAGCGCTGGACGCTGCCGGTCCGTATCTTGGGCGAGGATCTGGTTCTCTTTAGAGACCGGCGCGGTGCGTTCGGGCTGATCGGCGCGGTATGTCCGCACCGGCGCGCGTCGCTGCTCTACGGGATCCCGGCCGAGGACGGTATTCGGTGCCCGTATCACGGCTGGAAATTCGACGGAACCGGCCGCTGCCTCGAGCAGCCGAACGAACCCGAAGGTTCCAACTTCAAGGACAAGGTCTCGCTCGAAGGTTATCCCGTCCAAGAAATGGGCGGCCTGGTGTGGGCTTACCTGGGCCCGCAGCCCGCGCCGCTGATCCCGCGTTACGACGGCTTCGTCATTGCGGGGACGATCCGCCACTGCGGCCGCGCAACGATCAACTGCAACTGGCTGCAGATCATGGAGAACTCGGTCGATCCGATGCACACCGAGTGGCTGCACGGCAACCTCTACGAGTTTCTGCGCCGGGAACGCGGCGCGCCGCTCAAGGTTGCGATCTCGCGTAAGCACGTGAAGATCGCGTTCGACGAGTTCCCCTGGGGGATCGTCAAGCGCCGGCTGCTCGAAGGACAGAGCGAGGACGCATCCGACTGGACGACCGGGCACCCGGTCGTGTTCCCGAACATGCTGGCGGTGGGAAGCGGCGGCGGCGAGTGGACGCAATACACGTTCCAAATTCGCGTCCCGCGCGACGACGTCACGACGAATCACTTTTGGTATCACGCTTTCGTTCCGCCGGCCGGCGCCGTCGTTCCGCCACGGCTGCTCGACCGCGTGCCGATCTACGAGCCGCCGATCAAGGACGAAAACGGCCGGTATTTGCTCGAATTCGTCCACGTGCAGGACATCATGGCGTGGGAAACCCAGGGGCCGATCGCCGACCGCCGGCTCGAGGGCCTCGGGACGACCGACATAGGCCTGGTGACCTACCGCAAGATGCTGCAACGCGAGATCAAGAACGTCGAGGATGGCCTCGACCCGATGGCGACGATCCGCGACTCGCAGGCGCACGTGACGATCGAACTCCCGCTGGAGAAGAACAAAGCGCACTTCGCCGACGGGTTCGAATCGCTGCTCAAGCGGCATATGTCGGGCTTCTCGCCGATCGCACCCGAGCTGATCGAAATTTTCACCGGCAAGCCCAAAGAGCTGGTCGCGCTCTAGTGGATTCACGTTCCGTGAATCCTTCGCGTTTGGGCTTCGCCCAAGCCGCCGCGATGGCAGTGCTCGCGCCGGTCGCCGTGCCACGCAGGGCCGGCGCGCAGACGCCGAAATTGCGGGTTTCGATGTCCCCGTTCGATGCGGGCGCGGCCAGCGGCTACGCATTCGAATCCGGGATCTTCGCCAAGCACGGTCTGGACGTCGAGCTCTACACGGGCGGTGCGAACGGATCGGCAATCGCGGCGGCCGTCGCGGCCGGCCAGATCGAGATCGGCAGCGGCAATACGCTGGCGATTGCGACCGCGCACGAGCACGGCGTCCCGTTCGTGTTCGTCGCCCCGGCCGGCGACTGGTCATCGAAGGCACCGAGCGGTGCCCTCGTGGTCGCGGCTCCCTCACCGATCCGGCTCGCGCGCGACCTCGCCGGCAAAACCATCGGCGTCGCACTGATCCACGGCCTGGCCGAGATTGCCGTGCGCACGTGGATCGACAAGAACGGCGGCACGAGCGGCGGCGTCAAGTTTCTCGAACTGCCGTACAGCACGATGGGCGCCGCGATCACGTCCGGGCGCATCGATGCCGCACACGTGGAAGAACCGACGCTTTCGAATTTGGACCCGGCCGCCTTTCGCACCGTGGCGGTGCCGAGCAATGCCATCGCGCTGCAATGGTGCGAGGGCGGCTACTTCTGCATGTCGGATTTCGCCCGGACGCATCCCGACATCGTGCGGAAGTTCGCCGACGCGATGGCGGAGACGGCGGACTGGGCGAACAACAACCACGATGCAACCGCGCGGATTCTCGAGAAATACTCGGGCTCGGCGGTGAATCCGAAGATGCCGCGCATGTTCTATCCCGAGCACCTGCGCGCGGAAGAGATCCAGCCGCTCATTGATGCCGCGGCCCGCTATGGCGTTCTCAAGGCGACGTTTCCGGCCCAGGAACTCTTTGCTCCCGGGCTTTAGGACGTGAATCAAATCAAGATTGCCATGGCCGGCCTCGGTCAGGGTGCGGCCGGTACCCTGCCGGCGCTGGCCAGCATGCCGGAGCTCGAACTGGTCGCCGGCGCTGATATCGATCCCGCGATGTGCGAGAACTTCAAGCAGCGCTATCCGGGCACGCGCACCTTCCCGAGCGTCGAGGCGTTGTGCCGCGACGCGGCGGTCGATGCGGTCTGGATCGCAACGCCGAATCGCTTTCACTGCCCGCATGCGCTGGTCGCGATGCGGGCCGGAAAACACGTGATCGTCGAAAAGCCGATGGCGATCTCGCTCGCCGAAGCGGATGAGATGGTCGCCGTCGCCGAACGCGAGGGCGTCGTTCTCCTGGCGGGCCACACGCGCAGCCTGAGCATCTGGAACCGCGCCATGCGCCGCATCATCCTCAGCGGCGTCATCGGAGCCGTGCGCGCCATCCACGTGAGCGCCTACACCGATTGGATGGTTCGTCCGCGCACGCCCGACGAGCTCGATCCGGAGCAGGGCGGCGGCATCGTCTATCGTCAGGGACCGCATCAGATCGATACCGTGCGGCTGCTCGGCGGCGGCCTGCTGCGCAGCGTTCGCGGGACGACGGGGCAATGGTTCGCGGCGCGTCCCGTGCCGGGCTACTACACCGCGTTCATGGAATTCGAGAACGGGACGGTGGCCACCATCATGCACAATGGCTACGGCTACTTTATGACGAGCTCGCTCTATCCGTGGGTCAACGAGAAGCGCGGGTACACCGAACGCGAGCGCGCGGAGCTCCGGCGCGCCACCGCCGAGAACCGCCGCGACGAGTTGTCGGAGAAAGCGGACTATCGTGCCGGCGGCCGCCTCGACACGCGGGCCGAAGATACCCCGAGCACGTATCCGTGGAAGCCCTTCGATCTGGGCAACGTCGAGGTCGGCTGCGAGCGCGGCATCATCCGGCCGGAGCAGTGGGGCCTTTCACTGTACGCCGACGGCGGCCGGCGCGACCTCGACCTGCGCGGTTTGCAACGCCCCGAACCGGACCCATCCGGCGGCCTGACGCACGCGATCGTGGGCGAGCTCTACGCTGCGGTCGTGCACGGCCAACCCGCGTTTCATACCGGTCCCTGGGGACGCGCGACGCTCGAAGCCGTGCTCGCGGTCATTCGCTCGGCCAGCGAGCGGCGCGAAGTCATTCTCGAGCGGCAGGTGGCCATGCCGGACAGCTACGATGCCGGCCTGGAGGTTCGCGTGCCATCCTGAGCGCATTGTGTCAACAGTCGATACAATATTTCAACCATTGAAATTACAGGTGCATATGATCGCTGCCGCCTCGCGCCAAGATCTCGTCGACCAACTCGCAAGCGAGTTGAACGCGCTCGCCATCGGGCAATTTTCGACCGCTGAGTTCAAGCTGTTCTTCGAAACGCCGCTCACCATGGAGCGCGCGCGGTTCGTCGCCATTCAGATGGTGTTCTACAATAACAACCGCCGCGAAGGCTGGGCTTACGTCCAGGCCCGCGCGCCCTGGGACATCAAGCGTGCGATTTGGCAACACGAACAAGACGAGCTCTTCCTCGACCCGCGCGCCGGCAGCGACCATCGGGCGCTCATTAAGAAAGAAGCCGTCGCGCTGGGCGTGCAGCCCGACGACGTGGCGTTCGCCGAGGCGACGCCGCTGGTCGAGGCGGTGTTGAACGGCTTCAACCACGTCAACGCGTCCGATCCGTGGCTCGCCGCGCTGACCGGGTCGCACTTTTTGGAACGGCGCAACAACAGCGACATCATCCCGGGCGGTGCGATGTCGAAGCGCTGGCGCAACAAGCTCGTGCGCGAGCTCGGCGTCGCCGAGGAGTCGCTGGTTTCCAGCAACGTCCACATCGTCGCCGACGTCGATCACTCGGACGCCATTTGGGAGGCCGTCGCCGCGTCGATTTCCTCCGACTACGATTACCAGACGGCGCTGAACGGCGCACGCAAGGCAGCGCGGCTCGATCGCGCCTTCCGCGGCGCGCTCGCGCACGAGATGCGGGTTCGCTAGTGCCCCCGGGTCCATCGCGCGCACACGTTTTGGGTGCCGGCGCGGCGGTGGCGTTTTCCGGCGCCTGGGCGCCGTTCGCCGGCGCTGCGGTGCCGCAATACGGAAAGCCGGAATCGACCGATCTCAAGGTCGGCATTCCGCTCGACGCAACGTCGTATCTTCCGATCTACATCGCTGCGCAGGGCGCGTGGAAAGATGCCGGACTGAACGTCCAGCTGCTCGCATTCCGCGGCGATGCGGAGGTGTCGCAGGCGCTGGCCGGCGACTCGATCGACGTCAACTGCGGCTCGGTCACGGGCTTGGTGAGCCTGATCGCGGCCGGACAGCCGGCGATCGGCGTCTACGGCGGCTTCAACCTGGCCGGTTTTTCGTGGTACGCGCAACCGGGGATCAAGACGTGGGCCGGCGTGCGGGGCAAGGCGCTGGGCATCTCGACGTTCGGCTCGACGACCGACGCCCTCACGCGTTACGTCCTGCGCAAGCACGGACTCGACCCCGAGAAAGACGTCCACCTGGTACCGGTCGGCAACACGGTCAACGAATATCAGGCCTTGAAAGCCAATCGGACCCAAGTCGCGATCATCTCGGCGCCGGTAACGTGGGAAGCGGAAAGCGACGGCTACACGCTGCTCGGGACGCAGCAGCGTGAGGTCGCGCCGGCCTGGCCCGAGCACATCTATTCGGTAAAGACGAAATTCCTGGCGTCGAATCGCAACACGCTCGCGGCGCTGCTCCGCGGTCACGTCGCGGCGTTGCGCCGCGCCAAAGCCGATCGCGCTGCAGCGGTGGCCGTGTTCGTCGACCGTTTGAAGTATACGCCGGCGCTGGCATCGCGCTCGTACGACGAAGTGATGCCGTCCTTCGACGAGCGCGGGCGCTTACCCGATCGTTCGATGAGCGTGTTTTGGGATATCCTCCTGCGCAACGGAGACGTGAAGGCGCCGTTGCCGGAGAGCGCGATCCTCGATCGCCAATTCATCGATTCCTTCGCCGCTTGGGCACCGGCGAGCTAGTGTGCCGTCTCGTAAGTTCCATGCAAAAGATCGCGAAGGATTTTTCGTCAGATCGAGGAGTGATGAGGGAGCAACGCCATAGC
>Ga0209415_10002259_pt1 | contig 36196 bp, 33 predicted proteins | sample PeaSoiSIISIP2007_FD_187696 | JGI IMG/M metagenome (GOLD analysis project Ga0209415, IMG submission 187696) | Peat soil microbial communities from Weissenstadt, Germany - SII-SIP-2007 (SPAdes) (version 2) | ecosystem: Environmental > Terrestrial > Soil > Wetlands > Peat | place: Germany... | reverse complement strand
CTGGCTTCGAGCCCCACCGCGCCAAATCGCGCAAAAACGCATCGCGCTTGTGCGAGTCGCGCGCCAGCGTGACCGGCTTGATGTGACGTGCTTTCGACTGGTGCCGGGGGCGGGACTTGAACCCGCATGTGGTTGCCCACGGTGGATTTTGAGTCCACTGCGTCTGCCGTTTCGCCACCTCGGCACAGATCGCGAATTGTGCCAAGCCCCGATTGATTCAACAAGCGTTGCGATGCCCCGTTAGTTCGCGCGCCGCGCCGCCGATTTGCCATCGGCGGGGCGACGATGTGAGAATCCGATGCCGCCGCCGGCCGACTTGAGCCGCGGCGAGATCGACCCCGAGGTAACTTCCGTGGCGTACAATTTCCTGTTGATTCACGGCTCGTGGCATGATGGCGGCGCCTGGGCGCCGGTTGTCCGTCGTCTGGAGAGCAAGGGGCACAACGCCTTCGCGCCGACGCTGGCCGGGCATGGCAAAGGCGTGCCGAAGAACGTCAGCCATGCCGATCAGGTCAAATCCGTGATCGACTACGTGACCGAACGGCGCCTCAGCGACCTCGTGGTGGTCGGGCACAGCTACGGCGGCACGATTATCGCCAAGCTCGCCGAAGCGATTACCGATCGCATCCGCCGCCTGGTCTTCTGGAACGCATTCGTGCCGCTCGACGGCCATTCGCTGCTCGATGAAAACCCGCCGCACTACCATGAGCTGTTCGCGAAGATGGCGGCCGCGTCGGGCGACAACACGGTGATGCTGCCCTATCAGATCTGGCGCGAAGCGTTCATCAACGATGCCGATGGGGAACTGGCGCGCGCCGCCTATGCGACGCTCTCGAGCGAGCCCTATCGCGGCATGACCGACAAGCTCGACCTGAAAAAGTTCTACGCGCTGGACGTGCCGAAGAGTTATCTCAATTGCACCGAGGATACCGCGCTGCCGCACGGCGAATGGGCGTGGCATCCGCGGATGTCGAGCCGGCTCGGGCTCTATCGGCTGGTGCAGATGCCCGGGAGCCATGAATCGATCTTCACCCGCCCGCTCGAGCTCGCCGACAAGATTCTCGAGGCCGGACGCGATTAGGCGGCGTCAGTTGCGAGGTTGCGGGTGGCGCGTCCCCAGCATGTAGACGCCCGCCGCGATCGGAGTCGCGAGCACCAGCGCGAAGGCGAGCCCGCCGATTACCGCCACCGCCAGCGGTTGCTGCACCTTGGCCCCCGCGCCCATCCCCAGCGCCAGCGGTAGCAGGCCCGCCGCCGTCGCGATGGTGGTCATCAGGATGGGCCGCAGCCGGATGCGCGCAGCGCTGACCACGGCGGTCGAGGGCGCGGCGCCGGCAACGGTATCGCGCTCGGCCTGATCGAGCAGCAGGATGCCGTTTTTGGCCGCGATGCCAACCACCATGATGATGCCCATGAACGAGGAGATGTTGAGCGTGATGGCGGTCAGGTCGAGCGCCGCGAAGCTGCCCGCGAGACTGGCGAGCGCCGCGAGCATCACCGCGACCGCGGGCGTGAGGCGGCGGAATTCCCACAGCACGATCAGAAACATCCCGACCGTGCCGGCGACCAGCACCAGCGAGAGCTCGCTGAAAGCCTTCTGCTGCTCGGCATAGAGGCCGCCGTACTCGAGCGTGACGCCGGCGGGCAGCGCGAGCCCGCTCAGCCGGCGCCGGACCTCGTCTATCGCCTGGCCGAGATCGACGCCCGCCAGCCGCGCCGTGACGTGCACCACCGGCCGCAGCCGCTCGCGATCGAACTCCGGGCGCTCGCCAAGCCATCGGAACTTCACCAGCGACGACAGCGGCACCTTGCCATGGGCGGGGGTTTCGAGCAGCGCGTCGGAAAGCTGCGTGAGATCCTTGTGATAGTTGTCGGGATAGCGGACGCGCACGCCGAATAGCCGGTCGCGGACCCTGAGCTCGGTCGCAACCGTGCCCTCGATGACCGCGTGCAGCATATCTTCGACGTCCTGCGCATTGAGGCCGTAACGTCCGACCGCCGTTTCGTCGACCTGGATCTCCTGCTCCGGAATGCTCAGCACGATGCCTTCGAAGACGTCGACCGCGCCCGGCACTTGGCGGATGACGCCGGCGACCTCGCGCGCGGTCGCTTCGATCGCGTCCTGGTCGGCGCCGAACACCTTGACCTCGATCGGCTCCGGCGTACCCGACAGATCGCCGACCAGGTCCTGCAGCACCTGCGCAAACTCGATCCTGACGCCCGGCAGGCTGGCGAGGATCCGATCGCGGACCGAGTTCATGATGGCCTCGATCCCGCGGCTGCGATTGGAGGCGAGCCGGACCGAAAAATCGCCGCGGTTCGACTCGGTCAGAAAAAAGCCGAGTTGCGTGCCGGTGCGGCGCGAAAACGCGACTACCTCGGGCGTCTCCCTGAGCACCTTCTCGATGCCGCCGATGAGCGCGTTGGTGTCGGTCAGCGTCGATTGCGGCGGCGTCGTGTAGTCCAGGATGAACGCGCCCTCGTCCATCGGGGGCAGATAGTCGGTGCCGGCGCTGCGGTAGAGGCCGAAGGCGGCCGCGAGGCTCAGCGCCGCGAGCACGATGGCGGCGGCCGGGAAGCGGATAAACGGCCGCGCGCTCAGCAGGTAGGCCTTCCCGATCAGATTGAAGATCTTTCCGGCGGGGCGGCTCTTGCCGCGCAGCGGCTGCAGCGCGAGCTCGAGCGCAGGCGTGAAATAGAGCGCCAGCAGCAGCGAGATGGCGAGCCCGGCGCCGAGCGTCACCGCCAAAGCGCGGAAAAAGACCCCGGTTACGCCGGACAAGAAGATCAGCGGCACAAACACCACGATTACGGTGAAGGTCGACGCGACCAGCGGACGCGCCAGTTCGTGCGTGGCATGTCCGACCGCTTCGGCGGTCGCGACGCCGCGCGAACGCGCGCGATGAATCGCCTCGATCATCACGATCGCGTCGTCGATGAACAATCCGATGCCGGCGGCGAGCCCGCCCAGCGTCATCATGTTGAAGGTCATCCCGGCGGCCTTCATCACGGCGATCGTGATCGCGATCGTGCAGGGCACCACGATCGCCGCGATCAGCGCGCTGAGCGGGCTCAGCGTGAAGGCCAGCACCACCGCGACCGCCAGCATCAGGCCGAGCACGATCGCATCGCGCACGCTGTTGAAGGAGGTCGTCACGAGCGTCGACTGATCGTACGAGAGCGTGAAGGTGACGTCAGGGTAACGGACGCGGAACTGCTCCAGGAGCCGGCGCACCTGCGCCGCAATCTCGACCGTGTTGCCGCCCGGCTGGCGCGAAATGCCTATGAGCACCGCCGGCCCCTGCTCGGAGGAGGTGCGGATGTAGTCCTCGCGGATGCCGAGCTGGACGGTGCCGAGGTCGCGGACGTAGACCGGCTCACCGTGGACGGAGGCGACGGCGAGCGCGGCGAGCTGATCGGACTGGTGCAGGTTCGTGGTTACCACCGTCAGCATCATCCGATGCAGGTCTTCGACGCGGCCGGCGCTCGCGATGACGTTAGCCTTCTTGAGCCCGTCGATCACCTGTTGCGGCGTAAGGCCGTACGCCAGCATCGAAGAGGGGTTGAGCCGCACGACGTACTCGCGCTCTTTGCCGCCCACCAGCTCGACCCGGTAGACGCCGGGGATGCGATGGAAACTCGGCGCGACATCGTAGAAGGCGATATCGGTGAGCGCGGCGAGATCGCGATCGCGCGAGCTCAGGCTCAGATCGATGATCGGAAAGGTCCCGGTCGTGAGCAGGCGCGTATCGATCGCGGTGTCGGCCGGCAGCCGCCCGCGCACCTCGCCGAGCGCGGCGTTGAGCAGTTGATAAGTCTCGGTCGGGTCGGCGTTGTCGGCGAAGGTGACGTCCACCTCCGCGCTGCCGCGGGTGGTGGTCGAGCGCACCAGGCTCACGCCCACCACGCCGTAGGCCGCCTCTTCCAGCGGCCGTGTGACGGCGACCAGCATCTGCTCGAGCGGCAGGTCGGAAGAGTCGGCGAGGATAATCGCGCGATTGAACATGATTTCAGGGAACACCGCGCTCGGAATCGATCTGGCGAGCATCACGCCCAGAATCGCCGCGGCGAGTGTTGCAAAAACCGCCAGGACGGGATTCGCGCGTTGCATCATGGTGGCTCAGGAAGCCGGCAGGACCAGGATTTGCCCGCTCATCGCGGGCTGATGCACCAGGCATCGGAACTCCATGATGCCGGGCTTGTGAAAGGTGAAGATGAGCGGGGTCTGCGAGAGCGGCAGCAGCGGCAGGTCCATCAGCGGCTTGCCCGCGCCGTCGACGATCGCAAAGTCGTGCACATCGTCGGGTTGCAGGTTCCAGAAAGTGATCAAGGTGGGCTGATTCTGACGCACGACGATCGTGGTCGGCGAAAAAGCATAGACCTCGCCGAAACGTTTGAGTGTCGCGGCCGGCCCGCTCTCTTTGACGGCGACCGCCTTGGTGAGGATCACGAGCCGCCGGCTCGCGCGGCCGGTGCGCGCGACGCTCACGATTTTCGATCCGGCCGCGTCCGGCATGAACGCGGGCGGCGCAATCGGCGTGCGCTCCGCCGCGGGTGAAGCGGCTTGCGGAGCCTGCGCGAGCGCACCGCTTGCGGACGTCAACAGCGCCAGTGCGGCCGCCAGAAGCGGCGTCGAGGGTTTCATGGCTGTCCCGAAGGGCGCGGCATGACCCGCACCTTGAGTCCGTCGGCCAGCGCGTAGCCGCCCGAGGTGATGACCGTGTCGGAGGGCTTGAGGCCGCTCACGATTTGCACGCGGTCGGGCTCGCGGATGCCGATCGTCACGTTGCCGCGACGCGCGCGGCCGTCGGCGCCCACCACGAAGACATAGTACGCGTTGGTCGAGGCGTCTTCGAACAACGCCGTTTCGGGAATCACCAGCGCGTCGGGAATCAGCAGGGTTGTGATCCGCACCCGGACGGCGGCGCCCGCGACGCTGATTTTGGCCGGGCCGGTGAACTTCAGGCGCGCGACCGAGGTTTCGCTGTTGGGATTCAGATTCGGCGCCATCGCGATGATCTCGGCCGGGAACACGGTGGCCGGCTGGATCGGCGAGGTGACGGTCGCCGGCATCCCGGGTTTCACCAGCGATTGCGCGTCGATCGGCACCTGCGCCTCGACATAGATGCTATTGGGATCGACCAGGTCGGCGAGCGGATCGAGATAGGCGACGATCTGCGCGGTGCTCACCAGCCGCTGCGAGACGATCGCGTCGGCCGGCGCAACCACCGGGATGCCGGGTTTGCTGGTGTAGCGCTTGACCGACGCCCGCAGCTTGTCGGCCTCGGCCGGATCGATCTTCTGCGCTGCCGCGAGACCCGCTTCGGCCGCCTCCATTTCGCGGTTCGCGATGTAACCGACGATCTCGCCGCGGCGCACGTGATCGCCGCTCTGCAGCTTGAATCCGAACAGGCGGCCGTTGGTCGGCGCACGCAGCGTCATATGGCGCTGCGCGGCGGTGATGCCGAGCAGGTCGAGCTCGTTGTGCATCGGCGCGGCCACGACCGGCGCGGCGGTGACCGCGAGCACCGGCGCGACGGCCGCGGGCGCTTCCTCGTCGTTCCCCGCGCCGCCGCCGCCGCCGCGGCATCCCGCGGCGGCCACGATCGCAATTGCGATCAGACCAGCGAGCGCGATGCGGCGATCCGTCATCGCGCGATACCCAGCGTCAGCCCGACTTCGGCTGCGGCCTGGCGGGCGGCGAACTCCTGGTCGAGCTGCAAAATCTGGAAGGTCTGGAGCTGGCGCAGCGCATCGATCACTTCGAGCAGCGCGACGTTGCCGCCGCCCAGGAAGCGCGTCCAGTCGAGCGCGAACGAGTCGTGCGCGACCGGGATCGAACGGGTGAGGATCGCGAGCTGGCGGCGCGCTTCGTCGTAACGCATGCGCGCATCGGCCAGCCGCTGCGAGAGTGCGAGCTCATCCTGGCGGCGCTGTGCGATCGCCGCCATCCGGCGCGCCTCGGCGGCATCGATATGCGCGCGAATCAGGCCGCCGTCGAAGATCGGCATATTGACCGCGCCCGCATAGGAGGCGCCGTAATCGCGGTTGAAAGTCCGCGGCGGATTGATGCCGAGATAGCCGGTGGTGAGCTGGAGGCCGAGATTGGGATAGCGCTCGGCCTCGGCCGCCTTGACCGCGAGCGCGGCCGACTCGATGTTGCGCTGGTCGGCGCGCAGCACCGGGTTGCGCTCCAGGTCGCCGCCCGGCAGCGGCGGCAACGCGGTGGGTTCCGCGGCTTCGAGGTTGTCGCCGTCGTACTCGCCGATTAGCGAGCCGAGCACGATCGCCGCTCTGCGGCGCGCCTGCTCCGAGGCGGCGAGTTGCAGTTGGATGCTGTCGCGTTCGCTGTGGATCCTTAACACGTCGCTCGTGATCGCCTGTCCGCTGCGTTCGAGTTCCGAAATCACGCCGAGATAGCGGTTGAGCTGATCCAGATTGGTCCGCCATTCGCCGACCGCGCGCTGGCTTCGCACCAAATCGAAATAGGCGACCGAGGCATCAAACACAACCTGGCTCTGCGCGGCGCTGATGCCCAGGTGCGCCGCATCGGCGGCATAGCGGGCCGCGTGCATCGCGGCGAGGCGCCGCCCGAAATCGTAGGCGGTGTAGTTGAGCGTGACCTGCGCGGCAGTCTCCCCGCCATTGGTGACCGTCGGGCTGTAGCCGGGGGCCTGGTAGTAGGTCAGATTGCCGTCGAGGCTCGGATAGAGCGGGGCGCGCGCTTCGCCCAGCGTCGCCAGGCCGAGGTCGCTGGCGGCGGCGGCCGAGGCGACCGAGGGTGCGAACTTGAGGGCGCGGCTGATGGCGTCGTCGAGTGACAGCGGATGGGCCGCGCGGGCGGGGGGCACCCGGGTCAGCCCCAGGAGCATCGCGACCGCAGCCGCTATCGCGAGTTGGCGACGATTGATTCCGAGCGCGGCGGCCTGAACGTCCATAAGCTAGCTCCTGGGCAAGGCCTCAACGATATTGAGAATCATTATCAAAATATCACCGCCAAGCAAGATAGGCCCTGGCGGGGATTCGGCGCAGGACAGGCTAACTTAAATCGCGAGCGCGAGCAGTCCGGCCGCAACCAGGGCAGCCGCCCAGACCGTATCGAGGTTGATCCAGGCGCTGCGCAAGATCGCGAGCCCAACCCATTCGTAGACCAGGATTGCGACCGTGCCCATCACCAGCAGCATCGCGCCGGTATGGACGCAAACCACGGCGATGCCCTGCGCCAGCGACGGATGCGAGATGCCGGCGGCGAGCGCGTGATGATGGTACGGCAGCCCGGCCGGCATCGGCAGGTCGATCAGGATCGGAAAGAGCATCAGGCCCGCGCCGTGCGCCGACGCCATCAGGAACGACCACAGCGCCAGCTCAGGCATCGTTACCCGCATCGCGACCCATCGCGGATGAGCGCGCGGCCAGACGAAGCGAAAAATTCCGAACAGGATCAGGATCGCGGCGCCCGCGGGTCTCAGCCACATCGCGGTGGCTGCGAAACCCGCGGCCCACGCGATCAGCGCGACGACCAGCCCCACCGATACGAGATGGCCGAGCGCGATCGGGAAGAGCGATTCGACGAGCTTCGCGCGGCTCCGCTCCTGCAATCCGAGCGCGACCGCGAACAGCCAGCCCATCGACGGGTCGATGCCGTGGTAGGCGCCGAGTATCGCGACCGCCAGCCACGGCCAGGCGCCGCTCACGGATAGCAGTAGGAATCCGACGAAGCGTCGCCGCCTTCGAGATGAATCTGATGAGGCCGCTCGCCCTCGTAGGTGACGAAGAAATCCTTATCGAGCGTGAGTCCGCCGGCCGGATTGGCGTCGAGCTTGGCGATCCAGCCCTTGATGCCTTCGGGGTAGAACTGCGCGTCCCAGGCGCCGTAGAGCGAGTTGCTGACGTAGATGCGTTTGCCATCGCGGCTTAGCTCGAGCATCTGCGGCGCGCCGTTGACCGGCCCCCCGATCTTCGGATGAGACGCGCGCGCGACGATTCCGCCGAGCCGCACCGTGCCGGTGAGCTTCGGATGGAACGGGTCGCTGACGTCGTACTGGCGCAAGTCGCCGGTGCCCCAGCATGAGATGTACAGCATCCGATCGTCGAGGCTCAGATTGATGTCCGTGATGATCGGCGGCACCGCCTTGAACGGCTTGAGCGCAGGCGGAAGCTGCGACTCATCTGCGGGCTCGGCAGGAATTTCGATCACCTTGCTAACCGACCATCCGGCGTCGCTGCGATGCCACAGCCAGACCGACGCCGAGAGATCCTTGGTCGAGATCACCACGCCGACGAAGCCGTAAGTGCGGGTCGGATCGTGCGCGGGCCTGAGCTCGAGCGCCATCTGGTTCTCCGCGCCCAAGTCGATCGACTGCAGATGGCGGCGGCGGCGCAGATCCCAGACGTGGATCGAATGGCCGTAGCGGTTGTTCAGCAGCAGGTCGGGCACCACGCCGTTCTCGATCATATTCGGCGTGCCCCATTCGCTGGTGATCGCGACGTCGTGACCGAGATGCCACCAGAAATCGTAGGCAAGGAACTGCGGGCCGCGATCGACCTCCCAGCGCCCCAGTACGTCGAAGCTTTCATGGTCGAGCAGCACGATGCCGCCCGGGCCGCCGCCATCGGGCGCGCCCAGCGCGCTTACGTAGATCGCGTCGGGACCGCAGTGAATCGTATGCGGCCGGCTGTAGCCGCTGCGTTCGGCGAGTTCGCCGGGCTCGATGACGCGCACGATCTTCGGCGCGCGCGCGTCGGGCTTGGTATCGATGATATGGACGCGCGAGGAGCGCAACCCCGGCACGATCAGGTAGCGCCGCTCGACGTGGGGATGAGGCGCGTAGGGGCAAAGCGCCGCGCTGCACGCGTTCCATCCGAAATGATGCAGCTCGTCGCCCGCGTTCGGCATTTCGGTGCGGCCGACGACACTGCCGTAGGTGCGCGATTTCGGATCGAGGTCGACGACCGTCAGCGCATCGTGCTTGCCGTTAGCGGGCGTCGGATTGAAGGCGACCACGAAGGCATGCTTCTCCGGCGGCCCTTGCATCGCCATTCGCGGCGAAGGGTAGAAGGTCTGATCGGGTTTCCACAGCGCCATGCAAACACCTGCCGTTAAAGGATTGGCGACAGCCTAACACTCGCGCCATACAACTAGCGAAGAGGGGCGATTAAGTTACTCACTCAACCATTTTACTTTTGTATTTTTCAAGCTTGCCGGAGGCCAGGCTCCTTGGACGCGCCTATCGACCGTCATCCCGAGCAGCCCGAGCGACGCGAGGGGGTCGCCGAGAGATCGGAGTTTACCCTGAGCCCCGAAGCGCGAACCGATTAATCCGAGACCGGTCCGCTAATCCTGTATACGAATTGAGCAGTTGATGCTAAACAAGGCATTCAAAATATTGGGGCGGACGGGGGAGGAACGTTAATGCAAACGCTGCGAGATCTCGAGGTCCTGGTCGGGCGCATCTTGGTGGCGATCATCTTCGTCTGGTCGGGAGTCCAGAAAGTGCAGGATCCGGCCGGCACGGCCGGCTACATGACCAAGGTGGGCGGGATGGCTTCGGGGTCGGCGCTGCCGCTGGTGTGGGCCTCGCTGGTGGTCGAACTGGCCTGCGCGATCCTGCTGATTCTCGGCCTGCGCGTGCGAGCCGCAGCGTTCATCCTCTTCCTCTGGATGGTCCCGGTGACCTATCTCTTCCACGTCTCCCACGGCCAGGTCGAGCAGTACATGAAGAACTTCTGCATGATGGGCGGATTGCTCGCGCTCTCGGCTTACGGCGCCGGCCGTTTCAGCTTCGACGGACTGCGCAAGTCGGGCGCCTAGCCGGCGCGCGCAGCCGGCGCGACTCAACTACTGGCGCGCGTTCTCGGCGAGCGCGCTCTCGATGAGCATCTGCAGTTCGCCCGATTCGTAGAGTTCGCGCACAATGTCGCATCCGCCGACGAATTTGCCGTCGATATATACCTGCGGGATGGTCGGCCAGTTGCTGTAGGTCTTGATCGCCTGGCGAACTTCCTCGTCGGCGAGCACGTCGACGGTCTCGAACGGCACGCCGAGCTCCTCGAAGATCTGGACCGTCGCGGCCGAGAATCCGCACATCGGGAAAGTTCGGTTGCCCTTCATGAAGATCAGGATCTTGTTGCCGGCAATCGCGGCCTGGATCTGATCGCCTACATTCGCCATCTTGCCTACCTCCGGTTCCGGTACTGCCCGGGCGTGAGCGTCTTGAGCGCCAGCGCGTGGACCCGCGCGCGCATCGCCTCGCCAAGCGCGCCATAGACCTGCTGATGACGCTCGACGAGCGTCTTGCCCTCAAAGCTCGGGCTCACCACCAACGCCTCGAAATGGTCGCCGCCGCCGGTGGTGTCGCGTACTTCCACTATCGCACCCGGCAGGCCCTGCTCAATCAGTCCCTGCAATTCCTTTGGATCCATTTTGTGGAGATTCTAGCCGGACCGAGCGGTCAGTTCCACTCCCGCGGTCAAAGCGCCTCGACCACCGTGGCGATACCCTGACCGACGCCGATACACAAACTGGCCAATCCCCGCCGCGCGCCGCGCCGGCGCATCTCGTGGAGCAGCGTGACCATCAGGCGCGCCCCCGAGCATCCCAGCGGATGGCCCAGCGCGACCGCGCCGCCATTTACGTTGAGCCTTTCCTCATCGATCTTGAGCGCCGTATTACAGGCCAGCACCTGGGCGGCGAACGCCTCGTTGATTTCGACCAGCTCGATCTCGTCGATTCGCAGGCCGGCGCGTTCCAACGCCTTGCCGATAGCGGGCACGGGTCCCCATCCCATGATTTCAGGCGGCACGCCGGCGACCGCCATCGCGAGGATTCGCGCGATCGGCGCTACGCCGAGCGATCGCGCGCGCTCCGCGCTCATCAGGATCAGCGCCGCAGCGCCATCGCTCACCTGCGATGAGTTGCCGGCGGTGACCTGTCCGTCGGGCCGGAAGCTCGGTTTGAGCGCCGCCAGTTTTTCGAGCGAAGTATCGGCGCGCGGCCCCTGGTCGACGTCGATCGCGATGCCGTCGACCGTCACCGGTACGATCTCAGCCTTGAAGCGCTCGCGCGCCGCGACGGCCCGTTGATGCGACCGCAGCGAGTAAGCATCCGCTTGCGCGCGTGTGATTTCGTACATCGCGGCGAGCCGCTCAGCCGTGAGGCCCATCGAGGCCCACTCCGGCGGAAACATCTCGAACAGCCGCGGGTTCGGATTCACACCCGAGCCCATCGGGATGCGCGTCATATGCTCTACGCCGCCGGCGATGGCGATTTCGCCCGCACCGCTCATGATCGATTGCGCGGCCACGTTGATGGCCTGCAGGCCCGAGCCGCACTGGCGATCGACGGTGGTGCCGGCGACCTCGATCGGCAAGCCGGCGAGCAGTCCGATCATTCGCGCGATATTCAGGCTCTGCTCGCCCGACTGATTCGCGCAGCCGAAGACCACGTCCTCGATTTCGCCGGGTGCGACTTTCGGATTGCGGCGCAGCAGCTCGCGCACGCAGATGACCGCGAGGTCGTCGGCGCGGATCGACTTGAAATAGCTGCGGTCGGCGCCGGCCCGCGCGATCGCGGTGCGGAGCCCATCGACGATCACTACTTCGCGCATCGGTCGCTCAGCGCTTTGCCGTCGCCGCGAATCTTCGGCCGCGCCGAACTCCGCGCGAATCGCCTCGGCGTCGGCGTCGAGCGCGGGCGCCGCCGGCCGCGTGGCGGGATCGTCGAAGCCGCCAATCTTGATCGGATTGCCGAGAATTCGCATCCCGTCCGACTCGACCATCATGTTGCGCGCCGCTACCTGCGGCATCGCGACCGCCTCCGGGATGCTCTGGATGCGCGCGCACGGCACTCCGGCGGTGGTGAGGACCTCGACCCAATGGCGGGCGGGTTTGGTCTTGAGCGTCGCTTCGAGCGCGGCGCGCAGCGCATCTTCATTTTCGTGACGAGCGTGATTATTCGCGAAGCGCTCGTCGCGCGCGAGATCGCCGCGGCTGATCGCGTCGCTGAGGCGCGCAAATACTTCGTTGGCGCCCGCGCAGATCACGAACGGCTCGTCGTCGGCCTGATAGGTATCGAACGGCGCGATCGACGGATGACCGTTGCCGAGGCGTCCCAGCGTGCGGCCATGCGCGACGTGTTCCATCACGCCATGCAGCAGATAGCTCAGCATCCCGTCGAGCATCGCCACGTCGACCCGCGCGCCGCGTCCGCTCGCCTCACGTGCATAGAGCGCGCTCGCGATGCCGCCGAACAGGTAGACGCCCGCGGTCAGATCGGCGACCGAAGTGCCGACCCGCGTCGGCGGACCGTCGGGATAGCCGGTAATGCTCATGAGGCCGCTCAGCGCCTGCACCACCGTGTCGTAGGCGGGTGTGCGGCTCATCGGTCCGGTCTGACCGAAGCCGGAACCTGACGCATAGACGAGGCGCGGATTCAGCTTCGACAGCTCCTCCCATGAAAAGCCGAGCTTCTCCATCGTGCCCGGACGGAAGTTTTCGACCAGCACGTCGGCCCGCTCGACCATGCGGAGGAACAACGCGCGATCGCGATCGTGCTTGAGGTCGAGCGCGATGCTCTCCTTGCCGCGATTGACGAAACCGAAGTAGACCGACTTGCCGTCCTTGAACGGTCCATAGGCGCGCGAGTCGTCGCCGCTGCCCGGCTGCTCGACCTTGATCACGCGGGCGCCGAGGTCGGCCATCAGCATCGTGCAGAAGGGGCCCGCCAGCACACGGGTGAGATCGATCACCAGCACGCCGGAGAAAGGTCCGTGCGTGCGATTACCGTTCGATGAGGTCATGCTCTGCTCCGAGTGCCACGCCGGCGCCATATAAAACAATCGTAACAGAGCCGTGGAGCGCTTGTCAGTCCGAAGTACGGCTAGCTCGTTAGCGGGACTGGCGCTGCGCTTGCGCGCGCATCGCCTCGGCCGGCGTCATGATCAGCCGCGGCTCCTCGCGTTCCTTTTCCTGCTGGGCGGCGATCACCGCGCCGAGCATCGTGCGGACCAGATTCTGAAAAAACGGGATGCGTTTGAGATCGGCGCCATCGCGAATTTTCGCCGCCGCCGCGGCGGCGTAACCGCCCGTGCGACGGCGTCGAGTGTGAGCTAGGCAATAAGCGATATCCTCGAGCCGCCGGCGCGCGCGATGGGCCGCCGGGCCGCCGAGCAAGCCATCGATCGCCTTCTCGATGATCTGGCCCACGCGGTCCTCTCGCTGCATCGGATTCAGCACGATCACGCTCTGTTGAACCTCGGCGATCTCGTCGATGTAGGGCTTGATCTGAGCAGCCGGAAATCGCCAGGCGAGCACCTCGGGCTCCTTGAGCAATTCGAGCCCCGGTTCGCCGGCCGCCTCGACCGCCAGCTCCTTGTAGATCGGATGGACGAAATCATCGCCGGGCGGCGATGCCGCAATCAGCTCGGTGCGCCACGTGAAGAAATTGCCCACCGGGCCGCGCCGGTTCTCGTGCGTTGCGCGGTAGGCTTCGCACAGAATGAGATCGCAGAGCCGCCAATCGGCCTCGATCATCTTGACGCCGGCACGCTCCTCGACCCGGGCGCGGTCGGCGCGCAATTCGCGCCGGCTGACCGGCCCGAAGTTGCACCCGATTAAGCCTTCCTCTTCCGACGAAAAGCCCCACAGCAGATTCAGCCCGCCGCGCGGCTTGGCCTTCATCAGCCAGACCAGCCGCACGCCGGTGGCGTCGATCGGCGAGAGCATCCCCTCGATGTCAGTTCCGGCGACGAGCGCCACGGCTGCAGTTCGAGGCGGATGCGGCTCGGCGTCGGGCGCGGGCGCGATGCCCGCCTGGCGCAGGCGGAACAGCGCGCGGCGAATCTCGCGCCGAAATGCGCCGCTCGCGCCATGTTCCATTGCGGCCAGCATGTTCGCAGCGCCGGCGCTGCGGACCGAGCCGAGCGCGCGCGCGACCGCGGCGTCGGTGACCTCGGCATGCCCGCGCAAAGCCGCGAGGGTGCGCAGCGCCTCCTCGGGATCGGCAGCGGGGTTGAAGCCCGCCTTACGCAGGTTCAGGTCGTCGCGGTCGAGTTCCTTGAGCTGGGTCATCGAGAGAAATGTATCAGCCGAATCGTCGCAAGCTATGCGCCGCCTCGCGTCAGTGTCAAGCGAGGCGCCGCTGTTACGCCATGATCTCGAGCAGGCTCAGTGTGATGCGATAGGTCAGTCCCCAGATTGGGCGATTGTCGTAGACGATCGCGGGGAAGCGCCATTCGAGGCCGTCGCGGCGAAAGACATAGGTGTCGCGATAGCGTACATCGCGCAGCACCGCGATCGGGACGCTGAAAATTTCGGCGACCTCGCGCGGATTGGCGCGCAGGCTGAGCGGCCATGGGATCAGGCCCGCAAACGAGGCGACCAGAATCCCGGTGGTCGCCGTGCGCATCCCGGGAAACGCGCCCAGCACCTCGACCGCGCCGGGCTCGATGCCGACCTCTTCGTGAGCCTCGCGCAGCGCCGCGGCCATCGGACTCTGATCTTCCGGATCGACGCGTCCGCCGGGAAATGCGACCTGTCCGCGATGGCTTACCTCTTCGGAGCGTAGGATGTAGAGCAGGTGAAGATCGCCGGAACGCTCGAAGATCGGCACCAGCACGGCGGCCAATCGCTCGCCCTCGGGACGCGCGGCGGCGGCCGGATCGAGCAGGCCGCGGCGAAGCTGCTGAAGGCCGCGATCGAGGCCGTTTCTGGTTTCGCCCGGGCTCACGACTCACCTTTGCGAATCATCGCCCACCCCCGGCGCGTGCGCAAGGACGCTACTGGCGCCGGGGCGGCGTCGGGGGTTACGCTTGGCGCATGCCCCCGAACGAACCGCATGCGGGCGGCGCTGCGCCGCGCCGCTACCTGATCGGGCGCTACCACGAAATTGCGCTCAAGGGGCGCAACCAATGGCGCTTCGTCGATCAGTTGAAGCGCAACCTGCGCGGCGTGTTTGCCGGCGTCGAGCTGGGCGCGATGCGCAGCGAAGGGCCGCGCCTGATGGTCGAACTGCCACTCGAGACGCCTGACGAGCTGGTGGCGGAGCGCGCGGCGCTGGTCTTCGGGCTCCAGAATTTCTCGATCAGCCGGAAGGTGCCGCTCGATGTCGACGCAATCAAGCGCGTGGCGGTGTCCGAGGCGCGCCGCCATCCGGGCCGCAGCTTCGAGGTCCGCACGCGCCGGGCCGACAAACGCTTCGCGCTCAACTCGATGGAGATCGATCGGATCGTCGGCGCGGAGGTGGCGGGCGAACTCGGACTCAAGGTCGATCTTACGCATCCGGACTTCACCATCGCGATCGAAGTAATGACCGAGGCGGCCTATCTCGCGGTCGGCAAACAGCCCGGGGCCGGCGGACTGCCGGTCGGGATTGCGGGGCGCGGGCTCGCGCTCTTGTCGGGCGGGATCGACTCGCCGGTCGCGGCCTGGCGGATGATGCGGCGCGGGCTCGGACTCGACTTTGTCCATTTTCACAGCCATCCGCTGGTCTCGGCGGCGAGCCGCGAGAAGGCCGCCGATCTGGCCGCCCATCTGACGCGTTTCGAAGGGCGATCAACCCTGATGCTGGTGCCGTTCGCGGAGGTGCAGCGCGAAATCGTCGCCGGCGCGCTGCGCCCGCTGCGGGTCGTGCTCTACCGGCGCTTCATGATGCGCATCGCGACCGCGCTCGCCCGCCACACCGGCGCCTCCGCGTTGGTGACGGGCGAGAGCCTCGGCCAGGTCGCATCGCAGACGCTCGCCAACATGACGGTTATCGAGCAGGCGGCGGGGATGCCGGTGTTGCGCCCCCTGGTCGGGATGGACAAGAACGAGATCGTCGACCAGGCGCGCGCGCTCGGTACTTTCGAGACCTCGATACTCCCCGATCAGGATTGTTGCTCGTTGTTTGTCCCCGCGCATCCGGAGACCCGCGCCACGCTGGCGGCGGTCGAACAGGCCGAGAGCGGCTTCGAGATCGATCGGATGGTCGATGCGGCGGTCGCGGCGTCCGAGAAGCTGCGCATCCAGTTTCCGCCGCCGCGCGCCGAACAGGCGGCGTGACGACTTGCGATTCCCCTGCGAGCGCGGGCGGCGCTATAGTTGCGGACCATTAACGGGATTTATCGGGACGGTTCAAGAACATGATCGCCACTGAACTCAACCACACCAAGTGCAAGAGTTACCTGCTGGCCTCGGAATCCGAGGGCAAGGCGCTGATGATCGATCCGGTGCGCGAGCGGCTCGACCGCTACCTCGCCGTGCTCGCCTATCATCGGCTGCATCTCGAGCTGATCATCGACACCCATACTCATGCCGACCATCGCACCGGTGCGTTCGAACTCAGCGAGCTGACGGGCGCCCCGGTCGCGATGCATCGGCAGGCGCCGGCGCCGCACGTCGCGGTCCATCTGCAGGACGGGCAATGGCTTTCGATCGGCGACCTCCGCCTGCAGGTCTTGCATACGCCCGGACATACGCCCGATTCGATCAGCCTCCATGTGGGCGGCCGGGTTTTCACCGGCGACGTGCTGCTGATCCACGGCACCGGGCGGGCGGATTTCGCGGGCGGCGATCCCGGCGCGCAATACGACGCGATCACGCAGAAGCTCTTCGTGCTGCCGGACGAGACGCTGGTCTTCCCGGCGCACGACTACCGCGGCCACACGCAATCGACCATCGGCGAGGAGAAACGTGGCAATCCGCGGATCGCGAACCACTCGCGCGATGAGTACATCGGGATCATGAACCATCTCGGCCTCCCGCTCCCGGACAGCATCCAGGAGGCGCTGCAGCCCAATCAGTCGGCGCTCGACGCCGACAGCATGAAGTTCCCGACCTACGCTCAGTTGAGCCAGGTGCGCCAGGTCTCCCCGGCCGAGGTTTCCGCGCGGCTGACCGCGCCCGACTCGCCGCTGTTGCTCGATGTGCGCGAGCCGGACGAGTTCCGCGGCGACCTTGGCCATATCGCCGGCGCCCGCTTAATCCCGCTGCGCGAGCTGCCGGAGCGGACCGCCGAGCTCGCCGAATTCAAGAATCGCGACATCATCGTGATCTGTCGCGCCGGCGCGCGCAGCACCACCGCCGCCGCGCTGCTGACCGGGATGGGCTTCGAGCGGGTCGGCAATATGAAGGGCGGGATGCTCGACTGGAACGACGCGCGCTTGCCGGTCGAACGCTAGCCTCCGCGGAAAGCTCCGATGGGCGCGATGCGGCCGAGAGCCCCGGGCGGCGCGGTGTTCCGGTGGGCGCTGATGCTGGCGGCCGCGGCCTTCGGCGCCGGATGCACCTGGCAATCGCCGCGCACCGTCGCCCAGAATTATCTGACCGCTCTCGAGCAGCGTCACTACGAACAGGGCTACCTGATGCTGACCGAGGACGATCGCAAGGCCTGTCCGCTCGATCAGTTTCTGACCGAGGTTCCGCTCGCGCCGGACGTGACGCGGCGATGGTTTCGGCCGGTGTTCAAGGCGACCAGCTTCGAGATCGGCAAGCCGCGGGGTCAGGGTCTGCGCAGAATCGTTCCGCTCAAGGTCAAGGCCCCCGACCTCGCGCGTCTGGAGCGGATCGTCAATGCGACCGTCGGGCCGGACGGCGATCCGGCGCCAGCCGCGCGCCAGGCGCTCGCGCACGGCGAGTTCCCGGCGCTCAGCTATGACGACGATATCGTGCTGGTCAAGGAGCATCATCGATGGCGCGTGCGCGCCGACTTTCCGGCGCGCGAGCGGGCCGCCGATTTGCGCCGCCAGGCGCTCGACAGTTATTACGGCGGCTCCTACGGGCAGGCGGTCGACTACTATAAGGCAGCGATCGCGGCGCTCGATCAATCCGACGCCACCGGCGCCCAGGGTCTCAAGTTTCTCTACGGCCGCGAACTGCACGAGCTCGAAGCGATGGTCGCCCAGCACGCGGTCGCGGTCGCCTACGGCGACGAGCTCAAGCTGAGCGACGTCGGGATGCGGATGTCGGCGGCGGGCCATCCCGCGATCTTCGGCCGGATCGCCAACCATGGCGATCGTCCAGTCGACTCGGTGCGGATGAAGGTGACTTTTTACGAGGGTAGCGGCCCCGATCGCCGCGGCGTCTTCGTCGAGCAGCACGTGCCGATCGCAACGCCGCTGCAATTCTCGGATTTCGCGCTCAGGGCGATGCCGCTGATGCCGGGCGAGACACGCGACTTCGGCTTCGAGTTGAAGGCCCCGATCGATACCCAGCGGAGCGCCGACCCTTACGTGACGGTAAGCGATGTGGTCTTTACCCAGCCCGACCTGATGCCGCCGGCCGAAGCGCAAGCGCGCGCGAGCGCAGGGGGCGCCAGTCCCGCGGCCACGGCGGCGGCGGGCGAGGGCGCGGACTAGACCGGGGGTTGGCAGTTGGCCGCCAGACTCATAACCATCGCGATCCCGACGCATAATCGCGCCGCGCTGCTCGGCCAGACGCTCGCGAGCCTCGGGCCGCTGGCGATTCCGGCGGGTGCCCGCGTCGAATGCCTCGTGATCGACAACGGCTCGGCCGACGCGACGCCGGCCGTGGTGCGCGCGGCGGGCCCCGCGCTCAAGTTTCCGCTCCGGCGCGTGCTCGAGGAACGGGTCGGATCGAGCTTTGCGCGCAACCGGGCCGTCGATGAAGCGCGCGGCGAGCTACTCTGCTTCGTCGACGACGACGTGATTGTCGAGCCCGACTGGCTCCTGGAGCTCGTCGGCGAGATGGAGCGGCGGCGTCTCGATGCCGCCTGCGGGATAGTCATGCCGCGCTTTCTCGCCCCCTGTCCGAGCTGGCTCGGCCCGCGGCTGTACGTGAAGCTCGCGGTTCACGATGCCGGCGCGATCGAACAGATGACGCCGGCGGAGCGCGAGCAGGTGCATCACTACTTCAGCGCCAACGTCGCCTTTCAGCGCAATGCCTTCGAGCTCTTCGGACGCTTCCGCGAAGACCTGGGCGTGGTAGGCGGCAATCCGATCTCGGGCGAGGACACCGAGTTGTTCGCGCGGATCATCGCGCGCGGCGGCAGCGTCGGCTTCGCGGCGCGGGCCCGCGTGCATCATCTGATCGGACCCGAGCGCCTGACCGCCAGTTATCTCAGGCGCAAGAGCTTCGCTTTCGGGGTCGGCAGCGCGTTCGAAGGCGGCCGGACCCACAATCGCGTCGAGAAGCTGATTCGCAACGGCGGCCGGATGCTGTGGGCGGCGGCGCGCCGCGATCACGAGGCCGTGGTCTATCATCAGCTCGAGATGTGGAACTACTTCGGCTACTGCCGCGGCAGGATGATCCAATGGAGCGCGAGTTCGCGCTCATGACCAGGAGACCAACCGATGAAACATGCGATGCTCAGGTGCGCGGCGGTAATCGCGCTCGCGCTCGTAATCGACACTGGTTTGGCGGCACGCGCGCGTGCGCAGCCATCGTCCGCGCCGTCGCCGTCGAGCGAAAATCAGGCCGCGGGCGAACCCGCCGCGCAGAGCACTCCCGGCCTGCCGCTACCATTCTCAGAAATTATGGCGAATCGTGCGCGCCGGATGCAGGAACTCCAGCGCCGGGGACTCGGGCCGGGCCGGATGATGGGCCCCGGCATGGCGATGGGTCCCGGCATGGCGATAGGTCCGGGGATGGGCATGAATCCGGGATCGGGCATGGGTATGAGCGTCTGCATCAGCCCGGAGACGGTGCCGCCGGACGCGAAGACTCACGCACAGTGGATGCAGTTGTGCGGCAAATCGATGCAGATGTGGGGTCGATGGATGGAGAAGCGGGGCCGGGAGCTCGAAGCGGAGTCGAACTAATCGCCTAGAGATCGCCGAGTTTGCGGGCCTGATGATAGAGCTCGTCACGGAAGTCGGGATGGGCCAGCGCGATCAGCGCCTCGGCGCGCTCGGCGGTCGATTTTCCGCGCAGGTTCGCGACCCCGTATTCGGTCACCACGTACTGGACGTCGGAGCGCGGATCGGTCGCCGGTCCCTCGATGCGCCCGACGATGCGTGAGATCATTCCTTTGCCCGCGGTCGAATAGGCGGCGAGGATCGATTTGCCGTCCTTCGAGAGCTGCGCGCCGCGCACGAAGTCGAGCTGGCCGCCCGGCGCGCTGTATTGCTTGCCCGCCACGCTCTCGGAGTTCACTTCGCCGTCGAGTCCGATCTCGAGGAAGGCGTTGATCGAAACCACGCGATGGTTGCGTCCGATCACGTAGGGGTCGTTCACGTAATCGACCGGGTAGGCCTCCATGCTCGAGTTGTCGTTGATGAATTCGTAGAGCGCGCGGTCGCCGGCCGCCAGCGTATAGACGTTCTTGTGGCGATTGATCTGCTTGTACTTGTTGGTGACCGCTCCCGAGCGAATCAGGTCGGCGACCGCCGGCGTCATCAGCTCAGTATGAATCCCAAGATCCTTGTGATCGCGTAGCGCCGCGCAGACCGCGTTGGGCACGCCGCCGATACCGACCTGGAGCGCGGCCCGGTCGGGCACCAGCTCGACGATGTAGCGGCCGATCGTATGGTCGGTCTCGATAATCGGCCTGCTCGGCAGCTCGGGTAGCGGCATATCGTTCTCGACGATCGCATCGACCTCGCTCACATGAAGCGTGCAATCGCCAAACGCGCGCGGCATGTTCCGGTTGACCTCGACGATCAGACGGCGGGCGGCGCGCGCCGCCGGGATGGTGTAGTCGGCGTTGGTGCCGCAACTGAAAAAGCCGCCCTTATCCATCGGCGCGACCATCACAATGAACGCATCGATTCCGATCTCCGCGAGGATCCGCGGCATCGCGCTGAAGTTCCCCGGCATGTAGGAGAGCACCTGCCGCTTGTCATCGGCGCCGCGGCGCATCAGTTCGCGCTCCACGATGGTCGGGAAAAAGGGATGGGGCTTGATGACGTCGAGGTACTCGTACTTCAAGATGGTCATCATCGCGGCCGGCGCGGAATGGGAATAGTAGAGCCTGAGCTGCTTGATTTCTCCCGCCTTGACGCGATTTTCGAGCGCCTGCAGCAGCGCGGGCGGCTCGCTTATCGCCATCCCCATCGAGAGGTTGCCGCGCGCAGGGATCAGGCGGACGGCGTCCTGCGGCGATTTTAGTTTCGACTGATATTCGGCCTCGTACATAGTCCCTCGATGGCGTGGATTTCTGTGCGCGATTCGAGCATCTTAGGCGTCGATGCTCCCCCTCGCTGACGCGAGCAACCCACGTGCCATCCCGCCTCAAGAGCCACGCCGATTGCCGCCCGCGTCGAATTGATCCGGCCCGGGCGCCCCGATGCTGAGTAGTCCGAGCGCCCGTTTCATACTGTCGATCGCTGGCGTCGTCCTGGTGATCATTGCCGGCATGCTCGGCTACATCCTAATCGAAGGCTTCTCACCGCTCGACGCGCCCTACATGTCGGTTATCACGATTTCGACGGTCGGCTACGGCGAGGTGCATCGTTTGGATACAGCCGGCCGCATCTTCACGATGATACTGATCGTCACCGGGGTCGGGACGTTCCTCTATCTGCTGACCTCGGTTGGTGAGCTCATACTCGAGGGTCAGCTTCGCGAACATCTGGGAGCAACCGCCATGCAACGTCGGATTCATAATCTGAGAGATCACGTAGTCATCTGCGGCTTCGGACGCTTCGGCCGGGTCGTCGCCGAGGAACTGCTCACCAACTCGGTGCCGATCGTGATCATCGAGCCGGACTCGGCCAAAGAGTCGGCGCTTACACGGCTCGGCGCGCCCTACCTGATGGCATCAGCGCTCGACGACACGGTCCTGGTGGAGGCCGGGGTCGCGACCGCGCGGGCGCTGGTCGCCGCCACCGGCTCCGACGCCGACAATGTCTACATCACGCTCGCCGCGCGCGAGAAAAATCGCACGCTCCCGATCCATGCTCGCGGCGAGACCGAGGCCGGGCTCAGACGGCTGAGCCAGGCCGGCGCGGACCAGGTCGTCTCAGCCTATCAGCGCGGCGGCAGCCGCATGGCGGCGATGATTCTACGGCCGGCAGTGGTCGATTTCCTGGAACTTGCCACCCCGGGACGCGGCGACGAAGTCGATCTCGAGGAGATTCGGGCGGAGCCGGGCAGCCGGATTCTGGGGCGCAAGATCGGCGAGATCGAACGCGACAGCCCGCGCCTCAGAATCGTGGCGCTCAAGCGCGGCGACAAAACTTCGTTGATTCCGGAGGCGACGACTGAAGTTCAACCCGGCGACTACCTGGTCGCGATCGGCGACCGCGCGAGCCTGAGCCGCCTGGCCGAGAGCGTCAGCGCCTAGCGCGTCAGGCGCCGAACAACTGCGTAAGGAAACGGGAAAGAGGTGGTAACGATGCCGCCTGATTTGAGTGCGATAGCTGGACGCCTTTCGGTGGCGCTCGCACTGGGACTGCTGATTGGCCTGGAGCGCGGATGGGAACGGCGCGACGCACCGGAGGGTCATCGCGCGGCGGGCTTTCGCACCTTCGGCCTGATCGGCCTGCTCGGCGGCATCGCGACCCTGCCGGTTCCGGGGATGCCGCCTTGGCTCGCGCCCATCATGCTGGCGGGACTGGCCGCGACAGTCGCGGTCGGCTACTGGCGCAGTTCCGAGGAGGGCAGCGACATCAGCATGACCAGCGCGGTCGCGGCGCTGCTGACCTTCGCGTTGGGCGGGATCGCGGGGGCCGGCGAGCTTCGAGTCGCCGCGGCCAGCGCGGTGGTCGTGACCATCCTGCTCGGCTTCAAACCCGAGCTTCATCAGCTCTTGCGCAAGATCGATCGGAACGAGCTCGAGGCGACGCTGCGGCTGCTGCTGATCTCGGTGGTCGTGCTGCCGATTCTGCCCGACCGGACCTTCGGGCCTTGGCACGCGCTCAATCCGTATCGGATCTGGTGGATGGTCGTTCTGGTCGCCGGCATCTCGTATCTCGGCTATTTCGCCAACCGGGTGATCGGCCCGCGGGCCGGGGTGATGGCGGCGGCGTTCTTCGGCGGGATCAGTTCGTCGACGGCGGTGACCGTCACGCTCGCGCGCGAAGCGCGGGACAAGGCGGCGGCGCAGAATCTTTTCGCCGCTGGCATTATCGCCGCTTCCGGAATCATGTTTCCGCGCATGGTCGCGATCGTGGCGATCGTCGCGCCCGGCCTAGTACTGGCGCTCGCGACGCCGCTGGTCGTGGCGGCGATCGTCTCGTTCGCGATGGCCGCGCTGATCTGGTGGATTCACCGGGATCGCCCCCATGGCCGCAAGACGCCGCCCGAGTTTCGCAACCCGCTCGACCTGCGCACCGCGCTCGAGTTCGGCGCCTTCTTCGCGTTCATCATGCTGGTATCGCAGGGCGCGCGGCAGATGGCGGGTGCGTCCAGCCTTTACTTCGTCGGCGCGATCGACGGCCTGGTCGACGTCGACGCGATCACGCTTTCGGTCGCGACGCTGTGGAGCAGAGGCGATCTGGTTCCGACCGTCGCCGTCGGCGCGATGCTGATCGCTGCTGCCGTCAACACCGTCGTCAAGGTGATCATCGCGACCGTGCTCGGCGGCCCGCGGCTCGGGATTTGGGTGGGCGTCCCGATGCTGACCGCGCTCGCCGCCGGCGGCGCGGTGATCTTCTGGCGGATGCTGTGAGGGCGTCGTCGGAAGGGGAGCGCTCTGCGGACACAGAATCGGTACTGGCTTCGCTTACGCGAAGCTGTCCGAGATCCTTCGACTTCGTTCGCGTCGCTCACTTCGCTCAGGATGACACCAACGGGCGTTAGACGACGTTCTGCGCCCCGTTCCATATAGCCTCTCCTTGTCCGAGGAGAGGCCGGCGCGAGCAAAGCTCGCGACGGGTGAGGTTCCGAACCCTCGCGCATGTCGTTCGTGGGAGAGGCGAGCGAAGTCCGCGCCGCCTACTTCAGAAAATCGAGCCAGCCGCGGCGGATGATCGCATCGAGGTAGGGAATCAGCCCGCCGATCCCGGCCAGCTCCGCGAACCTCACCCAACGGGCGTCGGTATGCTCCCGCGGCCGCAGGCGAATCGGTCCGGGCGCGCCGCTTGCGCGGCAGGCGTAAAGCGCCTGGATATACGGCTCGGCGATCGCCTTGTTCAGCCCCAGCATCCGCTCGATTTCGATCGCGAGCCCGGTCTCTTCCGCGACCTCGCGAATCAAACACTCCTCGACGCTCTCGCCGAGCGCCAGATGGCCACCCGGCAGATCCCACGCTTCCGGCCGATAGCTCATCTCGGGCGCACGCCGCAGGATCAGCACCCGACCGCGATCGACGATCGCCGCATGCGCGCCAAAGAAGAACCGTTCCTCAGCCATCGCTAGCGGCCTGGGCGGCCCCAGCCGCCGCCGCCCGGCGTTTCGATCCGGATTCGGTCGCCGGCGCGCGCGTTGAAGTTGGTCTTGCCGGGAAGCCTGGTCATCCGCCGGTTGCGGACCAGGAAGTTCGCGCCCGGCTTCCCATCGCCGCCGCCCTTGAGTCCCCACGGCGCGAGCTTGCGGCGATCCGTCAGCAGGCTCAGGTTCGAATCGACCAGGCATTCGATCTCGCGGATGAGACCGTCACCGCCGCGCGCCCGTCCGCGTCCTCCCGACCCGCGCCGGATACGATACTCGGTGATCCGCATCGGGTAGTAGGCTTCGAGCGCTTCGATAGGCGTGTTGAGGGTGTTGGTCATGTGGGTGTGAATGCCCGACGCGCCGGGTTTGCCCGGCGCAGCGCCCGCGCCGCCCGCGACGGTTTCGTAGTACGAAAAATGACGCGCGCGAAAGCGATCGTAGCCGCCGAGCGTGAGATTCGACATCGAGCCCGAACTCGCGGCCGGAATCCGATCGGGAGCGGCCTTGGCGAGCGCCCGAAACAGCACATCCACGATACGCTGCGAGGTCTCGACATTGCCGCCGGCGACCGCGGCCGGCGCCAGCGCGTTGACCACCGTGCCCGGCGGCGCGATCACCTCGATCGGACGCATCAGGCCCTCGTTGGCCGGCACCGCCTCGGCCGCCAGACACTTCATCACGTAGAAGGTCGCCGAGAGCGTGACCGCGTAGTTGGCGTTGACCGAGCCGCGCACCTGCGCCGCCGATCCGGTGAAATCGACTCGCGCGCGTCCGCCCCGGATGGCGACGGCGACCCGAATCCGAATCGGACCGGTGCCGAAGCCGTCGTCATCGAGGAAATCTTCGCCGCGATAGGTCCCCGGGCGAATCCGCGCGAGCGTCGCGCGCATCAGGCGATCCGCGTAGTCCTTCAACGCGCCCATCGCGTCGTTTACGAACCGCCGGCCCATCGTCGCGGCCAGCGTGAGTAGCCGATCGCGTCCGACGCCTAGCGCCGCGATCTGCGCGCGCAGGTCGCCCTCGCGCTCCTCGGGGACCCGCGTGTTGGCCAGGAACAGCTCGAACACGTCGCGCGCCGGCGCGCCGCCCGTGACGATCTTGACCGGCGGCAGCCGGAAGCCTTCCTGGTAGATCTCGGTCGCCAGCGCCATCGAACCCGGCGCCATCCCGCCGATATCCGCATGATGAGCCCGGTTGGCGGCGAAGGCGAAGGGCCGCTTCTCGCGGCCGATGAAGATCGGCGCGACCAGCGTCAGGTCGGGCAGATGGGTCCCGCCGGCGAAGGGATCGTTGACCGCCGCGATATCGCCCGGCGCGAGCGTAAGGCGCTCGATCGCGGCGCGCACCGAGAGCGGCGTCGATCCGAGATGCACCGGGATGTGGGCGGCCTGCGCGATCAGTTCGCCGCGCGCGTCGAACAGCGCGCACGAGTAATCGCGCCGCTCCTTGATATTGGGTGAGAAGCCGGTCTGACCCAGCACCACGCCCATCTCCTCGGCGATCGCGCCGAGCCGGCTGTTCATCACGGCCAGCATCACCGGGTCGAGCTTCATCGCGGCGCCTCCAAGTGCAGGTTGCCGAAATCGTCGACCCGCAGCGTGAATTGAGGCGCGACGTAGGCGGTGGTCGAGAGCTCGACGATCACGCACGGCCCGGCGAGCCTGAGCCCCGCGCCGAGATCGTCGCGCGTGTAAACCGGAATCGTCCGCTGCCGATCGCCGACCAGCGCCGCGATTCGGCTGGCTGCCGGCGGACGGCCGCGCGACCTGGCGATCCGCGCGGGCGCGCTCGCCCGTTCGACGGCGCTCGAGCGGATGCGCAGGTTCACCACTTCGACCGGCGCATCCGGCGCGCTGTGGCCGAAGGTGCGGCGATGGGCCGCGTGGAAATCGGCGATGAAGCGCGGCGTCATCGCGACCCCGAGCTCATAGGATTGCCCGCGGTAGCGCATGTCGGCCCACAGCTCGTGACGGATCCGATCGGCGCGCGCGCCTTCGGTGGCGAGTTCGCGCGTGGCCCGCTCGACGAGCGGGCGCGCCCGCTTGAGCAGGCGGGCGTGGACCGGCGCGGCATCGCGAATCGTCAGCGAATATTCGCGGCCGAGCGGCGAGCCCAGCGCGCCCCACGCGCACAGCAATCCCGGATTGCGCGGCATCAGGATGCGCCGGATGCCGAGGTCGAGCGCCAGTTCGCAGGCGTGCATCGGACCGGCGCCGCCGAACGCCATCAGCGCGAAATCGCGTGGATCGAAGCCGCGCTCGATGGTGATCACGCGGATCGCCCGTTCCATGTTGGCGTTGACCACGCGGATCACGCCGCGCGCCGCGCCGAGCGCGTCGCCGCCGAGCGCGCGTCCGAGCTGCCCGATCGCGCGCGCCGCACGCGCCGGGTAGAGCTTCATCCGGCCGCCGAGAAAATTCGCCGCCACCAGCCGCCCCGCGACCAGGTCGGCGTCGGTAACCGTCGGCGCGTCGCCGCGGCCGTAGCAGGCGGGACCCGGGTTGGCGCCGGCGCTCTCGGGTCCGACTCGCAGCGATCCGCCCGCATCGACGCTGGCCAGCGATCCCCCGCCCGCGCCGACTGTATGGATATCGATCGCCGGCGTGCGGACCGCATAGCCGCCCGGGTAGCTGAGCGTGCGGAGATGCGCGCGGCGATCGAACAGCGAGACGTCGGTCGAGGTGCCGCCCATGTCGAAGGTAATAAAACGATCGACGCCGAGCGTGCGGACCAGCGCCGCCGCGCCGATCACGCCGGCGGCTGGCCCGGATAGGATGGTGCGCACCGGTTCGAGCCGGGTCGCAGTCGCGCCGACCGCCACACCGTTGGACTGCATCACGCGCAGCCGCGCCGGTGCGAGACGGCGCTCGAGGTTCTCCAGATGCGAGACCATCCGCGGCGCAACATAGGCGTTCACCACCGTGGTCGAGAGGCGCTCGTATTCGCGATATTCGGGGAGGATCCGATGCGATACAGACAACGATGCGCCGAGCGGGGCGAGGGCGCGCGCCAGCGCCGCTTCGCTGCGCGGGTTCGCATAGCAATGCAGCAGGCAAACGGCGAAGGCCTCGGCACCGCTATGACGCGCCTGGCGGACGGCGCGGGCGAGCGCGGCGCGCGTCAAGCGCCGGATGATGGTGCCGTCGAACAGCGTTCGCTCCGCGACTTCGAAACGCAGCGCCCGTTCGACGAGCGGCGATGGACGCGAGGGGGCGAGCGCGTAGAGCTCGTCGCGATTCTGCCGTCCGATCTCGATCAGGTCCGCGAAGCCGGCGTTGGTGAAGAGCGCGACGCGCGCCCCCTTGCCTTCGAGGATCGCGTTGGTGGCGACGGTCGTGCTGTAGGTGACCATCGCGGGCGTCGCGCCCTCGAGCATCGCTTTGATGCCCGCGATCACCGCGCGCGCCGGATCGTCGGGCGTCGAGAGCACTTTGTGAACCCGGATTTCGCCGCCGACGAGCGCCACCAGGTCGGTGAAGGTGCCGCCGGTATCGACGCCGATCGCGATCGCATTGCGGGCGATCGAATTGCGCGGCGTCCGCGCGCGCGCGCTACGCGGCACGGAGCAGGACCTTGAAGTTCAAGCCGTCGCCCGCGGCGCGAAGCGCGGCGATGCCGTCGTCGAGCGGATAGACGGCCGAGATGAGCGGCGTGGGATCTATGCGGCCGGCGGCGAGCGCGTCCAGCGCGGGTTGAAACCGGCCGCATCGCGATCCGATCACCGTAATCTCGTTGATCACCAGCGGCGCCAGGTTGAGCGCCGCCGCGGTAGCGGCCGTGCTTTTCAGGATCAGCCGGCCGCGCGGCCGCGCCAATTCGAGCGAGCGGGCGAAGCCGGCGGCGCGTCCGCTTGCGTCGATCACAACATCGAAGCCGGGCTTGAGCTCGGATTCAAGTGATACTTTAACTCCGAGCGCGGCGATCCGATCGAGCTTCTCCCGATGACGCCCGCCGACAACCGGCGTGAGGCCTTCGGCCCGCAGCGCCATCGCGATCATCGCACCCAGCCGGCCATCGCCCAGGATAGCGATCGATTCGGACGGCTCGAGCTGCGTCTGTTCAAATATCTCGTACGCTGCGGCGAGCGGTTCGCAGCAGACCGCGGCGCGGTCGTCGATCGAGTCGGGTACCGCCAGCAGGTTGTCGTCGGGCAGGGCGAGATAGTCGGCGAAGGCCCCGTCGCGGCCGACAATCCCCAGCACGGTGCGCGCCGGGCAATGGCGTCCGAGTCCACGCCGGCACCATTCGCACGACGCCGCGCCGCAGGCCGCGTTGATCTCGCCGACCACGCGCCTTCCGGCTAGCTCGCGCCGCGCGCTCTCGACCACGCGGCCGACGAATTCATGGCCGGGGACGCCGCGATAGCTCATGTAGCCGCGTGCGAGCTCGAGGTCGTTGCCGCAGATACCGGCGAGCTCGACGCGCACGATACTCTCGCCGGGCCGAGCTTTCGGGTCCGGGTAATCCCGGCGGAAAGTGAGCTCACGATCGAGGAACAGTGCGCGCATCGGGCTTTAGATCGAGGGGGGGCGCCGGCCTTGACATCCGCGACGGCGCGCCGCGGCGGACAATCTAGATGGAAAGGGCGGTGAGTTCCAGTCCGAGCTTCGCGCCCGGAAATCTTCGCAGCGGCTACTTCGCCGCGTTCTTTTCCGATCCCGCGGGCTTCGCCGTCTCTGACGACGATGACTTAGCTGGCTTGGCGGTCTCGGACGACGATCCGGAATCAGACTTCGAGGCGCTGGAGGCGGCTGCGTCCCCGTTGGCCGGCGTCGCGCCGGGCTTGGTCTCCTTCGCCTCCGGCTTGGACGCGCGCGCGTAATCGGTCGCGTACCATCCCGAACCCTTGAGCACGAACGAGGTGCGCGACATCAACCGCTCGACCTTGCCCTTGCAGGTCGGACATTTGCGGATCGGCGATTCGGTGATGCGCTGCACCAGCTCGAAGGTTCCGCATTTGGAGCACTGATATTCGTAGATCGGCATGATCGTGGCGCGAAAGTCGCCTCAGAAATTTAGGTAAACATCGGCGCGCTAATTGTCAACGACATCGTCACGGCCTTCTATTTTCCTTGATTGGCGGGCCGTGCGCGAGTCCCTGGATTTGCGCCGCCAGCGCGGCAGGATTCGGGCTTCCGATCCGGAGCAGCTTGGCCCGGCCGCGCGCGCCGCGCTCGAGCGTGATCGATGAGCGCGGTATCGAGAGCGCATCGGCGAGCACCTCGATTAGCTCGGCGTTGGCGCGCCCCTCGGCCGCCGGCGCATGCACCGCGACCGTCAGGCCGCGCGGCCCGAGGCCCACGATGCCGCGGCGCGACGAACCGGGGTGCGCGATGATTTGGAGGGTTACCGATCCGGCGCTGATCTGCAGCCCACCCGGCAGCAGCGGCGCGTTCATCAGGCGAAGTTGGTCAGCATCACGTAAATATTGGGCAGCAGCCAGGCCTGCACGAACTCGATCACGAGCAGCACCAGCAACGGCGAAAAATCGATCCCGCCGAAGACCACCGGCAGCCGCTCGCGGAACCAATCGAAGACCGGCTCGGTCAGGCTGTAGATCGTGCGGACGATCGGATTGTAGGGGTCCGGCTGCACCCAAGTCAGCAGGGCCGAGATGATGACCACCCAGAAATAGAGCGTGAGCAGCGGCGAAATGACGCGAAAGAAGATGAAGGCGACCAGCCCAATCCAGCCGATATACACGTCCCGAGCGACTCCTTACGATCCACGCCCGAGTTCGCGCGAGCGTTCGGCAGCGGCGTGAACGGCGTGCGCCACGATATCAGAAAAGCCCTCGGCGTCGAACTGGCGCAGCGCCGCTTCGGTGGTGCCGCCCGGCGAAGCGACGCGCCGAATCAGTTCGCCCGGTGCGAGCTTGAGCCGGCGCATGCTCTGCTCGGCGCCGCGGATGGTCTGCAGGGTCATCCGGAAAGCGAGCTCGGGCGGGAGCCCGTCGGCGGCGGCCGCTTCGGCCAGCGCCTTGGCAAACAGATAGACGTAGGCCGGCCCGCTGCCGGAGAGCGCCGTGACCGCGTCGAGCAGCGCCTCGTCGCGCAGCGCCACCGCCTCGCCGACCGCGCCGAACAGCCGCATCGCGAAGGCCAGGTCGGCGCGCGTCGCCAACCGCCCGCGCACCATCGCGGCCATCCCATGACCGACCATCGCGGGCGCGTTCGGCATCACGCGGATCACCCGGGCGCGCGGTCCTAGCCCGGCTTCGAGCCGCGCGATGGTGACGCCGGCGGCGATCGAGATACAGAGCCGCGAGGCTGCCGCGCGCCGGGGCCAGGTACCGTGTTTTCGATTCGCGCCGTCGGTCGGAAGCTCGATAGCCTCGCGCAGCTCGCTCATCACCGGGTCAATTATCTGCGGCTTCACCGCGATCAGCAGCGCCGGGGCGTTGGCGACCACCTCGCGATTCGAAGCGCTCACGGGGATCTTGAACAGCCGCGCCAGCCGCCGGCGGCGCGCCGGCTCCGGATCGGACGCGATCAGGTCGGAAGCCTTGAAGACCCGATTCACGAGCAGGCCGTGGATCATCGCCTCGGCCATGTTGCCGCCGCCGATAAAGCCGAGCTTCTTCATCTGTCCCGTGCGCCGAAGACCGCGCGCCCGACGCGCACGATCGTCGCGCCCTCCTCGATCGCCACTTCGAAGTCGTCCGTCATGCCCATCGACAGGTCGCTTAGCGCAAGCCCCGAGGTGCGAGCAAGGCGATCGCGCAGCTCGCGAAGCCGGATGAACCAGGGGCGCGAGGCTTCCGCGCTCTTCGCGGGCGGCGGTATCGCCATCAGGCCGCGCACATCGATCATCGTGCGCACCGCGTCGAGCAGCGCCGCGCAGGCTTCGGGAGCGACGCCGCCCTTGCTCGCTTCGCCGGCCAGGTTGACCTCGATGAGCGCCGGGAGCGGCGCATGCTCGTGTGCACGCGCGAGCGCCGCGGCGAGCGCCTCGGAATCGAGACTCTGGACCATCGCGAAAGTTTCCATCGCGAGCTTTGCCTTGTTGCGCTGCAGATGGCCAATCAGATGCCAGCGCAAATCGGCTAGGTCGGCAAGCGCCGCGCGCTTGGCCGCGGCCTCCTGCACGTAATTTTCGCCGAACTCGCGCGCGTCGGCGGCGTAGGCGGCGCGAATCGCGGCGGGCGGCTGGGTCTTGCTCGCGAGCACCAGCCGGACCGCTTCGGAATCGCGCCCGGCGCGCCGCGCCGCGGCCCGGATCCGATCGCGCACCGCGGCCAGGCGCGCGGCGATCTCTTCTGCGCTCAGCATCGGGCCGTCATGCCGAAGCCCGGTCAGGCGGGACGACGCCGTGGCGGGCGAGCGCGGCCAGCACCTCGCGCACTGGCAAGCCCATCACGTTGTCACGCGCGCCCTCGACCTTTGCGATGAACCCCGCGCCGCGATCCTGGATACCGTAGGCGCCCGCCTTGTCGAACGGGTCGCCGCTTGCGATGTAATCATCGATCTCGCGCACGTCGAGTTCCCGGAACGTGACCCGGCTCGCGATCGCCGCATCCTCAAGGATTGCGCCGTCGCGCGCGATCGCGAACGCTGTGACGACCACGTGCGTGCGTCCGGAGAGCCTCTGGAGCATCGTACGCGCCTGGTCGTGGTTTCTGGGCTTACCGAGAATCTGGCCGTCGAGCTCGACGATGGTATCCGCGCCGAGCACGAGGGCGTGCGCGATTTTGCGCGAAACCGCCACCGTCTTCTCGCGCGCCATCCGCAGCGCAAACTCAGTCGCGGGCTCATCGGGGCGGCGGCGCTCGTGGAGCCGGCTCTCGATCACCGAGAAATTGAGGCCGGCGGCGCTCAACAGCGCCCGCCGGCGCGGCGAGCCCGAGGCCAGAATCAGTTTGGCTGACGATTGCGCCATCGCTTCGACTTTCGCCAAAGCCCGGCGCAGGCGCAAGTGGATAGATGCGGACCGACGGATTGAAGCACCGCGCACCGTCGGATAACCACATTCTAATGAGATTGAAGGTCGCGATTGCGGCGCTCTTCGCGTGCATCCTCGCCGCGGGTCCGTCGCCCGCAGGCGCCGAGCCTGCTGGCGATGCATGCCCTCAGTTCGCTAGCGGCTATCGCGCCCTGCACCAACATCAACTGACCGACGCTGAGCGCGATCTTTCCGGCGCCTTGGGTTGCGCCCGGCTCGGTGACTACGCTCTCTATTACCTGGGGATGGCCGAGCGCGAGGCGGGGAATATCAGCGGGGCGATGGGTACGCTGAACCGGCTAGTTACGAGCTATCCGCAAAGCGTGATGGCGCCGGCGGCGTGGCTCACGCTCGCACAGCTCTCAAATCAGAGCGGTCAGATGGCAGCCGCGGCGGGGCTCGCGCGCGGCGTGATCGATCGCGGCGCGCCGCCCGAAATAGAGGAACCGGCGCGCGTGGTCCTGGCGGATTCGCTCAGCGCGTCGGGCGATTATCGCGGCGCATACGCGGCCTGGATGGCGCTGCGCGAGGCGGATCCGATCGGTCAGTTCGACGCTCGCGCCCGCAGCGCCGCTTACAGCCTCCTCGCGGCTCATCCGGAGCTCGCCGCGAGTACGTCGCTCGATTATCGGCGCGAGGAAGCCGCGCTCCTGCTGCGCGAAGGCCAGGCCGCCGCGGCCCGCGATCAAATTCAAGCGGCACTTGAACTTTCGCCGCAGCCCGGCGAGCGCGCCGCGCTGCTCTGGATGATGGCACGCGCGGAGCGCGGCAATTCCGCCGCCGAGCGCGACGCGTTGTTCCGCTACCTCGCCGCCGCGCCGGGCGGCAGCGACGCGCCGGTGGCGCTCGACCGCCTGGGGCATCTCTACTGGCGCGCCGACGATACCGCGCGGGCCCGCGCGATGTTCGCGCGGGTGGCGGCCGAGTTCCCGGACAGCTCGTATGCGCCCGAGTCGATGTTTGCGATGGGTCGCGCGTTCGAGGACGACCGGCGCTTCGACGCGGCGCGCGGCATCTATCGCCGGCTGCTCGCGCGCTACCCCGCTAGTGAGGCGGCCGAGCGGGCGCGGATGCGCCTGCCGTGGAGCTTCTACATGACGCGCGGCTATGCGGAGGCGGCGAGCAGCTTCGCCGTGATGGCGCCGCATGCCGACAGCGCCTCGGATCGCGACATGCTCATCTATTGGCAGGCGCGCGCGCTCGAGAAGAACGGCCAGGCGGCCGCGGCGCGCGCGATCTTCCGGCGGCTCGCGGCCAGCACCGCCAGCAATTACTATCCGGCGCTGGCGAGCCGCAGGACGGGAATCCGGCCGGAGACCATCGCGGCGGCGATGATCGCCGATCCCGGCGGGGCGGGCGCGCCCGAAGTGAGCGCGCCCGGCGCCGCGTTCCATCTGGAGCGCGTGATCGCGCTGCGTGAGCTGGGGCTGCGCGATCTGGAAGCGCCCGAGCTCAGGGCGCTGGAGCCCGACGTGCTCGCACATCCGGCGCTGCGCAACTTCGTGCTCGGGGAGTTGATGGCGGCGCGCGCGTGGCATGACGCGATCGCGACCGCGACGCGGCTCGAGAAGCGCGGCGCGATCGATTCCGCGCTCGCCGAACGCGTGCGCTATCCGATCGCCTATCCGGATCTGATCGTGCCGGCGGCCACGCACGCCGGGATCGATCCGTTCCTGGTGATGGCGCTGACGCGACAGGAGAGCCTGTTCGATCCCGATGCGCGATCGGTTTCAGACGCGCGCGGCCTGATGCAATTGCTGCCGTCGACCGCCGCCAAGCTCGCCGCGGTCAGGGGCGGCACGCCGGGCGACCTCTACGATCCCGCGACCAACGTCGGGCTGGGCGTCGCGCTGCTGAAGAAGCTGGTTGCGATGTACGGCGGCGATCGTTTCCGCGCGGTCGCGGCCTACAACGCCGGCGAGGAGGCGGTCGCAAAATGGAACGCGCTGTTCCCGGGCGATGAGGACGCGTGGGTCGAGAACATCCAGTATCGGGAGACCTGCGATTACGTGAAAAAAGTCATCGGCGGGATGCGCGAGTACGAGCTGCTCTATCCCGGTCAGGCCGGCACGCCGGCCGGCGCGCCTCGGCGCGCCGAGCCCCGGCCCGACAATCCCACTACTGCACGGTGACGGTGACGGCGACGGCGCCGACGCGCCTCGTGGTCATCGAGGTCTTGACGCTGGTCGCCGTGTTTCCGCTGATGGTCACGATCTCAGCGGTCTTCAGCACCGCATCGTTGTGGGCGATTGGCCCCCAGGCCGCCGGCGAGCAAGACCTTGCCCTGATTGGGGCCGGAAGTAATCAGCGTCGCAGTATGGCCGGCGCGCGTGCTCGTCATGCTCGGATTGCAGCCGTTATTGCCCTGACCGTTGACGCAGGTGAAGGTGACGGCGACCGGATCATAGATCTCGCTACCGTTGGAGGTGAAACCAAAGCCCTTAATCTTGCCCGGCTTGAAGGTCACCCCACCGGACATACCGCCACTTATCAGGATGCGGCCATCGTTCAGCGTCGCCGCGGTATGAAGCGCGCGCGGCTCCGTAGGGAAGCCATTCGAAGTGAACATCCCGCTCGATGGGTCATAAAGCTCGGCACTGACCAGCGAGGTGACGCTGCCGGAATTGGACATGACCCCATCGACGAGCAACACCTTGCCGGTATTGGATCCCGTCGTCAGCAGGGAGGCGGTATGCGCGGCGCGATTAGTCGTCATGTCGCCGGTTGTGGGGGTAAATTTCTGCGTGGCGGGATCGAAGATGTCCGCCGTGTTCGAAATGCTGCCGACCGTATCCTTGAAGCCGCCGGCCAGCAGCACCGTGCCGTCGTTGAGCAGGGTCGCAGTATGAAACTCGCGCGGGTCGGTCATCGTGCTGTTCGCAGCGGTGAAGGTATTGCCGACCGGATCGAAAATTTCCGCGGTGGCGACGGGACCGCTGGCGTCGTCGCCGCCGGCGATCAACACCTTGCCGGAGAGCGGTCCGCTCGGGAAGACTGTGGCGGTGAAGCCGGTGCGCGCGTCGATCATTGGATTTGGGACGGTCGTGAACCTGCCGATAGTGCCGTTGTAGGCTTCCGAGGAATTCAGCACGGTCGAATGGATAGCAAGCACGCCGATCGAGCTGGCGGCGTGGCCGTTCATCCCGCCGAAGACGATGACGTCATGGGTCGGATTTGGCACCGCCACGGCGCCTGCGATGGCACGCGCCTTCTTCATCGCGCCGGTCACCTTGAACTTGCCGGTCGCGGCGGAGAAGAACTCGGCGCTCGGGATCGAACTATGGGAGCTGCCCGCCCCACCGATCATCACGATGTCGCCCGGGCTGGGCGGAGTGAGCCCGGCCGTCGACTCATCGGCCGCGCTCGACGCATCGGGCGTATCGGCCGGTCCCGGCGGAGCGAGCTGAAGATCGAGCGTCGTGATTCGCGCGCATCCCGCGCCAAGTATCATGCCGACCAAGGCGAAGCTGGCCGCGATAAAAGTGCCGACCGATATCCGACCCTGACGCACACCCATCGAAACCCCTCCCGGTTGGAAGAATCGGCGATCGTTTGATCAGAAATACAGTATAGAGTCCAGTATAGAACTGATGCAATCAGACCATTGCTGATAGCACAAACATCTAAGAATGTAGCTGTGCGCCATGATGTTGAGCGCAGAGGACGGCCGCGGCCGCGCCAGGTCGCTATCGGCGTGGGTCGCGTCGACGGCGCACGTGCGATCGCGGGGATCGATGTCGGCGAGGATTACCTGGACCTGGCGATACTCGATCCCGGCTGCGCGACGCTGGTCTATCGGCGGGTCGCGCTGGTGGGACTCCATCGCGATCCGCTCGCCGTGCTGGGCGAGCGGATCGCGGCTGCCGCGCCCGAGCTCGGGCCCGGCGCGCTCGCGATTGTCGATTCGCCGCGATGGCCGCGCGATCGCGCGCTCGGGAGCAATCGCGCCCGCGCCGCGCATCGCGGTCGCGACCTGGACCTCGCGCTGCACCGGCTCGTGGCGGCG
>Ga0209415_10002258_pt1 | contig 36199 bp, 33 predicted proteins | sample PeaSoiSIISIP2007_FD_187696 | JGI IMG/M metagenome (GOLD analysis project Ga0209415, IMG submission 187696) | Peat soil microbial communities from Weissenstadt, Germany - SII-SIP-2007 (SPAdes) (version 2) | ecosystem: Environmental > Terrestrial > Soil > Wetlands > Peat | place: Germany... | reverse complement strand
AGGTGACCGCCATGCTGAATTCCCCCGAGTACGCGGCCATCAAGACGGATTACGACCAGATCAGCCGCACCCATTTTTCGCGGAGCTATTTTCATCCCGATGGAATGAGTTTTGCCCGGAGCGACGCGCTGTTTCCGCCGGACAAACTCTCCACGGCCATCGGCGCGGAATACGAGGCGCAGTGCCGGATGCTCTGCTACGGCCCTTATCCGTCATGGGCCGAGATTCAAGCCCGGCTTCAGGAGATGAAGAATCTGCTGTGAGCCATCCCGTTCCAGAAAGAACAGGAACCGGAAGGGGTAGCCATTTTCCCGGTACAGTTTCGCAATAGCGCTTCAGGAATGCGTCCTGAGGAATCCCGCGCGGATTGAGGCCCGGTGCATTCAATGCGCTGTAGAGTCAATTCTGGCCAAAGCTCGACCCATATTCTGGAAAGCAAGAACTCAAATCGAAGAGCTGGGCTGCGCCGATTGGGGGAGGGGGGTTACCAAGACGGAGAATTCCCAAACGCAAAATGCGCCGGCGGCCTATCGGCCAGATCGCGCCCAAGATCGAAACCGTTTTGCAACCCGCTCCATTTTCCTCCAACGCAAAGCTGTCAGATCGGTCCTCGCAGTCAAGGGTTGCACGAGCGCATAACCCGCGCCCTTGACTAGCTTCGGCCCGATCTGAAGAAACCCCTTGTCCTGTTCAAGATGAAAATGGAGGTTTTGAAAACGCTATATAAGGAAGGACATAGCCGCCTCTTCGGGCGGCAAGACAGCTTATGATCGTGGCTGACAGAAACTTTGGAGATCACCGTACCCTCTCAGGTTGTTGTGCCCTAATACCGGCTGCGAACGACGGAAATAGCGCGGCCCACCCTCGCAGCTCGCGCCGCCGTCCATGCCCCCGCCGGTAGCCCGGCTATGGGATCATAATCAACATGGCCGACGATCCCGTCGATAAATTCCTCGCCGAGCAGAAGACGCTCGAAGCCCATCGCCACGAGCTGATAAAGGAAGTCCTTCGTCAGAAGGACGCGGCCATCAAGGCTTTCGACGAGAAGCTGGCGAAGCTGGGCTATGACGGCGAGCACGCACCGAAGCGCAGCCATCACAAGGACGACGCCGAGAATAAAACGCCTGCCTGATCGGACGCCGCTATTCTGGCTAACAAACCCCGGACCGCATCCAGGTAGAATGGTTTCTTCCTCGCAGCTCGGTACTCATGGCGAAAACAAAAGCACCGAAGGGCGGCAAGCGCCCTATCGAACAGTACGGCCACGCCGACAAGAAGCGGCCAAATAACCCGCCGGTTGGCTTGGTAACCCCTGAAACGGACCAACAGGAAACTAAACGAGCATACGTTTACGATCCGCACCTCGACCCTGCCTTGAAGTGGGCAGGAAAGGCGGAGCGAACGAGCTTCGAAGTGCCGACGGTTTCGCTTCATGTTCACGAGCGAATCGACCCGCGCACGATTCTTGAAGCAGTCCGCAAGAAGAACGGCAGCAACTACGAGCAGATGTCCCTTTTCAGCTCCCGCGCTGAGAACCCGCCCCTCCGCGAGGCTATCGAGTTTTATAAACATGCCCACGGCTGGAGCAACAGGTTGATCGCCGGCGACAGCCTGCTCGTTATGAATTCGCTTCTCGAAAAGGAAGGCATGGCTGGACACGTCCAGATGATCTACTTCGATCCGCCGTATGGCATCAAGTACGGATCTAATTTCCAGCCCTTCGTGAACAACCGGGACGTGAAGGACGGAAAGGATGAACACCTGACAGCGGAGCCGGAGATGATCAAGGCGTTCCGCGACACCTGGGAGCTGGGCATCCATTCTTACCTAAGCTATATCCGTGATCGGCTTTTCCTCTCTCGTGAGCTGCTTCACGAATCCGGTTCCATCTTCGTCCAGATCTCCGATGAAAACATTCACCATGTCCGGGAAATTCTGGATGAAGTGTTTGGAGCCAAGAATTTTTGCGGGCAGATACCTTTCTCCAAAACCGGCGGACAGGCTGACCTCAGGTTGGCGTCCGTGGCGGATTATCTCCTCTGGTACGCAAAAGACCGGTCATCCGTCAAGTATCGACAGTTGTTTCTGAACAAGGAGCGCGGCGGTACGGGGTCCGGCGAGTATTCCTGGGTTGATTTGCCAAACGGTGAAAGAAGGCGGATCACCAAGGATGAGAATGATGATACGGGCCTTCTTCCACCCGGTGCAAAATTCTTTATCCCTGATAATTTGACATCGGCTGATGTCACTTCGACCGGTACGTATACGTATGAGTTTGAGGGGCGGAAATTCTTTCCGAAGGGCGGTCATTGGAAAACAACCAAGGATGGCCTCGAAAAGTTGAAGACCAAGAAGCGACTCATCATTCAGGGCGACACCCTACGCTATGTCCGATACTTCGATGACTTCCCTGTTTCGCCGATCTCCAACGTATGGGCAGACACCGCGGCTCGCGGCTGGTTTGAGCTGAAGACCTATGTGGTTCAGACCACCCAAAAGGTTGTGCAGCGCTGCATTCTCATGACTTCCGACCCCGGCGACCTGGTTCTGGATATTACCTGCGGGAGCGGAACAACCGCAGCCGTGGCTGAACAATGGGGGCGCCGCTGGATTACTTGCGACACATCGAGAGTGGCTACGACGCTCGCAAAACAGAGGCTCATGGCGGCAGTTTTCGACTACTATCAACTCGCTCGTCCCGATGAAGGCGTTAGCAGCGGTTTCCGGTATAAGGCCGTCCCGCACATTACTCTCAAATCCCTTGCCAATGATGAGCCGACTTCACCCGAGGTTCTTTACGACCAACCGATTCCGGACGCAGGGAAAACCCGTGTCTCGGGACCCTTTACTGTCGAGGCTGTTCCTGCGCCTACGGTCCGCTCGCTCGACGAACTTGAGGAGCCCGCCACGACAGAACGTGCGGACGATTCCATAGCACGCAGTGGCGCAACGCTCAGGCAGGATGAGTGGACCGCCGAGCTGCTTCGCACGGGCGTGCGCGGCAAGGGCGGGCAGCGCATCGAATTCAGCAGGCTGGAGCCACTGCCCGGAACGCGCTATCTCAATGCCGATGCCGAAACCAAGGAAGACAAGCCGCAGCGTGTTGTGGTTTCTTTCGGACCAGAGTATGCGCCCCTCGAACAGCGCCAGGTTGCCCTCGCACTGGAGGAAGCGTCCACCCTTGTGCCCAGGCCGAAGATTGTTCTCTTCGCCGCTTTTCAGTTTGATCCAGAGGCGTCCAAGGATATCGACGAAACCCGGTGGCCGAGCGTCACGCTCCTGAAGGCCCAGATGAACGCGGATCTCCTGACGGAGGATCTCAAGAAAAAACGCGCCAGCAATGAGAGCTTCTGGCTGATCGGCCAGCCTGACGTTGAGGTCAGCAAAGCCAAGGATGGCGAGCACAAGGGAGAGTTTGTGATTTCGGTTGGCGGGTTCGACTACTACAACACCAAGAGCGGCGCTGTTGAGTCCGGCGGCGTGGAGAAGATCGCCATGTGGCTCCTCGATACCGATTATGATGGCCGGAGCCTCTTTCCGCGTCAGGTGTTTTTCCCCATGGCAGGGGATGCCGAGGGCTGGGCGAAGCTAGCCAAGAATCTCCACGCCGAGATCGACGAAAGCCTGATCGAAGGTTACCGGGGCACCAAATCGCTGCCCTTTGCGTCAGGCAAGAACAAACGAGTCGCCGTCAAGATCGTTGACGACCGCGGCATCGAGAGCTTGCGCATCGTGGACCTGAAATAATGGCCTCCACGTCCATCGACCAGCTCATTATCAATTCGCCGTTTGCGGAGCCGTCTTCCTACTGGAGTTACGACCGCGAGAGCCGTTCGTTTGCGCGCAAGCCCGGACGCCGGCCTGCCGGATATGTGACGGCCACGCCGGGCGCGAAGTCTTTTGACGACCCCGGCATCTTTCGCGAACTGCCATTGGTAAACCAGATTCGCTCGCGCGTCGCCGCATGGCGGGACGCCGGCTATCCGGGCGCTTCCGGGATCACGCAGAAACTTCTGGAGCACTGGAAGGACCCCGAGCAGCGGGATGGCCGCCGCTTTTTCTTTTGTCAGCTTGAGGCAATTGAAACGCTGATCTGGCTAACTGAGGCTCCCGCCGCCGACAAGGTTGGCATCGAGATTCCCGGCGACGGTGGAGACTTCACGCGGCATTGCACAAAGATGGCCACAGGCACAGGCAAGACCATCATCATGGCGATGCTGATCGCATGGCACATCCTTAATAAGGTTACGTATCCCCAGGACCGCCGGTACAGCAAATACGCCTTCATCGTGGCACCGGGCTTGACTGTCCGCAGCCGTCTTGAAGTCCTCAAACCTGACGCTCCGGGCAACTACTATGAACTTTTCAGCATCATCCCGCCCGGCTTGCACGAAAAACTCCGGCAGGGCAGGGTGCTGGTCAGAAACTGGCACAACCTCATGCCGCTTGATCCGGACGCCGGTCCCAGGGTCGTTAAGAAAGGCCCCGAGAGCGACGAAGCTTTCACGCGCCGGGTCCTCGACAAGTACGCGGATTACCAGAATTGGCTCGTTATCAACGACGAGGCGCACCACGCGTGGCGCATTCCACCGAAGGCCACGGCCAAGGATTTTTCGAAGGATGACCTCGAAGAGGCGACGCAGTGGATCGGCGGTCTTGACCGCATTCACGCCACCCGCGGCATTCTTGCCTGCCATGATCTTTCGGCGACGCCTTTCGCGCCGACCGGAAAGCGCAGCACCGAGGAAACGCTCTTCGGCTGGGTTGTGAGCGACTTCGGCCTGAGTGATGCCATCGAGAGCGGCCTCGTAAAGACGCCACGCGTCGTCGTGCGCGACGATGGCAGGCTCAGCGCCGATTACAAGTCGAGGCTCTATCACATCTATGCCGATCACGAGGTGAAGGACGATCTCAATCGCCGCGCCGAAGAGCACGAACCTTTGCCCGACCTTGTGCAGCAGGGCTATTATCTTCTCGGGAAGGACTGGCTAGAAACCTGTCAGCAATGGCGGGCAAGCGGTGCTCTCACGCCGCCCGTCATGATCACGGTGGCGAACAGGACCGAGACCGCCGCCCGCATCAAATACACATTCGACAAGGGCAGAATCCGCATCGACGAGTTGCGCGCTCCGGACAAGACCCTTCACATAGATTCGAAGGTTCTGGAGAAAGCTGAATCGCGCGAGGAAGCTCCTGACATCTCATCGGCGAACGGCGAGGGGGACGAAGAGGCCAATTCTGAAAACGGCAACGGCGCGGTCCGGAAAAAGGTGTCAAAAAAAGACCAGGCCGAACTCCTGCGGCGGATAGTCGATACCGTAGGCAAGGTGGGAGCCGAGGGCGAGCAGATCCAGAATGTCATTTCCGTCGGCATGCTCTCGGAGGGATGGGACGCAAAAACCGTGACCCACATCATGGGGCTTCGCGCGTTTACCAGCCAGTTGCTGTGCGAGCAGGTCGTTGGCCGCGGCCTCCGGCGCACTGTGTATGAAGTCAATCCCGAGACCGGCTTGCTGGAGCCGGAATATGTGAACATCTTCGGCGTTCCCTTCACCTTCCTGCCGCACGAAGGCGGGGAGGGACAGCCGCCACCGCCGCCTTCGCCGAAGACCGAGGTGAAGCCGCTGAGAGAGCGAGGCCGTTTCGAGATCATGTGGCCCAATGTCGTGCGTATCGACTATGAATATCGGCCCAGGCTGAGCCTTGATCTGGCCACTGTTCCCGTTCTCCAGCTCGACGCGAGCACGACGCCGACCGTGGCAGACATGGCGCCCATCGTTGAGGGAAAGCCCGACGTAAAGCGAATCAGCACGATCGACCTTGAGGATCTCGGCAAGCGCTTCAGGATGCAGCGCATCATCTTCGAGACGGCCCGCGACGTGTACGATCAGGTGCAGCCCACGTGGAAGGGAAGCCGGGAAGTGCTGCTGGCCCAGGTAATCCGCATCGTCGAAACGTTCATCGGCAGCGACCGGATCAGCATCACGCCCCCGCTGTTCAACCAGGACGGCCTGCGCAGGCGCATCGTGCTCACGCTCAACATGACGAAGATCGTCCAGCATATCTTCGAGCGCATACGTTTCCAGAACGTGCAGGCACGGAGTCTCGTGTTCGACCGCGAGCATCCGACCCGCAGCACCGGCGACATGCGCTCGTGGTACACGGGCCGGCCATGTGAATTCACGCAGAAGAGCCACATCAATTTTTGCGTTTATGACAGCACCTGGGAAGCAACCGAGGCTTACGAATTGGACCGGGCCGAGGAAGTCGAAGCGTGGGTCAAGAACGACCATCTCGGTTTCGAGATTCTCTTCATCTGGCAGGGTGTCGTAAAGAAGTACCGGCCAGACTTTCTGATCCGGCTGAAGAACGGCGTCACCGTTGTTCTGGAAGTAAAGGGGCAGGACTCCCATGAGAACCAAACGAAGCGGCAATTTTTGGGCGACTGGATAAACGCCGTCAATGAACATGGCGGGTTCGGCGTCTGGGCGAGCGACGTGGTTTTCCAGCCCAAGGAGGTCCTTGGGATTTTGAGGAATCACGCTGTTGCCATCCCTTCGGAGACGCGCTGAAAGGTAGTGAACTGTTCAAGCCACCTGACCCGCTTTGCTGTTCCTCAACCGCAACAGGTGTCCGCCCAATATCTCTCCGAATTTGACGGGAACGGCATTTCCGATCTGGCGAGCGATATGCTGACGCGTGCCACAAAATACATACGCGTCCCCAAACGTCTGTAAGCTGGCTGCTTCCCTGAGCGAGATTGCCCTGTCCTGACAAGGGTGCCCATAGCGCCCGTTCGAGACACTGTTGCACCGGCCTGTAAGGGTTGGAGCCCAACGGTCCCACGCCATCCGCCCATAAACGTCCGTGTGCCCGTCATGATCGCCTTTGTGACATTCAAGCTCCAGCTCGGCGGGCCACGCTCTTCTGTCGCCGCCGTCGTGCGGCGTCGAGCGGAGGCGGTTGAGATTGATCGACGAAATTGCTGCCGCCTCGTGGTTTGGAACGAAAGGATGACGCTCGCCGGCCTTTATCGGCGGGTAGTGAGCAATAGCCTGTCGCACCGTAACGTACTCCCGCAGTCCAGGTCCGAACTGAGGCTCGGGCAGGGACACAGCCCGACCGCGGACGGCAATCAGAACGTATCGTCTGCGTGTTTGAGGTACGCCGAAGCGTTTGGCATCGAGCACGCCTTCAGCTATCCGGTAGGAATTCGCCCTGAGCATTTTCAGAAAGCGCCGATAGGTGCTGAAGCCATGAACTTTCGCGATGCCCGGTACGTTTTCAATGAGGACCTGCCCAGGTTGCATGACTTCCACGAGCCGCGCAAACTCGCCCAAAAGCGTTGCGTCAGGATCGCGCGCCTGGGATACCGTTCCCGATTCGTCAACGGCGCTTTTGCGATGTTTGCTGAAGGGCTGACAAGGAGCGCATCCGGCTATCAAAAGGTCACCCGTCCGACGCGATCCTAGAACTTTCCAGACCGCCGACGCGGACACGTCGCAGATGTCCTGCTCATGAAATTGCGCTGGACGATTGTTTTTTTCATATGTTTCCTTGCAGCGGCCATCGGCGTCGAAGCCGGCAACAACTTCTATACCCGCATCGAGAAGTCCTCGCGACAGCCCGCCAGCGCCACAATAGAAATCTATCGCCCGCATCACTGATTCCTCATTTGGCCTCGGCTGAAGCAGCGGGAATTATCTCTTTCGCCCAGGCATCGAAGTCTCTGTCTGGCAACCCAGGCCGGGCGGCGGCCACCATGTAAGCCCAGGCAACGAGTTCGCGGAGCGGATTGTCAACCGAGGCAACCCGGACGTACTCTTCGTTGCTTGCGCCGATTTGAGCTAAATCTATTAGTTGAAGCGCGCGAAAATCAGCCGTCATCGGCGGGAACTCGCCCGGCAACTCCGGTAGCGGCAGGCACGATTGCGAGTATCCCTGCCTCAGCAGGCTAAGCACCTTTTCGGTGTGATTTTCTTTCCACTTGCTGACATTCTTCAGATTCAGATCTTCGAGCAGCCTCTCGGGACCTTTACACTGGCTTACGAGCACTTGGGCAACCTTCGGATTTCTCGTTGAATCTTTCACCAGGTCGCATGAGGGGGTCAGAATGACGGCGTAGCTTGCCGGGTCCTTCTTGTCGCCGTCTCGCTTGCGAATGATATCGCCCGTCAGAAGATGCTCGACTACGGGAGGGCACAAATAGAATTCCCACGCCATCAGACATGGGTCCCCGGTCGAAAGCGCATAGTCCATGCTTGCGGCCACACGCCGCCTTGCGGAGCGAGTGAGTGCGTCTCCGCGCTTCGATTCGTCCGTGATCCTCTCGAAAATCCTGGGAGCGATCTCCCGCAACGCGGCGTTCATAGCCCATCGGATTTCCCGTCCGACATCTTCCAGAGCATTTATCTGCGGCGCGAACTGCTGGATACGAGCCAGGACGGCCTTCTCGCTGTTGCTGCCTTTCTTGATGACACACACGAACGGATGGTTGGCGTGAGCCTCGTCGCCAACCTCATCCACCGCGGCCGTGTAGAAGACAAGCGGGCAAAACTTCTTTTCCCAAATGTACTTGCTGGTATTGAGGCCCGTAGGTTGTGTATCGGCACCGGTTCCCTGCAGGACATCGAGGATGACGACGTGCGGATTATGGGAGTCAAGGCTGCTTTCGGCCTGGTCGAACCCGACAATCACGCACTGGCAGCCGGGCAGTTCTTTGGTAAGTTCTTCCCGGAGTACCTCTACGCTGTCCGGCAAGTCATCGATAAGCAGGATTCGCATCGTCATAACGGTTACAGAATGCTAGGCCTTCAAGGGGACATCGAACACAAATGTGGCACCACCCAGCCGTCCCGGCTGGACCAGGGATATCTTCCCGCCGTGATCCGATACAAGCTCGGCAGCTACGGTTAACCCCATCCCGATCCCGTCCGGTTTGCGGGTCACGCCGGGAAGAAATATCTTCTCGCCGTCGTCGTCGGCGACCCCAGGGCCGGAGTCGCTGATTGCGATACGCGCGCGCGCTCCGTCCTTCGTTCTCCGAAGAGAAATATCAATCCGATGGTTACGTTTCGCTTTCGGAATCCAGTAGACAGCGTTCAGCAGGAGATTGAGGATGATTGTGTCGAGTTCTCCGGGGTCAATGGCAACCGCCGTCGAGCCGGTTTCCGGGACTTTCACAACGATCTTGGCCTTTTTCAGATCTCCATCAACAAGCTCCACGCAGCGTGTAATGCTCTCCTCTACGACAGAGTGCCGGCGTCCGCGGCGGAAGCTCCGACTCGCCAGGGGCGCAAACGTATCAGCGAGCCGCTCAAGTGCATCAACGGCTGATTCCGCAAGTTTGAGATGGCTTTCGAATTCGGGGCTGGCCGCAGACGAACAATCCTTTTGACTGGTTCGGAGGAACCGTCCGATAGCTGTGGTTCGGTTGCGGATCTCGTGTACGAGCATCTGGGCGATAGTGCCAACAGTCGCCAACCGGCTGTAATAGACAAACCGCTTTTTCAAGGCATCGCGAACGAGGTGCAGCCTGGAGTTGAAAGCTTCAACGCGCAGGGCTGCTTCCTCGACTTCAGCGCCTTCTTCAGCCAGCGTATTGACCTCTTCAACCAGATCGTCGGCGGAGACTCCGTCCAGAAGGGCTTCGAGCCGGACCGCATCGGCCGGTTTCAGCCTGTCTGTGTCCCGTTCATCCTCAAGGTAGTGCACAATCGCCTTCAAAATCTCCTGAAACGCGAGCACCGAGGGGTTCGAAGCAAGCCGTTCACGGTCACTCGTATCCTCAATCTTCGGGTTGGCGTCCGCGGAAATCGATACATATCCCACAATCTGGCTCGTGCTGAGCCGGGTACCGGTTCGGCTTACTCTTCTCAGATCAAGCCCGAGCCAATCGCGCGCTTCATTCGATTTTGGCAGGACAAGTATTCCGTCTCGATAAACTGAAATTCCCTTGTGGGCGCGAATTTCCTTTCTTACATTTCCCTTGGCGATGTCGTAACGCTCCGCAATGTCTTTTGTATCGTCCGCACCGATATCCCAGGCCCGGATCTCGAATTCGAACGGCCCGCATTGCGGTTTGGCCTGCCTGAGATTGCGGGCGATTTCAGAGCCCTCCTGGACATCCGACCACCCTTTTGTAATGGACGCTTTTCTCGGCTTGCTGTCCGATATCGGGTTATGTTCATACCTGGCGTGTATTGCGCCATCTTTCGTTACGTGACCACGAATTGCGTACGGCGGCTTGTTCAGAAAATCCGGTGCGGCGATTTCGACAGCAACGTCCTTGGCATCCGGGTCGGGCGCTGTCAGGTGAATACTGAAATCGTCCACATGCGCGAACGGCGAGACCAGGCGGGCAAGGTTCTCTTGCAAGTCCGTTACGTGCTCTTCATCCCAGATGGAATTGAGATCCAAGACCCGAATTCGCGTTCCCGTTGCCTCGAACGGCGACTTTCCTGTGAAGCGCTGACATGTCACAAAACAGCGACTGAGATCCTCCTGGGATGAAAAACTCGACCAGTCCACCGTCACGTGCCAGCAAGGTCCGCTTTCCGCCTTCGTGAGCATGTCGAGTTTCTTCCCGAGTCTCGCCGCAGAAAGCCGTCCCAGTCCTTTCTCACCAGCAGCCCGCCGCACTTTCTTCCCTTTCGCACTGACCGGATTCCGTTGACGATAGGGCGTTGCCACGACGCACCAGGCGTCCGCCAACGTCTCCCGGTCCATGCCGGCGCCATCGTCGATAACGTCGAGGTAGGGAGCGCCATCGGCCACTCCGAAGCGGACATCCACGCGTGTCGCGAAGGCATCGTATGAATTTTTGACGAGTTCAATAACCGCAACAATATCGTTCGTGACGAGATCCGCCCCGAGCGCAGCGAAGACGCGCGGGTGTATCCTGAAGGCGATCTTGTCTTGTTGCGGCTCCTTTTCCATCGTCAATCGGCAGCCTCCAGCCCAGTGACGGAACGGTGACGGGCTTTACACACGAGTAGTTTCACGGCGCTACCAGGGCCAGGCAAGCACTGAAGGTCAATAGTACCAAAGGTTTACGGTCAGGCGCATCCTGGTTATGTCCCGGTCCGGATGGGCGGCGTTTTCTGTTCCGTCGCGGAAGGCGTGAGCACCACGCCTTTGCACCACGGCGGCGAGTGCTGCTGCCTCCGTGCCATCGTCGCCGGGAATGAAGTTCTTGTGGCCGGTTCCCCTTGCCAGGGATTGACCGGCTTCGCGCAACAAAATCGCTCTGGAATGTTCGTTGACCCCGAGCCCCCTTAGCGTTCACCGCCGGTTAGAATGGAGCGAATGCTTGAGAAGTGGCAGATGCGTTCAAGACCTGTCGGAGTCGATCTATTCGCCCGAGCGGGCGATGACGGCTTTGGAATACAATCCAATCCACGCGGCCACGCTATTCAATTTCCGCGATCCGCATTTCCTGGGGCGTCGGGGAGATTTTCGTTGAATAATCGGCATTGCCGCCTGTCCGATCCGGTCCAGTGTCTTCAGACTTTCGACGTTGCGGGCCCACGGGCACTCGCATGACTGACGTTCTCACGCCGACCCAGCGCAGCCTGTGCATGTCGCGGATTCGCGGCACCAACACGAAGCCGGAACAATCCATAAGGAGAGTGCTGTTTGCGAACGGCTTCCGGTATCGTCTTCACGTTGCCCGACTTCCGGGAAGGCCGGACCTTGTTCTGCGTCGCTATGGCGCATGCATTTTCGTGAATGGATGCTTCTGGCATGGCCATGACTGTCCGCGCTTCCGCTGGCCAGCCACGAACCGCGAGTTCTGGGAAACAAAGATCACGACGAACAAGGCCAACGATTCGCGTAACGCTGAGGACCTCATTCGTGGTGGCTGGCGCGTGCTGATAATTTGGGAATGCGCGCTCAAGGGCAAGCATCGCATCCCCATCGAGAACGCCTGCGAGCGAATTCGACAGTGGCTGCTGTCGAAACGGAAGCGCTGCGAACTCCGTGGCCGCAACGTTGGCTCGTGATGACAGCGGGGAGGGATCTCATGCCTCAGGCGGAATTAGAAGCTTAGATAAGTGTGACAATCCAGTGTTCTTCGCTTTGATAGAAGAGCGTGCTCTCCGCCGCGGCGTGCTCGACCCATCGCTCGACGACGTGCCCGGAAAGTAGCAACATAACCCTTGACAAAAAAGGCCTATCCCCACATCGTTCAGATCACAAACGTATAGCCGCCTGTTCCTTCCATGAAGAGACAGATCAGTACATGCCTGATAGCCCTGTAATAGCAAAACTGAAATGGTTCAATATTCCGAAAGGATTTGGGTTCGTCGTCCCCGAGGATGAGAACATTGACGCCTTTCTTCACATCACGGCGCTGCAGCAGGCAGGTGTGACCCGTCTGGGCGAGGGGGCCTGCCTCCTGTGCCATATCGAGCGCGGGCATAAAGGGGCGCAGGTAACAGAGGTCGTTGAGCTGCTGGACGCGGGTATCGAGCCGGGGCCTATCCGAGCGGAATCCTCTGATCGCAGAAATCGTCGTGACGGCGCATTGTCCAAACTGACAGGAACGGTGAAATTATACGACGCCGAAAAGAGATTCGGCTTTGTCGTGGCGGACGATGGACAGAAAGATGTTTTCCTTCACAGGAGATGCCTGAAGCATCACGGATTGCAAACACTGAAACCGGGCGTGCGGATCATCATGAACGTCAGGCCAACGCCCGAAGGCCGTGAGGTAGTCGATTTCGCGTTTCTTGACGAGTAGGGCGGAGTAGGGTTGATCTCGGCCTCTTGTCTAATGGCCGCAACCGTCAGCGCATGTCTTTCCGCGTAATGCGGACCAGCCTTCACGCGCAATGATAGGCACCATGATGAGGCCTGCGACCGGATCGGCCCACCACCAGCCCAGCCAGAGATTAAGCGCGAGGCCACTGAGGACAATCGCTGCCAGATACATGCAAAAGTCGGCCTGCTTCGCGTCTGCGTGGAGGGCCGCGCTATCGAGCTGTCGCGCGACATCCCGCTTCGCGCGCGCGAGCAAGGGCATCACTACCAGTGCCGTGATCGCGACGGCGATGCCCGCGATACTATGCTCCGGTGCTTTCCGGGAAATCAGGGAGTGCAGCGAATCACAGGTGATGTACAGGGAGAGCACAATGAAGCAACCGCCAACAATCCGCAGCGCGGTCCGCTCCGCAGCAGCGCGTTTCTGTTCGTCAGCGTCATGATGCAGGCGCCAGAGCAGGGCGGCACCACTCACAACCTCGATCAGGCTGTCGAGACCGAAGCCGACCAGGGCGATGCTGCCCGCCAGCAAGCCGGTAATCATCGCCGCCAGCCCTTCGAGGGTGTTCCAGGCGATGGTATAGTACTCCAGCCTTTGGCCACGCTTGGCCAGTTCGCCGCGATTCATGGTGGCTGAAGCGCCCACAGACCTTAATTCTCCCATCGTCCGTTGCCCTCCGTAGGTTGCTTTAGTGGTACGTCAGCAGCCGGCGGTCCGCAAGCCCACGTAATTAGTGTGCGCGCAGGGCCAACGGTGCATGATGAAATCAGGGCGCATCTGGAGGACTTTGCCTGCAGGCCGCCAGGTAACAAATTTGATGCTCTAGGATCGCAATTTGCGATCTTGGAGCCGGGTGGCCGCGCGGAAAGCTTGACAGTCCAAGACCATAATGCACAATTCAGCCCATGGCCAAGCTGCAACCCGTGATTCCCGTCGAACGCATCGCAAGCCGGATATACCTCATCCGGGGCGAGAAGATCATGCTCGACAGCGATCTGGCCCAACTCTATCAAGTCAAAGCCATAGCCTTACGCCAACAAGTCAAGCGGAACATAGGTCGTTTCCCGGCCGATTTTATGTTCCAACTCACAGAGCAGGAGGTCGATGCGCTGCTATCACAAAATGTGATACCTTCGCGCCGTGTGCTCGGTGGCTCTCTGCCTTACGCATTCACCGAACAGGGGGTGGCCATGCTCTCCGCAGTGCTCCGCAGTGAACGAGCAGTTCAGGTGAGTCTTGCCATCATGCGGACTTTCGTCAAACTGCGCGAAATCCTTGCCACTCACAAGGATCTGGCCCGCAAGGTTGAGCAGCATGATCGGCAGATCGCTGTCTTATTTGATTCACTCCAAAAGCTGCTGGCGTCACCAGAGCCGCCGAAGAACAATCCCATTGGGTATATTCATCCGAAAGACTGATTTGCTCGACTCAGGCGCAAGCAACGGCGTGACAATACGGAAACCGGGGGGGGCATTCCCGAGCCGAGTGGGCCGGGGGAGTCTCACCCCCGGCCTCTCACAGAACCGTGCTTGAAGCTCTCACTTCACACGGCTCTTGTTATCCAACCCCGTTCTCTGCGACACGCCAGTGGACGAACATATGGGGGAGGGCGTTCTTCATCCTGCGGAGCCATTGCTCACTGTGCCGCTTTCGTCGCCACAGTGTTTGGTATTTGCGTCTGGCCCATTTCTCAAGGCTGCTGTCGATATAACGACAGAGCTTGTTCAGCGCCGATTGATAGAACAATCCATAATAGTTCAACCATCCTCGTATCGCAGGGTTACATTGCTCCGCCAGATCGGCGAGTGTTGCCGGGGTCTGCCGATGCATGCGCCAGCCTTGTACCGTTTTCCTCATCCGCTTTAGAGCATCGTCACTCGCACCCGGCAGAAAGCTCGTAAAGTACTGCAGCTTCCTGTTTCGTGCTCTTCTCGGTCGAAAGGTAAATCCGAGAAAGGTGAACTCCTCGTTCGGCCAGAAACCGGTACGGTTGCTGTCCTTGCAGTACACAATCTTTGACTTCTCCGGATGCATCTCCAGCCCACATACCTTCAGCCGTGATGCGATATCCTGCATCACTTCTTCCGCCTGCTTCTGAGTACGGCAGTGAACCACCGCATCATCGGCATATCGGGCGAAGGGGCATTGTGGATGGTTATTTTGCATCCATCGGTCAAACGCGTAATGCATGAACAGATTCATCAGGATGGGACTGACCACACCTCCTTGCGGAGTACCAAGTTCCCGCAGCAGGTGATCGCCTTCCGCAGTCTCGAACGGTGCAGTCAGCCACCGCTCGATATACAGCAGGATCCAGTCTTCCTTGATGTGGCTGCGAACCGCCTTCATCAGCAACCCGTGATCGATTTGATCAAAGGCTGCCTTGATGTCGAACTCGACCACCCAGTCATATTCCCAGCACCTCTTTCTGGTGACGGCAATCGCCTGTTTCGCCGATTTTCCCGGTCGATATCCATACGAGTCCGGATGGAATATCGGGTCGAGTATCGGCTCGATGATGAGTTTGACGACGGTCTGCGCAATACGATCAGACACGGTGGGGATACCAAGTTTGCGAAAGCCGCCCTTTGCCTTCGGAATTTCAACCTGCCTGACCGGAGGAGGGAAGTACGATCCCGATGACATCCGGTTCCACAGTTTGTAGACATTCCTCGACAGGTGCCGCTCAAACATCGAAATGGTTTCATTATCGATGCCGGCAGAACTCTGGTTGGCCTTTACTTTTCGGTAAGCTTCCCGCACCGCGCTCTTCGCAATGCTGTAGGATTTTGTTGATGTCATGTCACTCATCCCTGCAGAGGGCAGGTTGGTAACTTTCGTCAACAGGATAACGCCGCCCCTTTGCTCCACCTTCATTACAAAGGCTTCCTCACTACTACGGGCAGCTCCGTCCCTCGTTCCGGCATCGGTATTCTTTCTCATGGTGTCTGCCACTTGTCATTTCCCTTGGCATCCGGAATAAGGTTCTCACGTTCCATACCAAAGCCTGTATCGAGCTCATGCCGCCTTTACACCGACTGCCGACGGGTCCGTAATCAGGTTTCGTCCCGACTGATCCCGGAGCTATCACTCGGCCCCGGTTTTGACAGTGTCTTAATACTGACGATGCGTTACCTGCGGTTTGCTTTCGCTCATCTTCTCGATACGTACCTGACGTCTTCTTCGACGCCTTTTCCCAAGTCGTTCACCACCACGTTATTTGGACGCAGCAGCACCGGGCGGTTTGAAATCAATTCCTGCAAATCGACTTCGGAAGGCCAGCTTCCATCTTTGGTACAGGACCTCGGGCTTGCGCCCGGGGCGGTCGTGACACAATGTGATAATGTATCTTACGGAAACTCATTGCTTCCTGCAGGGCAGGGGGCGGAATACTTAGCCTGCGCCACCACCGCCGCTAGACACTGCCGCGCGTCAGGACTTACAACCTAGATTCATTGCAATTCAGAGTATAGCCACGTATTGTCGTCAACACCAAGCCGGAACGGTGGAGCCAACGACAACGCCTTAACTGTTTTGTTATTTATGTGGTGACTGATGACAATCCTCGACTGTCTCCCTACAGATGGATGCAGCACTGCTGCCTCGGAACAAGAAGAAGTTGCAAGCGATATACAGACGTCAGTGCAGTTTTGGGACAAATACGATCTTGAAATCCTGCAGATGAAAGAAGCAGCTAAGCGCAAGTGACAACTGGGAGCGTCTCCGGAATCCCATGAATCAGCCTACAATGTCGCACACTCTGTAGCTCTTTGAATTAGGAAAGCTCACTGGCAATGCTTACACTCAGACTTGCCACGATTGATGATGCGGGTTTTCTCTTCGAGTTGCGAAACGATCCACTGACAAGAGCTAACTTCAAAAACACGGATGAGGTCCCCTGGGACGTTCACATTGACTGGCTTGCCAAATCCTTAAAGAATCCCGCGCGACTCATATTTATCGGCATCCAAGGGCAGGCAGTGGGGACTTCTCGTCTCGATTTACTCGACTCAGAGGCTGAACTCTCCTATACGATTGCTCCTGCGCATCGCCAGATGGGCTATGGTTATAGTCTTGTTAGAGAGACTCTGAAACATTCGAATAGCCCCGTAAAGGCAAGAGTCAGGCCGCACAATCATGCTTCGCGGCGAATTCTCGAAACTGCGGGTTTTCGTATGGTCGGCGAAAAGGATGGGATGCTCATCTACTGTTCAGTGACCTCATGATTCGGACAATCTAGGCACTGGCCTCAACTTCTCCGACGGGTATCGATCATCGGCTGACTGGTCTTGCCCTCTCTATGACACTCGTGCTACCCATCATCCAAACTCTAACAGAAGGCTGCAAGAGAGTGATTCAGCAGACAGTATTAGTAATTGTAGCCCACACGGATGATGAAACCCTTGGTGCAGGGGGAACCATTGCCAGACATGTCCGCGCGGGAGACAAGGTGTATGGTCTTTCCATGACCGACGGTGTCGGTGCGCGCGGGCAGCCCAAGGGCCGCGAAATTGACGAGAGAAGACAGGCGGCGCTGAACGCAGCGCAAATACTGGGCATGGCTTGGCTGGAAAATAACACTTTTCCAGATAATGGCATGGACAGTATTCCCCTGTTGCAGGTTGCGCAGGCCATCGAGGTTGCAAAAAGGGCTGTTAAGCCAACACTTGTCTATACGCATAGTCCTGCGGATCTGAATATCGACCATCGTGTTGTCTGCGAAGCTACGCTTGTGGCATTTCGCCCACAACCGAAGGAATCGTGTAAGGAGATCAGAGCCTTTGAAGTCGCCTCGGCCACGGACTATGGACATCCCGACGTGACAGGACGATTTACGCCGAACCTCTCAATATCAATTGCGGAAACATGGCAGCAGAAACGTGCTGCACTTAAGGAATATGAGGCCGAGATGCGGGAAGCACCGCATTCACGGTCCTTCCAGGGGCTCGAAACGCTTGCAAAATATCGCGGCTTCCAGTCCGGACTTGAGATGGCGGAAGCGTTCCAGATCCTGAGAAGAATTGAGACATGACCGTGCAGTTATGGCCGCGAGGTACTTGTACTGACAGGCCGTGGCGTATACAAGTGACTGCTTATCTTCAGTGTCGAGGAGGTCGCAGCAGAATGACTACACGACCCTCATTCGCGGCGGTACCTGGATGCGGGCGCTATGGTTTGGCAGGGAAGTCGGATCGGAAAGTGCGGTCTGTGCTTTTGGTCTTTCCGATGACTCCAACAAAGCACTCAAGACCGCAGGATAGTGCATGACACGGATTTTGCTTAGTGCCGCTGGCGGGCCGGTCATCGTCGGTATTATTGACAATCTACAGGCGAGCGGCCACGTGGTGATCGGGATCGATGCCGATCCGATGGCGGTGGGACGGCATTTCTGCGACAGCTTTTACCAGTCGCCGCTGGCGACTAACACAAGAGAGTATCTGGAGTTTCTAGGACGGATCGAGCCGGAGTTCGATCTCTTTTTCCCGTTCATCGACGAAGAGCTGATGACGCTCGCGGATTACAAGGGGCCGGTATGGACAAAGATGCTGCTCTCCTCGCCGGAGACACTGAAGATTTGTACGGATAAAATCCGGTTTCAGGCATTTGCCGAAAAGAACGGTTTGCCTGTGGCCCCGTCCGCAAACACGCCGCCGTTGATGGCCAAGGTGGCGATCGGGCGCGGCGGCAAGGGCGTAATCGCCGTGGCGGACGCGGAGATGCTGGCGTGGGTGAAACACAAGGGCGGCTATGTTCTGCAGCGCAAGATAGCGGGCATAGAATATACGGTTGATATATTGACCGATAAAAAGGGGCAATGGGTTTATGGCGTGGCGCGCAAGCGGTTGCGCGCGGCCGGTGTCAGCGTGACCGGTCAGATCGACATGAATAAAAATGTTCTGGATGCGGCACGGACATTTGTTGAAGCGTTGCCGTTCGCGGGGCCGATAAATATTCAGGTGATCGAGGAAGAAACAACCGGCAAGGCGTTTGTGATTGAGATCAATCCGCGTTTGTCGGGCAGCCTTGAGTTCACGCGGCTCGCCGGGTTTGATATCGTGCAGGCGAGTATTGACATGTTTGAGGGCCGGGCACTGAAGACGCCAACGGTGAAGGACCGCCTGGTTATCCAGCGGTACTGGAAAGAATATGTCGATGCGGACACTTCATGACGCTGTTTGAACAGTTGCAGCCTTACAGCGATATTCTGTTCGATCTTGATAATACGATTTACGACGAGTGCGAGTATGACCGCGGCGCGTTTTACTCCGTGTGTCGGGACGTGATGAAGCTGGACGAGGCTGCGAGCGTGAATTGGACGCAATGGCTGATACAGCGAAAGGCGGAAAAAGGCAAAGGATACCCGTACCTGTTTAACGAGTTTCTTGAGGTTTCTGCTGGCGACGTAACGGTAGCGGATATTGTCACGGCCTATAATCGATATGATTGCGCGGCGTTGTTTTCGGCGCCTTCGCTTCTGGGCCTGTTGCAGACATTGGTGCGAAGCGGGAAAAGACTGTTTCTTTTTACCAACGGTCACGAGGCACGGCAGTTGCGGAAAATCGAGGCACTTGGGATCGGTGGCTTGATGAGCGGGGTCTATATCGCCAGCCCGGAAAGACCGGAAACATCGCTCAAACCTGACCCGAGCGGCTTTTTATCCTTCCATAACAAATTCAAGTTTGTTACACCTGTGATGGTCGGCGACGACATTACGAGTGATAAAGGATTTTCAGACAATGCAGGCATCCCGTTCATCCATTTCCGCTTTGGCGAAACAAGCGCCTAAGTGCCCGGTTTCGGGTTCCGGCACGGCACAAACCTTGCTGCAGTTTCAGGACTGTCCGCTATTTCAGCACCCGGTGCCGAACGCGGCGGGCGTTGAGGATGTGCGCTATGACCTGACGTTTTTATACTGCCCGGTTAGCGGCCACGTGTACCAGGAAACGTATAGGCAAGATCTGCTGGAGAAGCTGTACCAGAATTTCTATTACACTCCGCGCCCGGCGCATATCGGCACGTCGCTTCGAGACCGGTTCGAGGGATTTTTTCGGAATGTGATCAAACGCGAGAACATGGAAAAGCGGAAGCTGAAGGTTCTTGAAATAGCTTCATCGGCTGGCGAAGTGATTGAAGACCTGTACAAGGACTTCCCGCACTTTTCATTTACGGGGTATGAGCCGAGCGACCGGACAGGCGCGGATGCAGTGGCCAAGGGTATTGAGACGATCCCGGAATTCTTCGGCAAGGAGAGCGCATCGAGGCGCGGCCGGCGCTATGACGTCATTTTTGCGCGGCATCTGATCGAACATATTTTCGATTTCGATGATTTCTTTGCGGGGCTTGATCATGCCGCCGCCGATGATGCGGTTTTGATCTATGAAACGCCCGCGCTGGATTATTTCATGGGCGTCGGATCGCTGGACCCGTTTCATATCGAACACATCCATATTTTTTCGTGCCATTCACTGGCGATGCTAGGCGAGCGTTTTGGCTGGCATGTTCTGGACTATGAGGTAAGCGAGGAAGGCAATATCCTGATGGCCTTTAAAAAACATATTACGACGGAGAAGCATCCGTCTTTGCCATCGACGAAAACCGTTCCGTTGCTGGCAGCACGGCAGGAACAGTTGCGAAAAGCTATAGCGTCGGCCACGAAAGGCAGGAAGGTCTATATCTGGGGCGCGGGATCATACGGGCGCAGCATCTATGGCCTCATGGATACGCCGCCGGAGATGTTCCTGGATGGCAATCCGAATAAGAGCGGTTATAAATTCATTGGCGTCGACCTGCCGATCGGTTACGCGCCGGACGTTATTAAAGACATTATCTCGCGCAAGGAAGACACGAACAGCATGATCCTGATCGCGTCCACATATTATAACGAAATTAGGCGCGATCTTGAGGCACTGGGCTGGAAGGGCGGCAGCCTCGTCCTTTCGGAAGTGAAGTAAAGTGAATGGCGCCACGCACGATCATTATCGCCGAACTGGCCAATGCCCACGGTAAAGATCTGGCGATTTGCCTCAGCGTTCTCGATGCAGCGGCTAAAGCGGGTGCAACCGCGTTCAAGCTGGCGACGTATCGGCCGGAAGATCTGACGCTGCAAAGCGATCTCAAGGAATTCAAAATCAATCACCCTGTATGGTCGCAGTTCGGCACGTTGTGGGATCTGTATGAAAACATTTACATGCCATGGGAATTTCATGCACCGATTTTCGAGCGTGGCCGGGAGCTGGGCGTCAAGGTGTTCAGTTCGCCATTCAGTATCGAGGCGGCGGATTACCTAAAGAACAATTTCGATCCGCCTTATTACAAAGTGGCCTCGTTTGAGCTGACGGACCATGAATTTATCCGGCATGTATCGGGGTTCGGCAAGCCGGTCATTCTTTCGACAGGTCTGGCGACTCTTGAGGAAATCGATGCAGCGGTAGGCGTAGCCGAAAACTCCGGAGCCCCAAAGATTTATGTTTTGCATTGCATCAGCGAATACCCGGCGCCGGTGGAGGCATCGAATTTGCGGACGATGATAGATCTGGCGCATCGGTTTAAGGGACGGGCAGAGGTCGGGCTTTCGGATCATTCGGATAATTGCGATATTGCGATGCTGGCAGTGGCGCTCGGTGCCAGAATGATTGAGAAGCATATCTGCCTCAACAAAAATAAATTCTTTCCGTCTGGAGTCCCGAACCCGGATGTGGACTTTTCGCTGATACCGGAGCATTTTGCCGCGATGTGTGAAGGCATAAGTCTTGTAAGGCCGCGCAAGAATGTGGAGACTTGCATAAGTCAGGTGGCGACTATTATTGATAACCGGCAGGCCTTGAAGAAATATATTCCTGCTGAATCCGTGAAAGAACGCCTGACGAAGGCCATGGGCCGAGTTCAGTATCATGTGGGTTCTTCGAATATGTTGGGGCACGGCTATCGCCGCTCGATCATGTTTGCTCGGGATGCAAGAGCCGGCGAGATCATCCGGCTTGGTGATGCCATAACCGTGCGGCGCCCAGGTCACGGGCTGCATCCCAAGTATTTAAGCGCGGTCGAAGGTCGTATTTTGCAGAAAGACGTTGCCAAAGGTACAGGGTTGTTGATGGATATGATTGAAGACGAGAAGAGGAAGGGCGGCACGTGAAGCAAGGCAAGGAGAAAAGAATTCTCGCTATCGCCGCATCCGGATGAGGAGCGGCACTGCGTTAGCCGGTAGCGGTGCGTTCCGGTTTGTGCGCTTTTGAACGCACTAAGGCGGGCAAGGCTTCCGCCCTGTCCGCCCCTCGTGAAATTGGATATTGCAAGAACTCCTTAGTAGAATTCCTGCACGATGATCATTCCCGTCCCGCCTGCGGCTCCGTTAAAAGTGCCTGTCGTAGTCGCGGCCCCTGCCGCCCCTATGGTGTAAGTGTAGGTTGCGGAAGGCGATGAAATATAAAGCTCGAAATATTCTCCTGCCTGCCCGCCGCCCCCTCCGGCGTTACTGCCTGCGCCGGCACCTCCACCGCCAGAGCCGGAATTTGCGAAAGCGGCATTTCCATTCGCATCGCCCTGCCCGCTATTTCCGGCGCCCCCGAATGGGCTTGAGCCGCCACTTCCACCCGCGAACACTCCTCCTGCCGCACCTCTCCCTGATCCTGTTCCTGCCGAGCCGAGAACGCGGAATGTTGCGGTTCCGGTTCCAGCCGTGGTACCCCTGCCTCCTGCTCCTGTTGGACTGCCAGTTCCGGACTGTCCGCCTACGCCGCCCTTGGCATGAATGGAATTGAAAATAGTATCGCCGCCATTTCCCCCGTTTTGTGGGGTTCCGGCAGCATCAGAGCCGCCGCCACCGCCGCCGCCAACCGCTTTGACAAGGATTGCCCGGCAATTCGCCGGTGTCGTGTAAGTCGCGGAAGTCCCGCTCGTCAGATATTGAAAGGTCGCTGCACCCCCCGTCGCAGCCGCCGCATCGACATAAGCCGTCGTGGCTATTTTTGTGGAATTATCGCCGGAAGTTTGGGTAGTGGCCGTAAACCCGTTCATCAGGGCCGGGCCTGTCGTGTAATCGCCAGTGATCGCACCGCCTATATTTAAATAGTTACTGGTTGAACTAGTGGGTGCGACAACGTCATTGCCGATCAGGATATTGTCTGTCCCTGTGGTCGTTGTATTACCGACCGCCCAACCGATACCTATGTTTCCATCCCCGGTAGCATTATTAAATGCCTCCCTGCCAACGACGGTGTTATAACTCCCATGAACATTGGCGTACAACGCGATATAGCCGACAGCAGTATTATCAACACCATCGGTGATTCTTGTTCCTGCCTCCTCTCCGACAACCGTATTTTGGGTGCCGCTTGTGATCGCGGTAAGAGCATTAGCTCCAAGGGCAGTATTGTAAGACCCGCTGGTCATTGCCGCTCCGGCGGAATACCCGATCATGGTATTATTTATGGTTGCCGCCGTGCTATGCGCCGCAGTTGCCCCAGCCAGTTCACCAAGGAAAAGATTCTGTGTTGCTCCGGCAGTCAGCGTAACTTTTTGACCGAGAATCATATTATGATTTGTCGTGTCATATGTGACATTAGTCAACTTATCCAAACCGATCGATACGGTTACCTTGCCGGTATCATCTATTGTGGCGTCGCCCGACATCGCCACGTCTGTGGCAATGTTGGAACTGTTCCCGACAAAAATATGTGAGTCTGTGAGAGCGGTCATTTGTTTCCCCTGTTTCTGTTGCTTGTTGTTCGCAACATGTAAAGCTCGAATCTTAAGTAACAGTTAACGTGCAGGAAAACCGTGCGTTCGCATAACTCTCTGTACTCCGCCTCGACAACGCTTATGGATCATTGTCGTTCGCATAGCCCCTTCTGGTTGTTTTTCAATTCTTTGCGCGAATCGTAGCCGGTCGCGTCTTCGCGTCAATTCCCAAGATGGTTGCATTCCGGGGTCTCCGCCTTCCAGGCGTTCTGGCTGTGCTCGCGCAAGCGCTCCCGAGACGGGCGTATCGGCCAGTTCGGTGACGATCCCTTACGCGCAAGAGTCAGAGTAACGCGATGACGGTGCCGAAGCTAAGGCACACCGCACATCGGGGTTTTACGCCCACTAACAGATATAGAACATATGGTTTTCCGTTTATCTCGCGATTGTAGCCGGTCGCGCCTTCGCGTCAATTCCCAGAGATGGTTGCGTTCCGGGTCCCTGCCCAGAACGACAGACCATCTTGGTTGACCCGTACGGCTCAATCGACCGGCCCCTTCCTTCGCGTTGTGAAAAACCACTTAACCAAGGAGAACGTAATGACTGACACTACATCCATACCGTTGAATAAGCTCACCGCCTGGGACGGCAACGTCCGCAAGACTGCGGGTGCCGATACCGCACTAGCCGAACTCGCGGCATCCATCGCTGCGCATGGCCTGCTGCAATCGCTTGTCGTCCGCAATGGCAAGAAGGGCAAATTCGCCGTCGTTGCCGGAAGCCGCAGGCTTCAGGCGCTGCAGCAACTCGTCGAGTCCGGCAGGATCGAAGCTGACTACGCGGTCCCCTGTCAGCTGGTTGCCGACGATGCCGATGCCACCGAGATCAGCCTGGCCGAGAACGCCGTGCGGGAATCGATGCACCCCGCCGATGAATTCGAGGCCTTCCGCAATCTCAGCGACAAGGGCATGCCCGCCGCCGATGTCGCCGCGCGTTTTGGCGTCACCGAAGCCGTGGTCAGCAAGCGCCTGAAGCTCGCCCGCGTGAGCCCGACGATCCTCGCCGCTTACCGTGACGGAAAGCTCGATCTTGAACAGGTCATGGCGTTCGCAATCACCGACGACCACAAGGCGCAGGAGAAACTCCTCAAAGTCCTGCGCAACATGGACGACGATCCCCGCTCCATCCGCCGCGCACTGACCGACGGTGAAATCCCCGCCTCGCACAAGGTCGTCAAATTCGTCACCCTCAAGGCCTACGAGAAAGCCGGTGGTCAAATCCGCCGCGATCTCTTCGCCCAGGATGACGAAGGCGTTTTCATCCTTGATCAGGAGCTTCTGCAAACTCTCGCCCTCGGCAAACTCGAAAAAGCCGCTGACGGTCTGCGCAAGGAGGGCTGGAAATGGGTTGAGGTCCGTCTTGAGCAGGATCACTCCGAATGGTCGCAGTGCACGCGGATGCACCCCGAGATGGCTCCCCTCACCCCGAAGCTGGCGAAGGAACTTGCAGGACTTGAGCAGGAATATGACACGCTTGAGACCGCCTGGGACGCCAACGACGATCCGGATGCCGAATATCCGGAGCGCCTGCGCGAAATCTCCGATCGCATCGACGCGATCAACGAGGACCGCGAGGATGTCTGGCCCCCGGATACTCTTGCCATCGCCGGCGCGGTTGTCCGGATCAGCTACAGCGGCAAACTCGATATCGACCGCGGCTTCGTCCTGCCGGCTGACCGTCCGAAGAAAGTACCCGCAACCAAAACCGTCGAGCACATCAATGACGACGGTTCGGTCGAAACCGTCGAGGTTGCCGAAACCTCCACCCTCCCCGCTTCCCTGATCGAAAGCCTGACGCTCCACAAGACGGCGGCCATCAGCGCGGAGCTTCTCAACCGTCCGGATATCGCCCTGGCGGCACTCGTGCACACGATGGCGGCACAGGATCTTCTGGGCCGTGCATCGGGCAATACCTGCCTCCAGGTCTTCGCGACGACCAAATCGCTGCGCGGGATCGAGGCCACCAAGGCCTTCGATGCCATCACATCTGCCGGTGAAACCTGGGGCAGCAAAATCCCCGGCACGCCTGACGGCCTGTGGACGTGGTGCCTGGAGCAGGATCAGCAGGTGCTTCTCGATCTTCTCGCCTTCTGCCTGGCGCGCAGCGTCAATGCCGTCCGGACGAAACGCGACAGCGCTGACGATCATCGGTTCGCACACGCCGACAGGCTTGCCGCCACGCTGAAGCTCGACATGACTGCGTGGTTCACGCCGACCGCCGAGAACTACTTCGGCAAGGTCAGCAAAACCGGCATCCTCGAAGCCCTGACTGAGGCCAAAGGCGCAACCGCACCGGCGTGGAACAAAGCCAAGAAAGGTGAACTCGCCGTGATCGCGGAACGCCAGTTGGCCGAAACCGGCTGGCTGCCCGCACTGCTGCGCAAGGCCGCGTGAGCCCTTTCGTCAGATGGCCCGCCTTCGGGCGGGCCATCGCATGAAACGGCCACCGAACGACGAATAGGCCACCAGCGGCAAAAGCCCGCCGATCTTACCTGGGCTTTGAATCCTTGCCGGGCGGTTTCGGACCGGTGGGCGGGACCTGATACTTGCGCAGGGCCTCCGGAGGCGGAACGGCGGGAGCGTCGTCGCGCCCCTTCTTGTAAGCCCCGATCAGTTGACGTGGCGCATTTTTTAAAATGGCCACGATGCGGCTCAATCTTCCAGCCAAAGCCTGCCTCCTTGACGGAACGCGATGCCATTATAGCGATATTGTCTTCCCCGCCGGGGTGTCGGGATTCGTGGAGGCCGCATGGCCGTTGTTGTTCGGCTCCGCAACGGTACGGGAATTTAATCGTCGATCATAGGCCGCTGTGAGAAGAGCAAGCCGCGGGGACCCTTGAATTCCTGTCGCCGGTTCTCGATCCATGTCTTCAGCCGCGCGCCCTGGACATGGTGAATGCGCCCGTCCGTCACGACCTCGAACAGCGTCGAGGTCGTCGGGATGGGAAAGCCGCAGGATGGATTGCCGCGTACATGCGTGAGGTACAAATGCGCGGCGTCATATGAACTGTCGGCGTTGACATCGACGCTGTAGCGTTTGCCGTCTCCGTCCGTCACGGTCACGGTGCACCACTTCCCCATGCAGATAGCATAGCGAAGAAAAGGCGAATACGGCTGAAGGCCATCCTATATAATAGTGTGTTGACGTTCAGGGCGTGTCCCGGCGCGATTCGCGCCGGTCGGGCTCTATTCGTCGCCCTTCGGCGACTCACCGAGACAGCAGTCTCGGCCATCCGGTAACGATCCCTCACGCAGGAGAGCGGACCTTTGAGAAAGTCGTTACCCTCAAGATCAAATACCGATTCACTTCACTGCACCGGCACCGATCAGCGTTTATGCCGGCGACGCCACTCTTCGAACCGCGCCTCCCGCTTCAGGCGGCGTTTCTCCCACTGGTCATCCGACCAGTTTGAGAGCCTCCGATTCAGCCATTGAAGCAACGTCAGAACGGGACTGACGAACAACACGCCCAGCCAGAACCCTAGATTATCCTCACGCTTGTGGATCGCGTCGTTCCAGTCGTCCAGTTTTTCGTTCCATCTGTACGAGCGGGGAAGCCCTTCATCGTCTTTATCCATGCCCGGACTCCAGGCTCCATGCTACCGGCGAATAGCTCACGCCGTCCACTGCTCCCGGCAGTGCATAGCCAGTCCGTCCTGCTTCGCCCCGGTCGAACAGCGCGGACTACTGACCTGCGATGGCCCGATTCCTTTCGAAGGTTGTTCAGCCTCATCGCTCATCCTGCCGGTCCTGCCGGCGTCGTCAACGGGCGCCCGCACCGAGTGACCGTGTAACCCGTTGACCCCGCCTGCATTCAGGCCCAGCGGTTTCTTTTCGCGTAGTGAACAACCACGAAAGGAAACAGCAATGTCATCGAACTCAAGACCAGAACCGGCAAGACCGAACGCGCAGCGTATCGGCACGGCACGCTCGGCCCTGAGCGCCGCCATGTGGGCGCGCGGCGACGATTTCCCTCTAACGGATGAAGCCGTCATCAATCTGCTTGTCGATCTGCGCCACTTCTGCATCGCCCGGCATATCAACTTCACGGCCTGCAATGGCATCGCCGAAGGCCGCTTCAACGCGGAAATCAGCGGAGGCCAGTCATGAGAACCAAGCTCCTGACCAAAGACATCCGCGAACGGCTGCTGAAGAATGGCCGTCTCCGGCAACAATCCCAATTGGCCGATCAGGGCGAACCGGATTTCGTGCCCGTCGTGAAATTCTTCACGCCCGATGCCGGGTGCACGTGGCTTATTACCGAACTCGATCCCGAGGACAACGATATCGCCTTCGGCTTATGTTGAGCTCAACATAAGCCGAACTATGACGAGTTCAGCGTTATGTTGAACAGAAGGGCTGAAAGCACCTGCACTCAAATACTTAAACAGTAATCACTCAACATATATATTTGGCATGCTTTTGGCATTGCTCCTGACGTTGTTAACGAAAGGAGCATAACGATGAAACAGTATTCTCGAAAGCTGGTCCGCTCGCGCCCGCCTTTACTTCGTCCTTCAGCTTCATCCCCGCGTCGTAGACCGGCCGTCTGACCACCACCGGGCCTTCCTGCAGATCGTCGTCTTGGTTGTAGGGCATAGTTCCGGGTCCGCCGTGTCCCGGTTGCCGCCATCATAACCGATCACGGACACCGCCGGAGATGTGCAGTGTCAGCGTTTCATGCGTCGTGTCCCGTGCCAAAGTTTCCTCGTCGCGCCGGAATCCATTCATGCCAGCCTTTATCTGTGAATTTCTGCCTGAAAACCGGCCCTGATGGACGTGCGTGCTGACGCACCAAGAACAAAAACGGCTGTCCCCGGCGGGCGCATCCCCTCCGTTTTTATTCTTGCGTCCGGTCCGCTTTCGCAGGGCTAACCGAAATCACAGGCTGGCATTGAAGCCGGCCCGAACAGAAAAGGAAACCAAATGTCACTCAAGAACACGAAGAAAAACGAAGCCGCTGAAACGAAAAATCCCCCGGTCGGAAAAGTCCGCGTCGGCCTGATCACGGCCAGCATCTGGGAAAACACGAACGACAAGGGAACTTTCCACAACGTCACCTTCGAGCGCCGCTACAAGGACGGCGATCAGTGGAAAAGCTCGCACAGCTACAACGCGGACGATCTCCTCGCCCTCGCCAAGGCGGCGGACCTGGCTCACACCAAAATCGTCGAAGCCCGCAACGGGGACGCCGAATGAAACACGGCAGCGGCGGCTCTCACGGGCCGCCGCTGATTCCCAGCTTCAACCCTCTATAGGAGATGATCCGATGCAAAAACTGACAGAAGCACTGCCGAATACCGACGCCATGGATACCGTGGAACTGATGACTCACGGGGAAATCGGAGACTATCCCGATGAGCCGACCGAACCCGGCTGGCGCAACGCGGTGTCCCGCCGCATTGTCGAGATGACCGACGAGGACGAGAACCTAGTCCCGGAATTCGTCTCGCTCGATCCGCATCCCTTCGCGTTTCGCTAACCGGGCAATACGAAACCGTTGCGCTGCGCGAGAGATCGCGCAGCCTTCGTTTAGTCCCACCCGCCCGTTCGGGACTCGCGCCCTCACTCCCTGAAGCATGGCCGCTGCGCGGCATAAGGCGCTATGATCGTCCCAAAGCCGTGTATATCTGCACCCAGTGCAATCAGCTCGTGCCGGACCCGGTTAAGGGGAAATGCCCGCGCGGCCACCTGCTCACTGACCCTCGTCTTCTGAGCGGAACGCGGGAACAGTCTTTCGGGGAGGCGTTTTTCAAAACCCTGGGCGCCTGCATCGTCATTTTCCTCGCCACGACGGCGGTCCTCGCCCTGCTCAAGAAACCCGGCAGCTCGGCGGGATATATTCTTGTGGCCATGATCGCCATCGGCATTCTCGCTCTCTTCCGCGGCCTGAAGTGGAAAAGACAGGGCGGCGCGGTCACCCGGCTCGTGCCGCGCGCCACCGGCATGGCCGTGGCATGCATCCTCGCCGGGGGCGGGCTGTTCGCCCTGGGCCTCGTGCTGGGCCTGATCCGCTAGAAGAATTTCATTTGAACTTCATTTCTCCGACCTTTGGAATATCCTCTTTCTCCAGCATCGTGAGATCGACCCTGGTTTTTCTGTCGGCCAGCCGTGTCGCCTGCCGCCTCACGCATTTACCGAAGATATTCCGCACCGTGCGCCCGTTGCCGAAGCCCTTTTTGCCGGTCTCAAGCGATGCCATCAGCTCCGCAATCGCAGTCTGCGCATCGAGCGACGGCCTGACCCCGTATTGAGATCCGAGGTGAAGGAATATCCTGTACAGCTCCGCCGCGTTGTAGTCCTCGAACTCAATGTACGTAGTGAAGCGCGATTGCAGGCCGGGGTTGGAGTCGATGAAACGGTCCATTTCGTCCTTGTAGCCCGCCACGATAACCACCAGCCGGTCGCCGTGATCCTCCATTGCCTTGACCAGGGTCGGGATGACCTCCGTCACCCCGAAATCTCGCGCTACGTCAGCAGGCACGAGACTGTAGGCTTCGTCGATGAACAGCACTCCGTCCATCGCCTTGTCGATCGCTTCCTGGGTCTTCAGCGCGGATTGCCCGATATACCCCCCGACCAGATCAACCCGCCCTACCTCGACCATATCGCCCGATTTCAGGACGCCCATTTCCTTGTAAATACGCCCTACCATGCGCGCCACCGTCGTCTTGCCGGTGCCGGGATTGCCCCTGAATACCAGATGATGGGGCGCTTCATAGTGGGGCATTCCCTTTCTGTCCCGCGCCCGGTTCCACCGCTCCATATTGATCGCCTCTCTCACCTCCGCCTTGACAGCGGCGAGCCCGATCATCCCGTCCAGTTCCGCGAGGATCACCTCCGGTCCCTTCCCGCCACCGGGCGGTTTCAGCTGTGTCAGCGGCGGCAGGAAGTCGGGATCGGGCGGTTTCTCGGGAGGCTTTGACGGCGTTATAAAGGGCTCGGTGCGCTTGCTTGCGTAAGCATCGGTGTCGTGCTTCCCGAAAATCTCCTCCAGTCCCGTCGTTGCTTGAGACGCCTTTTCCTGTTTCGTGCGTTCCGCCTCTTCCCCCGTCCGCTGTATGAAATTCGTTATCGCCTCGCTCCATGTCGCCTTCGTGCCCGGCACGTTGTCGGATGGCTTCACATCCGCCCCCGGTTCCTGCGGCAGGTAGGAAATGATCCGCCCCTGCTCGTCCCTCGCGGGCGAGGGCGGCCCGGAGAGGTAATTGGATATCTCGATCACCGGCCGTTCCACTGCCGTTGTCGTGACGGGCGCGCGCGTTTCACGCGGCGGCGCGTCACGGAATGGCGGCCTGGGCGGATCGTGCGGGGGCGGCGGCTTCAGGGGCGGAGTAGTGTCGCCCTGCCAACCCCGCCATATCGAGCGGTTCAATTTTTCCGGGAAGCGCGGATCGCGCGAGTAATACCACCACGGCATGTACTCGTAATACGGACAGATCTTCAGCAGCATCGCGCGTTCGTTGCCCCGCCAGATGATCTGGTTCTTTTTCTTGGGAGACAGCATGCGGGTAATCTGGTCGGGGTCGCGCAACGCCCGCTCCGAAGCGATTGCCTGGACTTCGCGCCCCGTCTTCTGATAGTTCACGACCACGTGCTGCCCCAATCTCTCGGCGAGCCAGGCGACCGTCGGGGGATGGACGATGCCCATGAACTGCACGGCCTGCGCATTGCTGATGAAACTGCCCCAGGAATCCGGGTAGACCCTCTCGAATTGTTCTAGATCCTGACCGACCACCCACAGGCGCACGCCGTAACTCCGTGCCGTGGGCGCCAGACTCTCTATCGTGTCGAGTTTTCCAAGGGACGGGAATTCGTCTATGGCGATCAGCAGGGGCGGATTCGGGGCCTTGCTCGCCCGCATCATCATGTCCCCGGTCAGCATGACGAACATGCGCAGCCAGTGCCCCTCGATGCCGCTGACGGCGTTCAAAGGCAGGCAGAGATACACGGAAATGTAGCGGGTCTTCAGGTCCTCCAGCAGGAAATCCGACTTCATGCTGATGCGGCGGATCTCGGGCATATCAAGGAACGAAGTATGTTCCATCGCGGTCGTCAGGACCGAGCCGCGCTGAGCCCCGGCCATATGCTCTACCGAATGCGCCGATCCTGCGATGACATGCCGGTACGGCCCTTCCGGACAGTTCTTCATCATGGTCATCAGGGCGTCGAACGCATCGCCCCGGCGATCGTTTCCCCGCTTCGTCAGAGTTTGAAAACTCTCCTTATCGCCCTCCATAATCAACTCGCGGAGGCGCACCAGATTGCGCTGTTCCTTCGGCCCCTGAAAGACGTACAGAACCAGCCCGTTAAGAAAGGTGCGGGCCGCGGCGTCCCAGTACGGGTCCCTGCTGGCGGTGGTCGGGGGGACCAGGGCTTGTGCGATCTGGCTGGCATAACTCACGGGGCGGTCGGCGTCGTACTGCGCCACGCGCTCCATCTCGTCAAAGACGTTATACGATGCGCAGCCCAGCCCTTTCAGAATGGGAAGATCGAACGGATTGAGAACGAAAACATCCTGTCCCATGCCCCGGACGCCGCCCCCGCCGTTGCCCCTTCGCCTTGCCGTGATGGCCGCAAGTTCGCCCTTAGGATCGACGCACAACAGCGAACCTTCGTGAATGCAGAGGTTCGGGACCAGCCCCCCGGTGCTCTTTCCGGAGCCGGTACTGGCGATGGTGACCATGTGTTTTTCTGTGGGAATTCCGATGGGCCGGAGCATCCCGCCGATGAACAGCTTGGGGCGCCCGAGGAAGATATCGCCGTGCTTGAACTCGTTCGAGAGAACGCCGAGAAGACTGGCGAAGCCGCCTGTCACCTGCCGCCCGAATTTAAACTCCGTCTCCCACCAGTCGCCCAGATTTGCATAGGCTCTGAGGAAAAGCGGGCGCATCCGGTAGGTCTTCCACCCGAACGGATTCCACCGCCCCGTGAGCTTCCAGAACCGGGAGAAGAGGATGAGCCAGAAGAAGTACGAAAAGACGAAGGCGAATACCCACGCGAACCCGGCGACGAAGACGCGCCACGTTGTCACGGGATCGGGAATCTTGAAAAACCCGGACCAGATGTGGAGCAACACCCACCGGCCAGGGAACGCGAACACCCCGAAATACAAATAGCCGATGAAATGCCAGACGGATTCAGGAAGAACGGGGACAATGGCTGTGAGCCACGCGGGAGGTCCGACAATGACGAACCAGCCCCCGACGACAACGAGCACGAGGATCGTCCAGCCGCGCATGGTTGATACTCAAATCTGCCACAATTTCGGGTTGTAAGACTTCCTTAAGTTTTGCATGGTTGGATGCATTGCATTTGAGGCGAATTTTATCTATGATGCGATTACGTAAACGAAAGCCCCCCGGCACCACAGAGCGCGGCTTGGAGCCGAAGGCGAAAGGCCGTCGCGTACTGCTCGCAAGATGTGCGTCTGTCATACCGCGCCGCGGTACTCCAGACGCCACCGGCTTCGCCTCATCTTGGCAAGGGGGCAGCTTCGCCCCCCGTTGCATCCCCCAGACCAGGGCTTTCAGCCGCTGGACCCGACCAGACGCGCTTCGCCTTCTGGACTTCCGACCGGGAGGTGTTTCACCCTCCGGCCACCTGACCGCTGTTTCGACAGCGGCTTCGACCAGGAGAGCCTTCGTGCCCTCCATGGACCTCCAGACCGGGGAAGACTTCGCTCTCCCCCTGGACCCTCATCGACCAGGCGTGTGCCGCCATGGACCTGCACGAGGGCTGTGCGCCCATCGACCGCAGCGGGGCTTTCGCGCCCCTGCCCCACGACCAACCGTCAGGCCGGTTGGATGCGCCCGCCCGGAGGACGCCCCATGAGCGGTCAGCGGGGCAGTGAAAAGCGGCAGCGCTCGGTCATCATACAGTCTCGTGTTGCTCCGGGCGAAAGAGCCACCGTCAAGGCCAAAGCCGACGCGACGGGCACGTCTATCAGCGAACTCATCCGTTATGCCGTCCTGAACTACCGGCCACCCGCCGCCAGGATCGACCGGCAGGCCGTCAACCTCCTGCTCGCCGAACTGGCCAAGAATCGCGGCGAGGTTAGCAAAGCCGGCTCAAACCTCAATCAGATCGCCTACCATCTGAACGCCGGACGCCCCGGTGATGTCATGGACGGCAGCATCGGCGCGGCCATCGCGGAATTCGACGAAGCCATCCGTACCTTTCAAGAACTCCGTCTCGCCTGCCTTCAGGCTTTGGGCTTCGAGCGCGACCGCAAGCCGCCCCGGAAGTAACATCCCCCACTTTCTCATTCCGCCCCCAGGGGCGGACGCCGGGGCGGGATGGTTCCCCCCACGGCGGCGAAGACAGCCGCCTCCCCCCGCCAGAGGGATTTCAAAACGCAGCCGCTGAAATCCCCCTCGCGGCTCCCCCTGCTGGAGCGGTGAATCACGTGCTACCCCTGCCCTACCTAAGCCCCCTTCAGGCCGAACTGGGCCGAATGGCAAACATGTGAACACGGCAACATGTCAACACAGGAACAACAAAAGGTGTGCCCTCGCCTCTTGACCAGAGAGCCTGAATCGGCAAGACTGAGCTAACGTGTTCGCCTCCTTTCCAGTTCACAAGTAAACACGCCCCACCCGTTTTACACCTCCACTGCTATAGATGTTCAACGCCCCAAGCACTAATCCGCAGTACCGCCCTGCCGCCCGCATCCGCCCCAGTCGCGAAGTGCGCGGGGCGTGGACAAACTTGCCCCTTTCACGAGTTCACACGTCAACTCGAAAACCAGTGAACTTCATTCGGCGCGAACTCTTGGGCTTGCCCCCGCACCCTGTGAACAGGTTCGGACGCCAACATGTAAACTCGGCGGCACGTCATAAACACAACTCGTCATCACCCCAACGTGTGAACTTGTTCGCCGGTGGAACTTCTCGACAAGTTGGCAGGCCATCACGTCAACGTGTTCACCGGCAAACACGCAAACCCGCCCCAAAGCAAACCTGTAAACCCGCAATCTGGCCCACAGAGCAACACGAGAAGGAGTAAACATGTCGCCCAAGTTCAGGTGTAAACGAGTAAACACGTTAACAGCTTCAATGGTGCACTCATGAAGGTGATATCCGTTCTCGGGCAGAAGGGGGGGAGCGGCAAGACCACTCTGACTCTTTCACTCGCCGTCGCTGCCTACAAGGCAAACAAGTCTGTTGCAGTCATCGATCTCGACCCGCAGGCCAGCGCCTGCAAGTGGGGCGACCGGCGCAATGCGGACCCTGTGATCATCTCCGTTCAACCCGCCCGTCTGCGGAATGTACTCGCCACGGCTCGCGAGAACGGGGCTGATCTTGTGTTGATCGACACGCCCGGCCGTCTGGAACAATCAGCCATCGCTGCGGCTCAAGAGGCGGACCTGATACTGATTCCGTGCCGCCCGACGATCAAAGACACGGAAACCATAGAGACCACGATAAGCCTTATTCGTGCCGCCCGAACAAAAGCGAAAGTGGCGGTTATCCTCAACGGAGTCCCGTCGCGCGGGGCGCAACGCGAGCAGGCGGAAGACGCGATCCGCAGTATGTCGATCCCCGTCTATCCGTTCTTTCTGAGCAATCGTGTCGCATTCACCCACGCCGATGTTCTTGGGCTGAGCGCCCAGGAATTTGAACCAAGCGGGCTGGGGGCTCGCGAAATCAAAGAAATTTACAAGTTCACGTGTGAACTCTTGAACTCAGCAACCAGCCAACAATCGAAGGGAAAGAACCATGGCAAAAAGACCAGACTTACGGCAAGCGCTTAAGCCCCGTGCCGAGGTGCCTGTACCGCAACCGGCCCCCCAGCAGGACAACGCGTCAGCGCCCACGCCCAAGAGTCCGCACTTCCGGCCTAGCCGAGAAGGGAAGAGCAACGTCACCGGCTATTTTCCTCCGGCGGTGAAGAAGCAGTTGCGTATTCTCGCCGCTGACCGCGACACGACGATTCAGGATCTGCTCGCCGAAGCGCTCAACGATCTCTTTGCAAAGCATGGGAGGCCCGAGATTGCTCCGGTGGAAACGGTGACGTCACAATAAATTCGTAGGTCCGAACGCCCCCAGAGACGGCGAAATGACCGACTGATATCCACGCTTCGCCAATCCGATCCGGCTTAAAATGGATCGGAGCCCTCTATGGCTGGCGAACCCGCTCAGCACACGACCATCACCGTACCCGAGATATCGGACCGCCTCGGCGTCTGCGAGGAAACCGTTTATCTGATGCTCAAAATGAAGAAGATCCCGAACATTCGCCAGGGCCACCGCTTCATCATTTCCCGCGCCGCCTACGAGCATTGGGAAGCCACCATAGGGCAGGGCGCCTCCGATATCCATGACAACGCCGATCCAAGCTGCGCGCGACACCGGAAACGTAAAAAGCTCCCTCCCCTTGAATATTTCATAAACCCGGAAAACTAACGGGTTTTGCGTGTACAATCGGGCATGGCCATCCGCAAGAGGAAGTGGAAGACAGCCGAAGGTGTAAAGATAGCTTGGGCCTACGTCTTCGACGCCCCCGGTTCAACCCGCACCAACCGCAAGCAGATTTTTGAGAGCGGCTTTGCGTCCAAGAAGGAAGCGCAGGACGCCGAGACTGCCCGGCGCGTCAAGGCGCAGCGTGATTTCGAGCTGCAATCCGCCACGCCGGCGGCGATCCCCGGCACGCTCGCCGGTCTGCTGAAGGAGTTTTTCAGCGAGCACGGCGCGAA
>Ga0209415_10002257_pt1 | contig 36238 bp, 35 predicted proteins | sample PeaSoiSIISIP2007_FD_187696 | JGI IMG/M metagenome (GOLD analysis project Ga0209415, IMG submission 187696) | Peat soil microbial communities from Weissenstadt, Germany - SII-SIP-2007 (SPAdes) (version 2) | ecosystem: Environmental > Terrestrial > Soil > Wetlands > Peat | place: Germany... | reverse complement strand
TCACCGCCAAGCTGGCCCCGCTCGTCGAGCGCTACGAGATGTTCCACGAGGTCCGGGGGCTCGGCCTCATGATCGGGCTGGAATTCGGGCCACCGACCAGCCCACGGCTGCGCCGCCGGTGGAACGCAATCGAGCGGATCCGCCCCGCCCTGTTCTCTCAGGCGATCGTCGTGCCGCTCTTCCACCGGCACCGGGTCCTGACCCAGGTCGCCGCGGACAATGCCAACGTCATCAAGCTTCTCCCGCCCCTCATCGCGGGCGAGGCCGAGGTGGACACCTTCGTCGACGCCCTCGACGACGTCCTAGCTGCGGCGCACAAGGGTCCCGGCCTCCTCTTCGAGTTCGGCCGGACGATGGCCCGGGGCGCCCTGCCGGGAGGGAAGCGCCGACCGAACCGACCCGGCCAACGGGGCGTCGAGGTGACGGCCAACGGCTCGGGCCCCGTCGCCGATGGTCACCGCGCCGTGCCTCGTTCCGACACGACGGCGAGCCGCGCTTGACCGAGACCGACGGCCCCGGCCGCCCAGGGGTGCTCTTGGCCGAGGGGGACACCGTCGCCGTCACCGGGGCGGCCGGCTTCATCGGCTCGGCTATCGTCCGGGCGCTCCTGCCGCTCGGCGTCTCGGTGGTCGCCCTGCTCGAGCCGGGGGGCTCGGAGATGAACCTCAAGGGCCTTGACGTCGACGTCCGGACCGTGGACATACGCGAACGCGGCGCGGTGCGGTCGGCCGTCGAGGGTGCGCGGGCGGTGTTTCACACGGCCGCCCTGTTCCAGTTCTGGGCGAAGAACCCCGACGTCTTCTACGACGTGAACGTCGATGGGACCCGCAACGTCATCGCGGCCGCGCAGAGCGCCGGATGCGAGCGGATCGTGTACACGAGCACGGTCGCCACCATCGGGCTGCACCCCGGCTCAGAGCGGCCGGCCAATGAGAGCGTCTACGCGCGAATCGACCACCTCTTCGGTCACTACAAGCAGTCCAAGTACGTGGCCGAGCACGAGGCGCTCCGGGCCGCCGCCGAGGGGGCGCCGCTGGCCCTGGTCCACCCCACGTTCCCGCTCGGCCCCCGCGACATCCGCCCGACGCCGACCGGCAAGGTCCTCCTCGACTTCTTGAACGGGCGCATGCCGGGGTACGTGGACACCGCGATGAACGTCGCCCACGTGGACGATCTCGCCCAGGGCCACCTGCTGGTCCTCGAACGGGGTCGTCAGGGCCGCAGCTACATCATCGGAGGGGAGAACCTCTCCATGCGCTCGCTGATGGAGGCCGCGGCGGCGTGCACCGGTCTCGCCGCGCCGACCAGGCGGTGGCCCGGGGTCCTCGGGCTCGGCGTCGGGTACGTCTCCGACGTCATCGAGGGGCGCCTGCTCCGACGCGAGCCCCACGTCCCCCTAGAGGCGGCGCGGATGTCGCTGACCCACATGATCTTCGACGACTCGAGGGCGAGAGAGGAGCTCGGCTACACGTCCCGCCCGGCGATCGAGGCGATCGCCGACTCGGCGCGCTGGTTCGCCGACAACGGCTACGTGCGGCCCGAACGGGTGGCCCAGATCACCTGGCCGCCCCGGCCAGACGCCGGAGAGCCCGGGTAGCCAGAAGGTCGGCCCGTTCTCACCCCGGACCCTCTTCGCGGGTTGCCGCGGGGCGCTCGGCAGGGTGGCCAGGCCATCATCACGACCCCATGCCGCGGCTACCCGAAGAACCCGGCCATCGTCCTCACACCAAGTCGGACCACCACTGGGCTCCGTCGGCTGACTACCGCCACATCGAGTTCTGCTCGAAGACGACCCTGACGGAGATCGAGAGGGAGTGTGGCCTTGAACCCGTCCGAGTCTTGGAGGGCCGTCGGCCACCGATCGTGTCCGAATCCAGCCAGACATCGTCGCGACCCTCTGGCAGGATCGGAACGAGACAAGAACAAGAGACAAGAACACAAGAGACAAGAACAAGGAGGACGGATCCGTGAGCACCGCCGAGGAACTGACCGCGCCGGGGCCAACCACCCAGCTGTGTGTCGAGAGCCCCATCGGCAACTTGGTCGTCTCGGGAAACGACGAGTTTGTCACCGAGCTCCTGCTCGACGTGCCCGGGCGCACGGTCTCGGTCTCTGGCGACCGGCGGAACTGCCGGGGGCCGGTGCTCGACGCGGCACGCCAGCTGGACGAGTATTTCGCCCGGCAGCGCACCACCTTCGACCTGCCCCTCAGGGTGTGCGGAACCGAGTTCCAAGAGCAGGTCTGGCTCACCCTGGCCGAGATCCCCTACGGCGAGACGATCAGCTACGCCGAGCTAGCCCGGTGGGTGGGGCGCCCCCAGGCGTTCCGAGCGGTGGGACAGGCCAACGGCGCCAACCCGATCCCGGTGATCCTTCCGTGCCACCGGGTGATCGCCGCCGACGGAACCATCGGCGGGTACGGCGGCGGGCTCTCGACGAAACGGGTATTGCTGGCGCTCGAGTCCGACCCCTAGGCCGACTCGGCGCACGCCGACGATAGGGTCGGGCGATGAGCCCGCTCGACCTCGTGATCGACGCCGCCGTCTTCGCCTGGGTCCTGTATCGCCAGCGCCGCGTGCGCCGGGTCCGGCTGCGATTCAGCACCCGGGTGCCGGTGCTGCTCTCGTTGTTCGGGCTCGTGCAGTTCTTGCACTACACCGAGACCCATTCGCTGGGCGCCAAGGTCTCGGCGGTTGCGATCGGCAGCTTCGTCGTCGGCGCGGCCGTCTTCGGAGCCATCCGGGCCCTGACGATGAGGTTGACGCCACTCGCGAAGGGCGTCGCCCAACAGGCCACCTGGCTGACCATCGGCCTGTGGGTGATCTCGGTCGGCGTCCACTTCTCGTTGAGCGCGGTGGTGTCGTCGCTGCACGGGCCCGTCGGGGTGACCGCGGCCAGTCTGCTGCTCTATCTCGCCATCTCGCTCGGTGTGCAGAACACCGTGGTCCACCACCGAGCGGTCCGGTTCCTCATGCGGGGCTCCGACGCCACCGGCATCCGCGCCGGAGCGCTCGACGCCCGCTCGTGGGAGGAACCGCCCAAGGACTGATGGCGCACGACGTGGCCCCGAACCGCGTCAGGACGCGAGCGCCTTCTCCATCGCCTCGAGGCCGTTGACCAACGCATCGGCCTGGGAGCCCTTGAGCACCGAGTACGCCGGCCCAACCATCCGGTCGGTGAGCTCGTCGGCCGCGGCGAGCTTGGCGCGGTGCTCCTCGGTTACCTCGGGCACCTGCTCGGGTCCGTACCCGAAGAGGCCGAAAAAATTTGGCCGACGAATGTAGTGAGCGATCCTCGGCTCAAGGAGCTGGGCGATGACCGCGGCGAGGTGCGCCGAGCCGCGGAACTCCCGCAGGACCGTGACGAGCTGCATGGCCCGAGCGGGCGGGTCGTCGGCGAGCGGCTCGGCGCTGATGCCGGAGTAGAGGGCCAGGCCGGCCGGGTCCGCGGCATCGTTGACCGCCCCGGCGGCCTCACAGAACGCGTCGAGGTTGCCGAGACCGGAAAACTTCGCCCGCCCGAAGGCCGCGCAACATTCGAAGTACTCGCGTCCGGCCGTGCGGGGGTCCAAGATCGCTCGGCCGGTCTCCCATTGGTCGCGGATCGCAGCGGGGGCGAAGTACCCGAAGGCGCTCACGATCACCGAGGCCTCCACGTCCCCGAGCACGCCTCCCCGACCGAGGATGTAGAAGCGGAACGGGTCGAGCCCGAGCTCCTCGCCCCTGGCGGCGGTCGATTCAGCGAAATAGAAGGCGCTGCCCATGGCACCGATCTTCGCGGTGGCACCGGGCACGAGGCGGTCAAGGTCGGTCATGGGCCGCACCCTACAACGCCCTTCACCAGGGCCCCTATGCTGCAGTTTCGTGGACGCGCCGAGCCGGCGAGCCGATGCGGTGCCCATCGAGGTCGCCGGTCTCAACAAGCGCTTCGGCAACATTCAGGCGGTCGCCGACCTCGACTTCACCGTCTCCCCGGGGCGCATCACCGGGTTCCTCGGGCCGAACGGGGCCGGGAAGACGACCACGCTCAGGATCCTCCTCGGGCTGGTCAAGGCGACGTCGGGGACCGCGACGATCGGCGGTCGCCGCTACCAAGAGCTCGAGCGTCCGCTGCGCCGGGTCGGCGCCGTCCTCGAGGCGACCAGTTTCCACCCTGCTAGGCGGGCCCGAGACCACCTGCGCATGTGTGCGATCGCGGCGGCGATCGAGACGGCCAGGGTCGACGAGGTCCTCGAGCTGGTCGGCCTCGGGGACTCGGGCCAGCGCCGGGTGGGCGCCTACTCCCTCGGGATGCGCCAGCGACTCGGGCTCGCCACCGCGCTGCTCGGCGACCCGCCGGTGCTGGTCCTCGACGAACCGGCCAACGGGCTCGACCCCCAAGGCATCGCGTGGCTCAGGGAATTCCTGCGCTACCTGGCCAGCCAGGGCCACACCGTGTTGATCTCGTCGCACCTGTTGGCCGAGATGGCTCAGACCGTCGACGACGTCGTGATCATCGCGGGGGGCCGGGCGAGGGCGTCGGGGCCGCTCTCCGGCCTGACCGGCCAGGTCCACTTGGCCATGCGGATCCGGACTCCCGAGGTCGATCGGCTCCAGGGGGTGATGGCCGCGGCCCACTGGACGCTCCGACGGCTGGCCCACGACCTCGTCCTCGTCGAGGGCGTCCCGGCCGAACAGCTGGGCCCGGTGCTCGCGCGGAGCCAGATCGTCATCTACGAGATGGTGAACCAGAGCACCGACCTCGAATCGGTGTTCCTTTCCCTGACCGGTCCGGACATCCCGGCCCCGACGAGCGCACCCGGCGCACCAAGAGTGGCGGGGCCATGATCCGGGGCGTCCGGTCCGAGCTGTTCAAGCTTCGTACGTCCCCCGGGCCGTGGGTGGTGCTCGGGACGACCGTCTTGTTCACCGCGCTCGGCATCGTGGCCGTGTTCCTGGTCAATCGCCTCGGCCACCACGTCGCATTCGTCACGCCGACCTCGCAGTATCGGCTTCGCAGGCTGATGGGCGCCGGCTTCGCGGTGGGCGGGGTGTGGATGGCGGCGATCGTCGGCGTGCTCTGCGTGACCGGGGAGTACCGCCACAAGGTCATGACGACGAGCCTGCTCGTCGAGCCCCGACGGTGGCGGTTGCTCGCGTCCAAGGCCATCGCCTCGCTCATCTGGGGGCTCGGCCTTGGGGCGGGGAGCGTCCTCATCGTGGGGGCGATGGGCATCCCGCTCCTCAAGACCCAGGGTGGCTCGGTGTCGGACCTCCTCAACCAGGCCGGCCCGGTCCTGCCGGGGTTCTTCGCCGGTTTCGCTCTCCTGGCGCTGTTCGGCATCGGCTTCGGGACGTTGGTCAAGAACCAGATCGCTGCGGTGGTGATCATCCTCGCCACCGCGTTCATCATCGAACCGGTCTTCGACGGCCTGCTCCCTCAGGTGGGCCGGTGGCTCCCCTCGGCGGCCGCCGCTGCGGTCGCGGGCGGCCTGATCCGACCGGCCGAGCGACAGATCCTGCTGAGCTGGTGGCTGGGGGTGATCGTCCTGGCCGCGTGGGGCCTAGTCCCGATCGTGGTCGGGTACTTCGTCACCTTCAAGAAGGACGTGACCTGATGCACAGGGCCGCGTGGACGCCGCGCCGGCTGTCGCGGCCGAAGCGCCCGGGGTAGCGTCGCCCCGATCGAACGACGCCTTGGCGAGAGGAGCAGCCGATGACCGACGCCGGAGCTGACAGCAAGCCGGTGGTGGTACTGCGCGAGCGGCGCGGCCAGGTCGAGGTGCTGACGCTCAACCGCCCCGAGGCCCGCAACGCGGTCAACGGCGAGGTGGCCAAGCAGATGACCGCCGCGCTCGACAACCTGGAAAAGGACGAGGACCTTCGTGTCATCGTGCTCACCGGGGCCGGGGACAAGGCGTTCTGCGCCGGCATGGACCTGAAGGCGTTCGGTTCGGGGAGCGGCGGTTCCATCGGGGGCGGCACCGGTGGCTTCGCCGGGTTCGCCCGGCGCGCGATCCCGGTGCCGGTGATCGCGGCGGTGAACGGGCCGGCGCTGGCCGGCGGGTTCGAGCTGGTGCTGGCGTGCGACCTGGTGGTGGCGGCCGAGCACGCCGTCTTCGGGATCCCCGAGGTGAAGCGGGGCCTGCTGGCGGCCGGCGGTGGGCTCGTCCGCCTGCCCAAGCGCCTCCCCTTGGCGACCGCGCTCGAGCTGGCCCTCACCGGCGACTCGATCAGCGCGGCCCGGGCCTACGAGCTGGGGCTCGTCAATCTGGTCGTCCCGGCCGACCGGGTGCTCGACGAGGCCCTCGCGCTGGCCGGACGGATCATCGAGAACGCCCCGTTGAGCGTGCGCTACTCCCGCCAGGTCACGCTGCAGGCGGCCGAGGTCTCCGAGGAGGAGGCCTGGAAGCTGAGCGACGACGCCACCCAGGTGGTCTTCGCCTCGGCGGACGCGCGGGAGGGGCCGCTCGCGTTCGCCGAGAAGCGCGCGCCGAACTGGCAAGGCCGCTGAGCCACACCGGCGGGTCGCTCGCACCGGCGCTCACCGCGCTGCGGCTGTCGCTGCACGTTCTCGCCGCCGCCGTTTGGGTCGGCGGGCAGGTCGTGCTGGCGGGGCTGGTGGGAACGGCCCGACGGATCTCTGCGGACGCACCCAAGGCGATCGCCGGCGCGTTTGGCCGGTTGAGCTGGCCGGCCTTCGGGGTCTTGGTGGCCACCGGGATCTGGAACGTCATCGCCACCCACCCCTCGACCCAGTCCGGCGCGTGGCAGGTGGTGCTGTGGGTCAAGGTGGGGGTCGTCGCGCTGGCCGGCGTGGCCGCCTACCTCCACACCCGGTCGGCGAGCCGGCGGGGCCTGGCCATCTGGGGCTCGCTCTCGGGCCTGTCCGCCCTCGGTGCCCTCGTCCTCGGGGTCCTGCTGGCGGGCTGATCGGGCCGGTGGAACCCGGATGGGCCGGACACGGTAACCTTTGAGTTGGCGAGCCGCCACCGGGCGCCCCGTCGAGGAGGGTTCGACATGCTGGCAGAGATCTTTGGCCCTGACCTCCTGATTGTCCTGATCGTCGTCGTGGTGGTCCTCTTCGGCGGCGCCGCGATCCCCAAGCTGGCCCGGAACCTCGGATCGGCCCAGAACGAGTTCAAGAAGGGTTTGGCCGACGCGAAGGCAGAAGAGGCCAACAAGGCCGCCAACCAGGCGGCGGACGAGAAGCCCAACGCCAACTGAGTCCGGGGCCCCCTCGGGCACTCCCGAGCCGGCCGAGCCCCGTAGTTGAGTCCGGCCCCCAGGCATGAGGCAGGCATGAGGGGCCTTCCCAACAGGTACTTCGATTTCCAAAGTCCGGTTCGCTAAGGTTCGCCCCCGTGGGCGGGGGTCGCGACGGAAGACACACCGGCCTCGTGCCCGCCCGAGGCCCAGAGCCCCCTCCTCACCCCCCCTCGCTTTGCTCTCCCGATCGGCTTGCGGGCGGCCGTTCGAAGCTCTCGAGCGCCAGGGCGCGTCGCTTGCTCCCCCTCGCCATCCTGGCGCCGATCGTCCTGGCCGGCTGCCAGCTCCCCAGTTTCGGCGCGTACAAGGGCGCCACCGCCCAGGGCCAGGACGCCTACAAGCTGTGGCAGGGCTTCTTCATCGCCGGGATCGTGATCGGCGGGTTCGTCCTTCTCCTCATCGTCTGGGCGGTCTTCCGCTACCCGCGGCGTCACCAGGAGATCCCCCGCCAGACCCAGTACCGGCATGGCATCGAGATCGCGTACACGGTCATCCCGCTCTTGATCGTGGCCGCGCTGTTCGTGTTCACAGTGATCACCGAGAACGAAGTCGACGCGGTCCCGAAGTCGGACGTGACCATCGACGTCACGGCGTTCCAGTGGGGTTGGCAGTTCTATTACCCCGCCACCGGCAAGGTGGTGGTCGGGGAAACCCTCCAGTCACCCCAGATGGTGCTGCCGGTGAACGAGGCGGTGACGATCCACCTGAAGAGCGCCGACGTCATCCACGGGTTCTACGTGCCGATGTTCAACTTCAGCCGCTACGCGCAGCCGGGCGTGGTGAACACATTCAACTTCAACGTGTTCCACACCGGCGTCTACCGCGGGCAGTGCACCCAGTTGTGCGGGCTGTACCACTCGCTCATGCTCTTCAGCGTCAGGGCGGTGTCGCCGGCCGACTTCGAGGCCTGGGTCCACCAGACCGGTGGCCAGAGCCCCTCAATCGGCCATCTGAAGGCTCAGATCCACGCCCAAGGGCCCGGAGCGTGACCACATGACCGACGTCATCACCCCACCACTGACCGGCGCGGGGATCCGCGGTCCGGAGTTCGTCGGGGTTGCCGAACACCACGACCATGAAGAGCACGGTCCGACCGGCGTCCTCAAGTGGCTGACCAGCACCGACCACAAGGTGATCGGGAAGAGCTACATCGTCACTTCGGTCATCATCATGTTGATCGGCGGCATCTTTGCGCTAGTGATCCGCCTGCAGCTGGCATCGCCGAACAGCTCGCTCGTGTCCTTCGCGCAGTACAACGAGCTCTTCACGATGCACGGCACCCTAATGATCTTCCTGTTCGTGGGGCCGTTCGCCTTCGGTGGGCTGGCCAACTACATCGTGCCGCTGCAGGTCGGCGCGCCCGACATGGCCTTCCCGCGCCTCAATGCCCTCTCCTACTGGCTGTACCTGACCGGCTCGCTCACGATGGGGCTGGGCTTCCTGGTCGCCGGCGGTGCGGCCAGCTTCGGCTGGGTCGGCTACGCGCCGCTGTCCAATGCCACCAACTCGCCCGGACTGGGCGGGGACTTGTGGATCATGGCGCTGATCCTTACCGGCTTCTCGGCCATCTTCACCGGCGTCAACCTGGTCGCGACGATCTTCTACCTGCGGGCGCCGGGCATGACCATGTTCCGGATGCCGATCTTCACCTGGAACATGCTGGTGGTGGCGATCCTGATCCTGATCGCGTTCCCGGTCCTCACGGCCGCCCTCGTGATGCTCTTCTGCGACCGACACTTCGGGACCCACATCTACTCGGTCCAAGGGGGCGGGTCGCCGATTCTCTGGCAGAACCTGTTCTGGTTCTTCGGCCATCCCGAGGTATACATCCTCGCCCTACCCTTCTTCGGGATTGTCACCGAGATCATTCCGGTGTTCTCCCGCAAGCCCGTCTTCGGCTACAAGGGGATGGTCTTCGCCACCCTGTCGATTGCCGCTCTGTCGACCGGAGTGTGGGCGCATCACATGTTCACCACCGGGGTCGTCCTGCTCCCGTTCTTCTCGCTGCTCTCGCTGCTCATCTCCGTGCCGACCGGCATCAAGTTCTTCAACTGGATCGGGACGATGTGGCGGGGCCAGATCCAATTCTCGACTGCAATGCTCATGGCGATCGGCTTTCTCGTCACCTTCCTCTTCGGTGGAATCACCGGGGTCATGCTGGCGTCACCGCCGATCGACTTCTTCAGCCACGACACGTACTTCGTGGTCGCCCACTTCCATTCGGTCGTGATGGCCCTGGTTATGGCGGCCATGGGTGGCATCTACTACTGGTACCCGAAGATGACGGGACGGATGCTGCGTGAAGACCTGGGGAAGGCGCAGTTCTGGTTGTTGTTCATCGGCACCCAGGTGTGCTTCATGCCGCAGTATCTGGTCGGATTACATGGCATGCCTCGGCGGGTCGCTCAGTACCCAACGAACCCCGCCTGGCAAACGCTCAATGTGGTCTCGACGATCGGTGCCTTCATCATCGCTGCTTCGTTCCTGTTCTTAGTCATCAATGCGTTCCAGTCGTGGCGGAGGCCGGTCTTGGCAGGAGACAACCCGTGGGACGCCCACAGCCTGGAGTGGTTCACCACCTCGCCACCGCCGCACCACAACTATTCGCACCTACCGCCGATCCGTTCGGAGCGGCCGACGTGGGACTACCACCACCCCGACGCGCCGGCCATCGGCCATGGTGAGGCTCATCCAGGCGGCCGGGCGGAGAAAGTGCGTGGGTCATCGTGAAAGTCGAAGCCCTGGTTCTGCTGGGCGTGGCCATCTTCTTCGGCATCGTCGGGGCCGTCTACTGGTTCACCAGCTACGAGGACGGGGGCACGATGATGCTGGTCGGCACCTGCCTCCTCGGCCTCCTCCCGGGTAGCTACTACTACTGGTGGCACCGGCGGATGGGGAACCGGTCCGAGGACCGCGACGATGCCACTCTCGAGGACGGCGCCGGCCAGATCGCCACGTTCCCCTCGTCGAGCATCTGGCCCTTCGTGCTCGGCATGGGGGCGTTCATGGTGGCGCTCGCATTCGCCTTCGGGATCTGGTTCTTCTTCCCGGCCGTCGGCCTCATCCTCACCGCGCTGGTCGGGGTGACCGCCGAGAGCCGCCGGGGCGGGCACGTCTGAGGCACCGGCCGCGGGAGCATCCCCGGTTCCGGCGTTTCAGCCCGGTGCCGGCATCCTGATCAGCCCCTCCTGAGCGATCGACGCGACCAACCGGCCGTCGCTCGCGTGCAGCGTCCCCCGGGCCAGCCCCCTGGCTCCCGAGCTGGAGACCGGGTCGACGGTGAACAGGTGCCACTCGGCCATGTCGAAGGGCCGGTGGAACCACACGGCGTGGTCCAGGCTGGCCAGCGAGGCCGGGCGATCGCGGTCGTGAGGGGCCCGGGCCGAGGCGACCACCCCCATGTCCGAGATGAAGGTCAGGGCGCACGCCTGGACGGCCGGCTCCTTGGCAATGTCCTCCACCAGGCGCACCCAACACGGGTGGGGGACGTGGCGCTCGGGGTCGGGACGGAGCGGGCGGAGCTCGAACGGGCTGGCCAACCAGAACGCCCGGAACATCGGCTCGGCCGGGGTGAACTCCTCTTCGCTGGGCGGGGTCATCTCGGGTGCCGGGACCTGCCAGTCGATTCCGGCCTCGGCCGAGTGAAACGAGGCGGTCAGGTTGAAGATCGCCTTGTCCTCTTGGATCGCCGTCACGTGGCGGGTGGTGAAGGACCGCCCGTCCCGGGTCCGTTCGACGACCATCTCGAGCGTCGCGTCGGGACGGCCGGGCCGGATGAAGTAGGCGTGCAGCGAGTGGGGCGGGCGGTCCGAGGGGACGGTCCTGCAGGCCGCCGAGAGCGCCTGGGCCGCCACCTGGCCGCCGAACAGCCGGGGTGGGCCCTCACTGGGGGTCGGCGCAACCCAGCGGTCCTCACCGGCGGGGACGAGGTCGAGGATGCTGGCCAGCGTTCGGCGTCGGAGCTCGCTCATGGGGCCAGTTTGGCCCAGGTGGCCGGGGGGGCCGGCACACCGGGACCGCCTGAACGGGGCGCGACAATCGTCGGCGTGCGTCGGGGTGGGCTGTACCTCCTGGCCGGGGCCGTGCTCGTCGGCACCGCCCTCGGGATCGGATTGGCGTACGGCGCCTCGGGATCGCTGAGCCCGCACATCGCGAGCACGGTCGAGCAGGCGCAGCAGGCCATGGACGACGCCGTCTACCTCCCGGTGCAGGTGAGCGGCCGATGGGAGCTGTCGGGTCGGATGCGGACGTGGCTCCAGCCGTCGATCAGCACGATCAGTGACCCCTGGCGCTGGGCGCCGGCGCGGTGCGCTGTGCTCGACCCGGCCCTGGCCCCCGGCATGCGTGCCTTCATGCTCGGAGAGATCGGACGGCTGTTCGGGGGCTCGCTGGCCGGGCAGCTGAAGACGACCGTGGTGAGGCGGATCGACGCGGCATCCAGCCCCACCTGCCTCAACCCCAACCGCAGCGCGTCGGGCCCGCCCGGACCGCTGATCGACCACACGACCGTCGGCGGCGTCGCGTTTCGCGGCGATGAGATCATCGTGCACGCACAGGTGGCGGTCGACGATTGGCAGAGCGGGGTCAGCCACGTGCCGACCCCGGGAAACGGCCGCCGGATTGGATGGAGGCTGGTCCGGGGCCTCCTCGACTCTCGCTATACGCTCGCGCCCAGCGGCCGGCTGTGGAAGGTGGTGTCGGCCTCCTCCAACTTCGCCCCGGGCCACGAGCCGTAGGGGTCCCCCCTGCCCCAACATGGGAGCGTGCGGTGGCCGACGAACCGGGACGCCCACTACTCCGGGGCCGACTGCGAGCGATGCGACCGAGGCCGCGTCGACGAGACGCCTTACGGGATCCGGGTGCTATTTCCTGGGCGGCGCCATCGGGTCGTTCACGGCCGGCGCGGCGCTGGCCAGCGGCTGGTACGGGATCTGCTGGCTCGGGGGCGGCTTCGGGGCGCTGCTGACGGGTTCAGCGCTCCTCGACCACGGGCGCCCCAGAAAGCCGGTGAGACCAGGTGAGGACCGGTCCCCCGCGATCGCCGAGCGTTAGCCGGCCTCGCGAGGTCGAGCAGGCACTCACGCCCTCACTTGGGCACCGAATCACTGAACGCCCTCACTTGCGTCGGCGTTCCACCGGGGGATCGCGGCGATCGCGGGCCGGGTTGCGAGATCGGCTGTTGCCCAGAAGATTCAGCACGTCGCCGATGGCGCGCTCCCGGCTGTTGGGTTCGGGCAGCGGCATGTGGGCCTGCACCTCGTAGCGGTTGCGGCGCCCATCCTTGGTCTTGAGGACATAGCCGCCCTCGGTCAGGTCCGAGACGATGTCGTGGGCACGGCGCTCGGTGATCGCCAGGCTGGCGGCGATGTCACGGAGGCGCGCGTCGGGGTCCCGGGCGATGCACAGCAGCGCCCGCCCATGGTTCGTCAGAAAGCCCCAGGTCCCCACGGCGCAAGACCATAGCAACTGGACGGGTGGATCTCCCCCAAGTTATTCCGGAACTAACTTGCATGTCTTCTACTGCTGGTGTATGTTCGTCGGGTCCGCCTCGCAAGACAGCTGCGGAGGGCGGGTGAGTGGTCTCGAGGCCGTTCGAGAGAGCCGGCCACGCCCACCTGGTCAAAGAAGTCCCTTCCAGGCGGAGTGCCTCGTTGATGAGGGAAGTGACATCGTGACTCGTTTCGCTCGCGCAGGATCTCTGCACCTTTGGTTTTCGACGGCGATGGTGTTGGTGATCGCCGCCGCCATGTTGATCTTCAGCGGAGTGGTGGAGGGGCCCGCCTCGGCGGTCGCCACCGCGCCCGCGGCCGCCCAGTGCAACCCCCCGGCCATTCCCACCGGAGCCGGCTACCAGGTGAGCTGCAACATCACGATCGAGAACACCGTCACCTCGCAGGGCGCCACCAGTTCCACGGTGATCGCCACCGAGTGCCTGGCCGCCGCCGGCGTGCTGCCACCCTTCGGCTGCAACTCCACCATCACCACCTCGACCCAGCTCGTCACCTCGGTCAACCAGTGCAACGGCATCGTCACCGGCGGCGGGAGCAATGTGACCTGCAACGTGACGGTCATCGACAACGTCCCCACCGGCACGGCGACCTCGGGGGTCTCGGTCTATCAATGCGTCGGGTCGGGGACGGGGGGCGGTGCCAATCCCCTCAACTGCGGACCGAGTGGTAGCACGTTCAGTTCCACGGTCAATCAATGCAACGGCTCGGGGAACGGCGGCGGCGCTCCGGGCAGGGTGACATGCTCGGTCACGGGTGCGGCGACGGCCCTGCCCGTCACCATCAACCAATGCAACGGCTCTTCTAACGGAGGCGGAAGCACGGTGACGTGCATGAGCTCGTTCAGCAACAACTTCGCAACCCCCTCACCTCCGGTCACGCCTCCGACCACGCCGCCCACCACGACCACGCCGCCCACCACGACCACGCCGCCCACCACGACCACACCGCCCACCACGACCGGTGGTGGCGGCTCCAGCGGCGGGGGCGGCTCCACCGGGGGCGGCTCCACCGGGGGCGGCTCAGCCGGGAGTCCCGGGGCCGGGAGCGGGAGCTCCGCCTCTCCGAGCGGCTCCTCAACGGGCGGCGCCTCAACGGGCGGCTCGGGTGCTGCGGCAACCGCCTCACCGAACGTTGCACTTCCGAACGGTGCCCCCCAAACGGGTGCCGGCGGGGCTTCGCACTCCGGGGACAACCCACTCATGGTGGTCCTCGGCGCCTTGGCGCTGATGGGGGCCGTGGCGGCCGCGGGCCTGGCCCTGCGCCGGCGCCGGGTCCTGGGTGCCCCCCTGGAGAGCAACTTCGACGGGGAGTGAATGACCCCGGCCGACTCACCCGGCCAGGGCGGTCACCGGTCGAGACACTGGTGGGTGGTGGCCGCCGCCCTGTTGCTCGTCACGATGGCGTGCCTGGCGGTGGGCCTCCGGGGGGGCCGGCATCCGCTGGCCCGCCCGGTGGGGCCCCAACTCCCCCCGCCCTCGGCGGTCACCGGCACCGCAGCGACAACGCCACCCGTGGTGGCGCGCTCGACACCGATCGCGCTGGACATCCCCGCCATCGATCTGACGGTCTCGCTGTCCACATTGGGGCTCAACCCCGACGGGACCGTTCAGGTGCCCACCGACTTCTATGAACCGGGGTGGTTCCGGTTGGGTCCGTCCCCCGGACAGGTCGGCTCGGCCGTCATCTTGGGACACGTCGACTCCTATCGGGGCCCGGCGGTGTTCTTTCAACTGCCCACTCTGCAGGCGGGTGACCGGGTCGAGGTGAGCCTGGCCGACGGGGTCATCGCCAACTTCGTGGTCAACACGGTGGTGATGTACCCGAAGAACCAATTCCCGACCTCGCTCGTGTACGCGTCACACGGCTATCGGGCGCTCCAGCTGATCACCTGTGGGGGAACCTTCGACCCCCAAACCGGCCACTACCTGTCCAACGTGGTCGTGTACACCTCTCTCGTCTGGACCACCCCGGCCCCCTCCCCGGCTACTGCGGCCCAACGCGTCGGCCACCGCTACTGACCCGACCTCCGGCGCGATCCGAGGCCCTTGAGCCGGGCGCGGGCTCAGCGGCTGACGGTGCGGACGCCTGCCTCATCCGACCCGTCGCCCGGGACGCTGGACGTCTCGAGGTCGATGTGCACGGGCACCGGTATCGGCGCGAGCTCCTCGTGCTCGTCGTCGGGTTGCGGAGCGGTCTCGGTGGTGCGGTACTCGCCGGTCGCGCTGCGGGTCATCAGGACCGCGCGCTTGCGCTTGCCGATCTGCGCGCCGCCACCTTGCATCTCGATGCAGATCCGCCACGTGAAGACGCCCACCACGATCGGCACGACAATGACGAGCACCCGGAAGGTCCAGAGCACCTCGTTCAGCGAAACCTGGAAGAAATTGGCCAGCACGTCGGTCGCGCTCGCGCCGAGCAGGGTGAACATCAGGGCGAGCATCGCCGCGCCAGCGGCGGTTCGTTTGGGCCGGTCCCGGGGCCGATCGAGCAGGTGATGGATCCGGTTGTCGCCGGTGAACCGGCGTTCGATGGCCGGCCACGCGTAACAGAGGGTGAAGATGAGGCCCGGGAACACCACCGCAGGCAACAGCACCACGAACGGGATCGTGTGACCGAAAGCGGTGAACTCCCAGCTCGGCATGATCCGCAGCGCGCCGTCGAGCCACCCCATGTACCAGTCCGGTTGGACCGCGTAGGAGATCTTGTCCGGCTGGTACTGGCCGAACTGCCAGATCGGGTTGACCTGGGCGACGCCGCCCAGGATGGTGAGCACGGCGGTGACCATGAAGAGGTACCCGGTCGTCTTGGCCATGAAGGTCGGGTACATCGGCGAGCCGATGACGTTGTCCTCTGTCCTACCCCCGCCGGGGAACTGGGTGTGCTTCTGACGGACCAGGAGGAACAGGTGCGCGCCGATCAACCCGATGATGATCAACGGCAGGATCAGCACGTGGACGATGAACAGCCGGGGGATGATCGAGGTCCCCGGGTAGCTGCCACCGAACAAGAAGAAGGCGATATAGGTGCCCAGCAACGGGATGGACAGCACGATCGAGAACAGGATCCTGATCCCGGTGCCCGAGATCAGGTCGTCGGGCAGCGAGTAGCCGATGAACCCGTTGGCCAGCGACAGGAGGAGGAGGGTCACGCCGATCGTCCAGTTGAGCTCGCGAGGCTTGCGGAACGCCCCGGTGAAGAAGATCCGGGCCATGTGGATCGCGATGGCGCCCAAGAAGACGTCGGCCGCCCAGTGGTGCATCTGGCGCATGAGCAGGCCGGCCCGGACCGAGATGCTGAGGTTGACCGTGGACGCGTAGGCCTCGGTGACGCGCTGGCCCCGCAGCGGAGCGTACGCGCCGTGGTAGATGAGCGTCGTCGACGACGGGACGTAGTAGAGGGTGACGAAGACGCCCGTCACCATCAGCACGACGAAGGAGTACAGGGCGATCTCGCCCAGCATGAAGGACCAGTGGTCCGGGAAGATCTTGTCGAGGAAGGTCCGGCCGGCCTTGGCCACGCCCAGTCGATCGTCGAGCTCCCCGATGACCTGGCCGACCCGGCCGTAGGGGCCGCGGGCCGCCTTGGTCTGGCGCTGGGTGCGTGGGATGGTGACCGGGCTCACGACGACCGCTCCCAGAAGCCCGGGCCGACCGGCTGGTCGTACCCGGACTGGGCCCGCAGAAACCCGGACTCGTCGATGTAGAGGGGCAGCTGGGGCAGCGGGCGGGGGGCCGGGCCGAACTGGGGCACCGCGCCGTTGTAGATGTTGAACATCGACTGGTGGCACGGGCAGACCAGGAGGCGCAGCTCCCTCTCGTAGAGGCCGACCGGGCAACCGGCATGGGTGCACAGCTTGGAGTAGGCCACGTACCCGTCGGGGGCCCAGCTCGCCCGGCCCGGCTCGGTGACCAGCGCGGTGGTCTGGGCCCGGATGAGAACTGTCTGGTCGATCGCCTGGGTCTGGGGATCCGTTTCGTAGCCGGCCGGGAAGACCGTGACCAGCCCGCCCGGTTGCAGCTCATCTCGGTGGATTGCTCGCCCGCTCGCGTCGACCAAGAGCGACCCGCGTCGCCAGTTGGTCTTGTCCAACGCCTTTCCCGGCAACGGTCCGAGGGACCGCAGCAGCGGGAAGACGGCCACGACGCCGAAGATCCCCATTCCGGTGGCGAGCAGGCCGAGCAGCATCGAGCGGCGACGCACGACGACGCCGGTCCGCTCGACCAGTGCGGCGGCGATCGCGTCGCGCTCGGCCATCGAGGAGTGCAGCGCGTGGCGAGCCTCGCTGAAGGGCCCCTGGGGCATGAGGTACTTGCCCCATGCCGACATGGCGAAGCCGAGGAAGAACAGCCCGGCGCCGAGGGAGACTCCGAGCGTCCAGGGCTCCCAGTTCTGCCAGTAGGCAGCGCCGAAGACGGCCACGCCCACGATCCCGAGCAACAGGTAGACGGCGATCGCCCGCTCGGACCGATGCGGGTCCGCCACCGATTCGCGGAGGTGGGGATCGTCGATGTTGGCTACCGGGACCGGTGCGTCCGACCCGATCATCGGGTCGTATTGGGGGAGGTCGGTCACGACCGCTCCCCGATCCAGTAGCCGATCAGCGCCAAAACCCCGACGCCGAAGAGGAGGCCCACGAAACCCTCGGCCACCGGTCCCACGCCACCCAGGGCGAAGCCGCCGGGGTTGGTGGGGTGCTGGATGTACTCGGTGACATACGCCACGACGTCACGCACCTGGGCGTTGGTGAGGTTGCCGCTGAAGCGGGGCATGTTGCCGGGGCCGGTCCGGATGGCCTCGGCCACCTGAGTCGGCGTGGCCGACCGCATCGATGGCGCATACGTACCGAAGGCGAGCTCGTCGCCGGTGCCGGTGATCGTGTGGCAGGCCGCGCAGTTGAGCGAGAAGAGATCCGCACCCACCGCGACGTCGGCGCCTCCCAGGTTGACCTTCGGTATCGCCAGGCCCGCCGGGTCGAGCGAGTTGATGTAGCCGGCGATCTCCTGGGCCTGGCGGTCACTCAGCCGGGCCGGCTTGCGAGGTGCCTGGATCGCGTTGGGGTTCTCGGCCGGCATGCGCCCGGTGCTCACCCAGAAGTCGACCGTCCCCGAGCCGACCCCGACCAGGTTGGGGGCGCGGGCGGTCCCCCCAGCCTCGGTGCCGTGGCAACTCGAGCAGAAGGTGGCGAAGAGCGCCTGACCGGCCGGGATGTACGACGTTGGCGGGTTCTGATACTGGATCGCCGGGTCGCCGTACGACGCTTGGGCAGTGCTCGAGACACCGGTCGCGGCACCGCCGAAGGCCAGCATGCCGCCGATGGCAACCCCGGCGACCACCGCGCCGGGCAGGAGGAGACGGCTGGAGAAGACCCGGCGAAGGCGCGACATCACTTGAGAAGGAACAGACAACTGAACAGCCCGATCCAGACGATGTCGACGAAGTGCCAGTAGTAGCTGACCCCCTGGAACACCGACAGCTCTCCGGGGTCACCCGACCTCCCCTTCATGCGCAACAGCAACAACGACATCGCCAAGATGCCGATGAAGACGTGCAGGCCGTGCAGCCCGGTCATGATGAAGAACAGCGAACCGTACGAGTTGGTGCTCGGCCGCGTCGTCATGAACAACCATTCCGACAGCTGGTTCCCCAGGAATGCGAGACCGAGGAAGATCGTGAAGCCGACCCAGATCTTGGCCGAGCGCCGTTTGCGGCGCTCCTCGTCGAAGACCGCCTTTTGCATCGTGAAGCTCGACGAGACGAGGACGAGGGTGAAAAACGCGGCACGGATCGTGTCGAGGTGGGTGCCGGGCGGGGGCCAGATCGTGTGCTCGGAGCGGATCGTGAAGAACGCGGCGAACAGGCCGCTGAAGAACATGAGCTCGGAACCGAGCCAGATCATGACTCCGATGGCGAGCATCGGCGGGCGATCATGGGTGATGCGGGGGCTCTTGGCAGGCTTGCCCACCGAGATCGCCTGGCTCACGGGCTATTTACTACTCGACCACAGGCGCAAAACGCCAACATGCTGGTGAGGGCGTCTCGGGTTGCGCCGGGCTGGCGACCAGGGTTCTCTCGGCCGGAACCAGGTCCGGCTCGGGGGTCAGTCGGCGACCAGATCGACCGGCAACGGGAGGGCGTGGAGAACCGCCAGCCGCTGGGTCGGACGGGTCAGGGCGACGTAGAGCGTGCGCAGGCCGCGGGAGTCGACCGGGGGTGGCCGCTCGCCGCCTGAGACCGAGTCCTCGGTCATTCCGGCCGGCTCCACCACCACCACAGCGTCGAACTCCAGCCCGTGGACCTCGTTGGCGGGGAGGAGCACCAGGCGAGCCCCCAGCCCCTCGCCGGCCGGGTCACGCGGATCGACCGGGTGCAGCCCGTGCTCGTCGAGGGCCCGCTGCAGCTCGGGCAGCAGGACGTCGGGTGCCAGCACGGCGACGCGCCCCGGCGCGACCGCCGCGACCTGGTCCGCCGCCACCTCGGCGACCCGTGACACGAGGGCGCCCCGCGACACCTGCTCGATCAGCGGTTCGTGTCCGGACCGGCGCACCGGCACCGGCGGGTCCAGATCCGGAACCGCCGCGCGAAGCGCTCGCGCCGCGACGGCGACGACCTCTGCCGGTGTCCGATAGCTGACCGTCAGCTCCACGAGGTGGGGCGGGTGCTTGGGCGACAGGTGGGCCAGCACCTCGCCCCAGCGCGTCGGCGTCCACGCGCCGGTCGCCTGCGCGATGTCGCCGACCACCGTCATCGAGCCCGACAGCGACCGGCGGGCCAGCATGCGCAGCTGCATCGGGGAGAGGTCCTGGGCCTCGTCGATGACGATGTGGCCGAACGACCGAACCTCGTCGAGCGCGTCGGACTGGACGGCGATCGCCGGCTCCGGCGACGGGTCGAGCCCGGCCGGCCAGAACCCGACGTCCTGGGGCCGATCGGCCCGCGCCCGTTGCTCGACCCTGGAACGAGCCGGCCGCGGCCGCCACGGCCCCAGCACGGCGCGCGCCTCGTCGACCAGCGCGGCGTCGGCCGCCGTCCAGGCCACCTCGTCGAGCGACCGGCTGCGCGGCCGTGCCAGCATCGCCTGCTCGGCCTCGCTGAGGATCCCCTCCGCGGACGCCGCCAGCAACGGCCGGGCGCCCAAGAGGTCGTGGACGAGCTCATGGGGCGCAAGCCGCGGCCACATGCGGTCGAGGGCCTCCCGGACCGCCGGGACCCGGCGGAACTGCGTGGCCAGGTCGGCCCGGTTCAGTTCCTCCTCGTCGGCCGTCGGTTCCGCCTCGTCGACCCCCCAGGCCTCGAGGGCCCGGCTGGCGGTGGTGGGGCCCGTCCGCTCCTGGTTGGCCTCCCGGAACTGCTCATAGCGCTCGACGAGGAGCGAGGTCACCTGGCGCTCGACGAACCGGCGCTTGGCGTTGTGGTTTCCGGGCCGGCGGCGGGCCCGGGTCACGATCCGGGCCGAGTCCTCGACCTCCAACCGGAGCACCGTGGCCCCGAAGGGGACGTCGACGGGGTTGCGGAGCCGGCGCTCGCGGGTCAAGACGGCCTGGGTGATCAGCCTCGCCATCCGGGCGTCCCCCTTCAAGCGGGCCACCTCGGGGAGGTCGTTGGCGCGGACGCGGATCTCGGGCACGAGCCCCAACATGGTCGACAGCGTCACCCCGGTCTCGCCGAGGGACGGAAGGACCTGCTCGATGTAGCGGAGGAAGAGGGGGTTGGGCCCGACCACCAGGACGCCCTGGCGCTCCAGGGGGAACCGGTGCGTGTAGAGGAGGTAGGCGGCCCGGTGCAGGGCGACCGCGGTCTTTCCGGTCCCGGGACCGCCCTGGACCAAGAGGAGCCCGGCCAGGGGGGCGCGGATGATCTCGTCCTGTTCGCGCTGGATGGTGGCGACGATGTCGGCCATGCGCCCGGTCCGGGCCGAGCCGAGCGCGGCCAGCAGCGCGCCGGGGCCGCCCAGGGTGAGAGAGCCGTCGAGCAGCTCGCCGGGACCCGATTCCTCCTCGGGGTCGGCCGATCGGGCGATCCGCCCGGGCGGGGCCGAGCCGAAGTACTCGTCCTCGTACCCGACGACGGTCCGGTGCCGCACGGCCAGGTGGCGGCGGCGGGCCAGCCCCTGCGCGTCAAGGCCCGTGGCCCGATAGAAGGGGGCGGCGACCGGGGCCCGCCAGTCCACGACCAGGGGCTCGTGGTCAGGCCCCGACACGGCCAACCGGCCGATGTGGAACGACTCCCCGACCCCGCGGCCCTCCTCGGGGGCCTGGTCGATCCTTCCGAAGCACAGGCCTTGGTCCCCGATGTCCAGATGGGCCAGGCGAGCCAGGCTGGTCCGGACCACGATGTCCCGCTCCGTCCGGGACTGCGGCGTGCCGCCTTTGCCCAGGTCGAGCACCGATTCGAGCATCCGGCGAGACTCGTCGCGCATCTCGTCGAGACCCGCGTGGGCGCGGTCGAGGAGCTGCTGCTCTTCTTCGAGCTCGGGATCGATGGCCACCCTGTCCCTTCCTGCCCCGGCCTAGGAACGGCCCGCTCCGGGGCCACGCTTCCCCGGAAACGGGGCCGATCGACGCTTTCCCTCCGCTTGGAGAACGATCGATTCTAGGGGCTGGCAATGACACGGTCGGGCGTTGGTCCCGCGGTGAGCGGCCTGCGATGATCGAGCCAGAAACGATGCGCACCGGGTCAGACGGGCGAGGGCCCGGGCGCGACCTGGACGAAAGGGCTCCTGTGCTGATCTCAACCATGAACGACGTGCCGGGCTACCGGGTGACCAGGGTGTACGGCGAGTGCTTCGGGCTCACCGTGCGGTCGAGGAACGCGTTCTCCCAATTCGGCGCCGGCCTCAAGTCCCTCTTCGGCGGGGAGCTGGTGGGCATGACCAAGAACCTCCAGGCGAGCCGCCAGGTGGTCATCGAACGGATGGTCCAAGAGGCGGAGGCCCGGGGAGCCAACGCCGTGCTGGCGATGCGGTTCGACACCTCCGAGATGGGCGGCAACTGGACCGAGATCTGCGCGTACGGCACCGCGGTCGTCGTCGAGCCCGCTTGAGCGCGGGGCCCGACGCCGGAGCCGACCCGAGCCCGGCGGGAACCCCGGTGCCCGACGGCCGGTCGGCGCCGTTTCTCGCCGCGTGCCGAAGCGAGCCGGTCGGTCACACGCCGGTGTGGTTCATGCGCCAGGCCGGGCGCTCGCTGCCCGAGTACCGGGCCGCCCGGGGCACCGGCAACATCCTGGATGCCATCACCCACCCCGACCTCGCCGCGGAACTCACCCTCCAACCGGTCCGCCGCTACGGCGTCGACGCCGCCATCTTGTTCTCCGACATCATCGTGCCGGTCTGGGCGACCGGCTTCGGCGTCGACATCGTCCCGGGCCGGGGACCGGTGGTCGACCAGCCGGTGCGCTCCCCCGCCGACCTCGACCGGCTCCGGCCCCTCGACCCCGAGGGCGACACCGGCTACGTGCTCGAAACCGTGCGGATCCTCTGCCGAGCGCTCCCACCGGAGGTCCCGCTGATCGGTTTCGCCGGTGCCCCGTTCACGGTGGCCAGCTACCTGGTCGAGGGCGGCCCGTCGCGCGACTTCGTCAAGGTCAAGGGCCTCATGCACACCGACCCAGCGATGTGGGACCTCCTCGTGGACCGGCTGGCCCAACTGGCCATCGACTCGCTGAGCGCACAGATCGGTGCCGGGGTCGACGCGGTCCAGCTCTTCGACAGCTGGGCGGGCGCGCTCTCGCCGGCCGACTACGAGCGGTTCGCCCTCCCCGCGACGAGGCGCGTGTTGGACGCGGTGTCTGGCCTCGGCGTGCCGACGATCCTCTTCGGGGTGGGGACCGGTGAGCTGTTGAGCCTCATGAGCTCGGCCGGGCCCGACGTGGTCGGGGTGGACTGGCGGGTCCCGCTCGACCTGGCCCGGGGGCGCGTGGGGGAAGGGCGGGCGGTGCAGGGGAACCTCGATCCTGCGGCGTGCCTGGCGCCGCTCGATGTGGTGGTCGGGGCGGCCCGGGCCGTGCTCGAGCTGGCCGGGACCGAGCCGGGGCACATCTTCAACCTGGGCCACGGGGTCCTCCCCGAGACCGACCCGGGCATCCTCGGCGCGGTGGTCGAGCTCGTCCACGCCGAGGGCCGCGCCGGGGTTCGGCCGTGAACGCGCCGGTGGGGGTCCTGGTCATGGCCCACGGCACGCCGGGCTCGGCCGAGGAGATCGAGCCGTTCTACACGCGGATCCGCCGGGGCAGACCGCCCTCGCCCGAGCAGCTCGCCGACCTGGTCCGCCGGTACGAGGCGATCGGGGGCATCTCGCCTCTGACCAAGCGCACCCGGGCGCAGGTGGACGGGCTGGCGGCGCTTCTCGAGGCCGAGGAGCCGGGCCGCTACCTGGTCGCCTACGGAGCCAAGCACACCGAGCCATCGATCGAGCGGGCCGCCACCGAGCTGGCCGGTCGGGGCGTCTCAGGGATCGTCGGCATCGTGCTCACGCCGCACCGGTCCTCGCGCGGGTCGACGGAGTACCTCGACCGGGCCGCCCGGGCGATCGCGGCGGCCCGTCCGTCGCTGCGGTTCGTCCGGGTCGAGGAGTGGTTCGACGCGCCCGGCCTGCCCGAGCTGCTGGCGCGCCGGCTCACCGCCGCACTGGCCGCGGCGGGCCCGGATCCGACGGTCCTGTTCAGCGCGCACTCGGTGCCCGAGTCGGTCCGGGCGGCCGGCGACGACTATCCCGACCAGGTCCAGCGGTCGGCCGAACTGGTGGCGAAGGCGGCCGACCTCGATGGATCCTCGGTGCCCTGGCGGGTGGCCTGGCAGAGCGCGGGCCGCACCGACGAGAAGTGGCTTGGCCCCGACCTCTTGGCGGCGCTCGACCAGCTTGCCCAGGAGGGCCGCCGATCGGCGGTCGTCTGTCCGGTCGGGTTCGTCTCCGACCACCTCGAGATCCTCTACGACCTCGATATCGAGGCCCGTGCTCGGGCCGCGTCGTCGGGCCTCGCGTTCGCGCGGACCGAGTCGGTCAACGACGATCCGGAGTTCCTCGCCATCGTGGGCGGCGTGGTGGCCGCCGCCGGCCGGGCTGGACGATGACCTCTCCGGCGGGTCGGATCTCGCCCCGATCGGTGGTCGTCGTGGGCGGCGGCATCGCCGGGCTGTCGGCGGCGTGGGAGCTCTCGGGGGGTGAGCGGCCCGATCCGGGCGCACCGCGGATCACGGTCCTCGAGTCGGCGGGGCGCCTCGGCGGTCCGCTGCACTCGGAGCCCTTCGCCGGCCGCATGGTCGACGTCGGCCCGGACGGCTTCCTCGGCCGACGGCCCGAGGCGGCCGGCCTGTGCCGCGAGCTCGGCCTCGGCGACCAACTGGTCGCGATCGGCGCGTCCGGCGCCTCGGTCTACGCGCGCGGCCAGCTGCGGGCCCTCCCGACCGGGCTGGTGCTCGGGTTGCCGACCCGCTGGTGGCCCGTCGCGCGCTCGGGCGTGCTCGGCCCGGCTGGATCGATGCGACTCCTCCTCGACGCGGTGGCGCCGCGGCCGGACCGCCGCGGGCCGCTTGGCGACCGTGCGCTCGGCCCGCTCGTCGCGCGCCGCTTGGGCCGGCGGGTCGTCGATGTGCTGGTCGATCCGCTGGTCGGCGGGATCCACGCGGGGTCGGTCGCCGACATGAGCACGGCCGCGGCTCTGCCGCTGCTCCTGGCGGTGGCGTCGCGACGAGGTGGGCTGATGCGTGCGCTGCGACACGGGAGCCCCGCCCCGGCCGCCGGCCGAGAGGACGGACCGGCACCCCCGCTGTTCTGGGCGCTCGCGGGTGGCATGCGATCGCTCGTCGAACGCCTGGAGTCCGAGCTCATCGCGCGGGGCGTCGAGATCCGGACCGGGGTCGGGGCGGACCGCCTGGACCGCGTCGGTGACGCCCCCGCCTGGACCGTGGAGACCCGGTTGGGCTCGGTCGCAGCCGACGGCCTCGTCTTGGCGATCCCGGCCGGGGTGGCCGGCGACCTCCTCGCCCCCCACGACGCCGACCTGGCCACGCTGGAGCGGACGATCGAGTACGGGCCGGTGTCGGTGATCACGCTCTCGTACCCGGCCGAGGACTCCTCGCTGCCCAACGGCACCGGGTTCCTCGTCCCGCCACGCTCACCCTCCCCACTCGCCGCGTCCGGTGGCGACGACCTGCTGCTCACCGCGTGCACCTTCCTCGGCGCGAAATGGCCGCACCTGGCCCGCCCCGACGACGTCCTGCTGCGTGCGTCGGTGGGCCGCTTCGGCGACCGGAGGGCCGAGCAGATGGACGACGACGAGCTGGCCAACCGGGTCGTCGCCGAGCTTGCGGCCGTCCTCGGCATGACCGCGACCCCGACACAGACGTTGGTGTGGCGTTGGCACCAGGCCTTCCCCCAGTACCGGGTGGGCCATCTGCTCCGGGTGAGCGGCATCGAGGCCGCACTGAAGCGACTGCCCGCGTTGGCGGTGGCCGGCGCCGCCTACCGCGGCGTCGGGGTCCCGGCCTGCATCGCCAGTGGGCGCGAGGCCGCCCGGTCGGTGCGCGACGCCATCGCCGGCCGACCGAGAGTGCCGACGACCGGATCCGGACCACCCTCATGACGGTGCGCCGAGGCGGGATCGTCCTTCCCTCCTTGGCCGCCGGAGTCCTCCTGGCGCTTTCCCTGCCCCCGTTCGGCGCGTGGCCAAGCGCCTTCGTCGGCGCCGCGCTCCTCTATTGGCGCCTCGGCGCCCTCCGTCTTTCGACCCGGCTCCTGGCCGGTTGGGTGGCCGGGATCGGATGCTTCGGCATCGGCCTCTTCTGGGCACAGAGCTTCAACTGGTACGGCGCGGTCGTCTTGGTGCTGGTGGAGTCCGTGACCACGGCGGTCGCCGCCGGGGCGACCCCACCGAGACGGGGCCGGGCGCTCGCGTTCGTCGGCGCCGCCACGCTGATGGAGGCCGTCCGGATGTCGTGGCCCTTCGGCGGTCTCCCGGTGGGCGGCGTGTTCCTGGGCCAGTCCGGGGGGCCGTTGCTCGGCTCGGCCCGCCTGGGTGGGCCGTTGCTGCTCACCGCAGTGGTGTGGGCGGGCGGGGTGGCGCTCGGCGAGCTCGGCGACCTGACCGTGCGATGGCGGCGCGAGCGACGGATGGGCGGCCGGCCGTGGGCGGGGCTCGTCGCACTGGTGCTGGTGGTCCTGGCCGCGGTGCTGGGCGAGGTCGCCCCCGACGGTGGGCCGGCCGTCCGAACGCTCAGCGTGGCGTCGGTCCAGGGCGGCGGGCGGCGCGGCTTCAACCAGTTCGAGGTGGGCCAGGCCGGCGTCTTTTCGGCCGAGCTCGACGCCAGCACGGCGCTCGAGGGATCGACTTTGGCACCGGCCCTGGTGGTGTGGCCCGAGGACGTCGTGGCGCTGGTCCGGCCCCTGGCCGGCAGCCGCCAGGCGGCCCGGCTGGCCGCTCTGGCGCTCGACCTGCACGCAACGGTGCTGGCCGGCGTCACCGTGACCGAGCCGCACGCCACCTTCCGAAACGAGATCGTCGCCTGGGGTCCGAGCGGCCGGATCGTCTCGGTGTTCGAGAAGGTCCACCGGGTCCCCTTCGGCGAGTACGTCCCGTTCCGCGGCCTCTTCTCGCACCTGGCCGACCTGGCCGCGGTGCCGCTCGACGCCATCGCCGGCCACGGCACCGGCCTCATGACGACCCCGGCCGGCCCGCTGGGCGTCCTGGTCTCCTACGAGGTCTTCTTCGCCGCGCGGGGCCGCTCTTCGGTACGGGCCGGCGCCCAGTTGCTGGTGGTGCCGACCAACACCTCCTCGTACTCGAGCGAGCAGATGCCGAGCCAGGAGGTCGCGGCCGATCGCGTCCAGGCGGTCGAGGAGGGACGCGACCTGGTGCAGGCCGCGCCGACCGGCTACTCGACGTTCGTCACCAACCGGGGGGTGGTGCGCCGGCGCTCCGCGCTGTCGACCCGCCAGGTGCTCGTCGGCGCGGTCCCGTTGCGGCGCGGCGCGACCCTCTACGAGCGCTTCGGCGATCTCCCCGTGATGGCCCTGGCCGCGCTGGCCCTCCTGGCCGGCTGGGCCGCCGGCATGGGGCTCCGGCGGCCGGCGCGCTGAGAGGCGGGCCGGATGGGCTCGCTCAGCAGTTGCCCGGTGCGGCCGCGCCAATCGCACGCCTTGGGCTATTCGGTCGTTGCCATGCCAGTAGCGTCGGCCGGGACCAATCGTGACGACCGACACCCGCGGTACCGCGCCCTTCGCAGTCGACGGCCCCGCCGGGATCATCCACACCGTCGACCTTACGAAGGTCTACGCGGGCACGGACTTCCGGGCAGTCGACGAGCTCAACCTCACCGTGGCCGCCGGGGAGATCTTCGGCCTTCTCGGTCCTAACGGGGCCGGGAAGACCACCACCGCGGGAATGCTCACCACCCGGGTCGTTCCGACTTCGGGGAGAGCCATCGTGGCCGACGTCGACGTGGTTGCCCACCCGGCCCTGGCCAAACAACTCATCGGGATCGTCTCGCAGACCAACACCCTCGACCGGCAGCTCAATGTGTGGGAGAACCTCTACTTTCACGGACGGCTCTTCGGCATCGGGGCGGCCGAGTCACGCAAGACGGCCGACGAGCTGCTCGAGAAGTTCCAGCTCTCGAAGTGGGCCAAGGCGTCGGTCTACGCCCTATCGGGCGGCATGGCCCAGCGCCTCATGGTGGCCCGGTCGATCTTCCACCGGCCGGCGGTCCTGTTCATGGACGAGCCGACGGCCGGCCTCGATCCCCAGAGCAGGTTGGCGTTGTGGGACATCCTGCGTGAGCTCAACGCCGACGGCCAGACGATCCTGCTGACGACCCACTACATGGAAGAGGCGGACGAACTGTGCGGGCGGGTGGCCATCATGGACCACGGCAAGATCCTCGCTCTCGACACCCCGGCAGCGCTGAAACAGGGCGTGGGAGCGGACACCATAGTGACGGTCAAGGCCCGCGGCGACCAGGAGCGGTTGGCCGACGTTCTCCAGCGCGACGTGTCAGGGGTGACCCGCACTCGGCAGACCGAAGCCGGGCTCGAGCTGCACGTCAGGGGTGCGGACCGCCTGCTGGCGCGGGTCGTGGCAGCAGCCGAGGGGAGCGGCTTCGAGGTCGCGGACCTCTCCGTCGCCGAGCCAAGCCTGGAAACCGTCTTCATCAGCCTGACCGGAAAGGAACTGCGCGAGTGACGGCCACCACCACACCGGGTCCCGCCGGCCGCGTCCACGTCGCCACACGACCGACCCGATCGGCCTTGGCAGCGAGCAGGATCGCCCTGCGTGCCCTGATGCTGCGCGACCTGGTGGTCCTGAGGAAACACTTCGTCGAGTTCGCCATCCGCACGCTGGTGCAGCCGTTCTTGTTGTGCTTTGTCTTCCTCTTCGTGTTCCCGAAGATCGGGCAGGCGGTCGGAGGTAGCCAGGGCGGACCCGTCGCCGAGTCGGCATTCGCCACCGTGCTCGTCGCCGGGGTGGTGGGGATCTCGATCATGTTCCAAGGGGTCCAGTCGGTGGCCTTGCAGATGTCCCAGGAGTTCGGCTACACGCGCGAGATCGAGGATCGGGTGCAGGCCCCCTGCCCGATCTGGCTGGTGGCCGGCTCCAAGGTCCTCTCGGGCACCATCCAAGGAGTCATCTCGGCGATCATCGTGCTGCCGATCGCCTCGGTGGTGCATGCGGTTGGGGTGGAGGCGCAGATCAACCTGCACTGGTTGATCATCCTCACCGTCGTCCCCATCTCGTGCATCGCCATGGCATCGCTCGGTCTCGTGCTCGGGACGAGCTTCGAGCCGCGCAACATCGGGCTGATGTTTGGCTTCGTCGTCCTCCCCATCACCTTCCTCGGTGGCACGTACTACCAATGGACCCGGCTAGCCCCGGTAGAGCTGGGCGGGTGGCACTGGCTGCAGATGGTGGTGCTCCTCAACCCGCTCATCTACGTGAACGAAGGCATGCGGGCGGCCTTCACCAATGCCCCGCACATGCACCTCTACATCATCTACCCGGTGCTGGTCGGGTTCTGCGTGGTCTTCCTCGGGATCGGGCTCCGCAACTTCCGGCGCAAAGTCCTGTCCTGACCCTCGACGGTCGCACCACTCACCGGGGCGTCTCATACGTGCTCCGATCTCGACCAGTCAGCGGAGCGGGCGGTGGCCGAAGGCTCTACTCGTAGTAGCCGGAGTGGATGTAGACGCACGGGACTCCCTCATCCTCGAACATGGCCCGGTTCGAGGGGTCGTCCTCGAATGCCAGGCGGAGGTCGAAGCCGTGCTCGCGCAGGGCCTCCACCGTGCGGCGCTTGAAGACGGTCACCCGGGCGTAGTCGCCCCGGTCCCGCATCACGAGCAGGTCGAAGCGGACCGAGAAGCGGCGTAACCAGGCCACGGTCTGTCGCCGGACCCGCAGCGGTCGCCCGGTCAACAGCACCACCTGGAGGTCGCGGTCCAGCAGCTCCAGCAACCGCCCCACCTCCACGACCAGGGGGTCTTCCCCGCACGCCTCGAAGAAGGCGTCCCAGTCGCGGCGGTCCCCCTCCAAGAACCGCTGGCGGCCCGCGGCGTCGGAGAGCACCCCGTCGATGTCGAAGACGACCGCGGCGCCCGGATGGCGCGGTTCGTCCCGCCACGACCAGTTGGACGGGACCGCGCTCGGGCCGCTCATCGGCTCAGGGTATGAACAGCAGCGTGGCCTTGTGGGCGAAGTCGACCAGCGGGGCGGGGATGATGCCGAACACGACCGTCACGGCCACGCAGATCCCGATGGCCACCGCTGCGGGCAGCGGCACCGCGACCCGAGACCGCTGGTTCGCCTCGGCGGGGCTCGCATCCGGATCGGTGACGGCCTCGCCCTGGTCGGCCTGGTCGGTCTCGAGGAGCAGCGCCGCGTTGAGCCGGCTCCGGACGGCCTCGACGGCCTCGAAACCCGACGCCGCGCCGCCGCCCCCGCCCCCCGCGGTGACCAGTGCCCGAACACCGGGGGAGGCGATCTCGTCGAAAACCTCCTCGGACGGCGCGTACATGAGGACCGTCACCCGCAGGTAGAAGAAGGCCGCCACCGCGGCCGACATCATGGCCACGACGGCCAGGGGCACCGAGTGCGCGTCGACCGACGCCACCACGACCTGGAACTTGGCCAGAAAGCCGGTGGTGAACGGCACCCCGGCCTGGGCCAACAGCAACACCGCAAACACCAACGCCAGCAACGGTTGTCGCCGGGCCAGGCCGCGGTAGGCGGCGATGTCGTGATCGACGTCGCTGGTCCGTCCGATCACCGTGACCACGGCGAAGCTGCCGATCACCATGAACATGTACGCGAACAGGTAGTAGAGGGCCGAGCTGACCCCGCTCGCGGTGGCCGCCTGAAGGCCCAGGAGCACGAAGCCGGCGTGGTTGATGGACGAGTACGCGAGCATCCGCTTGATGTCGCGCTGGACCACCGCCAGTCCCGCCCCGACCAGCAGTGTGACGATCGCCAGGGCGTAGATGATCGGCCGCCAGTCGGAGGCCAGCACCCCGAACGAGGAGATGAACACGCGCAGGAACGCCGCGAAACCCCCGGCCTTGGCCACCGCGGCCATGAACCCGGTCACCGGCGAGGGGGCGCCCTGGTAGACGTCGGGCGTCCACATGTGGAACGGCACCGCGGCCACCTTGAAGGCGAAGCCCACCAGCAGCAGCGACATCCCGGCCAGCAGCACGCCGTCGTGGACGAGCACGTTGTGGGCCAAGAAGTCGGCGATCTGGGCCAGATTGGTGGTGCCGGTGGCGCCGTAGGTGAGAGCGATGCCGTAGACGAACACCGCCGAGGAGAACCCTCCCAAGACGAAGTACTTGAGGGCGGCCTCGCCCGACGCGGCCCGCTTGTGGTTGAACGCGGTGAGCACGTACAGGGCGATGGAGAGGATCTCGAGGCCGAGGAACACGATCACCAGGTCGTTGGCCTGGGCCATCAGGATCGCCCCGGACGCCGACACCAGCGCCAGAACGTGCATCTCCGCGCCCTCGATGCCCTCCCGGGCCAGATAGCCCTCGGCCACCAGCGCGCTGAGCGCCATCGCCGCGGTGACCAGCACGGTGACGAGCACGCTGAAGCCGTCCACCACCACCGCGTGGGCGACCGAGGTGTACGGCCCCCGCGACTGGACGTCGGCCCACTGCCACCAGGCCAGGCCGAAGGCGGTCATCGAGATGACCACCGTGGCCACGGTGGCCACCCGCCGGCGCAGTGGCCGCTTGACCAGCGAGGCCGCCGCCAGGAGGACGACCGCCCCGCCGAGCATGACGATGACCGGGAGGATGGCCAGATACCGGATGCTCGGCACGTGGATCCCCACCGCCGCGTGGGCGGCGTGGGCGGGCTTGGCCGCCGCCAGGAGGAGGCCGGTCATGGCGCGCCCTGCTTGGTCGAGGTACCGGTGGTGGCCACTGCCGGCTGGCGGACGTGGGTCACCTGCTCGACGTGGTCGACCAGCCGGTTGACCGAGGGGGTGATCCGGTCGATGACCGGCTTCGGATAGACGCCCAGGAGCACGATGAGGACGATGAGCGGCGCGATCACGATCCGCTCGTTCCAGCCGAGGTCACGGGTCTCGGCGACCGCCGGGGACGGCTTGCCGTGGAAGGCCTGCTGGTAGGCCCACAAGAGATAGAGCGCCGCACCGACCACGCCGATGGTGGCGGCCACCGCCCACCACCGATGGGTGAGGAACGTCCCGGCCAGCACCAGGAACTCGCTCACGAAACCGTTCAGCCCGGGCACCCCGATCGAGGCCAGCATCACCACGGTGAAGGCGGCCGCCAGCAGCGGGGCCGGGGTCTGCAGACCGCCCAACTCGGCGACCTGCCAGCTCTTCCGGCGGTCGTAGATCCACCCGATGAGGAGGAAGAACCCGGCGGTGACCAGGCCGTGGTTCACCATGAGCAGGACCCCGCCGACCAGCCCCTCGGTCGACAGGGCGAAGGTCCCCAGCGCGATGAAACCGATCTGGGCCAGCGAGGAGTACGCGACCATTCTCTTTAGGTCGCGCTGCGCGCACGCGACCAGCGCGCCGTAGAGGACCCCGATCGTGGCCAGGGTGAGGAGCATCGGGGCGAGCGTGCGCGACGCCTGGGGGAACAGGTTGAGGTCGAAGCGGATGATCCCGTAGGTGCCCAGCTTGGCCAGCACCGCCGAGAGGATCATCGAGCCGGCCGCGGGCGCCTCCGCGTACGCGTCGGGCGACCACGTGTGCAACGGGAACAGCGGCGCCTTCACCGCGAACGCCGCGGTGAAGGCCAGGAACAACAAGATCCCGGTGCTGGACGAGAGCGAGGTGTGCTCCAGCACCGGCAACGAGAACGTGAGGACGCCGGTCTGGTGCTGGTGCACGAACGCGATCACCACGATGCCGACGAGCAGGAAGGCCGACCCGAGGAACGTGTAGACGAAGAACTTCACCGCCGCATAGGCACGTCGTGAGAAGCCCCACCCGCTGATGATGAAATACGCCGGGACCAGCGTCAGCTCGAAGAAGAGGAAGAACAGGACCAGGTCGAGCGAGATGAAGCTCCCGATGCAGGCCGCCTCGAGCAGGAGCATCCACGCGGTGAACGACCGCGCGTCGCGGCGCGACCGGGCCCCGGCCAGCGCGATCGGGAAGAGCACCGCCGCCAGCAGGACCAAGAAGATCGAGATTCCGTCGACACCCACGTACCACGAGACGCCGATCGACGCCGCCCACACGTGCACCGACACGAACTGGTACCCGCCGTCGCCGGCGTGCATGAGCACGGTGATCGCGATGGCGAAGCCCAGGGTGGCCAGGGCCACCGCGATGCCGATCGCCTCGGTGACCTGGCGCCGCACCTTCACCATCAGGGCCACGGCCAGCGCGCCACCGGCCGGCAGCAGGACCAGCACGGTCAGATACGGGAAGCCGGGCCCGTGGCTCACGACCACCACACCCGGGAGATCAAGAACGCGATCACCGCGGCCAGGCCGAGGGCGATGCCGAGCGCGTAGTTCCGCACGTAGCCGGTCTGCAGGCGCCGCACCCCCGACGCGCTCTTTCGCACCACCGAGGCGGCTCCGTTCACCGCACCGTCGATGATCCGGCCCTCGACGACCGTCGCGGCGACGCGGGCCATGGCCTGGCCGGGGCGGCCGATGACGGTGTCGTAGAGGTCGTCCCAGTACCAGACCCGCTGGAGGAAGGCCGGCTCCAGGGCCGGGCGGTCGACGCTGCCCCGCCACGCGACGAAGGCAACGGTGAGCCCGATCACCGCCACCGCCCCGTCGAGGACGGCGAGCACGGTCTCGAGCCCCGCGCCCTCGTGGGCCTGGTACAGCGTGTGCCCGAAGACCGGAGCCAGCCACGAGACGAGGCCGGTGCCGTGCACCCACGGGAGGTCCAAGATCCCGCCGACAAAGGCCAGGACGGCCAGGACCACGAGCGGCAGCCGCATGACCCACGGGCTCTCGTGGGGCGGCGACGGCCGGTGGCCGTCGACCGCGGCGGCCCAGCGGTCGTCGCCCCGGAAGGCCAGGACGAACAGCCGGGTCATGTAGTAGGCGGTCAGGATCGCGGTGACCACGCCCAGGGCCCACAGGGCCGGACTCTTCGCGTACACGTTGGCCAGCACGTCGCTCTTGGCCCAGAACCCCGAGAACGGCGGGATGCCGGCGATGGCCAGCCACCCGACCAGGAAGGTCCCGTAGGTCCACGGCAGGAGGCGGGCCAGGCCGCCCATGCGCTTCAGATCCTGCTCGTCGTGGAGGCCGTGGATCACAGATCCCGCGCCCAGGAACAAAAGGCCCTTGTAGAACGCGTGGGCCACCATCAAGAAGATCGCGGCGATATAGGCGCCGGTGCCGACGGCCAGCATCATGTAGCCGATCTGGGACACGGTCGAAAAGGCCAGGACCTTCTTGATGTCCTGCTGGGAGGTGGCGATGGTCGCGCTCACGAACGCCGTCGCCCCGCCGATGATCGCGACCACCCACATCGCGTCCGGTGAGAGCGAGAGGATCGAGTTCACCCGGCACAACAGGTAGACGCCCGCGGTGACCATCGTCGCCGCGTGGATGAGGGCGGAGACCGGCGTCGGGCCCTCCATGGCATCGGGCAGCCAGTTGAAAAGGGGTATCTGGGCCGACTTGCCGGTCGCCGCAAGCAAGAGGAGGAGCGCGACCGCGGTGGCCCCGGCCGACCCCAGCGCGGCGCGGTGGGCGAAGACCGAGGTGAGATCGAGGGTGCCCAGCCTCGAGAAGATGAAGAACAGGGCGATGAGGAACCCGACGTCGCCGATGCGGTTGTAGATGAAGGCCTTTTTGCCCGCCGAGGCCGCCGAGTCGCGCTCGTGCCAGAAGGCGACCAGCAGGTACGAGCAGACGCCAACGCCCTCCCACCCGACGAACGTGACCAAGAGGTTGTTCGCGAGCACCAAGAGCAGCATCGAGAACACGAAGAGGTTCAGGTAGATAAAGAACTTCGAGAACTCGGGATCCCCCTTCATGTACCCGATCGAATACAGGTGGATGAGCGCGCTCACCCCGGTAACGAACATGCACATCGTCATCGACAGCGGGTCGAGCAGGATGCCGACCTTCACCTGGAGCCCGCCGACGGTGATCCAGCTGAAGTAGTTCTCACTGAAGTGCCGCGCCGAGGCCGGCTCGGAGAGCAGCCCGGCCAGGGCGACGACGGCGACCACGAAGGACCCCAGCACCGCCATCGTCCCGACCCATCCGGCCAGCGGGTCGCCGAGCCGGCGCCCGGCCGCGACCAGGACGACGAACCCCGCGAGGGGTAGCACTGCCATGAGGTACGCGGCGTGGACCAACGATCAGCCCTTCAAGACGTGCAGGTCATCGGCCGACGCGGTGGCCCGGCGGCGGAAGATGGCCACCACGATCCCGAGGCCGACCACGACCTCGGCCGCCGCGACCACCAGGACGAAGAACACAATCACCTGGCCGCCGATGTCGCCGAGCATCCGGGAGAAGGTGACGAACGACAGGTTCGCCGCGTTCAGCATCAGCTCGATACACATGAACATCACCAGCACGTTGCGGCGGATGAGCAACCCCAGGGCGCCGATGGTGAAGAGCACCGCCGCCAGGATCAGATACCACTCGCCGGGAACGCTCACCGCGGCACCTCCTCGTGCTCCGGCGACCGATCGTTCCCAGCGGCGCTGGGCGCGCCGATCGCGTCGGCATCGGCCGGGTCCTCGGGGACCTCTCCCGTCGCGTTCTGGACGTGATCGGGCCCGGCCGCCTCGTCAATGCGGGGGCGACGGGCCAGCACCACCGCGCCGACGACCGCGATCACGAGCAGCCCTGCGGTCGCCTCGAAGGCGAACAGGTAAGTGGTGAAGACCGCCTTGCCGAGCACGTAGACGTTGGCGTGGTGCCCTGCCGTCGTCGACCCGGCCACCGCGCGGGCCCCGGTGGCCCAATGGGCGCTCGCCCCGAGGGCCAGCACCCCGCCCAGCGCCACGACGACGAGCAGTAGGGCCAACGGCCGTTGCCCGCGCAGGGGCTCCTCGGCCACGTTCTCGCGGCGGTCCACCCCGAGGAACATGATCACGAACAGGAACAGGACGACGATCGCGCCGGCGTAGACGATGATCTGCACGACGGCCAGGAAGTCAGCCTGCTCCTCGATGAAGAGCACCGCCACCCCGAACAGCGTCATCACGAGCGACAGCGCCGCGTGGACCGCGTTGCGTGACACGATCACCCCGACCGCGCCGCCAAGGATCACCGCGGCCGACACCACGAAGGTGGCCGAGTCCGGGAGGGTCGGGTGGACGGCCCCGAGCATCAGCGGACCGCCTTCAGCTCGGCCCGCCGGTCCTTGGCCGCAGCGTGCTTCCGGCGTCTCTTGGTGGCCGACAGCCCGGCCCGCCACACGCGGCCCCGCATGCCCCGGTGGGCGAAGGGGACGTCCTCGGGGAGGAGGTGGGCCTCCATGACCTCTCGGAGCGGCTTGGTCCCCGTGGCTTCGTCGTCGCGCCGGCCGCTCTGGCCGCCCTCGGGCGCCCGCACCCCATAGCCGAGCTCGCCCGACCACTGGACCTCGCCCTCGAAGGCCGCCGCGCCGGACGGCGCGGTCGCCCGCATCCACCCCGAGGTGTGCAGGTCGTCACCCTCGCGCCAGTCCTCCCAGGGCAGTTTCTTGGGCCGCCCGTCGTCGCCGACCAACAGCTCGTCGCGGGTATAGATCGCGTCGGACCGGTTGGTGAAGGAGAACTCGAACAACTTCGACTCGGTGATGGCCTCGGTCGGGCACGCCTCGACACACAGGTCGCAGTGGATGCAGCGCAGGTAGTTGATCTCGTAGACATACCCGTAACGCTCACCGGGGGAGACCGGGTGCTCGGGCGGGTTGTCGAGGCCGCGCACGTAGATGCAGTCGGCCGGGCACACCCCCGCGCAGAGCTCGCAGCCGATGCACTTCTCCATGCCGTCCTCGTAGCGGTTGAGGACGTGGCGCCCGTGCTGGCGCGGCTGCTT
>Ga0209415_10002256_pt1 | contig 36242 bp, 41 predicted proteins | sample PeaSoiSIISIP2007_FD_187696 | JGI IMG/M metagenome (GOLD analysis project Ga0209415, IMG submission 187696) | Peat soil microbial communities from Weissenstadt, Germany - SII-SIP-2007 (SPAdes) (version 2) | ecosystem: Environmental > Terrestrial > Soil > Wetlands > Peat | place: Germany... | reverse complement strand
GTGCTGCTCACCGTCGGGATCATCATCAACCTCTACGAGGCGATGGGCCGCGAGCAGCTGATGGAGATGAACCCGCTCCTGCGCCGCTTCCTGGGAGGCGAGTCATGAGCGACGAGCCACTGCCCTCGGCCGAGAGCGAGGCGGCGCCCGACGAACCGGACGAGACGCCGGAGGCGCCGGCCCGCCCTCCCGCGCCCGCGTTCAAGTTCTCGACGTTCCTGCTGACCTTCCTGTTCGTGATGGGCATCTACATGCTCGTCGACCAGCCCGCGCGGAACGGCGTGGCGGAGGCGCTGAACAGCATCCTCCTGCCCGTGATCGGTTTCGGCTACCAGTACCCGCTCCTCACGATGTTCATCGCCGCCGCCCTCGAGATGCTGGCCACGGCGATCGCGTACAACTACACGACCGACTGGATCAAGCAGGCGAAGGTCGCGAAGTGGAACACCGCGTTCCGGAAGGTCCAGATGGAGGCCCTGCGCTCCGGCAAGAAGGACCGGATCGCGGCGCTCAAGCCGTTCCAGCAGCGACTCACCGTCCTCTCGAGCGAGGTGTCGATCGCCCAGCTCAAGGGGATGGCCGTGACCTGGTTCCTCGTGATCGCGATCTACACGTGGGTCGGGATCTTCATCCATGCCGCGTACAACTACACGGTGAACGGAGCGGCCGCGCCGCGGGACCTCATCACCGTCGGCGGCTCGTCGGTCCACCTTTACCTTGGACTGGACGGGATCGCCTTCCTGCCGCTCTGGTTCCTGGTCTTCTCGCTGTACACGATCCCCTCGTCGATCGCGTTCCGCCGCGTCCTGAAGCACTACTGGCTCCAGCGCCATGCCCTGACGCTCGCCCCCACCGGACCGGTCGGGGGCGGTGCGTGATCGACCGGGTCGTCACGATCACCGGCCCGCCGGGAAGCGGCAAATCCACCGCGGGCCGCTCGCTCGCCCAGCGGCTCGATCTCGAGTTCCGTAGCGCCGGGGAGCTGTTCCGGGAGCGCGCGCAGTCGCGCGGCCTCTCCCTCGAGGCGTTCTCGCACCTCGCCCAAGCCGACGAGTCGATCGACCGCGCCCTCGATACCGAGATGCTCGCCCTCGCCGGGCCCGGCCGGCTCCTCGAGGGGCGCGTCGCGGGGGCGCTGTGCCGACGCCGCGGGATCGCGTGCCACTACCTCGTCGTCACCGCCCGCCCCGAGGTCCGCTACGCCCGCCTCTCGGCGCGCGACCGGGTCCCGTACGCCGACGCTGCGGCGACGACCCTGGCCCGCGAGGAGAGCGAGCGCGACCGGTACCTCCGCTACTACGGGATCGACCTCGACGCGGAGCGGGCGGACCTCACCGTCGACTCCTCCGAGCTGCCGCCCCCCGAGGTCGTCGACCGGCTCGCGGGCTTCGTCCTCGCGCACTCGCCGCCGGAGCGCCGATGAGCGACGCCGTGCCCCTCCCGCCCCAGGTCCTGGCCCGGTTCGACGAGGGGACCTTCCTGCTCGTCGACAAGCCGCGGGGCCCGACGTCGCATCAGGTCACCTCGTGGGTTCGGGACCTCTTGGGCGTCCCGACGGCGGGCCACGCGGGTACCCTGGACCCGAACGTCTCGGGCCTCCTATGGGTCGGGGTCGGGCCGGCCCTCAAGCTGATCCCGCTCGTCCTCGACTTCCCCAAACGGTACGTCGGGGTCGTCGCGTTCCACGGCAGCGTCGCCGGCGCGGAGCTCGACCGGGCGATCCGGGAGTTCACCGGGCCCGTCTTCCAGACGCCGCCGGTCCGGTCGGCGGTGAAGCGCGAGCGCCGGATCCGGACGATCCATCGCCTCGTGCTCGTCGAGCACGACGCGACCCGGCTCCTCATCGACGTCGTGGCCGACTCCGGGACGTACGTTCGAACGCTCGCCGTCGACCTTGGCGAGGCCCTAGGGGTCGGGGGCCACCTGGAGGAGCTCCGACGGGTGGGGACCGGCCCGTTCACCGAGTCGAACGGGGTCTCCATGACCCAGCTCGCCGACGCGATCGTCGGGGCGCGCGCGGGGACCCCGGAGCCGCTCCTCGCGATGCTGCACCCGTTGGTCGAGGTCTGGGGCGAGTTCCCGATCCTCCGGCTGAAGCCGGCCGCCGCCTCCGCGATCGTCCACGGCGCCGACCTCTCGAGCGGGGGCATCCTGACGACCTCCCGTCGCTACGCCAAGGGGGCCCACGTCGCGCTCACCGCGGCCGACGGCGCGTTCCTCGCGTTCGGGCGCGCGCTCGTCGCCTCGGAGGACGTCGCGGGACAGGCCCACGGCTGGGTCGTGGACGCGCAGCGCGTCTTCGCCGACCCGGCGCGCTACCCGCCGAGGTGGGGACGCCCCGCCGCCACGGCGCCCGCCCCCTAGCGGCCGCGGCCGCCTCGGGACGGAGGGCGCAGGATTATCTTTGGGCCGGGGTCACGCGGGCGTGGCCTCGACCCAGGGTCCGAGCTCGTCCTTCGGCCAGGCGGGATTCGCCCGGCTGGGCCGAGGGATCGTCCGGCACCCATGGTATCCGATCATCTTCTGGATCCTGCTGCTCGCCATCACCCTTCCGTTCCTGGGCCGCCTCGGTTCGGTGACCACCAACTCGGCCACCAACCTGCCGAGCAGCGCCCCCAGCGCCCAGGCGCAGGCCGAGATCGACCGGCTCTTCCCGAACCTGTCGGCCGGGTCCGACAGCCTCCTCCTCGTGACCGGACCGAACGTCACCGGTCCCGCCGGTCAGGCCACCGTCCTGGCCCTCGCCCGGGCGATCGGGGCCGATCGCAACCTCTCCTACGTCTCGGGCGTCACGACGTTGTACTCGTCGTACGAGGCGTACCTGTCCGGGACGGCCCAGATCGCGCTCGGCGGCATCGCCAGCGCCCTCGACGGCTCGCCGAGCCTTCCCGTCGAGCTCAACGCGACGGCGTACCTCGTCTGGGGACCGCCGGCGGCTTTCCTGTCGACCTGGGAAGGCCTGGTCGCGGCGAACCCCTCGACCCCTCCCTCGAGCTGGAACTACCCGGCGTACGCGCTCACCCTCGGGGCCGTCGGAGCGAACACGACCGCCGGCCTCGTCCTCTCCGCGTTCTACTACGGCCCTTCGATCGTCGGCGGCCCGAGCGCGGGGTTCAACGGCTCCGCCGACTGCGCCGCCGATCCGGCGACGGTATCGGCGTGCGCCTCCGGCGTCGTGGCGACCACGCTCGGAGGACTCGTCCCCGTCCTGGCCCCGGACCCGGCGCAGCAGCCGGCTTTGAGCGCCGTCATCGAGGACCTCGACCTCGGCAACTTCACGAACGCCTCGGCCCAGCACCAGACGGCGATCCAGGTCCTGGCGGGTGGGCTCGGCCTGCCGGCCGCGTGGGTCGGCCGGGTGTGGAGCGAGTTCCCGAGCGGCACGGCCCCGACGTCCGCCCTGTCGGCCTGGGTCTACGGGATCGTCGTCGCCGGCACGCCCGCGACGTATCCGCTCCCGATTCCTGTCGGACTCGAGGGACAGTTCGTCGACCCGACGGACACGGGCGCCCTCGTCATCGTCACCTTCGGCGTCTCCGATAGCTTCACGACCGCGGGCGGCGCGAACCCGGTGTTCGCCGACGTCTCGGCCATCGGCGACCTGGTCCCCGGCGTCCTCGCCGCCGCCGATCCCGCCGGGACCTTCGCCGTCGTCCAGACGGGAGGAGCCCCGCTCGACCAGACCGAGCAGACGGTCCTGAGCTCGAGCCTGGCGGTCGTGCTCCCGTTGACGATCCTGGTCCTGGTCGGCATCACGATGCTCTACTTCCGGGCCCCGTTCGCCCCAGCGATCACGTTCGGGGGGCTCGGGATCGCCCTCGCGCTCGGCCTCGGCGGGGTCGTACTGATCGGCACGCTGATCACGCCAGTGGACTCGACGGCCCTCACCCTCCAGAACACGTTCGTCCTCGGCGTGGGCACCGATTACTCGATCTTCCTGGTCGCCCGGTACCGCGAGGAGCTCTGGAAGGGCGCCGACCCGATGGACGCCGTCGTGACGACGGTGACGTGGGCCGGCCAATCGATCGCGACGAGCGGCGCCACCGCTGCGCTGGCGACGCTCGCGCTGGCGTTCTCGGGCGTGGCGCTCCTGAGCCAGTGGGGAATGGTCCTCTCGCTCGCGGTCCTGCTCGCCGTCCTGGTCTCGCTGACGATCATCCCCGCGTTCCTGGTGCTCGTCGGTCCGCGCGTCTTCTGGCCCGTCACGGGCGAGCGGTTCCGTCGCCAGTCGGTGGCGACGGTGAGCGCGCGCGCGGAGGAGAAGACGTACTTCTTCCGCGTCGCCCGCGGGGTCCGGCGACGGCCGAAGACCGTCGTCGGCCTCACCCTCCTCCTCTCGATCCCGCTGCTGTTCGTGGCGCTCACCGCCCCGATCTCCTACGACTTCTACGGGCAGCTGCCGTCGGGGCACCCGGCGACCGACGGGCTCACGGAGCTCTCGGACCACTTCGGGGCGGGCCGCGCCTTCCCGACGGTCGCGCTCGTCACGTTCGCGTCGCCGCTCCTGAACGGGAACGTCTCCAACGCCACCGAGTTCTCCGACCTCGCCTCGCTCACGAGCCTCCTCAACGGCACGAGCGGGGTCGCGCGCGTCGATTCGCCGACGGGTCCGACCGGGGCGCCGCTCGCCGCGTGGGTCGGCTTCGCCGACCAGAAGCCCGCGGAGCAGGCCCTGCTCGCCGGCACGCTGTCGGGGTACGTCGGCACCGATGCCCGGACCGTGCTGCTGACGATCTATCCCACCTCGGGAGGTCTCTCCGTCGCCGCGGTCACGCTGCTCGGGACCCTTCGGAGCGAGACCGACGCGTTCGCTTCGGACCACCCGACGATCGTGGGGACGGCGTTCGGAGGCGGCGCCGCCGAGACGCACGACATCCAGCAGCAGACGTCGCTCGCCACCGAGCGGATGGCGATCGCCGTCTCGATCGGGCTCCTCATCGTCCTGTTCGTCGTCCTCCGGTCGTGGCTCATCCCCGTCATGGCCGTCCTCACGATCGGGCTGTCGATCGGGTGGGCCTGGGGCGTGACGAACCTCGTCCTCACCGACCTCCTTGGGATCCCGATGTTCTACTTCGTGCCGACGGTGATGTTCATCCTGATCCTCGGGCTCGGGATCGACTACAACATCTTCCTGCTCACGCGCGTCCGGGAGGAACGGCTCCGGGGCCGGACCTCCGACGAGTCAACGGTCCAGGCGTTGGCGAGCACCGGCGGGATCATCACCGCCGCCGCCGTGATCCTCGCGAGCGCCTTCCTCATCCTGACGACCGGCCAGTTCCTCCTGCTGCGGTCCATCGGGTTCGCCGTGGCGACGGCGGTGCTGCTGGACGCGATCGTCGTCCGGACGTACCTCGTCCCCGCGAGCCTCTTCCTCCTCGGCGAGCGGGTCTGGCAGCTTCCCCGGCTCCGGCGCCGGGGTCCCGGCGACGCCCCGCCGCCCCCGTAGGCGGCCCCCCGGGTCGGTCGGGCCTACGCCTTGAGATAGCGGGCGTGCGCCTTCGCCACGTGGTTCGCGGCGTCCGACGAATCGACGATCTCCTGGATCTTCCCGTCGCCGCCGATGAAGAAGGTGACGCGACGCGCCCGGCCCGACGGGCGGAGGACCGCGTACGCCGTCGCGACGCTCTTGGAGGCGTCGGCGACAAGGGGGAACGGGAGCGCGTACTTCTCGGCGAACGCGCACTGATCGTCGACCGAGTCGCAGCTCACGCCGACGACCTCGACGTGCCGGTCCCGGAGCTCCTTGTAGATGTCGCGGAACCCCTTCGACTCGACGGTGCAGCCGGGCGTGTCGGCCTGCGGATAGAAGTAGAGGACGACGGGATGCCCGCGAAGGCTCGAGAGCTTGAGGGTCGTTCCGGTCGCGGTCGGGGCGTCAAAGTCCGGGGCGATCTCACCGATCGACGGCATGGCCGTTCAAGCCGCGGGTGGGATATAACCCTCCACGGCCGGGACCGGCCCCGGGTGGGACTACGGTCCGCTGACCGTGACGAGGGTCTCGGTGCTCTTGATGCCGGGGACCCGGCGGATCTTCGACATCACGACGTCGAGGGCCGTGTTGATGTGGTCCGCCTGGACCTTGACGATGAGGTCGAACGGGCCGGTGACGCCCTGGACCTCGACGACGTCCGGCACGGAGCGGATGCGTCGGGCGACCTCCTCGAGCCGGCCGACCTCGGTCTCGATGAGGAGGTAGATCGTCTCCATCGGTCTCGATTCCCCGAACGGGCCGTCCGACTACGCGAGCACCCCCACATGAAGCTAACGCGTCCTCCGGATCCCCGCCTCGGCGCAAAGGGTTAAACGCCGCCGGCGGAGGAACCGAGGGCCGTGGCGCTCATCGTACGAGATTCCCTCACCGGACGTCGGCACCGCGTCGTCGGCCCCGGCCGGCGGGTCGTCACCCTGTACGTCTGCGGTCCGACCGTGTACGATTCGGCCCACGTCGGGCACGGCCGGACCTACCTGTACTTCGACCTCGTCCGGCGGTCCCTCGCGGACGCCGGGGTCCCCGTTCGGCACGTCATGAACATCACCGATGTCGAGGACAAGGTCACGGCCCGGGCGGCGTCCCTGGGCCTCACCTGGTCGCAGCTCGCGCGCCGAGAGGAGCGGCGGTTCCTCGCGGACCTTCGGGAGCTGCGGATCCTTCGGCCGACCACGACCCCGCGAGCGAGCACGTTCGTGGGCCGCATGGTCGACGTCGCGCGAAGGCTCGAGCGCGCCGGGCGGGTCCGTCGGACCGAGGAGGGCTGGGTCTACGTGCCGCCGGCCGGGCACGCGCGGCGCAACTTCGCCGCCGGCGCCGACCTGGAGGAGCACGCCGTGCTGGAGCCCGGCCATCCGTTCACGGGCGGGCCGGGCGACTCCCGCGAGTTCCTCGTCTGGAAGCCGCAGGAGCACCCGCTGCCCTCGTTCCCGAGCCCGTGGGGCCCGGGGGTCCCCGGCTGGCACCTCGAGTGCTACACGATGGGCCGGAACCTCCTGCACATCCCCGTCGACCTACACGGCGGAGGGATGGACCTGGTCTTCCCCCACCACTACGCGGAGAACGAGGTGGCGCTGACGCTCGATGGGGAGCCGTTCGCCAAGACGTTCCTTCACACCGCCTTCGTCACCGGCAACGGTTCGAAGATGTCCAAGTCGACGGGGAACCTCGTCCGGCTCCGGCCAACGGTCCACGAGTTCGGGGCGGACGCCCTCCGATGGTACCTCCTCCAGCTGCCCTACTCCCGCGCGCTCGAATGGGATACCGAAGCCCTCCGAGAGGCCGCTTCGGTCCACGCCCGCGTGCGCGCCACCCTGCGTGGCGCCGTCGCCGCGGGTGCGGGGGGCCGTCTCGGGGCGCCGGCGTTCGCCCGCCTCACCGATACCGTGCGGCGGCAGCTCGGCGACGGGCTCCGAGCTCAGGACGCGCTCCAGACGGTCCGCGCGTTCGCCGAGGCGATCGAACGCCTCCCCGCAGGACGCGTGGCGCGCGGCGACCGGTCCCGGGCGCGCGCAGAACTGGCGAGGGCCGAGGCGCTCCTCGGGATCCGGCTCGGCTAGAGGGCGCGCCGGTCGACGATCAGGCTGAGCCCGTTGCCGCCACCCATGCACAGGGTCGCGAGACCGAGCCTGCCGCCGGAGCGCCGGAGCTCGTGGACCAGGGTCACGACGATGCGGCAGCCGGAGGCGCCGATCGGATGGCCGAGCGCCACGGCGCCGCCGTGGACGTTGAACTGGGATTCGGTGAAGCTGAACGCGCGCTGGACGGCGATCGAGGCGGAGGAGAACGCCTCGTTGTGCTCGACGCGGTCGAAGTCCCCGGGGCCGAGCCCCACCTTCTCCAGGTGGCGCCGGACGGTCGGTATCGGGGACTCCATGACGCGCTCCGGGGCGACGCCGCTCACCATCGAGCTGTGGATCCAGGCCATCGGCGCGAGACCCCGGCGGCGCGTCTCCGCCTCGCTCGCGAGGACCACCGCGGCCGCGCCGTCGGAGAGCTGGGAGGAGTTCCCGGCCGTCAGGATGCCCTCCTTCTGGAAGGAGGACCGAAGGCGCGCGAGGCCCGCGAGCGTCGTGTCACCTCGCGGACCCTCGTCGCGCCGGAGGCCGTGGCCTCCCGGGGTCATGCTCTCCGGTACCTCGACGATCTCCTCGTCGAAGGTGCCGGTCGCGCTCGCCGAGGCGGCCCGGAGATGGCTCCGGAGGGCGAACTCGTCGACCTCGGCGCGAGTGAGCCCCAAGTCGCGGGCGATCCGCTCGCCGGAGAGCCCCATGTGCTCGTGCTCGCCGTAGGCATCGAGGAGGGCGTCGCGCAGCATCGCGTCGTCGAGGGTCGACGAGCCGTACTTGAGCCCCCATCGCGCAGCGGTCGGGACGAGGTAGGGGGCGCTCGACATGCTTTCCATGCCGCCCGCGACGACCAGGTCCAGGTCGCCGGAACGGATCGCCTGCGATGCCGAGATGAGGGCCTGCATTCCCGAGCCACAGACCATGTTGACGGTGACCGCGCCGGCCGTGTCGGGGATCCCCGCGTGGCGCAGGACCTGACGCGCCGGGTTCTGACCGGTCCCGGCCTGGATGCAATGGCCGAGGAACACCTCGGGGACGTCGGCCGCCGGGACCCGCGCCCGCTCGAGGGCGGCATGCACGGCGATCCGGCCCAATTGGACCGCCGGGACGCCCTTGAGCGACCCCCCGTACTTGCCGATCGGGGTCCGGACCGCGCTCAGGAGCGCGACGCGCGGGGACGACGGGTCGGACACGGAGGCTGCGACCCGCGCCGCGATTAATACTCTATGCCCGGGGTCGCGTCCGTCAGTCTTCCTCGACCCGCGGCGCGAGGAGGAAGCGTCCTTCCCCCTTGCCGTCGGCGATGGAGAACTCGAGCTTGAGGGGGTACTCGTTCCCGACGTGGAGCGTGACCTCCGGGCTCGTCGTGATCGACTTGACCATGCTCGAGAAGAAATCGAGCGGGTACATGCTCTTGACCGGCTCCTTCACCTCGAGCTTCGCGAGCGCGTCCTTCGGGAGGGTGAGGTCCACGCGGTCGGTCTCCCCCTCGGAGTGCATCGTGAACGAGTCCGGCTCGAGCGAGAGGGTGACGTGATCGGAGATGCTCTCACTCCCCCGGATCCCCTGGCGGAGGTCGTCCATCCTCACGACGGCGATGCCGGGTGGGCTGACGTTCGGCACCTTCGGGTCGGTGATCCCCGCCGGGTCGACGATCGACATGTGGCGCGTGAGCTTGCCGACCTTGATCACGAGGCGGTTCTTCCCCCCGTCGAACTGCAGGTCGAGGACGTCGCCGGGCTTCGAGAGGCGGAGGACCTCCTTGAGCTTCTCGACGTCGATCCCGATCTCCGTCGGTTCCCCGGTGAACTCCTCGAAGGCGCTCTTGTTGAGCTTGAGCACGAGCATCGCGACGTGCGACGGGTCGACCGCCTTCACATCGATCCCGTCCTTCGAGATCGAGAGCTTGACCTCGGAGACGAGGGTGGAGATGACCTCCACGAGCTCGCGAAGGACCTCCATCTTGATTCGCGCCTTGAACATTGACTCTCCTCGGGTCGCGACCACGGAGGCGTTCACTAAATAGGTTTCCTACGCCCGCGGCGGAATGGTTTTCCCACCTCGGCCCGTCGGGGCGGCGGTGACGGAGCTCCTCTACCTCGTGGACATCGACGCGGCGTACGCCACTACGTTCCGAGGACGGATCGTCGCCCTGCCCCCCGGCGGCGTCGTGCTCGACCGGACCCGCTTCTATCCCACCGGGGGGGGCCAGCCGTGCGATCTCGGCTCGCTGGCCCGACCGGACGGCACCACGATGGCGGTCACCGACGTGTCGAAGAGCGGCGACGCCGTCATCCACCGGGTGTCCCGGAAGGGTCCGGCCGGCCCCGGACCGGTCCTCGGCGAGGAGATCCTGGGCACGATCGACTGGCCGAGACGGCACCGGCACATGCGGGGCCACACGCTCCAGCACCTGCTCAGCGCCCGCATCTACTCCAGGACGGGCCTCAGGACCCGGCGCGCGAGCATGAACGCCAAGGGCGGAGTGATCGACGTCGAGGGTCCGTGGCCGGCCGATCTTCCCCTCGACGCCCTTCTCGCCGACATCCAGGGGTACGTCGACGCGAACCGGCCCGTGCGGGTCCGGCACCTTCCCCGGGCCGAGTACGAGCGGGACCCGGGGTCCCGGTCGGGTCTCGTTCCGCTGCCGCCGCACGTCGACCCGGTCCGCGTCATCGAGATCGACGCGGCCGACCGCTGCCCGTGCGGGGGGACGCACCTCCGGGCCACCGGCGAGATCGGCGGGTTCACCATCCTACCTCCGACCGCGATGGCGGGGGGCGATGTCCGGGTCGCCTTCACGCTCGACGAGCGAGCGCCGCCCACTCCGAGCGGATGACGCCGTAGACGAGCACGTCGTGCCAGGCGCCGTGGTGGAACAGCGCCGAGCGGAGCGTTCCCTCGCGGCGGAAGCCGAGCCGCTCCAAGAGCTTGTACGACGGGGCGTTCGAAGTGTCGCAGTTCGCGCCGACGCGAGAGAGGTCGAGGTCGTGGAACAGGTAGTCGACCAGGAGCCCGACGGCCTCGCGCCCGTAGCCTTTCCCCCGCTCGGACTTCTCGCCGAGGACGTACCAGACGTCGGTGAGCGTCAGCACGGGGTGCGCCTGGTAGTGACCGACGAACCCGAGGACCCGACCGTCGACCTTCCGTTCGACGACGAACCGCGGGCTCAACGAGCGGGGATCGTCCGGCGCGCTGCGGAGCGCGCTCTCGAACTCCTCGAGCGTATCGACGGAGAACCGGTCGAACGGCGCCACCGTCTCGGGATCGTTGTACCAGCCGAACAGGGTCATCACGTCGGCCGTCCGGGGCGGGCGCAGTCGGACGGTCGGCCCCTCGAGGACGGGGACCGGCATGGCGCTAGGTTTCCGGCGCGCCCCCGGGAGGGGTGGGGAACGGGGCGTCCTCGCTCCCGAACCCCGCGACCTCGGGGAGCGGGCCCGGGCCGGTGACCCCGCGCTGGAGGTCGACCGCCTTGCGGTGGCCGGAGGGCGTCAGCGAGAAGACGAGCTTCGGCTCGCTGTACCCGATCACGTACTGGACGCGCCGATAGACGTACCGGCCCATCTCGAGGGAGCGGAGGGCGACCTTGAGAGTGGCCGCGTCCTCGTTCGCAAAGGCGCGAAAGATCCCGAACTCGGTGGTCCACTGGTCGGCCTCGAACCGGACCTGCTGGCCGCGGTGGTCGAGCAGATGCACGAGCAGCGAACGCTCGAGACGGTCGAGCTCCTCCTTCGCCATGATTTCCCCCTCAGGGGCGGTTCACGTGATCGTCGTGATCTCGTAGTGAACGTCGAGGCCCTTCATTCGGTGATGCATCTCGGTGACGAGCCGGATCACCTCGTCGAAGCTCGCCTTCTCCTTCCACTTGTAGACGAAATCGTGCATCCCCATCGATTCCTCGAACCCCAGGTCCCGCATCACTTTCACAACGGCCTGGGGGTCGGAGCCCTCCGAGTGAAACATCATTCGAACGTAGGTGCGCATGATCTCGACCGGAGAGGCTGATGGTGGCTTCGTAGGCGACCCTCCACTTATATATGCTTCCCCCGGGTCGTCGGGCCGTTCTCATGGCGCGATTCGACACGGCCCGGCCGGCGGTCGTTACCGGCGGGGCGGGGGCGATCGGCGCCGTGCTGGTCCGGGCGCTGCTCGACCGCGGCCTCGAGGTCCGCGTTGTGGACAACTTCTCCTCCGGTCGGCGCGAGCACCTGCCGGATCCGGCGAAGACGCCGAGGCTCAAGGTCCTGCGCGCCGACATCCGGCACCTGGGGGAATTCGAGACGGCCTTCCGGGGCGCCGGGTCCGTCTGGCACCTCGCGGCGAACCCGGACATCCGGCTCGGCACGGAACAACCGCAACTCGACCTCGAACACGGGACGATCGGGACGTCGAACGTCCTCGAGGCGGCGCGCCGTTCCGACGTTCCCCATGTGCTGTTCTCCTCATCGAGCGTCGTCTACGGGTACCCGACGCGCTTCCCGACGCCCGAGGACTACGGCCCGCTGTTCCCCCAGTCGCTCTACGGAGCCTCGAAGCTCGCGTCCGAGGCGCTCTTAAGCGCCTACGCCGGGTGCTTCGGGCTCGAGGCCACGATCTTCCGGTTCGCCAACATCATCGGGCCGACGATGACCCACGGCGTCATCTACGACTTCTTCGAGAAGCTCCGCCACACGCCCGACCGGCTCGAAGTGCTCGGGGACGGCCGCCAGGCGAAGAGCTACCTGCGCGTCGAGGACTGCGTGGCGGCGATGCTCGTCGGCGCCGAGCGCGCGACGGCCCCCGTCGAGGCGTACAACCTCGGCACGATCGACCGGACGAGCGTCGAGCGGATCGCCGAGATCGTCATCGCGGCCCTCGGGGGCCGGGCGCGCATCGAGTACACCGGCGGCGAGCGGGGGTGGGCGGGCGACGTCCCGCAGCAGCACCTTGCGATCGACCGGATCACGGCGCTCGGCTGGAAGGCCGAATGGGGTTCCACCGCGGCCGTCGAGCGCACCGTCGCCGAGCTCGCCCCACGATTCCGCTAACGATGGCCTCGCCCCCACCCGCCTTCCGACCGGTCGCGCGGGGCACGGTCAGCGTCGTCGTCACGGTGCTGAAGGACCCCCGGGTCGCCCGAACGATTGAGAGCCTTCTGGCGCAGCGCCGTCTCCCCGACGAGGTCCTGATCGACGACGGCGGCGGCACGGACGACGTCCGGCGCCTTACCGAGACCTTCACGCGGCGCGACCCGCGGGTCCGCCACCTCGACGCCCCCGGGAACATCCCCGAGAGCCGGAACGCCGCCCTGCTCGCCGCCACGGGCGAGTTCGTCGCCTTCCTCGACGCCGACGAGGTGGCGCCGCCCGGCTGGCTCGAGGCCCTGATCGGGCCGTTCTCGGATCCGAACGTCGGGTTCACGGGCGGCCCCACGCCCGCGATGGCTGGTACCACCCGCTCCGTCGGCGCGCGGTACTACGACGGCTACCTCCGCCGCTTCTACGAAACCGTCGCGCGATCGAACCCGCACGCTTTGCCGATGGGGAACTCCGCCTGGAGGGCCGAGGTGTTCCGACGGATCGGTCTGCTAGACACGACGTTGTACCGGCGCGCGGCCAGCGAGGACCAGGAGATCGCGGACCGGGCCCTCGAGGCCGGGTGGAAGGGCGTCTACGTCCCCGAGGCGTCCGTGGACCACGACTTCTCCGATATCTCGACGTGGGGGCTCCTGCGGAAGCAGCGGATCTACGCCGAGGGAGGGTTCGTCGTCTGGCGACGCCGCGGGACCACCTACGAGGCCTCGGCGGGCCGCCTCGCGCCGTACGTCGTGCTCCCCCTGGTGGCGATCGTGGGCGCGATCCTTCTCCTGCCTCCCGGAACGCGGCTCGTCGGGGAGTGGCTCGTCGCGGCCGGGTTCGCGGGGCTGGCCCTCCTCGCGCTCGGGCTGACCGTCGCGGGGGTCCGGGAGGATCGGAGGTTCCCCGGCCTTCGGTACAAAGCGTTCGAGATCCCCCGACGGTGGGCGACGCTATGGGGGGCTCTTGCCGGACTCATGACCTACGGCTGGCGCGGCCGAGGCGGACCGGCCGCCGGCGGGGCGCGCGCTCCGCCCATCGCAAAACCTTAAGGGGCCGCCGGGTTCGGCGGCGCCATGCCGTCTCATTCCGACCCGCACGAGCCGACGAAGAGCGGGGATATCGTTCTTCTGGACTACGAACTGTGGGCCGAGGTCGCCGGGAAGCCCGAGCTCGTCGACACGACGCGCGAGGAGGTCGCCCAGGCGGCGAAGATCACGGTCCCGGAGGGCCACAAGTTCGGCCCCCACGCCCACCTGATCGGCGGCGAGTACTTCCCCGGCGGCATCGAGAACGGCCTCATCGGGGCGAAGGTCGGCACCGAGTGGGAGAAGGAGTTCTCGCCCGCGGATGCCTTCGGCGAGCGGGACCCGAAGCTGATCGAGCTGTTCTCGATGCACGAGATCTCGCGGCTGCCGGAGATGCGCCGTGACGACGCCCACTTGGACATCGGCACCGTGCTCACGATCGAGGGACGCCGGGGCCGCGTCGTGACGCTCACCGCGGCGCGGGTGCGCGTCGATTTCAACCCCCCGTTCGCCGGCCGGAAGGTCACGGCGAAGTTCAAGCTCATCGAGCGGATCCACGACCCGGCCGCGCAGGCCAAGGCGATCGTCGACCTGACCTACGGACGCGGCGACGAGTTCAAGGTCGAGATCCACAACGACGTCGTCACGATCCACGTCCCCGACCGGTCCAAGTTCGACTTCGCCTGGGCCGCCGCCAAGCCCCGGGTCATCGACCAGATCCGTACCCAGCTCAAACCGAAGTCGATCCACATCGTCGAGGAGTACGTGACCCCGACCCCGAAGGAGACCGCGAAGGCCGAGGCCGCGAAGGAGAAGATCGCCGAGGCGTCGATGGAGACGCCGAAAGACGCTCCGTCGGAGCCCGTCCACGCCCCGGCCGAGCACGCCCACGCCCCGGCGAAGGCCGCCGCCAAGGCGAAGGACGAGTAGACCCCGCCGCGTTCTACGGCGCGGAGGTCTACCGTGACCCCGGGCCTTCGCCCATTCCTCTTGTCCCCCGACGACATGGGAGCAGGGCCGTGATCGCCGGCGAACCCGCTCACCGTTCAGGCGACCCGTAGGGCTCCCGAAGGAGCGGCTGCCCCCATTTCGGCAGCCGTCGGAGGATCCGACCCGGGTCCGCTCAGGCCTTCGGACGGAGGCCCATCTCGACCACCGCGGCCAGGAGGCCACCGAGGATCGGGGCCACCCAGAAGAGCCAGGACTGGTCGATCGCCCACGTCGTGCCCCAGCTGGCGTAGGATACGATCGCCGGGGAAAAGCTTCGAACGGGGTTCAGCGAGGCCCCATCAACGGGGATCGCCAGCAGGTTGCCGACGAGCAGGGTAAGGCCGATCCCGAGCGGGGCCAGGTTCTTCGCGCCGTTCTCCGGCCGCGTGATGACCTGGATGACCAGGACGAAGATGAACGTCATCGCCGCTTCGAGCAGGAAGACCGCTCCGAGCGAGAATCCGCCCGGCGCTCCCGAGGCCGCGTAGGTCTGGGAGCCGAGCGCCGCCGATTGGGCGAGGCTCCACGCCGGGCTCGAGCCGTGGGCGATCCCCGCGACGACGCCGATCCCTACGATCCCGCCGACGATCTGGGCGATCAGGTAGGGGATGACGTCCATCATCGGCATCCGGCGCGACAGCGCCATCGAGAGCGTGACGGCGGGGTTGAAGTGACCGCCGGAGATTTCGCCGAGCGACCACGCCAACGCGGCGAGGACGAAACCGAAGGCGAGCGATACGAGGATGACCCGGGAAAGGTCCTGCTCACCCAGCGTGAAGACGGCCGTTCCGCCGGCCATCAGCAGGAGGGCGAACGTCCCGACGAACTCGGCGAAGTACTTCTGAGCCGTGCTCCACGCCATCGGTCGGCAGATTTTCCCCCGAGAGTTAAACCTTGCGACGGCGCGGGGGGGTGAGGGGGGTCGGGCGGCCCTGCACCTCGGGGCCGGGCGCCGGCGCACCTACCTAACCGACTTAAGACCGGGAACGCTCGCCCGGTCGAGATGAGCGGAGCGGCCCCCGTCGGCGAGCAGAGCGGGAACTATGCCGGCGTGATCATCGCGGCCTCCGTGATGGCGGCGATCCTGCTCGTCGCCGCCTCGCTGTGGATCCATTATCACGGGGCGTGAGCCGAGGTCGGCGCCCTCGGGGTGCCGGGGGTCCGATACAGGTACACCCGGACCGCAGGGTCCTGGCGCTCTGGGGTCCAGCCGGGGATCGGGTGCCAATGGCTGACGACCCGGGTCCCCGGCGCGAGCTGAGCCTCGAAAAGCGGCCGCAGCCGGACCATCGCCTCCGGCCATAGGAAGGTCGCGACCACCGTCGCCGGCCGCAGGTCCTGGTCGAAGATGTTGCCCCATCGGAGCTCGATCCGATCGCGCGCCGGCCCGAGACGGCGCCGGAGCCTCAGGATGGCGACGCGGATCGGTTCGACCTCGATGCCGACGGTGCGGGCCCCGCGCTCTCGGGCCGCCCGGAACACGATCGCCCCCGTTCCCGCGCCCAGGTCGTAGACGAGGTCCTCGGGCCCGACCGCCGCGAAGTCGAGCATCGCAGTCACCGAGGCGCGCGGCGCGGGCTGGTAGCCGGCGCCGAAGAGGAACGAGCCGAAGACGAAGTACACGACGGCGGCGATCAGGAGAAAGGCGACCAGGAGGCCGAGCGTGCCGAGGTCCACGGGGCCGCTATCCCTTCCCTCGGACATCGCGGTAGAGCCGGTCGGCGGCGGCGTACGGGTCGATCGTGCGCGCGACGAGCCCGTCGAGGAGCCGGTTGAGGTCGGGATCCCGGTCGAGGGCCTCGGTCAGCTCGCGGCCGACCCTCTCGCGGACCAGCGCCACGATCTCCCGGGCGAGACGGCGGCGCTCCCCCAGGCGGCGGAGGTCCTTCGTGTCGAGGAACTGCTCGTGGGCGTCGATGGCGGACCAGAGGACGTCGAGGCCCGTGCCGGTCTGCGTCGACGTCGTGACGACGGCCGGACGCCATCCCTCGGGGTTCGCCCCGAGGGAGACCAGCTCGGAGAGGTCCTTCGCCGCGAGGTCCGCCCCCGCGAGGTCGGCCTTGTTGACGCAGAAGACGTCGGCGATCTCGAAGAGCCCGGCCTTCAAGGACTGCACCTCGTCGCCGAGATGGGGCACGAGGACGACGACGCTCGTGGTCGCGACCTCCCGGATCTCCACGTCCACCTGGCCGCTCCCGACGGTCTCGACGAGGATCACGTCGAGACCGAAGGCGTCGAGGAGCCGGCAGACCTCGCGGGTCGTCGCGGCGACGCCCCCGGTGTGGCCCCGGCTCGCCATCGAACGGACGAAGACGCCCGCGTCCCCCACCTGCCGCTCGATCCGGACCCGATCCCCCAAGACGGAGCCTCCGGAGAACGGGCTCGACGGGTCGACGGCGATCACGCCGACCTTGAGCCCCTGCGCGCGCAGGAGGGCGAGGAGCCCGTTGATCAGGGACGACTTCCCGACCCCGAGCGGGCCGGTGAGGCCGATGATGCGCGCCTTCCCCGTCCGCCGATAGAGGGCGCGGAGGTCGGGCAGCGCGGCCGGGTCGTGGTTCTCGACGGCGGTGATGAGACGGGCGAGGGCGCGCCGGTCCCCCCCCACCACGGCGCGGGCCGCCGCTGGGAGCCGCGCGGTGGGGCTCATGCGTGGGAGCGAGCGATCCGACGCGCCGTCGTGACGATCTCTTCGAGGGTGGTCCCAGGGCCGAAGACGGCGCGGATCCCGATCTTCTTCAGCGCGCGGGCGTCCTCGTCCGGGATGATGCCGCCCGCGAAGACCGGAACGTCGCCGAGTCGTTTGGCCTTGAGCAGGTTGAGGACGCGGGGGAAGAGCGCCATGTGGGCGCCCGAGAGGCAGGAGAGGCCGATCAGGTCCACGTCCTCCTCGATCGCCGAGTCCACGATCGACTCGGGCGTCTGCCGGAGGCCCACGTAGATCACCTCCATCCCGGCGTCCCGAAGGGCGCGGGCGACGACCTTGGCGCCCCGGTCGTGGCCGTCGAGGCCGGGCTTGGCGATGAGGACACGGATGGGAGGGGCAGGCGTCGACGCTCGGCCCATGGTTCCCTCGAGGGCCTTGAGGGGGGGCGGAGGAAAAGCTTTGCCGAGCGGGCGCGCGGTTCAGAGGAGCGCGGCGAGGTCGAAGACCATGTTGCCGACAAGCACGGCCGCGACGGCGCCCGCGGCGAGCAGGATGACGAACGGGAGCTGCGGCGTGACCCAGATCCTGGTGATGCCGCGGGCCCTCAGCTCGTCGCGCTGCCGCTCCCGGATCTTCCGGTCGTCCTCGCTCGTCTCGGCCTCGTCCGCGGTGGAGTCGAACGTCGGATCTCGGACCCAGACGAACCGCTCCGGCAGGTCCGCCACGTCGATCCGGAACCCCGTGAACCCCCGCGGGAACTCGAAGTCTCCCGCCCGCAGGTTGTGGACGGCGAGCGCGATCGGGACCACGGCCGCACAGAGGGCCCCGTCCATCAGCAGGGTGAGCGCGAACGGGTACGCCGCCAGGATCGTCGTCGCGCTCGCGGGGACGGCGATCCAGGGCGCCGCCCAGACCGGCACGACCACGCCGGCGACCATCATCGCCTTGGCATCGGCCCCTCCGTAGAGGAGCCGCACCTCGAAGAGGGCGCGGGCGAGGAGGATCCCCACGTACGCGGCGAGGGCGGCGACCACGCCGGTGTCGACCCCGAACGTCCAGGCGTCGGTCGCGAGGACGGCCCCCACGAGGGCGTAGAGGACCAGCTCGATCGCCCCGGGCAGCCACTCCCGGAATCGGCCGACCGCCTCGTCCCACGGAACGAAGTGCTCGAGGGCGAGCCCGGCGACGAGCAGCCAGAGCCCCACGCTCCGGTAGCCGTCCGGGGCGACGCTGCCTCCTGCGCCGGGCCAGGCGCGGACCACCCCGAGGACGAGCCCCGCGACGGCCATCGCCACCCAGACGTGGTCCTCGACCTCCCGCGTGCGCCAGTCGACCCACGCGGCGTATCCCAACCCGATCCAGAGGACCGCGACGGCCACCCCATCGGTGACCCCCGTCGCCCCCAGGCCCCCCAAGTTCTCGTCGCCGGGCGCTCCACGGAGGCCGCGAGTAATAAGCTCCTGCTCGCCGAGGAAGGACCGGCCCGTCCCCAGGGCGCGCGCTCGGGCAAGCTATTTAAACCGATTCTCGCTGGCGCGCCTCGCACCGTCAGGGCATCATGGTCGAGTTCAAGCTCGTTATCTCGCAGGCCGCGACCTCGTACGCCCGGTCCGTCCAGGACCCGCAGTCGGCCGGGTTTCTCGGGAAGCGGATCGGGGAGACCGTGGGGGGCGAGCTCATCGGCCTTTCCGGCTACACGCTCAAGATCACCGGCGGGACCGACAAGAGCGGCTTCGCGCTCCGGCCGGAGGTCCCCGGGGCCCGGCAGGTCCGCATCTTCGTCGGCGAGGGGTTCGGATTCCATGCCCCCCGTGCCGGCCAGCGGAAGCGGCGGACCTTCCGCGGCAGCGCCATCAGCGAGGACACCGTCCAGATCAACCTCATCGTCGAGCAGAAGGGAAGCAAGCCGCTCTCGGAGCTGCTCGGCGCGTCATGAAGGTCCCGAAACAACCCGAGGTCAACATCGGCCTGGTCGGCCACGTCGACCACGGCAAGACGACGCTGACCCAGGCGCTCACCGGTGAATGGACCGATCGGCATTCGGAGGAGCTGCGCCGCGGCATCTCGATCAAGCTCGGCTACGCCGACGCGGCGTTCTACAAGTGCCCCTCGTGCCCGCCCCCCTCCGGGTTCTCCGTCGAGCCGACGTGCCCGAGCTGCGGGGGCAAGGCGAAGTTCCTGCGCGCCGTCTCGTTCGTGGACGCCCCCGGCCACGAGACGCTGATGGCGACGATGCTCAGCGGCGCCGCAATCATGGACGGGGCGTTGCTTCTGGTCGCCGCGAACGAGCACTGCCCGCAGCCGCAGACGCGCGAGCACCTCTATGCGCTCGACATCATCGGCGTCCGCAAGGTCGTCGTCGTCCAGAACAAGATCGACCTGCTCACGAACGAGGACGCCACGAAGAACTTCGAGGAGATCACCCAGTTCCTCAAGGGCTCCCCGATCGCCCAGGCCCCGATCATCCCGGTCTCGGCGAACCACCGCGTGAACATCGATGCGCTCATCGGCGCGATCGAGGAGACGATCCCCACCCCCCCGCGGGACCTCGCCAAGCCCCCGCTCATGTACGTCGCCCGATCGTTCGACATCAACCGGCCCGGCACCCGGCCGACCGACCTCCGAGGAGCCGTCCTCGGAGGGTCGCTCGTCCAGGGCCACCTCAAGGTCGGCGAGGAGATCGAGATCCGGCCGGGGATCACCGGTCACGCCGACGCCCAGGGCGAGAGCCTGAAGGCCGAGATCACGAGCCTGGTCTCCGGCGGCCTGGAGCTCGAGGAGCTCAAGCCCGGCGGCCTCGCGGCCGTCGGAACGAGCCTCGATCCGTCGCTCGCGAAGGGCGATGGCCTCACCGGGCGCCTGGTCGGCACGACCGGGACGCTCCCGACCGTGAGCCAGAAGGTCCGGATTCGCGTCACGCTGCTCGACCGCGTCCTCGGATCGAAGGGCGACCTCAAGGTCGAGAAGGTCCGCACGGGCGAGATGCTGTCGATCACCGTCGGCACCACCATCGCGCCGGGCAAGGTGACCAGCGCGCGCGGCGACGAGGTCGAGCTGCACCTGAGCCGCTCCGTCACGGTGTTCCCGGGCAGCCGCGTCGCCGTGTCGCGGCGCCTCAACGCCTGGCGACTGATCGGCTACGGGCTCGTCGAGGGGACCGCGAAATGAGGGACGACCTCCTGGAGATCCTCTGCTGCCCGGTCTGCAAGGGCGATCTGACGCTCACCGTCGGCCGTCGGGAGAAGGAGGAGATCGTCGAGGGGTCGCTGCGCTGCGCGAAGTGCCGCGTCGACTACCCGATCTCCGACGGGATCCCGGACCTCCTGCCCCCCGACCAGCGGGACTGATCGGGCCTCAGGGGTTCGCGAAGTAGTACGCGAAGCAGCCCAGGAACAGCAGCCCGGCGACGACGATCGACGGAACCAGCCATGCGACCCCGCCCCGGGACCTGTGGTGGACGGCGCTCCCGACGGTCACGACCGGGATCGCGAAGGTGAGCCAGAACCCTCCGAGAACCACCTCGTAGAGCGCTACGGCGGTCCGGTTCCCGTGCGGGTCCTTCGCCACGATCGTCACGACGAGGGCCAAGCTGACGACGAGGAAGGCGAGGTCGACGCCCGCGGCCTCGAGGAACCCCTCGACCCCCCGGCGACCGCGGGGATGCTGCCGGTGGAGGAGCCAGAGCATGCCGACGAAGATGACGAGGACGCCGACCAGGATGTAGAACGACGGCGTGGCGAGCGTCAGCGGATACGGGCCGGGTCCCGGCGCGCTCGGAAACACCATAGGCCCCTACCTAGGCGCGACGGAGGCCGGACGCGATGGGCCGGGCCACCCCACCGTCGCCGCCCTGCCGAGGGTGCCGAGAACGAGCGCCCGGCCGAGGCGGAACGGGAGCGGACGGGCCGAGGATGCGCACCGAGGACATCCCGCCGGTGGAACGACCGGCGCACATCGCGTTAAATGATTATGGTGCTCCGGCAGTCGTGCTCTCCCTCTACGTCCCGGCGCTCCTCGCCGCGTTCCTCATCGTCATCGTTGAGATGACGGAGGTCGTCGCGCTCGTCTTCGCCCTTAGCGCGGACCACCCGTCCGTGCGGCCGGGCACCCTCGGCGCCGTCGCCGGGACCGCGACGGTCGGGGCCGTGGCCATCGCCTCCGGGGCGCTCCTCCTCCACCTGCCCCGGGCGTGGCTGCTCTGGGGATCGGCGGTCGCCCTCGCCGCCTTCGGGGTGTTCCTGTTCCGGAGCACCCTCAAGTCGTACCGCCGAAGCCATGCCCCGCCCTCGTCGGCCCCGCCGAGCCGGGGAGGGCTCGTCTTCGCGGGCGGGTTCTCGGTCGGGGCCGTCGAGTCCACCGAGGCGGTCATCGTCCTGCTCGCCATCACGGCGGCGGGCTTCTGGCAGGAGGCCCTGCTGGGCGCGGCGATCGCGGGCGTCGTGCTCGTCACCGCGGCATTCGTCGTCCACGACCGCATCCGTCGGATCAAGGTCCCGCTCCTCAAGCTCGGCGCCACGTCCCTGCTGTTCGCCTTCGCCGTCTTCTGGACCGGCGAGGCCGCCGGCGTGGCGTGGCCGGGCTCGGACCTCAGCCTGGTCCCGCTCTTCCTGGCCGGCCTCGTTCTGGTCCGGGGCGGCGTCTGGCTGTTCGAATCGCGGCCCCTACCCGTCCAGACGAAGGGTTAAGGGCCGCGGCGGAGGAGCGGCGGGGATGCGTCGGCGGGTCGAGAAAGGCTCCCCGGACGACGACGAGGACGACGAGGAGCCCTCGGGACCCCCAAGGCGCCGCGGAGGCCCCCATGCGCGCCCGGCCGTGCGGCCGTGGTCGCCCTCGGGGGAGGAGGCGCCGGGGGCCGAGGAGGGGGAGGACGCGCCGGGAGGCGTACTCGGATTCCTCCATCGGCCGAAGCGCCCGGTCTATTTCCGGGCGCGCGATTCGGTCTACTTCGAGCCTCTCGTCGCTCTGGCGATCATCCTGCTCCTGCTCGTCTCCCTTTACGCCTACACGCAGAACTGGCCGCCGGTCTACGTCGTCGAGTCCGACAGCATGCAGCACGGCTCGACGGACAACCTGGGGCTCATCAACACCGGCGACCTCGTCCTGGCCGAGAAGGTCCCGCTCTCGGTGATCACCACCTACATGGTGGGCCTTCAGACCGGTTATTCGACCTACGGGGAGTACGGCGACGTCCTCCTGTACTACCCCAACGGGGTCGTCGGTACGCCCGTGATCCATCGGGCCATCGTCTATCTCGAGATGAACGGGAGCCTGTGGAACGCCCCGTCGCTCTCGGGCCTCCCGTGCGGCGCCGCGCCCAACGCCGCGTATGCCGTGAGCTCGAGCCCGAACGGCTGCGGCGCCTTCGGCATGTCCGGGACCCTGACCCTGCATCGGGTGGGCTGGCAGTCCGTCAACGTCGCGATCGATCTCGCCGGGCTGGCCGGCTCCAGCGGGTTCATCACGATGGGGGACAACAACTACGTTCCCGGGCCCTCCCCCGAGACGGGCCTCAGCGACCAGAGCGCCGGGATCTCGGGGCTGGTCCAGCCCGGCTGGATCGTCGGCGTCGCGCGCGGCATGATGCCGTGGTTCGGCGCCGTGAAGCTGCTGCTCTCCGGCAGCGCCTCGGAGGTGCCGATGCAGTCCTGGGAGTTCCTCGGGCTCACGCTGGTGGCCCTCGTGCTCCTCGCGATGGGGCTCCACTACCTGCTCCGCGCCGAGGGCGTCGAGGACCCACGACGGAAGCTCGAGGAAGAGGAGGAAGAGGCCTCGGAGGTAGCGGAGGACGACGACGAGGAGGAACCCAAGGCTTCCGGTCGGAGCCGGTGGCGGCACCCCCTGCGCGCGTGGCGGACCCCGGAGGACGACGAGGGGGAGGAGCCCTCCTCGACCCGGAAGGGCGGCCCCTCGGGCCACGGGGGCGCCTCGGGCGCTTCGTCCGGCGGGCGTCCCCGACCGGTCGTCGGACGGAAGCCCGCCCCGAAGGCCCACCGCCGCCACGACCGGTCGGACGACGACCTGTAGCCGGCCCGGGCGGCGACACGGCCGCGCTCGGCCTTGGGACGTTCGAGGAAAAAGAGGGGAAGGAAGGGGTTGGTCTCACGCGCTCGCGCGCCCTTACGGGATCGCGACCGAGATGGTGCCCTGGTAGGAGCCGGCCCCAGAGATGACCAGGTTGTCACCGCTGACGCCGGTCGCCTGGACCACATCGAACGACAGGACCTCACCGCTCGACAGAGCGGTGGTGGACCCCGACGTCCAGGTTCCGGTCGTCATCGCGTACACCGCGATCGACGCTCCCGAGATCCCGTCGACATTGACCGTCCACGCCCCCAAAGGCGTGACGACACCGGCCCCCGTCGTCTGGATCTGGAAGTTCATGCTTCCCATCGTCAGGCCGCTGGAGGCGGACTGGACGGAGAAGTTGTACCAGTGGTTCGTCGCGACGGCGGCCTCCTTCGGCGGGGCCACCGCGAGGGCGGTCCCGAGGGGCGTGTTGCCCGGGCCCTTCGTCAGGCCCGAGATCAGGATGTACAGCACCGCGGCGAGCACCACAGTGATCGCGACGAGTAGAATCGTCGCGATGATCGGGGATACTCCGCGCTGCCGTCGCTTCCGGCGCCAGTCTCGGTTCATGTTTTCCGACATTTTCGTGTTTCTCCTCTGCTGCCCTTACGGCATCGCCACCGAGATCGAGCCCTGGTACGACCCAGTGCCGATCACGATGAACGTGTCTCCGCTAAGGCTGGCCGCCTGGATGGCGTTCAGGGAGATGATCTGCTGGCTGGAAGCACCGATGGTGCTCCCGAGCGTCCACGAGTTCGACGCCAGCGAGTACGTGCCGACGACCGTGCCGGTCAGCCCGTAGACGTTCAGCGTCCAAGAACCGCCCGCCGCGACAATCTGGCCGCTAGGGGTCTGAACCTGGAACTGCATGCTGCCGAGCGTCAGTCCCGAGCTCGCGGCTCCCACCGAGAAGTTGTACCAGTGGTTCGTCGCTGCACCGGCGCCCGTTACGGCCTCGCCCGGCGTGTTGAGCGCGAGCGCGGTTCCGAGGGGCGTGTTACCCGGACCCTTCGTCAGGCCCGAGATCAGGATGTACAGCACCGCCGCCAGCACCACCGTGATCGCGACGAGCAGAATCGTCGCGATGATCGGGGATACCCCTCGCTTGCTCTTCTTTCTCCAGCGTCGCTGGCTCTTGTCCCTCGAGTTCATTCGCTTGTTCCTCCGCGGTGGCGCCGCGCGCCCCGCTGGGTGACGCGAGGGCCCCCATCGGGTATTTGAACGTTGGGCTTCGTGATTCGACAATCAACGACATGACAATCGACACGCACTCGTGTGTATAGGTCCCGTCCGCTGACGAGAGAGACGCCTCGGGCGACCGCCGGCCCCATGCGACGGTAACCCATGCCCGCGCAAGGGTTATCGCGTTCCTCCCGGTCGCGCCCGAATCCGATGGAATACAAGTGGAAGGCCCTCACCGTCGTGACGGCCGGCAGCCTCATGGCGGCGGTCGACGGGACCGTCGTGATCATCGCCTTCCCCGAGATCGCGCGCGACCTCGCCGCGAGCCTCGCCTCGATGGTGTGGGTCATCATGATCTACATCCTGATGGGCACCGCCCTCGTCCTGTCGCTCGGCCGCGTGGCGGACATGAAGGGCCGAAAGCGGCTCTACCTGGCCGGCTTTGGGGTCTTCGTCCTCGGGAGCGCCCTCTGCGGCCTCGCCCAGAGCGGTCTCGAGCTCGTCGCCTTTCGGGGGGTTCAAGGGGTCGGCGGTGCCATGATCCTTGCGAACTCCTTCGCGATCCTCTCCGGGGCGTTCCCCGCCGGCGAGCGAGGGCAGGCGTTCGGGATCAACTCGGTCGTCTGGGGGGTGGGGGCCGTCGCCGGGATCGTCGTCGGAGGGCTCATCCTCACCGTCGCGAGCTGGCGATGGATCTTCTGGATCAACCTGCCGATCGGCTTCGTCACCATCGCCGTCGCCTACTATGTACTAGAGGAGTCGGTCACGCCCAACCCGCGCGACAGCTTCGACTTCGCGGCCGCCATCCTGCTCACCGGCGGGCTGGCCTCGCTGCTCCTCGGAGTCACCGAGGGGGTCCTCGCGGGGTGGACGGACCCGGCGGCCCTCGTTCCGCTCCTCGCCGTCGGTCCGCTCCTGGCCACGTTCGTCGTCTGGGAGGTCCGGATCAGCCGGGATCCCATCCTCCCGTTCGCGATGTTCCGCGATCGGCTGTTCTCGGCGTCCCTGACCGCGAGCCTCCTCCAGGGCGTGGCGACGATGGCGGCGAACTTCCTCCTGATGACCTACTTCCAGGGGATCCGCGACGTCCCTGTCCTCACCGCCGCGTACCTGCTCGCTCCCCTCCCCATCATGCTCGCCGTCTTCGGTCCCATCGGAGGCCGCCTCGCCGACCGGTTCGGGGCCCGGATCGTAGCGACGTCGGGCCTGGTCCTTCAGGGGAGCTGCTTCGCGGTCTTCGCGACGCTCCAGGCGTCGACGCCGCTCGCGGTGGTCGCGCTGCTCGAGGGCCTCCTCGGCGTCGGGGGAGGCCTGTTCTTCCCGGCCAACAACACCGCGATCATGAGCGGGGTCCCGAGGGCGCGGCTCGGGGTCGCGACGGGCGTCATGATGACGGTGCGCAACTCCGCGACGGCGCTCAGCTACACGATGACGCTCCTCGCCCTGACGAGCCGACTCCCCCGCGCTCTCACGACGGCCCTGTTCGGAGGCGCCCTCACGCCCGCCGATCTCGCCCGGTCCGGCCTCTCCGCGGACCGGTTCGGGGCGGAGTTCCTGGTCGGCTTCCGTCTCGCGTTCGCTGTCAGCGCGGCCCTGGTGGCCGCCGCGGCTGCGGTGTCCCTGCTCCGGGGACGCGAGGAGCGCAGCGACGTGTACCTGTACCATCGGCCCCGGGGGCGGGGCCGCCCGATCCGCTCCTCGACCGACGGACCCCTCCTCCCGCCCCATGGCGGTATCTAGCTCGGGCGCCAGCCGCCACAACCTTTTTGCCTCGGGTCGGGTCGAGGCGATGGGGGAAGGCCGAGTGCACGTCATCGGGGGCTCCGCATCGACCCCGCTCGCCGAGCGGATCTCCCGCGAGCTCGGGAACACCCCGTTCGGCATCCCGTTCATCAAGCGGTTCCCCGACGGGGAACTGTACGTCCGCGTCGGCGGCCGGGTCTCCGGCGACGACGTCGTCCTCGTGCAGTCGACCCGGACCGACGAGGACCTCATCGAGCTGCTCCTCCTCGAGGACGCCATCCGCGAGGCGGGCGCCCGCCGGCTGTTCGTGGTGGTCCCGTACTTCGGCTACGGCCGGCAGGACCGGCCGTTCTTCCCCGGCGAGCCGGTGAGCGCGCGCACGCTGGGCCACCACGTCGAGCTCGAGGCCGATGCCGTCGTGACCGTGGACCTCCACTCGTCGGAGACGCTGAAGTCGTTCCGACGCCCGGCGTTCGAGGCGAGCGGCATCCCGGCGATCGCCCGGCTCCTTCGGGAGCGACCGGTCGACCTCCTCGTCTCCCCCGACCGGGGGGGCCGGGACCGGGCGCGCCGCATGGCCGAGATCCTCGAGAAGCCGTGGATGGCCCTCGAGAAGCGGCGGATCGACAGCGAGCACGTCGAGCTCACGCTCCCGAACGAGCTCCCGATCCGGCTCGAGGGGAAGCACATCGTCATCGTCGACGACGTGATCTCCACGGGCGGCACGATCGTCGAGGCCGCCAAGCTCCTGAAGCGCCAGCACGTCGGCGCGATCGCGGCCGCGTGCACCCACGGGCTCTTCCTCCGCGACGCGTTCGAGCGCATCAAGGCCGTCTGCGACGGGCTCTACTCGACCGACACCTTGGACAACCCGGCGGAGAAGGCGTCCGTCGCGCCCGACATCGCCCAGATCCTGCTCCGGGACTGCGAGCCCCTGTAGAGGCGCCGTGGCCGGCGGCAGCGACGCGGAGCCGCGACCGGCGACCCTGGTCCCCGCGGACCAGTTGGCCGAGCTGACTCACGGCCTCCGGGCCGAGCTCCTCCACCGCGGGGAGTTCCTCGCCTCCTCCTGGGTCGAGGAGTCCGCGGGGGATCTCCGCGCGGGCCGCCTCGTCGGATGGGTCCTCGGGGAGAGTCCTCCGACGGCGCTCGCCTTCTACTCGCCGAGGGGGACCCGCGGGTACGCGCACGCCCATATCGCCCCGGGACCCGATCCCGTCGGTCGCGCCCTCCGGCTCTTCGACCGGCTCGAGGCCGACCTCCCGCAGGCGATCACGAGGACCGACATCGGCGTGACGGGCCTCACCGAGGCCGAAGAGGCGGATCTGGCGCAGCGGCTTGGGCCCCGCCCGGGCTTCTCGGTGCTCGCGCGACGGGCCATGGACCTCGCGCTCGCCGATCTGCCTCCGGGCGGGCTACCGGTGCCCCCGGAGGGGATCCAGCGGCTGCGGATCCGGGACGTTCCGCTCGACGCGCTCGCCTCGCTCGACTGGATCGCGTTCCAGGGGACCCCGGACGAGAGCCTGGTCGCCGATACCGTCGAGGGGGATCGGACCGTGGTGGCCGAGATCGTCGACGGCCGGCTGGGCCGGTTCCTGGACGAGGCCTCGACGGCGCTGGTCACGACCTCGGGTCACCTGGTCGGGTTCCTGCTCACCGCCGAGCAGTCGCCCCGGCGCTGCGTGTTCCTGGACCTGGTCGTGCACCCCGCCCACCGCCGGAAGCGGATCGGGACCTACCTCCTCGAGTTCGGGTTCCGCGCCGCGCGCGCGCTCGGCTACAGCGAGGTCCGCCTATGGGTCACCGAGTCCAACACCCCCGCTCGCGCCCTCTACGAGCGCCACGGCTTCCGGCCCGCCCTCGGGACGATGATCTACCGGTTCTCCCGAGGGGCCGACGGCGGACCGCCGCAACCGCAGCGCGCCGCGTAGGCGCACCCCTCGACCATCCATCTGGGGCAGGTCGGGAGCCCCAAGGGATCCCGCGCCGCGACGGCGCTCCGCAGGGCCTCCCGACGGGTCTCGAGGAGCCTGGAGGCGGCCGAGATCGGCTCCCAGGAGACCTCGAGCACCCGGATCTTTTCCGGCCACGCGGGCGCCCGTTCGTAGCCGAGGACGAGCCACCCGTGCGACCGGTCGAGGGCGGCGCACCGCAGGGCGAGGTCGACGAAGTACTGGGGCTGGTCTCGGACCAGCCGGTCGGGCGGGGCGGCGTTCCACGCCCGGGTCACCTTGAGGAGCAGCGGGTCGCCGCGAAAGCAGGCGACGGTCTCGAGCGGTTCCCCGGAGGGCGTCGGCTCCCGGGTCATCTCTCCGGGAGGCCCGGATTCCAAGAGGTCCGAGAGGATCCGGTAGAGGTCCTCCGGGCTGGCCGGATGTCCGAACCCTGGGGTGCCTCCGGGAGCACTCGGGACCGGCTCGATGCGTTCGAAGTAGGCGCGCCGAGGATACACCAGATCGCGGAACCGCCGCGCGACGGGAGGCCCGTCCCGGCCGGGGTCGGAGAGACGTCGGAGGACGTCGGCCGCGGCCGTCGGGTTCGGCGTCAGGTCGACGAGCTGCTCTCGGATGGCCGATGATAGGGGTACCTCCTCGCCCGAGCAGTCGCAGACGCGCGCGGTCTCGTACTCGCAACCACGGCCCCGCCACGGGCACCGGGGCAGCGTCGAGGGATCGCGCCGTTCGAGCGCCGTTCGGAGCGCGACGGCCCGGTGCCGCATCTCCTCCCAGACCGGGTCGAGGGCCCCGAAGCGCCCGTCGTACACCTGGACGGGACCGGGACCCTCGTCGCCGGGACCGATCAGGAGCAGCCGCCCCCGAGGGCGATCGAGGAGCGCGCAGTACATCCCGAGCTGGTCGACGTACGACGGGCGGCCGGACCGGACCGCCTCGGCGTCGGCGGGAAGGGTCGTCGTCTTGATCTCGACCGGACCATCCTCGAGCAGATCGATCTGGCCCACGATCCCCTCGCGGCGCAGTCGGACCTCCCGGAGCCGGGCCGGGGCGAGCGCGTGCCCGACCCGTACGTGGGCCTCCCGTCCGGCCTCGAGGATCTTCCGACGCTCCGGGGTCGGCTCGATCGGGGCGATCGTCCGCCAGTACGCCGACCGCGGGTCGAGCAGGTCGGTGACCCCCACCGAGCGAGCGGGCGGTTCGTCGCGCCGTCGGCGGAGGAGCTCGTCGACGAGGTCCGGGCGCGCGGCGACGCGGCAGGCGTCCGACCATCCCGCGAGGTCCAACGACGCGCCGGCCACGCGGTCGCGACCCCGTGCCCCCTCATGTACCTGCTCCCGGCCGCGAGGGGCGCCGGACTTTAGTACCGTGGCCCCTCGACCCCGACGTGGCCGCCGATGCCCGCTCCCCCTTGATCGTCGGAAGCGGGATCGCCGGCCTCTACGTCGCGCTCCGGTGCGCCGAGGAGGGCCTGCACCCGACCATCGTCACGAAGTCCCGGCTGGAGGAGTCCAACACCCGCTATGCGCAGGGCGGGATCGCGGCGGCGATCGGTCCCGGGGACTCCGTCGGCCTCCACCTCCGGGACACCGTCCGCGCCGGGGACGGTCTCGTAGACCTGCCCGCGGCCCGCCGCCTCACCGTCGACGCGCCGGCCCGGATCGCCGACCTCGTCCGCTTCGGGGTCCCGTTCGACACGGTGGAGGGACGCATCGCGCTCGGACGGGAGGGGGCCCACTCCCGGGCCCGAATCGTGCACGCGGGCGGGGACGCCACCGGCCTGCGGATCGAGGAGACCCTCCGTCAGCGGGTCGTCGACGCGGGAATCGAGGCCCGGGAGCGCCGGGTCCTCCGACGCCTCGATTTCGACCGCCGGCGGGGACTCGTCGCCACGCTCTCCTCTCCGTCCGGCACCGCCTTCGAGCAGATCACCGATCGGCCGATCGTCCTGGCCACCGGGGGCGCGGGGAGCCTCTTCCGCGAAAGCTCCAACCCGGCGATCGCCACCGGAGAGGGCGTCGCGATCGCGCTCCGCGCGGGCGCGGCCCTGCGGGACATGGAGTTCATCCAGTTCCACCCGACGACGTTCGACCGGCCCGGCGCGCCCCGTTTCCTCATCAGCGAGGCGCTTCGCGGCGAGGGCGCCCTCCTCGTCGACGGCGCGGGCCACCGGTTCATGCCGTCGTACCACCCGATGGCGGAGCTCGCCCCACGCGACGTCGTCAGCCGTGCGATCACCTCCGAGCTCCGGCGCTTGGGGACCGACACCGTGTTCCTCGACGCCACGCACATTCCGAGGGAGCGGCTGTTCACCCGGTTCCCGACGATCTGCCGTTTCCTGGCCGATCACGGGATCGATCCGACGAAGGACCCGATCCCGGTCTCGCCCGTCGCCCACTATATGATCGGCGGCGTCGCCACGGACCTCGAGGGCCGGACGTCGCTCCCCGGGCTCCTCGCGTGCGGCGAGGTCGCTTCGACCGGGGTCCACGGCGCGAACCGCCTCGCGAGCAACTCGCTCCTCGAGGGTGTGGTGTTCGGCGAGCGCGTCGTCCGCGAGCTCGTCGATCCGACCCCGGGGGCCCCGACGCCGTCGCCCCGGCGCGTCGTCGTCCCGATGCGTCGGGGGGACGGCCGAGGCGCGGACCGGCGCATCACCGAGGCTGTTCGCGACCTCCTCTGGGAGCACGTGGGGATCGAACGCGACGGCGACGGCCTCCGAGAGACGATCGGCCGGCTCGAGGCGTTCGGCCGCCGGACCGAACCGTCGGGCGCGGACGAGATCGCCGGGCCGTCGGCCAACCACGTCCTCCTGGCCTCGCTCATCGCCCGCGCCGCGCTCGCGCGGACCGAGAGCCGGGGCTCCCACTTCCGGAACGACTTCCCTCGCCACCGCTCCGAATGGCGGGTCCACCTCGGCCTGGTCCGGGGGCCGACGCGCGGAAGTCGGTCCGCGGGCTAACCGCCCGCGGCGCCGGCCGGTCGAGCGAGGGCGCCGCGGTGGCCGGCCGGGCCGAACCATCGGAAGGGAGTGCCTCCCACCGCCCCGACGAACTCGGGGAAGGCTGCGTTCCAGTGGATATCGTCGGAGAGGAGCATGCCGCCGGGCCGGATGTGGGGCCAGGCGGTCCGGTACTCCCACATCATGTTCTCGTAGGAGTGGTCCGAGTCGTGGAAGAAGATGTCCACCAGGCCGAGACGATCGAAGAGCTGCACGAGCAGCGGGTTCGACGGGCCGAGGCCGAGCTCCCACCGGTCGCGGAGGTCGTCGGGGACGACGGCGCCGGTCTCCCCGGCGGAGCGCACGTGGACGCGGTCCCGGACGCCGTCGGCGTTGACCCGGCCCTGCGGGTCGGTCGTGGGGAGGTCGATCGAGTAGAGACGGCCCCGGGCGTTGTCGTGGAGCGCCTGAAGGAGGTAGGCGCTGGAATACCCGAGCGCCACCCCGGTCTCGACGACCGTCTCGGGGCGCAACGCCCGGAGGATCACGTACAGGATCTCGCTGTAGGAGTCGGCCCGCCCCCCGGGGCTGCGGCCGCTTCCGCCGGAGGCCGCGAGCTCGCGCTCGCGCGCCCGGATGCGCTCGTAGAAGCCGTCCCGGACGACGAGATCGTTCCAGTACCCGAGGAGCTCCGATCGAGGGCGTCGGAGCGCCGCCGCGAGCGTCGTCGGCGAGCGGTGCGCCGCCCAGAGCTCGCGGAGGTAGGCGATCGGGCGGTGACGGAGCTGGTAGCCGGGGTCCGGCGCCAGCCGCCGGGCGATTGCAGTGGGGTTCTCCATAGGGGGGTTCGCTCCTCGGGTCCCGCGCCCTCGCTCGAGGGCGACCGAGGCGCGGACCGGCGGGCGGCGGCGGCTAGGTCGGGGCTTAGATAAACCAATCTCCGAGCTCCCGGGCACTGATCCCGGGACCCGGGCCGCCCGCCCGGCGCTCGGGGCCGGAGAATAGTTATGGGACCGTGTGGCTGCGAGGCTTGTGGACCTGACCCTTCAAGACGTCGAGCGCGAGCTGCAGGAAGGCGCGCGCAAGTTCGTCGCGCGTGAGATCGCGCCGATCGCGACCCGGATGGACCGGGAGGACTACTTCCCGCGCGACGTCTTCCGACGTCTCGGCGAGCACGGCTTCTTGGGCCTCACCCTGCACGAGTCCCACGGGGGCCTCGGCCAGTCGTACCTGGCCCAGGCCGTCGTCCTCGAGGAGATCGCGCGCTCGAGCCCGGCGCTCGCGTTGAGCGTCGGGGCCCACTCGAACCTCTGCGCCGACAACCTCTCCCGGAACGGCTCCGAGGCGCTCCGGGAGCGGTTCCTGCCGGCCCTCGCCTCCGGCGAGGCGATCGGGGCGCTCGCGCTGACCGAGCCGTCGGCCGGGTCCGATGCGGTCTCGCTCCGGACCCGGGCCGAACGCCGCGGCGAGATCTACGTTCTCAACGGCTCCAAGCAGTTCATCACGAACGGTCCCGTCGCCGACACGCTGTTGGTCTACGCCAAGACCGCCCCGGAGCGGGGCTCGCGCGGCATCAGCGCCTTCATCGTCCCCAAGACGGCCGCGGGGTTCACGGTGGCCAAGAGCCTCGACAAGATGGGGATGCGCGGGTCGCCGACCGGCGAGCTCGGGTTCCACGACGTGGAGGTCCCCCGCGAGAACCTCGTCGGCGCGGAGAACAGCGGCGTCGAGGTGATGATGAGCGGGCTCAACGTCGAGCGCGCCGTCCTGACGGCGATCCCCGTCGGGATCATGGCCGAATGCCTCGACGTGGCGCTCGCCTATGCCCGCGAGCGCGAGCAGTTCGGAAAGAAGATCGGGCAGTTCGAGCTGATCCAGGAGAAGCTCGCGAACATGTACGCCTCGCTCGAAGCCTCGCGACTCCTGATGTACCGCTCTCTCGCCGCCGTCGGCCGCGACAAGCGGAGCGCGCGGGACAGCGCCACGTCGCTGACGTTCGCCTCGGAGGCGTCGACGAAGGTCGCGCTCGACGCGATCCAGATCATGGGCGGGTACGGGTACATGCGCGATTACCCCCTGGAGCGGCTCGCCCGCGACGCAAAGCTCCTGGAGATCGGCGCAGGCACCTCCGAGATCCGCCGCCTCCTCGTCGCCCGGGAACTGCTCGGGCCGGGCTTCGACGCGTAACGGCGGCGACGTGGTGGAGCTCCGCGCCACGTACCCGGGCCGGCCGCGAGCGATCCGGTTCCTCGAACGCCCGAATCGGTACCTCGCCCTCGTGGCCCCCCGTACGGGCGGGCGATCGTTCCCGGCTCACGTCCCCAACCCCGGCCGGATGACCGAGCTCCTCCGGCCCGGGCGGACCGTGGGCTGGGTGGTCCCGGCGGATGGCCCCGAACGATCGACCCGCTGGGATCTCGTCGCGGTCCGACATCGAGGGACGCTCGTCTCGATCGACTCGCGCATCGCCAACCGCCTCGTCGGACAGGTGCTGGCGGCGCGCGATCGGACCGACGGCGCGCGCGTGCCGTGGCGCCCCGAGGTCCGGTTCGGCCGGCACCGGTTCGACTTCGCGCGTCCGTCCGCCCGCGGGCGCGCCCCAACGGCGCTGCTCGAGGTGAAGAGCTCGAACTGGAGGATCGGGGATCTGGCCTACTTTCCTGACGCCCCGACCGTTCGGGGCGCGGCCCATCTTCGCGCGCTCGCGGTGGCGGCGCGCTCGGGGATCGACGCGCGGGTGCTGTTCGCCGTCCAGCGGTCGGACGTGCGCGGGTTCAGGGTCCACCGCGCGAGGGACCCCGACTTCGCGGCCGCGTTCGACGCGGCTCGCCGAGCGGGTGTTCGGTTCGCCGCCCGGAAACTCCGCGTCCGTCCCGACGGCGTCGCGTGGGGAGACGCGGTCCCGGTCCGCGCGGTCGCTCCCCTCGGAACGTATAAAGATGGGGCTGACCCATCGCCGGTACCATGAGCGGTCGAGCTCCCGCCCCGCAGGCGGCCCTGCGGGTCGAGATCCTCAAGGAGCTGCAGCAGCTCATCGACAACCGCGAGACCCGAGATCGGCTGGAACGCAGCGCGATCGCCGAGACCAAGGGCCGCGAGCACTGGGTGCTCCACCTCCTTCTTCGCGCCCACGAGCTCGAGCAATCCCACTTGGACACCCTGATCGGCAGCGCCTACTCGAACCTCTCCTCCCGACTCCAGGCGATCGAGGACCGGGTCGCGCGCGTCGAGGAGATCGAGACGGCCGGCACCGCGGACGTCCGAGAGCGCGTCGATGCGCTCGCCTCCTCGTTCACCGAGCGGGTCGATCAAGGCATCGACAAGGGGATCGAGAAGCTCGCCCAGGAGCTGACGCGCCGTCTCGGCGAGCACCTCGACGCGAAGTGGCAGCCCGTCGGCGAGTCGATCGAGACCTTCGCCGTCGGCTCGCGCCAGGTCCTCAAGGACGTCTCGGACACTTACCGCGTAGCGACCCAGACGCGGCTCCTCCTCAACGAGAACGCCCGCCGGATCACCGACCTGGGGCGCGATCTCGTCGCCCTCGAGGACAGTCTCAAGCTCGTCGTCGAGAAGGCCGTCGAGAACGGCTTGGCGCCGCTCGAGGCGCGCTTGGCCGCGGTCGAGGGCCACCTGGGCCTGGCCCCGCCGGCCCGCGAGACCAACGACAAGCCCGCCACCGAGTCGAGCGCGAACGGTTCGTGAGCCGCCGCCGACATCGATGACGCGGTTATCGCCCGCCCATCCCCGGTACTCGAGCCTCGTCACCCGCGCCGGCCTCGCCCGGGCCGCGCGCGACGGCCTCGTGGTCCCGGAGGGTCTTATCGCGCACGGGCGCGGCGAGGCGTTCGACTACTTCCTCGGCGAACGGACGACCCCGTCGGCCCGGGCCGCCGAACGCATCGCCGCCCTCTGGCTCCTCGCCGCGCACCGCCCGGTCCTCAGCGTCAACGGGAACGTCGCGGCCCTAGCGGCCGAGGACGTGGCCCGACTCGCCCGCGCCGTCCCCCGCCTTCGCGTCGAGGTGAATCTGTTCCATCGCACCCCGGCCCGGGCCCAGGCGATCGGCGACCGGCTCCGGGCCGCCGGCGTCCACGACGTCCTCGGCGAGCGACCGACGGCCCGGATCCCGGGGCTTCCGTCGGACCGGGCGCGCGTCGACGCCCTCGGGATCGCCCGAGCCGACGTCTGCCTGGTGCCGCTCGAGGACGGCGACCGGACCGAGGCGCTGCGCCGGCTGGGCAAGCGGGTCATCGCCATCGATCTCAACCCGATGTCCCGGACGGCCGTCGCCGCCGACCTGCCGATCGTCGACGAGCTGCGACGGGCGCTGGCCGGGATCGCGCGCGTCGCGGAGGGCCGCCCGCGCGGCGTCGTCGCCGGCCGGTTTTCCCATTTCGACGGCGCGCGCGCGCTGGTCGCCGCCCGGCGGGCGATGGCCCGGGGGCTCACGCGGGCGGCGGCGGGGGGGCGGGGACGATCGACGGGCCGATCCGGCGCGCGACCTCCTCGAGGAAGCGCCGGTCCGAGTCGTCGAACGCGCCCACCGTCCGGCCGTCGACGTCGATCTCCCCGACGATAGTCCCGCCCACGCGGACGGGCACGACGATCTCCGAGCGGGTGTCGACAAAGCACGCCAGGTACTCGGGGCTCTCGCGGACGTCGGCGACGACGACCGAAGCCCCTTCGCGAACGGCCCTACCGCAGAGGCCGCGGTCGATCGGGATGCGGACGTGCTCGGTCGGCTGCGCGCCGTCCCACCCACTGAGGGCCAGCTCCGTCCCCTCGAGCCGGTACACCCCGACCCAGTCGAAGTGCGAGAACTCCGTGCGCAGGAACCGGCAGACCTCGGCGAGCGCCGCCTCGCCCCGGAGCCGGAGCACGATCGCCTCGATCTGGAGGAGCGACGGCCGCGTCTGGCGGGACGGGAGCGTCACCGCCGCTCCGTCGGGACGGGAGCGCCGAGGGGGAGAGTTTCCACCGGGCGGATCGACCCGCCGACGGTCTTTGAACTCCCGAGGCGTATTCCGCCACGAGCTTTCCAGACTCGCGCCGTACCGGACTGAGCCACCTCGGCACGCC
>Ga0209415_10002255_pt1 | contig 36253 bp, 34 predicted proteins | sample PeaSoiSIISIP2007_FD_187696 | JGI IMG/M metagenome (GOLD analysis project Ga0209415, IMG submission 187696) | Peat soil microbial communities from Weissenstadt, Germany - SII-SIP-2007 (SPAdes) (version 2) | ecosystem: Environmental > Terrestrial > Soil > Wetlands > Peat | place: Germany... | reverse complement strand
ATATAAACCGCGCCACGAAGCGGTGCCGTCACTCCTTAGCCTCCCGATGATCGAGGTCTTGGAAGACTTGATCAGCGGCATGGACAAGCTCGTCATCCGAAGGGAAGGAATACGGCAACTCGGCCGCACGACGAAGCAGTTCCTCCAAGACCTCACGTCGCTCGGTCTCGGATAATGCCTCAAAGGACTGCAAAAGATGTCGGGCTGCGTCTCCCATACTGGAATATTCTACACCTGTCCTATCGCGGCATAACTTAAATTAGTTGACAAATAATTAGTTGACTTATTAGTTGACACTTTTTCCCTCTAGGGAAGCACGGTCACCGCGTTAGTTGACAAATTGGTTGACAGCGTTAGTTGACACAAAGTCGGCTAACACTGCCTTCGTATGAGTAACGCAGGGGCTGCGGATACATTGCCCGCAATAATACGCCCGCATATCAATTCAAGGAAAAATCGGTGCCGGACACCGCCTGTCGCATCAATTCGCGGCTACCATGACTGTGAGTCTTTGATTTTTATCTTTTCTCTGTGTCCTCTATGACCTCTGTGGCAAATATTGAAGGATGAAGGTGGAAGGATGAAGAAAATCTTTATCGGCGTTCATCGGCGGTTACACTTCTTTAGTTTTAGGTAGGTGTTGGCGCAGATGCGCGAGCACCTGCTCGTTGAGATCCTCGGCGAGGCAATCAAATTCAGTAGTTTCTTTCATCGCGCGCAGCCAGGTGAGCTGGCGCTTGGCGAGCTGGCGGGTGGCGGCGATGCCTTGCTCGCGCAATGAGGCAAGACCGATCTCGCCGTCGAGGTACTGCCACGTCTGGCGGTAGCCCACGCTGCGCATCGACGGCATGTCGGGGTCAAGCGCGTAATCGGCGCGAAGCTTGCGAAGTTCCCCGATCAGTCCGAGTTCGAGCATCTCTTCAAAGCGCGTCGCGATGCGGTCGTGCAGCTCGCTGCGGTCGCTCGGCACCAGCGCGAGCTTGAGCGGCGAGTACGGGAAATACACGTACTTCGGCTTGTTCAGGAACGCCGACATCGGCCGGTTGGTGACGTAGTACACCTCGAGCGCGCGCTGGATGCGCTGTGAATCGTTGGGTTTGAGACGCGCCGCGGTTTCCGGGTCGACGCGGCCCAATTCCTGGTGCAGCGCCGGCCAGCCTCTTTCGCCCGCCATAGTGTCGATCACCATCCGGACCGCGGGGTCGGCTTCAGGCAGCTCGGACAGTCCCTCGAGCAGGGTCTTGAAGTAAAGCATGGTGCCGCCGACCAGCAGCGGTATGTTTCCGCGCTCGGTGATCTCGCGCATCAAGGCCAGCGCATCGTCGCGGAACCGCGCCGCGGAAAAGTTTTCGTCCGGCTCGATGACGTCGATCAAATAATGGGGCGCCGCTTGCAGCGTCTCGGCATCGGGCTTGGCGGTGCCGATATCCATGTGCCGGTAAACCTGCGCCGAATCGACGCTGATGATCTCGCACGACAGCTCGCGCACCAGTTCGACGGCGACGCCGGTCTTGCCGCTCGCGGTCGGGCCCATCAGGAAGATGGCCGGCGGCCAGTTGTGGTGATGGGCGATGGGCGATGGGCGATGGGGACTTCGCGCTCGCGACTTGCGCTTTTTCCCAATACTCATTACTCATCACCCATTAGCTTCACCGTCCTCTCATGAACAGCTTGTCGAGTTCGTCGATGCTGATCTGGTGCCAGGTCGGACGGCCGTGATTGCATTGGCCGGAGCGCTCGGTGGCCTCCATTTCGCGCAGCAGGGCGTTCATCTCAGGCACGGTGAGCGTGCGGTTGGCGCGCACCGCGGCATGGCATGCCATCGTCGCCAGCAGCTCGTTCTGGCGCTCGAGCAGCACGCGGCTCGCGCCGAACTCGCGGATCTCGGCCAGCACGTCGCGCGCGAGTTCGCCGGCGTCGGCATCCTTCAACGCGACCGGCACGCCGCGCACCGCCAGCGAGGTCGGCGACAGGACCGCGATCTCGAAGCCGATTTTGACGAGCGTCCCGGCGTGGTCTTCGGCGGTCGCGACATCGATACGCTCGGCGTTGAAAACCACCGGTACCAGCAGCGGCTGCATCGCGATGCGATCGGCGTCGAGCTGGATCTTGAGTTTTTCATAAACGATGCGCTCGTGAGCGGCGTGCATGTCGACGATGATCAGGCCGTGCTCGTTCTGGGCCAGGATATAGATGCCCGACAGTTGCGCCAATGCGAAGCCGAGCGGCGGCAGTTCCGCTGCGGGTGCGGCCGCAGTCGCCGCCCGCGCCGCGTGCTCACGCCCGAACAGCGTTTCATAGACTGCCGCCGATTGGGCGACGCCCAGCGGCATTCTGTGCTGTGCGGCGGTGAACGCCCCTGTTGAAGACCGGGCCGCAGGCTCCGGGATGATGTCCGTCGTGCCGCCCGCTACCGTGCCGGCAAGCGCGCGGCTGACTGCATGGAACACGAACCGGTGGATCGCCTGCGAATCGCGGAAACGGACTTCGTTCTTGGTCGGGTGCACATTGACGTCGACGCGCGCCGGATCGAGCTCGAGAAACAGCACGAAGGCCGGATGGCGTTCGTGGTGGAGCACGTCCTGGTAAGCCTGGCGCAGCGCATGGGCGAGCACCTTGTCGCGCACGAACCGGCCGTTGACGAAGCAATACTGGGCATCGCGCGCGCCGCGCGCCGCCGCCGGCAAACCCGCCAGCCCGGTCAGGCGCAGCCCCGTGCTGTGCGCATCGACCGCGATCGCGGCGGCGGCAAACTCATCGCCGAGCACCGCGCTGATGCGGCCTCCCGCATCCTGCACTTTAAGGTGCCATTGGGCGCGGCCGTTGTGCTGCAGCTTGAATGCGACATCGGGCCGTGCCAAGGCTATGCGCTTGAAAACCTCGTCGCAATGTGCGTACTCGGTCGATTCCGATTTCAGGAACTTGCGACGCGCCGGGGTGTTGAAATAAAGATCGTGCACTTCAACGCTGGTGCCGGGTTCGTGCGCCGCCGGTTTGGGCTCTGCTACCGTGCTACCTTCGGCCGCGATCGACCACGCGTGCTTGGAGCCGCGCGGTCGGCTGGTCAGAGTCAGGCTGGAGACTGCGGCTATGCTCGCCAGCGCTTCGCCACGGAAGCCGAGGCTCGCGATGCGTTCGAGGTCTTCCAGAGTCGCAATCTTGCTCGTCGCATGACGTGCCAGGGCCAGCGCCAGCTCCGCTTTGGCGATGCCCAGGCCGTCGTCGCTGATTTTGAGCAGTTTGGTACCGCCGCTTGCAAGCTGCACGCTGATGTCGTGCGCGCCGGCATCGAGACTGTTTTCGAGCAGTTCCTTGAGCGCCGCAGCCGGACGCTCGACGACTTCACCGGCGGCGATCTGGTTGGTCAGCAGGTCGGGCAGGACGTGAATTGCAGCCATGGAAAATTATAACTTGAATCCATGTGGCTTCCGGCCACATTTCCCCCTGGAATTGCCCGCTCGATTTGCCGATGAGCCCCGGATTTTTTGGCCCACACTGGCTGCACGTGAGCGCGTCACAAAAAACTGCGGCGCAGGTGGGTGTGGAAATATTGGAACACGGCCCGACCGGAGTTTGATTTAAATCAACGGCCAGCCTCGCTGATGTCGGTACAGTGCGCACGTTCTGACCCACAGCCTGTCAGTTTCGGTACCGTATTCCGAGCCGCAATATCCGCCGGCGCGGGGAGCGTTTTCGTGCCGATCTAGCTCGTGTCAAGGCTGCACGGGTTTCGCGATCGCATTGGTATAATCGATTGTCAACATCCGCTAGGTATAAAGAAGGGGGATTCATGCCTCAGGTCATAGGCGTACCAAAAGAGACTGCGGCCGGCGAAAAGCGCGTTGCCACCGTGCCCGAAGTCGTTGAAAAACTTGTCAAGCTGGGCTTCAAGGTCGCCGTGCAAACCGGTGCCGGGGATGCGGCGAATTTCAGCGACGATGTCTACCGTGCCGCAGGCGCCGAGGTCATGGACGGCGCTGCCCGGCTGTGGGCCGCGTCCGACATCGTTTTCAAGGTGCGCGGTCCGACCGCGGAAGAGATCGGCCTGATGCGCGAAGGCAGCACGCTGGTCAGCTTCATCTGGCCGGCGCAGAACCCCGAACTGCTGAAACAACTCGCGGCGAAAAAGGCCACAGTGCTGGCTATGGACAGCGTGCCGCGCATTTCGCGCGCGCAGAAGCTGGACGCGCTCTCCTCAATGGCCAATATTGCCGGCTACCGCGCCGTGATCGAGGCGGCCCATCACTTCGGCCGTTTCTTCACCGGCCAGATTACGGCTGCGGGCAAGGTCCCGCCGGCCAAGGTTTTCGTCATCGGCGCAGGTGTAGCGGGTCTCGCCGCCATCGGCACGGCCTCGGGCCTGGGGGCGATCGTGCGCGCCAACGACACGCGCCCCGAAGTGGGCGATCAGGTCAAATCCATGGGCGGCGAGTTCGTCACCGTGGACTATCAGGAAGAAGGCACCGGTGTCGGCGGTTATGCCAAAGTCATGAGCGAGGGTTTTCTCAAGGCACAGGCCGGGGTTTTCGCCAAGCAGGCGAAGGAAGTGGACATCATCATCACCACCGCGCTCATTCCGGGCAAGCCGGCGCCGAAGCTGATCACCGCGGAAATGGTGAAGTCGATGAAACCGGGCAGCGTCATCGTCGACATGGCTGCGGAGCAGGGCGGCAACTGCGAACTGACCATCCCGCACCAGGTGACGGTCGCGCACGGCGTCACCATCATCGGCTACAGCGACCTGCCGAGCCGTTTGTCCAAGCAGTCCTCCACGCTTTATTCGACCAACCTGTTTCGCTTGACCGAGGAGCTGTGCAAGACCAAGGACGGCATCATCAACGTCAATATGGAAGACGAGGTGATCCGCGGCACCACGGTCATCAAGGAAGGCAAGATCACCTGGCCGCCGCCGGCGCCGAAGCTTTCAGCTGCACCGCCTGCAGCGGCGAAGCCGGCGGCGACCGCGCCCGCGGCCAAGAAGGGTCACGGCCACGGCGGGGCCGGTGCGCCGGCCTCGGCAAAGTCGATGACGATCATGTTTGCGGTGGCCGCGGTGCTGTTCTGGTTCATCGGCGCCAATGCGCCGGCCGCCTTCCTCAATCACTTCACGGTGTTCGTGCTGGCCTGCTTCGTCGGCTACATGGTGGTGTGGAATGTCACACCCGCCCTGCATACGCCGCTGATGAGCGTCACCAATGCGATCAGCAGCATCATTGCGATCGGCGCACTGGTGCAGGTGGCGCCGCCGCTTGCGGTCGCAGCGGGCGCAGACCGGCCCGAAGTCTGGATTCTGGGGCTGGCGGTGGTGGGAATAGCACTCACCTCGATCAACATGTTCGGCGGTTTCGCCGTGACCCAGCGCATGCTGCAGATGTTCCGCAAATAAGGAAGACGATCAATGTCCGCAACTCTGGCAACTGTCTCCTATATCGGAGCGACGATACTTTTCATCCTCAGCCTCGGGGGCCTCTCCAATCCGGAGAGCTCGCGGCGCGGCAACCTCTACGGAATGATCGGCATGACCATCGCCGTGCTGGCGACGGTCTTCGGGCCGCACGTCACGTCGACCGGCTATGCGTGGATCATCGCGGCCATGGTGGTCGGCGCCAGCATCGGTCTCTACGCCGCGCGCATCGTCAGGATGACGCAAATGCCCGAGCTGGTGGCGCTGATGCACAGCCTGGTCGGTCTTGCCGCCATGCTGGTCGGCTTCGCCAATTACATCGATCCGGCGGCGGCGGGGATGTTCACGGGCGCCGAAAAGACCATTCACGAACTGGAGATCTATATCGGCATCCTGATTGGCGCAGTGACATTCACCGGTTCGGTGATCGCTTTCGGCAAGCTCTCGGGCAAAATCAGCGGGAAGCCCATGCTATTGCCGGGGCGCCACCTGCTCAACCTTGCCGGCCTGCTGATCGTGATCTGGTTTGGCGGAACCTTCATCAACACGCACTCGGTCTCGGACGGCATGACCCCGCTGATCGTGATGAGCGTGATCGCGCTGCTCTTCGGCATACACATGGTAATGGCCATCGGGGGCGCGGACATGCCGGTCGTGATATCGATGTTGAACAGCTACTCGGGCTGGGCGGCCGCAGCCACGGGCTTCATGCTCAATAACGATCTGCTGATCGTGACCGGCGCGCTGGTCGGTTCGAGCGGCGCGATCCTCTCCTACATCATGTGCAGGGCAATGAATCGCCACTTCCTGTCCGTGATTGCGGGCGGTTTCGGCACCGGGGGCGGTACGCCGGCGGTGGCCGGCGGCGGCGCGCAGCCGGCGGGCGAGGTCGTGCCGATCCTTGCCGCGGCGACGGCGGAACTGTTGCGCGAAGCCAGGAACGTGATCATCGTGCCGGGCTACGGCATGGCGGTGGCGCAGGCCCAGCATTCGGTGTACGAGATCACCAGGTATTTGCGCGAGAAGGGCGTCAACGTGCGCTTCGGCATTCATCCGGTTGCCGGCCGCATGCCCGGCCACATGAACGTGCTGCTCGCCGAGGCCAAGGTGCCCTACGACATCGTGCTGGAGATGGACGAACTCAACGCAGACTTTCCGGATACCGACGTCGCCATGGTGATCGGCGCCAACGACATCGTGAATCCGGCGGCGCAGGAAGACCCGACCAGCCCCATCGCCGGCATGCCGGTGCTTGAAGTGTGGAAGGCCAAGACCTCGATCGTGATGAAACGCAGCATGGCCTCCGGCTATGCAGGTGTCGACAACCCGCTCTTCTACAAGGAGAACAATCGCATGCTGTTCGGCGATGCGAAGAAGATGCTGGACGAAGTGCTCGTAGCGCTGAAAGCCTGAACGCCGACCGGATTGCGCTAGTTTGACGGGATGCCGAGCAGGGCTTTTTTCAACCCGGGGTCCCTGGGCCGGTCGCCGATCCACATGCGCAGCAAGGCCTGGTTGAAATCCGCGCCGGGAATGCGCTCCTTCTCCTCGTCGTTCACGCGGACAATGGTACCGAGCCGCGGCAGGTAATCAATCACGATCTGCATGCCTTTTTTCACCTCGTGCAGCGTTTCGAAGATCGCGTTGAACCGCTGCATGCGCGATTCGAGCGGCTGCCGTTCCTCGGGGGTCAGGGTTTCGCGCAGGGCCTCGTTGGTCGAAGCAATGAGCTGTTCGGCGCTCAGGTCCCGCAGCATCTGGAGAAAAAGCCGCCGCGGCTGTTCGGTGCGCAGAATCGCATCGCCGTCACTCGTTTTGGCAGGCAGATACAGGGCGGCGACGTAGACCTTGAAGATCAGCCGCACGCGCACCCCTGCGCCGTTGAGCACCAGTTCGGAGCCGTCGGTGTCGAATTCAATGCGTTCCGGCAGCTTGACGCCTTCGATCTCGGCGGCGGATGCGCAGGCGCTGAATAACAGTACGGCCGCCGCCCAGGCCAGGCGAACGGCCGGGTTCACGGCGTGGCCGCGATGCGCGAACGCGCCAGCGAAGGGTTCTGGGCAAAGTAGCGTTTGATCCCGGCCAGGATTGCGTTCGCAATTTGTTCCTGATAAGCCTCGTCCTTGAGCTTCTTTTCTTCGTCCGGGTTGCTGATGAACGCCGTTTCGACCAGGATCGACGGAACGTCGGGCGCTTTGAGCACCGCGAAGCCCGCTTGTTCGACGGACCCCTTGTGCAACGGGTTGATCTCGCCAAGTTCGTTCAGCACCGATTTGGCGAGCTTGAGGCTGTCGTTGATCGTCGCGGTTTGTGACAGATCGAGCAGCGTCTGTTTCAGGTAGGGGTCGGCGACATCGAAGTTGACCCCGCCGATCAGGTCGGCCTCGTTTTCCTTCTTCGCGAGCCAGCGCGCCGCAGCCGAGGTAGCGCCGTTCTCGGATAGCGCGAATACCGACGAGCCGCGTGCATCTGACTTGATGAAGGCGTCAGCGTGTATCGACACGAACAAATCCGCGTGGATGCGCCGCGCTTTCTGCACCCGCATCTGCAATGGAATGAAGTAGTCGCCGTCGCGCGTGAGCACTGCGCGCATCCCGGGTTCCAGATCGACCAGTGTCTTGAGCTTGCGCGAAATCGCGAGCGTGACGTTTTTCTCGTGAGTGCCATGGCGGCCCCTGGCGCCCGGATCCTCGCCGCCGTGGCCGGCATCGATTGCGATCAGAATCAGCCGCTGGGTGCCGGGCTTCGCTGCATTCTCGGCAGGCGTGGCTCGCGCACTGTCAACCGGGGCAGCCGGCGCAGCGGCTGGTTTGGCGTCTCTTGCGGCTGGCGCTGCGGACGTTTCCGGCCGCGCGTCCTGGGATTTATCGAGCAGCGCGAGCAGCGGATCGACCGCCTGCGCCGGATAGATGTCGAGCACCAGGCGATGTCCGTATTCAGCGATCGGGCGCAACGTGAATACTTCGGGCTTGGCTTCGGCTTTGAGGTCGAATACGAGGCGCACCACGGCGGGTTTGAAGCGGCCGATGCGCACTGCTTTCACATACGGATCGCCGGCGCCGATTTTCCCTGCCAGCTCTTCGAGTGCGGGGGTGACCGCGATGTCTTCGAGATCGAGCACCAGCCGCTCGGGATTCCTGAGTTGCAGCACCTGGTACTGGATCGGCGCGGCGGACTCGAGCGTGATGCGGGTGTAGTCCTGCGCCGGCCACACGCGTGTCGAAACGACCGGGGTTGCCGCCGGTGCCATGGCAGGCAGGCACAGCGCGGTGACCAGCAGGAATCCGAGGCGCGCAAGAGGGCGGGACCGGCTGACCGCATGAACGATCACCCGGGGGTCGAGCTGCTTCAGTGCTGCAGCCGTTTTATGCAATCTCTACCTGCCTCCGTGTCCGCATTGAGCGTGATGCTGCGTCCGCTGCCGTCGACTTCCATCCTGATCCTCACATCCGCCGCGGGCAGCTGCCCGCCGGCTTTTTCCGGCCATTCGACGAGGCACACGGACTCGCTGTTGAAGTATTCCCGCAAGCCCGCATCCAACCATTCGTCGACACGACTGAGCCGATAAAAATCAAAGTGATACAAGTATAAACTAGAAACCGTATAAGGTTCAACCAGGGTAAAAGTCGGGCTTTTGACCCGGTCCGTGACGCCCAGGGCGCGCAATACGCCGCGCGCCAGCGTTGTTTTCCCTGTGCCGAGCTCGCCGCTGAGATAAATAACCATGCCTGGACGCAAACCCCGGGCCAGCGCCGCGCCCAGCGCCAAGGTAGCGGCCTCGGCGGCAAGGAAACGTGTTATTTGCGCCGGCGGCTGTTTATGATTGGTGGCCATGATGAGTAAAACGCAATCGCCGGCGCCGCCCGATACCGTGGCGCTCGCGCCGCAGATCCGGCGGTGGGGCGCAGAGCTCGGGTTTCAGAAAATCGGGATCTCGGACATCGACTTGAGCCGCGCCGAACCGCGCCTGAGCGAGTGGTTGAGCGCGGGTTTTCATGGCGAGATGGATTATATGGCAAAGCACGGCGTCAAACGCGCGCGCCCGGCGGAACTCGTGCCGGGAACGCTGCGCGTGATCGCCGCGCGCATCGATTATCTGCCGCTGAGCGCCGCCGACAGTTGGGCGGTGATCGATGATCCGGCGCGCGCGTTTGTGTCGCGCTACGCGCTCGGCCGCGACTATCACAAGGTGCTGCGCCGGCGGTTGCAGCGGCTCGCCGGGCGCATCGAAGCCGCGATAGGCGCGTTCAACTATCGCGTGTTCACCGACAGTGCGCCGGTGATGGAAGTCGAACTCGCCGAGAAAGCGGGCCTGGGCTGGCGCGGCAAGCACACGTTATTGCTGACACGCGAGGCGGGCTCGTATTTTTTCCTCGGTGAAATCTACACCGACCTGCCGCTGCCGGTCGACAATGCAGCGCAAAACCATTGCGGCACCTGCCGGAAATGCATCGACATTTGCCCGACGCGCGCTATCGTCGCGCCCTACCGGCTCGACGCACGGCGCTGCATTTCGTACCTTACCATCGAGCATCACGGCAGCATCCCAGTCGAATTGCGGCCGCCGATCGGCAATCGCGTTTACGGCTGCGACGATTGTCAGCTCGTATGTCCGTGGAACAAGTTCGCGCGGACCAGCGCCGAGCCGGATTTCGCGGTGCGCAACGGTCTCGATGACGTTGCGCTCGTTGAGCTTTTCGCGTGGAGCGAGGCGGAATTTCATGCGCGCCTGCTCGGCAGCGCGATCCACCGCATCGGCTACGAGCGCTGGCTGCGCAACCTTGCGGTGGGCCTGGGAAATATCCCGGAATCGGCGCCGGCCTCCGCGCCGGCTGCCGAAGCGTTGCGTGCGCGCAGCGACCATCCGTCGGCGCTCGTGCGCGAGCATGTCGCATGGGCCTTGTCCCGCCACGGGATTCAAGGTTAAATGCACTGCACCGGCCGCGCCGCACGCGTCCATCGTATGCCGCCGCCGCGGATCCGAATTCACCAACAGCCCCCGGGACCGACCATGAGAACATTATTGTCTGCGTTTGCCTTATCGGCATTACTGGCGCAGTTTGGCATCGCGCATTCGCAGTCCTATCCGGTCAAGCCGATCCGCCTGATCGTGCCGTTTCCTCCGGGCGGCGGCACCGATATCCTCGCGCGTATCGCCGGCCAGAAGCTCGCCGAGGATTTCGGGCAGCAGGTTGTGATCGACAACCGCCCGGGCGCCGGCGGCACCATCGGCTCGCGGCTTGCGGCGGAGGCGCCGCCGGACGGCTATACGATCATCATGGGCACGACCAGCACGCACGCGATCGGGCCCAGCCTGTATGCCAAGCGTCCGTACGACGCGCTCAAGGATTTCACGGCAATCACCGAGGTCGCGACTTCGCCCAACGTCTTGCTGGTTGCCGCGAACCTGCACGTCAACTCGGTGAAGGAGCTGATCGTGCTCGCCAAGTCGAAACCGGGGCAGCTTAACTTCGGCTCCTCCGGCATCGGCACGCAGTTCCATCTGTCGGGCGAGCTGCTCAAGCTGCTCGCCGGCATCGACATCGTGCACGTGCCGTACAAGGGAACTGCGCTGGTCTATCCCGACATGTTTTCCGGCCAGATCGCGATCCTGTTCGACGTGCCTCCCGTCGCGCTGCCCTTCATCAAGGCGGGCCGCATCAAGGCGCTCGGCGTCTCCGGCAAGAAGCGCATAGCGGTGCTGCCGGACGTACCCACCATCGCCGAAGCGGGCGTTCCTGGCTTCGACGCGGACCTGTGGTTTGCGCTATGGGGGCCGGCAAGGCTTCCGCGCGAGCGCGTGCAGCGGCTGCACGACGGGGTCGTCAGGGCGCTCGCGACTGACGACGTGAAGCGACGCTTCGCGGATCTCGGCGCCGATTCCGTCGGCAGCACACCCGAGCAGTTCACGGCCTTCCTGAAAGCCGAGATCGCGAAATGGGGAAAAGTCGTGAAGGCTTCCGGCGCGCACATCGACTGACCGCGCGGGTCAGCTGATGCGATCCCGGGCGTGGCGCCGGATGTCGCGCGACATCTTCAGTGCCGTTTCCACGCCGCGGTAATAGCCGGGAATGTAGGCCGTCTCCGTGAAGCCGAGCGCGCGGTAAAAGTCGCGCGCCGCGTGGTTGTTGGCGCGCAGCTCGAGGTTGATGCTCGCAATGCCCGCGGTGAGCGCCGACTCCTCGAGCCACCCCATCATTCGTTTGCCGATGCCGCAGCGATGGTGCGAGAGCCCGACCGCGAGCAGGCTCAAGTGCGCGCTGGTATCGCCGAAATTCATGATGGCGAAGCCGACGATGGGATGTTGGATTTCCGCCACCAGCACCGAGGTATCGCGCGCCCGGATCGAGCGCGTCACGCGCTCGGGATCCCACGACCAGCCGCTCAAGCCGGATTCGATCAGCTCGCGCGACATCAGCGCGATAGGGTAGGCGTCCGGAAGTCTCGCGAGTCTGAGTGTGGGAACCTGCATCAAATTGAAGCATAGCAGGCGTTAAAATAAAATGAAATGCCTGCGCGGATACAGATATTCGCTCAATTCAAACCCCCAACGCAGAGGACGCAAAGGACGCTGAGGTGCGCAGAGTCAGAACTGCGGAACGGAATCGCAATAGCTTACAGGCTTTCCTCCGCGAGCCTCCGCGTCCACGGCGTCCTCTGCGTTGAGCGGTTGATCGACTTAAGGTAGTGCCATTGAGGTCAAGCTTTGCCGGTCTTGGGGATGAAGCGCAGCGCGACGCCGTTATTGCAATAGCGCAGGCGGGTGGGCGGCGGGCCGTCGTCGAACACATGGCCGTGATGGCCGCCGCAGCGCGCGCAGTGGTATTCGGTTCGCGGGTAAATGATCTTGTGGTCGGTCGAGGTGCCGAACACGCCGGGGATGGTGGTGAAGAAGCTCGGCCAGCCGGTGCCCGAGTCGTATTTCATCGCCGAGGTGAACAGCGGCAGGCTGCACCCGGCGCAGACGAACACGCCGGGGCGCTTCTCGTTGTTGAGCGGGCTCGAGCCCGGCCGCTCGGTGCCTTCCTCGCGCAGCACGTCGTAAGCCGCGGGCGAGAGGGCTTTCTTCCATTCCGCGTTCGAGCGGTTGAGAGGTGCCGCCGAGGTCGCGATATCGGCGCCGTCGGCGAGCAGCGCTTTCCAGTTTTTCTGCAGTTCCTCGACGGCTTTCATCGATTCGGCCTGTGCTGCCATCGAGCGCCGCGCGAATATCAGGAAAAGCGGTGTTCCCGCGAGTATCTTCCAGAATGTGCGCCGTTCCATGTCTACCCTCCGTTGGTGTTAGGACTGGGCTGCCCGGTCATAAATTCCCGGCGGGACCGCCGTCAGAGCTTATCAGTCGGCCGGGCGCGGAATTCTTTACACCGTCGATGGCGCGCCGAACAGCACCGTGCACTGGCTGGAGAGAACACCCCCATTGCCGTGCGCGAGAGCGATCTCGCAGTCCTTGACCTGGCGTTGGCCGCATTCGCCGCGCACCTGGCGCACCGCCTCGATCATCACCAGCAGCCCGTACATGCCGGGATGGCAGTAGGACAGCCCGCCGCCGCTGGTGTTGACCGCGAGCTTGCCGCCGGGCGCGATATTGCCGCCGGAGACGAAGCGTCCGCCTTCGCCTTTGGGGCAGAAGCCGAGGTCTTCGAGGAACAGGATGGGCGTAATGGTGAACGCGTCGTAGAGCGACACCATGTCGACTTCGGACGGCTTGATGCCGGCCATTTTGAAGGCCTTCGGCCCCGACTCGGCAGCCGCGGTCACCGTGAGGTCAGGCATGTTCGAGATCGTCGCGTGGCTCAACGCTTCGCCGGTACCCAGCACGTGGACCGGTTTTTTCTTGAGCGACTTGGCGCGCGCGGCCGAGGTCACGATGATCGCGCCGCCGCCGTCCACCACCAGGCAGCAATCGCGCACCGTGAACGGATAGCTCACCATGCGCGCTTTCAGAACCTGCTCGATCGTGAGCGGCTCCTTTTCCCACGCGATCGGATTCATGAGCGCCCATTTGCGCGCGGCGACCGCGACTTCGGCGAGATTTTCCCGCGTCGTGCCGTATTGATGCATGTGGCGCGCGGCGGCCATCGCATAAGCGCTGATCGGCAGGATGGGCTTGTACGGGCTTTCGTAATAATTGAATTCGCGCGGGCTGGCTGCTGCGCGGCTCACCGAGCGCTGCGTGCTGCCGTAGGCGATCAGCGCGACTTCGCACAGGCCGGCCTCGATCGCGGCCTGCGCATGCGCGAGGTGCGACATGAAAGACGAGCCGCCGATGATCGTGCCGTCAAAATATTTCGGTTTGATACGCAGATACTCGGCGAGCGACATCGGGCCGAATCTCACCTGCGAGGCAGCGACGAAAAGGCCGTCGACGTCGGCAAGCTTGAGCCCGCAATCGTCGAGCGCGCGGCGCGTGGCCTGCGCCATGAGGTCGAGCGGGCTGGTATGCGGCGCGACCTGGCCGAGATCGGATTCGGCGGCGCCGACGACTGCGACACTGCCGCGTTTAGGGCTGCTCATTTGGCGCCCTCCGCCGGCGTGAACACGGCATAGGGCAGTTCCTTCTCGTTGCCCGGATGGACCTTGAACTTGACGCGCATGCCGATCTTGACCTGCATCGGGTCGAGGTCCTCGACGCGGCTCATCAGGCGGAAGCCCTCGTCGACATCGACCAGCACGACGTTGTGCGGCGGCTGGTCCTTGGCGGCATGGACCACCGTCGTCGAGTAGACGGTGCCGAGACCTTTCGATATGCGCCACTCGAGGTTGGTGCTGCCGGTTTTGGGCGCGACCGCGCGCGGGTAGAACACCGGCGTGTCGTCGTCGGTGCATACCTGGTAGGCGAGCTGCCCTTTATTGAGGTGCTCGATAAAGACGCCGAGCGGCGAGGTTTTTTTGAGGTCTGGCATGGCTTTCCCTTGTCTGATGATTGCGACCGATGTTCTGCGCCGGATTATAGCGTGCCGCCGGTCAGTCGACTTTCATGCCGGTGGCTTTGACGACTTTTGCCCACTTGTCGATTTCATTGCGCAGTTTCACCTTGAATTGGCCGGGCGGCATGCCGATCGGCTCGGCGCCGCCGCTTACCAGGTATGAAGCCGTGCCCGGGGTGCGCAGTATGGCGGCGAATTCGCGATACAGCCGGTCGACGACGGGCTGCGGCGTGTGCGCCGGCGCGAACAACCCATGCCAGCCCTCGGATTCGAAGCCGGGCAGCCCCGCTTCGCTGATCGTCGGCAGCTCGGGCAGCAGCGTCGAGCGTTTCGAGTTGGTCACCGCGAGCGCGCGCAGCCGGCCGGCCTTGATGTGAGGCACCACGCCGGGCGCGCTGATCAGCGAGAGCTGCACCTGGCCGCTGATAAGATCGACCACCGCCAGCGCCGCGCCCTTGTACGGCACGTGCACCATGTCGATCCCGGCCATGCTCTTGAACAGCTCCGCGGCAAGATGCGTCGGCGTGCCGTTGCCGGTCGACGCGTAGCTCAATTGTCCCGGCCGGGCTTTCGCGTACGCGATCAGTTCCTTGACCGAATTGACCGGCAGCGACGGGTGCACGACGAGCACGCTCGTGATGATCACGAGCATCGTAATCGGCGCGAAATCCTTCTGCATGTCGTAGGGCAGTTTCGGAATCAGGCTCGCATTGATCGCGTTGGCGGTGGTGCACATCAGCAGCGTGTAGCCGTCAGGCGCGGACTTCGCGACGATGTCGGAGCCGACGATGCCGCCGGCGCCGCTGCGGTTGTCGACCACGACGGGCTGGCCGAGCGCTTCGGTGAGCTTGGGGCCGAGCGCGCGCGCGGTGATGTCGACCGGGCCCCCTGCGGGGTAGGCCACTACGATGCGTACGGGACGCATCGGGTATTCGGCGGCAAATGTCGCGCCGCACACGGTCAGTGCCGCGCAAATCAAAAACAGGATGCGCGAGCAGGATTTCATTTCAGTCCGCCTTGATGCCCGAGCGCTTCACGACTTTGCTCCATTTCGCGCTTTCCTGCCGCAGATAGTTGCCGAAGTACTCCGGTGTGGAGCCGACCGCTTCCACGCCGTCCCCGGCCATGCGTTGCACGACTTCGGGCAGTCGGGCCGCGCGATTGATCTCGCCGTTGAGCCTCGCGACGATATCCGGCGCGGTGCCGGCCGCGACGAGCACGCCGTACCAGCCGCTCACTTCATACCCCGGAATGCCCGATTCGGCGATCGTCGGTAGTTCAGGCACCGCTCGCGAACGTTTGATGCTCGTGACGGCGATCGCGCGCAGCTTGCCGCTCTTCACGTGCGGCATGGCGGACAGCATGTTGTTGAACATCAGTTGCACCTGCCCCGCGAGCAGGTCGGTGGTGGCGGGCGCGGCGCCCTTGTACGGGATGTGCACGAGAGTCGCCCCCGTCATGCTGTTGAACAGTTCGCCGGCAAGATGCGGCAGGCCGCCATTGCTGGCCGAGGCGTAATTGATCTGCCCGGGCCGCGCGCGGGAGAGGGCGATCAGGTCTTGCACGGTCTTGACCGGCAACGTCGGATGCACTACGAGAATAAAAGGCGCGGCGGCGACCAGCGAGACCGGCGTCAGATCGCGCTCGTTATCGTAGGGCATTTTCGGGTAGATGCTGGGGATGACTGCGTAGGTTGCCGGCACCATCAGCAGCGTGTAGCCGTCGGTTGGGGACTTCGCGACGAGCTCGGCGCCTATGATGCCGCTCGCGCCGGGACGGTTGTCGACGATCACCTGCTGGCCGAAGGCCTCGCCGAGCTTCTGGCTGACCGCGCGCGCGAGGATGTCGGTCGGGCCGCCCGGCGGATACCCCACAATCATCCTCACCGGCTTCGATGGATAGGATTGTGCAAGGGCAGGGGCGGCCAGAGCAGCCGCAAGCGCTGCGATGAGCGCAAGGGTGATGGTAAATTTTCCTGGCATAGTCATTCAGCGTTGTCGGCCGATGAACTCGAGCGCTGCCTTGGCACATTGGTCGGGAAGCGCGCCGGCGGCGTGCCACGCATCGCTTTCGAGCACGATCAGCTTTGAATTCCGGATTTTCGATTGCCAGCCCATGACGCTGTCGACCGTGCGCAGCCCGCTGCCGGTCGTGGTGAAGATGAGCGTCGGGCACGCGATTCTTTCGACGTCCGCGCGAATGTCGAGACCGGGCACCCAGCGCAGATAGCCCTGCATGGTCGAAACCGCCGTCTTGCTCTGGATGTTGTTGACCCACCAGTCGACCTCTGCCTGCGGGACCTTGCTGCCGAGCCGGCCCTGCATCGTATGCCGCGCCCAGTCGAGCATGCCGTGCTGCTCGATGTCCGTGAGCCATCCCGACGCCGCTTGCGGGCCGACCACGGGCGGCGTCACCCCGACCAGCGTTTGCACGAGCTGCGGATAGTCGGCGGCGAGCTTGAGCGCCATCGAGCCGCCGCTCTTGGCGCCGATCAGATGCACGCGCTCGCAGCCGAGATGATGGATCAGAGCCACGAAATCGTCGAGCAGCGCATGCATCGTCCAATTGTATTCGGCGGGCATGGGCGTCGAGCGCCCGAAACCGCGCACATCGACGCGCACTACGCGGTACTGCCGCGCGAAATGTGGCACCCACGCGCGCCATGCTTCGCCACTTTCGGCGAGCCCGTGCACGAACAGCACGGTCGGCGGCTCGCGCCACGGATCGGTGAAATCGTCGATGCAGTAGTAAAGCTTGCAGGCGCCAGGGCGGGCGAGAAACGCTTCCATGCAGTGATCGAGCCGCGCGGTTTCCGACACTTCGAAGGACCCCATATGCCCCACCCCGGCAACCTCGAGTCGGTCAAGCCGGGCGGCCGATATTTTAGCCCAGAATCGAACAGGTCTCGCTTTATTGAGGTGGCGAAAACCGCCATTCCACGACTGCGTTGTCCCGTGTAATTCTGCAATTAGCCCGTACGTACCGGCACCATGCTGCAACGCAATAGGAGGTCGCGCGCATGCGCTGCCGGCAATCAAGCGAACAAACGTTACGGAAGGATGTCCAATTTATCTTGCCGTTGTTATGCTAAGGTCAATCGGCGCGTAATATACTGGCTCGACGCGAAGCGGGATGCGGAAAGGAAATTTCCCGCCGAAAAAGATGGAGGAGTGTATGAAAAAGTTCTGGCTGATTGCGTTCGTCGCGGCGTTTTTCGCAGCGCCGGCATTCGCCGCCGACGAGGACACGATCACGATCGGCGTGACGGTATCGCAGACGGGTTCGCTCAACGTCGATTCGACCGCGCAGTTGCAGGGCTCCGAGTACTGGCGCGACGAAGTCAACGCCGCCGGCGGCATCAAGGCCGGCAACAAGCGCTACAAGGTGCGCTTCGTCGAATACGACGACCAGTCGCAGGGCGGTCGGGTCCAGCAGCTTTACACGCGGCTCATCGTTCAGGACAAAGCGCAGTTTCTGTTCGCTCCCTACTCGTCCGGGCTGACGGCGACAGCAGCGGTAATCAGCGAGCAATATGGAAAGATAATGCTGATCGGCGGCGGGGCCGAAGCGAAGACCTACCAGCTCGGCAACAAATATCTGTTCCAGTGCATTACCCCGGCCGACTACTACTTTACCGGCACGATCCAGGCGCTCAAGGAAAAGAACCCGCACGCCAAGGTGGCGTTCGTTTATTCCGACGACCCGTTCTCGAAAGCGGTCGTCGCTGCCGCGCGCACGCAGGCCACCGCGGCCGGCTTCACGGTCGCGCTCGATGAATCGTATCCGCCGGCGACCACGGACTTCAGCGCGATCATCAACAAGATCATCTCGTCCGGCGCGGACGCCTTCCTCGGCGGCGGCCATTATCCCGACGGGGCCACGCTCGCACGCCAGCTTCACGACCAGAAGGCGGGGCTCAAATTTGTGGCGATTCTCGTTGCGCCGGATAGTCCTAAGTTCGCGACCCTCGGGCCCGCCGCGCTCGGCATCATGGTGCCGTCGCAATGGGAACCGCAAGTCAAGTACAAGCCGGAATTCGGGCCCGCTCCGGAACAATTCGCCAAGGACTTCCAGGCTAAGTACAAAGTCGAGGCGGACTACCACACGGCGTCCGGCTACGTCACCGGATTGCTGCTGCAACATGCGATCGAACAGGCCGGCTCGATCGACCCTGAGAAAGTGGCGGCGGAGCTTAACAAGACCGATGTCACGACTTTGTTCGGCAAAGACAAGTTCGCGACCGACGCGCAGAACCACGGGTTGCAAATGGCGCACCAGATGGTGCTTGCCCAGTGGCAGATGAAGAACGGCACGCTGGAAAAGGAAATTGTCTGGCCCGACGCGGCGAAGACCGCCAATCTCATCTATCCGCTCCCCTAGGCGATGGCGATATTGATCAAGGGCCGGCTCCGCAGCCGGCCCTTTTCGCGTGAGTCCTGCGCATGATCGGCCTGCTTGCCTCGATCGTGGACGGCGTGCTCATCGGCTCGGTCTACGGACTCGCTGCAATGGGGATCACGCTCATCTGGGGCGTTATGGACGTCATCAACCTGACCCATGGCGCGATGATCGTCGGCGGCATGTTCGGCCTCTACTTTCTGACGGAGGGACTCGGCCTTCCCGCCTACGCGGCGCTGCCGCCGATCCTAGTGGCGGGCTTCGGCGTTGGTGTCGCGCTTTATTGGGTGGCGGTGCACCGCATGGTCGGCCGGCCGCCTCTCATGAGTCTGCTGTCGACCTTCGCCGTCAACCTGATCTTGATCGGCCTCGGCACTGCCGCGTGGGGAACCGTTCTCTTCAACGTTTCGGTCTCGTTGCCCGGCTTTAGCCTCGGGCGTTACACGTTTCCGGGCACGCACATCATGGCGGCGGTGCTGACGGCCGCGATCGCGGCTGTGCTCTATTTCTTCCTGTATCGAACGCGCATGGGCAAGGCGGTGCGCGCGGTCGCCGGCAACCGCGAGGCCGCCGAACTGGTCGGTATCCCGACTACGCGCGTGCTCGCCCTCGCGTTCGGCCTCGGTGTTGCTCTTGCGGGCGTATCGGGGATGCTGATCGGAACCATGTTCCCCTTCACGGTGCTGGCTGGCGATGCTTATCAGCTCAAGAGCTTTGTGGTCACGGTACTCGGGGGACTCGGCAATCCCACGGGCGCGCTCGTCGCCGGGATTGCACTCGGGCTTGTCGAAGGGCTCGCCACACCTTTCATGCCGGTCAGCTGGACCCTCGTCATGGAGTTTGTGCTTTTCGTCGCAGTGCTGATCGCGTTTCCTGGCGGCCTGTTCAATTTCAGACGGTCGCGGCGCTCCACGTGAGCCGGCGTTAAGCTTGCGATGATTCTCCGCCGCCCCTTCTTCTGGATCGTGGCGATCGTGATTTTGCTGTTCGCCGTGGCGCCGACCATCGGTAACAACGTGGAGTTGCGCGAGAGCCTGCTGCTCGCCGCCGTCTATATCACGCTCGCGAGCAATCTCAACATGATGCTCGGATACGCCGGCTACGTGAATTTCGGCAGCATCGTCTTCTTCGGCCTCGGCGGATACTTTTGCGTTTACTTCATGAGCGCGCTCAACTGGGCGCTCGTGCCGGCAATACTCGCGGGCGGTGTAGCGGTAAGTACCCTTGCGCTGTGCTTCGGATTCGGCATTCTCCGGCTGCGCGGCGTCTACTTCGCGCTCGCAACCATCGGCGTGAATGAGGCGGTGATGGCCTTCGTCACCAACTTCGGGCCATGGGGCGGGGCAACCGGCATTTATCTCTCGACCGAGCTGTTCCAGCCCCTGGGCGGCCCGGCGCGGGCGTTATGGACCATCTATTACGTGCTGGTCGGTGTGATGGGGTTGTCGATGTATCTGAGCTACTTCGTCAAGGTCTCGAAGTTCGGCCTCGGCCTGCGCGCGATCGGACAAAACGAGGATGCGGCGGCCGTGCTCGGTGTGCCGACGCCGCGCTACAAGGCGCTCGTCTACAGCCTTTCCGCATTTCTGCCGGCGATCGCCGGCGGGCTTTATTTCTTCAAGGGCGCCTACATCCAGCCGCCGGACGCCTTCGATCTGCAGCTGTCGACCGAAGCGCTCGTCATCACGATGCTGGGCGGGCAGGGCACGGTCATGGGGCCGGCGCTCGGCGCCTATCTCTACGAAGAGCTGCGCGGCTGGCTGCTCACGTCGGCGACCTTTTCGAATTTCCAGCTGGTCATTGCCGGCGTCCTGTTGCTGATCATCGTGCTGTTCGCGCCCGGCGGGCTCATGGGCTGGCTCTACGGGCGCTGGCCACGCTTGAGGCGGTGGCTCGAGTGACGGCGCTGTTGCAAATCGACGGCGTGAGCAAGCAGTTCGGCGGCCTGCAGGCCGTGCAGGCGCTGAGTTTCACAGTCGGCAAGCACGAGATCCTCGGCCTGATCGGGCCGAACGGCGCCGGCAAATCGACCGTCTTCAATTTGATCAACGGCGTCTTTGCGCCGGACGGCGGTCGCGTCAGGTTCCGGGGCGCCGATATTACGGGCGAGCCGCCGCACCGCGTGGCGCGCCACGGGCTCGCGCGCACTCACCAGATCGTGCAACCGTTCATGACCATGACGGTGCTCGAAAACTGCACGGTAGGCGCATGCTTCGGGCGCCAGAACCTGCCGCTCGCCCGTGCGCGGGAAACGGCGCGGGAGATGGCGGTGTTAGTCGGCCTCGAGGATCGTCTCGAAGCGCCGGCGTCGAAGTTGACGATTGCCGGCAAGAAGCGGCTCGAACTCGCCCGCGCGCTCGCGGCGCAGCCCATGCTGCTGCTCCTCGACGAGGTGCTGGCGGGGCTCAATCCGACCGAGGTCGAGCATATGATCGGCATCATTCGCGCGATCCGCGAGCGCGGCATCGCCATCCTCATTATCGAGCACCTAATGCAGGCAATCATGAGCCTTTCCGACCGCATCGTGGTGCTCAACTCCGGCCGCAAGCTCGCCGAAGGCCTGCCCGCTGAAGTTGCCGTCAATCCGGCCGTGATCGAGGCCTACCTGGGCGATCCCGACCTTGCCGCGAAGCTGAGGAGCGGTCCGCGATGAGTCACGCGCTGCTGCAGGTCGAATCGCTCGAGGCCGGATACGACGAAGTGCAAGTGCTGTGGGGCATTTCGCTGCAGGCAGCGGGCGGGCAACTGACGACGATCGTCGGCGCCAATGGCGTCGGCAAGACTACCACGTTGCGCGCGATCGTCGGCAGCATCCGTCCGTGGCGCGGCCGGGTCCTCTTCAAAGGAGAAAACGTCACTCGGCTGGCGCCCCACGTCAAGGCCGCGCGCGGTCTCGTGCTCGTGCCCGAAGGACGGCAGCTCTTCAACGCGATGTCGGTCGAGGAAAACCTCGAGATGGGAGCTTTCTCCAAACGCGCGTCGCGAAATTTCGCCGACCGCCTGGAGCGCGTCTACGCGCTCTTCCCGCGCCTCAAGGAGCGCAGGCGTCAGCAGGCCGGGACTTTTTCCGGCGGCGAGCAGCAGATGCTCGCGATCGCGCGCGGGCTCATGTCTGATCCCGAGGTCGTGATCATCGACGAGCTCTCGCTCGGGCTCGCGCCGGTCGTCGTCCATCAGTTGTTCGAGACGCTCAAGGCGCTGAAGGAAGAGGGGCTCACGATCCTGCTCGTGGAGCAGAACGTGCATTTGGCGTTCGCGCTCAGCGACTACGCCTATGTCGTTGCGGAAGGCCGGCTCTTCATGGAAGGTCCGCCGGCGAGGCTCGAGGCGATGCCGGAGATCAGGCAGGCCTATCTCGGGCTTTAGCCGCAAGCCCGGGAGGCCCGGCTGGCACGCGCGCCGCGCTCGGCATGCACGACATTGAGCCGGTGATCATCGCCCATCCACTGTCGACGCTCACCGACGCGCAGATCGTCAAGCGCACCCGTGAGGCGGCCCCGCAGGCATGCGCCATCTGGCTCACCGGAAAGGCTGCCTGAGCCCGCGACGATCGCGACTGGCGATGCGGCAAGGTCAATTCGCGAATGCCGGATGCCGCAGCATCACCGTTTCTGCAAATCGAAATCGATCAGCGCCTGCGCGCGCAACTTGTTTTTCTGCACCTTCGCGCTGCCGGTCATGCCGATCGCGTCGAACGAATCGACGATTTTCACGTAGCGCGGCACGCGGAAATTCGCGAGGCGTTCCTTGCACCACGCGATGATTTCATCCGGCTTTGTGCGCGCGCCTTCGCGCAGGATCACGTAGGCGGCCGGCACCTCGACGAGCCGCGCATCGGGCACGCCGATCACCTGCGCCTGCTTGATCTGCGGATGCTTGTGCAGTACGTCCTCGACTTCGGCGGGCGCGACGTTTTCGCCGCCGACGCGGAACACGTCCTTGATTCGCGTGAGAAAGCGCAGTCTGCCGTCGTCGTCCATGACGCCCAAATCGCCGGTATGCAGCCAGCCATCGCGGTCGATCGCTTTGGCGGTCTGCTCCGGCATCCGGTAATAGCCTTTCATCACGCTCCAGCCGCGCACACGGATTTCCCCCGATGTGCCGGGCGGCAGGCCGCGGCCGTTCTCGGTGTCGACGATGCGCGCTTCGATGCCGTCGAGCAGGTGCGCCCAGCCGTCGATGCGCTTGTCGATGTCATCGGTGTGACGCGACATGCAGACGTTCGGCGATGCTTCAGACAGTCCGTAAGCCTGGCATACGCCCAGCATGCCCATGCGCTCGATGATCTGCTGCGTTACTTCGGGACCGCAGGAAGCCCAGCCGCCGCGCAGCTTGAGCGGATACGTGCTGAATTCGGGATGATTCAGCAGCATCAGGAACATGGTGTCGTTGCCCGAAGTCAGCGTGCAATTCTCGGCCGACATCACTTTCAGCGCTTCCCTGGCATCGAAGTGCGGCGAGGAGAGCAGGGTGGCGCCGCTCGTGAGCGCGGCGAGCAGCGAAAGCGTGGTGCCGGCGACATGGTAGAACGGGCGCGCGCTGTAATAGCGGTCGCCGGCGCGGCAATCGAAGCGCCGTGCGACATAGGCCGCGTTGCGCAGCATGTTGTCGTGAGTCAGCATCACGCCTTTCGGGTACGAGGTCGTGCCCGACGTGTACTGAATCAGCAGCACGTCGTCAGGCCGCGCTTCGTCGAGCGGAAGTTTGCCCGCGCCGGCGCCGTGCGCAAGGAGCTGATCGTAGCTGGTCGCGGCCTTGGGAATGTCGCTTCCCAATACGATTACATGGCCGAGCCTGGGCAGCTTTGCATCAGGCAGCTCGCGGTCGACCGCAGGGCAGATCCGGCGCAGCAAATCGACGAAGTCGATCTTGAGAAACCGGTCGGCGACGAACAGCAGCCTTACATCGGCTTGCCTGAGACAGTATTCGAGATCTTCTGCCTTGAAGCGCGTATTGACCGGTACCGTTACCGCGCCGAGCGCCGCCGCGCCATAGAAAAACTGCACCCATTCGATCGAATTGCCCATGCACACCGCAACGTGGTCGCCGCGGCGTATTCCCGCTGCGTGCAGTCCGGCCGCGACCCGCTGTACCGATTGCCAAAGCTCCGAATAAGTCATGCGCCGTCCGTCAATCACCAGCGCTTCCTGCCCGGGCCGCGCGCGCGCGTTGCGCGCGAGCGCTGCAGCGAGAGTTTGTTTGCTCCATTCAGTCATTTTTTTGCGCTCGACGAATGCCTGCATCAGGCATTCGGGTTCGGCGGTCTCGCGCGCGTCGATGCGAGTGATTACGAAGGAGGACGGGTTTCCGGCGCGTCAGCGCCCCAGGAATTTCGGCGGGCGCTTTTCCAGAAACGCCTGCACGCCCTCCCGGTGATCGTGCGTGAGCCGCGCACCGCACACCGCCAGGTTTTCCATCTCGAGCAGCATCTCGAGCGTCGGCACGTACATGGCCTGGAACATTTTCTTCGCGAGCTGAAGCGCGTAGGTCGCCGACGCGGCAATCTCGGCGGCCAGCGCGTTGGTCGCATCCTCGAGCTTGTCGTCGGGCACGATTTTCATGACGATGCCCATTGCATGCGCTTCCGCCGCGGGCAGCTTCCGTGCGGTGTAGACGAGTTCCTTGGCGCGCGCGATGCCGAGATGCTGCGCGAGCAGAAACACCGAGCCGCCATCGGGAGGTACCCCCACCTTCTTGAACGCCATCAGCAGATAGGCGGTTTCCGAGGCGACGATCAGGTCGCACGCGAGCGCGATGCTCGCGCCGATGCCGGCCGCCGGCCCGCGCACTGCCGCGATGACCGGCTTTTCGAGATTGTGCAGGGCCTTGATCATCCGTTGATGGCTCAGCGAGCGCTGGCGGCCCGCGACGACGTCGTAGTTGCCCATGCTGCCGACGTCGCCGCCGGCGCAGAATGCGCGCCCCGCGCCGGTTACGATCACGCAGCGTGCTTCGCCGTCCGTGCCGAGCGCGGTGAACGTGTCGGCCAGCTCGTGATACATCTCGCCCGACAACGCGTTCAGCTTGTCCGGACGGTTGAGCGTCACGGTCGCGATGCCGTTTTTCCTGGTAACCAGTACGCTCATAAGGTCACTCCGCTTGCATGTTCGCGCTTTTCACAAGCTTGGCCCACTTGTTGATCTCGTCGCGTATGAACGCACCGAACTGCTCGGGCGTGCCGCCGACCGGTTCCGCGCCCTGGGCCGACAGCCGTTCGACTACGTCGGGCTGTTTCAATATGCGGTTGAACTCGCCCGCGAGCCGCGTGACGATGTCCCTGGGCGTCGCCGCGGGCGCGACGAAGCCGTACCAGCCGCTTGCACTGTAGCCGGGCAGGCCAGCCTCGGCGATCGTGGGCAGGTCCGGTACCGAACGCGAGCGCTGCGCGCCGGTAACCGCGAGCGCGCGCACCTTGCCCGACTTGATGTGCGGCAGCACGATCAGGCTGTTCTCGAAATTCATCGAGACTTCGCCGGAGAGCAGCGCGGTCAGCGCCGGCGCGCCGCCCTTGAACGGCACGTGCACGATGTCGACGCGCGCGAGGTTCTTGAAAAGCTCGCCGGCGAGGTTGGTGATCGTGCCGCTGCCCGAAGATGCGTAATTGAGAGTCCCCGGTTTCGCGCGCGCGAGGGCGAGCAACTCCTTGACCGATCTGACCGGCAGCGAAGGATGGACCACCAGGATATTGGTTACCGTCACGCCGTGCGTGATCGGCGCCAGGTCGCGCAGCGTGTCGTAGCCGCGGCCCGGATACAAGCTCATGGCGACCGCAAGACCGCCGATGGTGCCGAGCAGCAGCGTATAACCGTCGGCGGGCGATTTGACGACCAGTTCGGTGCCGATCACGCCGCCGGCGCCGCCGCGGATGTCGATCACCACCGACTGGCCCAGCGATTCGGACAGTTTCTGGCTGACCGTACGCGCGACGATATCGGTCGGGCCGCCCGCCGGGAATGGCACGACGAGCCGGATCGGCTTCGTTGGATAAGCTTGCGCAAAAACCGGTGCGGTCGCTGACCAGGCAGCAAGCGCAATCAGGAGCGCTGCCGGCAATTTCGCCATGCGCGAGTTCATTCCGGTTTGACTCCCGCGAACTTGATCACTTTCGCCCATTTGGCGATTTCGTCCCGCAGGAACGCCGCGTACTGCTCGGGCGTATTGCCGACCGGATCGGAGCCTTCGGCCTTGAGCCGTTCCCTGAGTTCAGGTGAATTCAAGATCCTGATCACGTCGGCGTTGATTTTCACGATCACGTCGCGCGGCGTTCTGGCCGGCGCGCCGAGCCCGTTCCAGGCCACCGCCTCGAATCCCTTGAGCCCGGCTTCGTCCATCGTCGGCAGGTCGGGTGATGCGTTGGAGCGTTGCAGGCTGGTGACGGCCAGCGCGCGCAGCTTGCCGGACTTGATCAGCGGCAGCGCCGAGGTCATGCCGTTGAAAATCAGATCGACGTGGCCGCCGACGAGATCGGTCAGTGCCGGCGCGTTGCCTTTGTAGGGGATGTGCACCATCTTCACGCCCGCCATCGCGTTGAACAGCTCGCCGGCGAGGTGGTTCGAGCCGCCGATCGTCGACGAGCCGAAGTTGAGCTTGCCGGGCCTTGCTTTGGCGAGCGCGATCAGTTCCCTCACCGATTTCACCGGCACGCCGGGATTGACGACCAGCACCAGCGGCGTGGTGTTGATCAGCGTGATCGGCGCGAAATCGTTGAGCGCGTCATAGGGAAGATTAGGCAGCAGGCTCGGGTTGATGGTGAACGGCGCCGGCATGACCAGCAGCGTATGGCCGTCGGGCGGCGCTTTGGCCACGATCTCGGTGCCGATCGTGGTGCCGCCGCCCGGACGGTTATCGACCACCACCGGCTGGCCCCACAGCTCGGACAGTTTCTGCGCGATGGTGCGGCCGACGATGTCGGTGCTGCCGCCCGCGGGGAACGGCACCACTACGCGCACCGACTTGCCTGGATAATTCTGCGCGCACGCCACGCTTGCAGCGAAGGCGAGTGCGGCCGCAGTGCATCTGGCGAGCGGGGTTTCCATCTCAGGCGCGCTTGATTTTGGCCGCGGCCTGCGGCGCGAAACGCAAATGGTCGAGCCGTTCGAGCGCGGCGCGCGCTTCGGCTTCGAGCCGCGCGACGATGGACGCGAGCGGCTCTATCTTGTCGGCGAAGACGACGCCTTGCCCGCACGACAGCATGGCTTTCTCGTAGTCGCCGGATTCGTACGCTTTGCGGCCGACCGCGCCCATGATGTGCGGCAGCAGCGCTTCCGTATCGCCGGGCTGCTCCCTCTCGAGCTGCTGGATCATCGCGACGTGCCCGGTTTTCAGCGCGCGCTGCGTGTTGCGCATCGACTGCAGCAGCAGCGTGGTGTCGGTTTCGGTAGCCGCGAGCAGCCGCTCTTTGTAGCTGCGGTGCGCCCATATTTCTTCCGCCACCAGAAAGCGCGTTCCCACCGCGACGCCGTCTGCGCCGAGCGCCAGCGCCGCAACCAGGTGCGCGCCGGTGCCGATGCCGCCGGCGACGATCAGCGGGATCTTCACCGTCCGTGCCGCCGCGGCCGCGATTACCATGGTGCCGACCGGCTCCACGCCCGGATGGCCGCCGCACTCCGCGCCGACGACTGTGACGGCGTCGACGCCGAGCGATTCGGCTTTTTTCGCGTAACGCACGCCGGGCACCTTGTGCAGCACCTTGATGCCGGCGTCCTTCATCCGCCGGACATACGGCTCGGGATTGTTGCCGGCGGTCTCGACGAAACGCACACCTTCGTCGATGACTGCATCGATGATCGGATTGACACGGTCGGTGCCGTCGCGGCTCGCGCGGATCTGGATGTTGACGCCGAACGGCTTGCCGCCGGTGATCTCGCGGCAGCGCCGTATTTCCCTGCGCAGCGCCTCGGGATCGGGAAAACTCGCCGCCGTCATGAAACCCATCAGGCCGGCGTTGACCGCCGCACCGACGTAATCGGCGTTGGCGAGCCACATCAGGCCGCTCGCGATCACCGGCAGCTTGATGCCGTAGAGCTCGGTCACGCGGGTTTTAAACAGCGATTCCATCTAAGGCAATGGAACCGCAGATGAACGCCGATGGACGCGGATGATAAAAGCAGAATCTGCCATCCGGTATCCGGATCGATCGGAGCCGATCATCGGTTCCGCCCGGAAATAATTGCCGTTTCTCGATTCTGGAGAGTCGAACATTTTTTGCCTTTTCATCGGCGTTTATCTGCGTTCATCGGCGGTTGCGTTTTGCTTGAGGACGATCAAAGCATCGGCCGCGATGACACCTTGGCCCGCGGGGCGCACGAACAGCGGATTGATGTCGATTTCGGCGATGCGGTCGGCGTGGTCCGCGATCAGCAGCGACACGCGCGACAGCGCGTCGGCGAGCGCGTCGACATCGAGCGCCGGCCCGCCGCGATAGCCGTGCAAGAGCGCACTGCCTTTGATTTCCGCGATCATCTCTTTGGCAGCGCTGACGTCGAATGGCGCGAAGTTCTGCGTGACATCTTTCAGCAATTCCGCGAACACGCCGCCGAGGCCGAACACCACCACCGGACCGAAGTAACGGTCATTGACGGCGCCGACGATGACTTCAAGCCCGCCAGCCATTTCCTGCAGCAGGATGCCGTCGATGCGCGCGTTTTTGTTGTGATTGCGCGCGGCATCGATGATATCGCGCGCCGCCGTCTTCAGCTCATCGAGACTGCGGATGTCGAGCCGCACCACTCCCGCTTCGGTTTTGTGCGGGATATCGAGCGACTCGATCTTGACCGCAAGCGGGAAGGGCAGCGGTGCGTGTTCGAGTTTGGCGACTGCATCAACTGGCAGCAGCGTTTCGGCGACTGCGGGGATGCCGTAGGCCTTGAGTAGCTGTTTCGAGCGGTGCTCGCCGAGCGTTGCCGCCTCCCGCGGCAAATCGAGCTGCTGCCTGGCGACGAGCCGCGATGCGGGCTGTTGCGGACGTTGCCAGAATGCGCGTTTTTTCTGCGCGAACCGGTTGAGCGCGGCAAGCGCGTGCACGGTGCGGCCGGGCGTGGGTATGCAGGGGATGCCGTTTTGTTCGAGCAATTGCATGACTTCGGCGTGGTCGTCCGGCGCTGTCGGCCAATTGATCAGGACCGGTTTGTCGGTCGCGCGCACGATTTCGATCAGCCCCTGCGCCCAGACCGTCACCGCCGAGCCGCGGGGCGCGCGTGCGATGACCTGATCGATGCCGGGATCGGCGAGCACCGTGCCGATCAGGCGGTTGTACGACGCGAAGTTGTCGTTGTAACCATTGGCGGTGGCATCGACCGGGTTGGCGACCGAGGCGAAGGCGACCACGAATTTGCGGATCTCGCTGGCGGTCGCCTCCGCGAGCGGCGGCAGCTCGAGCCCGTGCTCGATGCAGCGGTCGGCGAGCAGCACGCCGGCGCCGCCCGACAGCGTGATCACGCCGGTGCGATTGCTGCGCGGCAGCCGGCGCGCGCGAAACGCTTTCAGCGCATCGATCAGATCGTCGATATCGCGTATTTCGATGAAGCCGCCGCGGCGGAATGCGGCCTGGTAGAGCTCGTAGCCGGCGGTCATGCGCGCGGTATGCGAGGCCGCAGCCTGACGTCCGACGTCGGTGTTGCCGACTTTCCACACCATGATCGGCTTGCCGAGCGCGAGCGCGCGCTCGCCGGCGGCGATCAGCCGGCGCCCGTCGGTCACGCCTTCCACGAACATGACCACCGCTTCGACTTCGCTGCGCTCGAGGAAATACTCGACGAGTTCGAGCATCGAAATATCGGCTTCATTGCCGGTCGAAATCGCATAGTTGAAACCGACGCCGTAGTAGGCGGCGATGGCGATCACGCCGAAGCCGAAACCGCCGGATTGCGTGACCAACGCGAACGGCCCCGGGATGAGCGTCGAGAGCTGCAGCGTGCCGCCGAAACCGTTGCGGACGTTGTCCTTGAGATTGAGCAGGCCGAGGCAGTTCGGGCCGATGAGCCGCACGCCGCTCGCGTGCGCCGCGGCGAGCAGCTTTTCCTGCATTGCCTTACCGTCGGCGCCGACTTCGCTGAAACCGGCGGACAGCACGATCGCAAACGGGATGCCTGCGCCGCCGCACTGTTCAATGACGCGGCAAACGTGCGCGGCGGACAACGCGACGAGCGCGACATCGCACGGTTTGGGCACCGCCGCGAGATCGGGATAGCAGGCGAGCCCTTTTATCTCTTTGTACTTGGGATTTACCGGATAGACCTTGCCCTGATAGCCATATTCGGTCAGCAGCTTGAGCGGATGTCCGCCGATGCGCGACAGATCGGTCGATGCGCCGACGATCGCGACGGCGCGCGGATTGATCAGGTGTGAAAAATCCTGGCGCTGGCGCGCTGCTGCGCCGGCTGGTTGATCCAAGGGGTTTGCTCCGCGCGGATATTGATTTCAATCGGATTTTACCTTGATTCGCGTGATGCCGGCCATTTACACTGGCGGCTCGATCAAAACCGGGGAATGTCGATGGGGTCGGCGGGAAAAATAGTTCTGTTCGCGCTGTGTCTGTGCGCAGCGCCAGCCGGTGCGCAGCAGGGTTACCCGGGCAAGCCGATACGCCTGATCGTCGGCTTTGCACCCGGCGGCGGCACCGACATCCTTGCGCGCGCGCTCGCCCAGCCGTTGAGCGAGATGCTCGGTCAGGCCGTCACGGTGGACAACCGCGCGGGTGCGGGCGGCATCATCGCGACGGAGCTCGGCGCGAAAGCGCCGCCCGACGGCTACACGCTGCTGGTCGGCAGCGCCGCCGCGTTCGCAATCAACCCGAACCTCATGGCGAAACTCCCCTACGATCCGGTCAGAGACTTCGCGCCGGTCGGCATGTTTGCGACTCTTTCATACGCGCTGGACGTGCATCCTTCGCTGCCGGTGAAATCGCTCAGGGACCTGCTCGCGCTGGCGAAGGCGAAACCGGGCCGGATCAACTACGGCTCGGCGGGGCAGGGCTCCTCGACGCACCTTGCGATCGAGCAGTTTCTGCTGATGGCGGGGATCAGGATGACCCACGTGCCCTACAAAGGCAACGCGCCCGCGATGACCGCGTTGATGAGCGGCGAGGTCGCGATGGTGTTCGATCCGGTGCTGACTTCGGCGCCGCTCGCGAAGAGCGGCCGCGTGCACGCGCTTGCGGTGAGCACGGCGCAGCGCTCGGCGTTGCTGCCTGACGTGCCGACGATCGCCGAGGCGGGAGTGAAAGGCTACGAGTCGGGCAACTGGTTCGGCGTTTTTGCGCCCGCGGGGACGCCGCAGATCATCGTCGAGCGCCTGAATGCCGCGATCAACAAGGCAATGACACGCCCCGAGATGAAAGAGCGATTGCTGAGTCAGGGCGCCGAGCCGCTCGCAGGCTCGTCTGCAGAACTGGCCAGTCTGGTGCGGCGCGAGCTCGCGAAGTTCGCAAAAATCGTCAAGGCAGCTGGCGTCCGCATCGAATAAGAGGCTGTTGCGGGCTCACTTGCGCAAGGCGGCGAAAAAGCTTATCAGAGCCAGCGCGCCGATTCCCGCCAGCGTCCAGACCACCATGTCGTAGCCGCCCGCCGCGGACCAGATGAACGACGCGACGAGCGGCCCCAGCGCGCGCGCCGCGAGTACCGGCGCCGCCAGCGCACCGTTGACCGCGCCGTAGCGCGCGTTTCCGTAGAGCTCCACAGGAATCGCGCCGCGCGCGATCGTCATGATGCCGTTGCTCGCGCCGTAGCAGGCGATGAACGCGAGCACCAGCGCGACGTGCGTGCCGGCGCCGGTCAGCATCAGCAGCGCGAGCGGCAGTAACGCGAATGCGAGCATGGCCACCTGCGTCGCGCGCCAGCGCGCGCCCACCGTAATTTCGCCGACGCGCCCCGCGACCTGCATCGGTCCGACCAGTGCGGCCAGCCATACAGCGTCGGTCATGGCGAAACCCCGCTCGTTCAGGAGCGGAATCAGGTGCACCGACAGCGCCGAGAACGCGAGCATGTTTCCGGCAAATGCGAACGCGAGCAGCAGAAACATCCGCGTCACGACAATGTCGCGCAGTCGCTGCCTGGACGCCGTCTCCGCGCTGTGCGGGGGCGGCGCATGATGGCCGCGGGCAGCCGGCAGCAACCACAGATGCAGCGGCGCGCAGATCGCCAGATTGAAGAGCGCAAGCACCAGCAAGGCGTTGCGCCAGCCCAGCGACGTGATCAGGAATTGCGTGAGCGGCCAGAACACGGTGCTTGCAAAGCCGCCTGCGAGCGTGAGGGTGGTGATGCCCTTGCGCGCGTGAACGCCGAAGCTCGCGGCTATCACGGTGAATGCCGGTTCGTACAGCACCGTCGCCATCGCGATGCCAAGCCCGACCCACAGCGCGTAGAAGACGGGCAGGGAAGCGGCCTGGCTCAAGGCCGCGAGCAGCGCGGCAGCTGCGAGCGAGCCCCAGCCCATGACGACACGCCCGCCAAAGCGGTCGATCAGCATGCCGGCGGGCACCGCCATCAGGCCGCTCGTGATCATGCTGAGCGAGAACGCGCCGACGATCGCGTCGCGGCTCCACCCTAGCTCGCGCTCGAGAGGGGCGATCAGCACCGCGATCAAATAGAACGTAGAGCCCCAGGAAACGATCTGCGTGACCGACAGCACCCACACCGCGGACCACGGCAGGCGCGGTGATGCGTCGTGGCGGTCGTTCGCGCTGGGCGGCGTGCTCAATCGGATGCGGCCGGCTACCGGCCCTCGAACTTCGGCGGGCGCTTGTCCTTGAATGCCTGCACGCCTTCCTTGTGGTCGCGGGTGAGGCGCACGACGCCGGAGGCGAGCTTTTCGACGTCGAGCAGCATTTCGAGCGTCGGCACGTACATCGACTGGAACATCTTCTTGGCGAGCGCGAGCGCATAGGTCGCCGAGTCGGCGAGTTCGCGCGCGAGCGCCTGTGCTTCCTTCTCGAGATCGGCGTCGGGCACGACCCGCGCGACGATGCCCATGTCTTTAGCCTCCTGCGCGCCGAACGGGCGCGCGGTGTAGACGAGTTCCTTGGCCTTGGCGATGCCGAGATATTGCGTCAGGAAGAAAATCGCGCCGCCATCGGGCACTACGCCGACTTTCTTGAACGCCATCGAGAACCTGGCGTTGTCGGACGCAATGATGATGTCGCACGCGAGCACGATGCCGTTCGCGATGCCGTAGCAGGGGCCGCGCACCGCCGCGATCACCGGTTTTTCGAGGTTGTGCAGCGCCATCACCATGCGGTGGCGCGTGTGCGAGCGAGCACGGCCGGAAACGATGTCGGACTTCGCCATATTGGTGATGTCGCCGCCGGCCGAGAACGCGCGGCCGGCGCCGGTCAGGATCACCGCGCGAGTCGAGTCGTCGTCGGCGAGCTCGTTCCAGTACCGGTAGAGCTTGTCGTACATTTCGTCGGAGAGAGCATTGAGCTTCTCCGGCCGGTCGAGCGTGACGGTCGCGATGCCGTCCTTTTTCTCGAGCTTGACTGTCATGGTTTAGCCATCAAAAAAATTAAACTGTAGCCACAGAGATCACAGAGAACACAGAGAAGTGCGAAAAGTCGAACCACCCCATTTGTTGCATTTCATTTCTTCCTCTGTGAACTCTGTGTCCTCTGTGGCTCGAATTTTAGATGGAGTCCCAGGGAAACACGTCGCCGGTGCGATCGGTCGGCGGATAGAACCAGCTCTTCAGCGCCGGATACAGGTGCTCGGCGCAGGTATCCGGGGTCCAGCCCTCGGAGCGGTGAACGCCGCGCAGCGGCCGCGACTGGCTCATCAGGAAGATCTCGTTCTTGCGCGTCGCGAATACCTGCGCGTTGACGCCGGCGGCGGCGTCACTGGCGAGGAATACCGCCAGCGGAGCGTTGTGCTCGGGCGTGACCTGCATGCGCTGCTCGATGCGCTTCTGGGTTGCCGGGTCCTTGGCCGGGATCGACGCGGTCATGCGCGTCCACGCGACCGGCGCGATGCAGTTCGAGCGCACGTTGAAACGCGCCATGTCGACCGCGATCGATTTGGAGAGCGCGACCATGCCGAGCTTGGCGGAGCTGTAATTCGCCTGGCCCATGGCGCCGATCAGCCCCGAAGTCGAAGTCATGTGCACGAACGCGCCGCTCGATTGCCGGCGGAAATGCTCGGCCGCGTGGCGGCTGGTATTGAATGTGCCCTTGAGCATCACGTTCACGACGGCGTCCCAGTCTGCTTCCGTCATCTTGTGGAAAATCACGTCGCGCAGGATGCCGGCGTTGTTGACCACGCAGTCGATGCGGCCGAAGTTGTCGAGCGCGCATTGCACGATTTTTGCCGCGCTCTTGAATTCGGCGACGCTGTCATAGTTGGCCGCCGCTTCGCCGCCGGCCTTTTTGATTTCGTTGACGACTTCCTGGGCCGGCGTCGCGTCAGTGCCTTTGCCGTCGAGCGAGACGCCGATATCGTTGACGACCACCTTCGCTCCATGCTTCGCCATCAGCTTGGCGATCGCGGCGCCGATGCCGCGGCCCGAGCCGGTGACGACGACGACTTTGCCTTCGACCATTTTGCCTGGCTGCATTACGTCCTCCGTTGAGTTCAGCGTGTCAGGAAAGGATTTCCGCGCGGCCGTTGTTGAGCACCGTCACGCCGCGTGAGGGCACCGTCGAGCGGAACGACACGATGTTGCCGTTGCGCCACATCTCGGTGCGGATCGTCTCGCCGGGATAGACCGGCGCCGAGAAACGGCCCGCCATGCTCTTGAAGCGCGCCGGGTCGTAGCCGCAGCAAGTTTTAAGGATCGCATGGCCGGCGATGCTGAAAGTGCAGCGGCCGTGCAGGATCGGCATCTTGAAACCGGCTTTCTGCGCGTAGGCGGGATCGGCGTGCAGCGGGTTGTAGTCGCCGGACAGGCGGTAGATGAGCGCCGCCTGCGGCAGCGTCGGCAGATCGCACACCGCATCGGGCGGCGCGTCGGGAACAGGATGCGGCGGCTTGGTCGGGCCCGAGGGGCCGCCGAAACCGCCGTCGGCACGGCAGAACGCCGTCGAAGTCAGCGTGCAAATGGTTGCCCCGCTGGCTTGGTCGCGCACCGTGCATTCGGTCATCACCAGCGCTCCTTTGTCCTTGCCCTTGTCGATGACGCCGGCGACTTTGGTGAGGCCGGCGATCGCGCCTTCGACCGGCAGCGGTTTATGTATCGTGAAGCCTTGCTCGCCGTGCACGACGTGGCTGCGCGTGATGCCGGTGGCGGGGTTCGCGTGCCACGGCCCGGGATAGCCAAGGACGATCGCCATCGTCGGCAGCGCCTGCAGGTCCTGCTCATAGACGAACTTGAGTTGATTGGCGTCGCACGGATCGGCGCCGAGCCCGACGCCGAGCGCGTAGAGCATGGTGTCGCGTTTGGCGAGCTGCAGCTCGACTTCCGGAATTTTCCAGTCGAGGAGCTTTTCGTAATTGATCGGCATAGCGGATTGTCTGAACCTGAAACAGATTGAAACCGCCGATGAACGCAGATGAACGCGGATATAATGTGAATTCAAACGCAAATCAAGCGCGCATTTTTATTTTTCTGGCGGTTGTATACTATCACATCATCGATTCGATTAACCGCTCAAGGAGAACGCAATGACGATCAAAGTTGGCGACAGGCTGCCTGAAGGAAAGCTGTGGGAGCTGCCGGTGGAGTGGTTCGCGGGTTGCCCGACCGGCGCGAATGAAATCCAGGTGCACGAAGCCACCAAGGGCAAGCGGATCGTGATGTTCGGGCTGCCTGGCGCGTACACACGGACGTGAAGTGCCTCGCACCTGCCCGGGTTCGTGCAGGAAGCTGAAAAAATCAAGGCGAAGGGCGTCGACGAAATCTGGTGCCTCGCGGCCAACGACGCGATGGTGATGGCGGCGTGGGGCAAGGACAACAAGGCGTTCGGCAAGGTCCGCATGATGGGCGACGGCAGCGCGTTGTATACGAAAGCGCTGGGACTCGAGCTGGACCTGGTCGCGCGCGGCATGGGCGTGCGCATGCAGCGCTTCTCGATGCTGGTCGACAACGGCGTGGTCAAGAAATTCAACCTCGAAGCGCCGGGCAAGTTCGAAGTGAGCGGCGCCGACAAGATGCTCGCGCAGTTGTAGGCAGCGGGTCTCAATAAAGCGAAACGACGATTAGCCGCAGGCAAACGCCGATTAACGCCGATGAAAACCAGAAACCCTCGTAAGCTCGTCGCTAAAGCTATTGACTTTATCTGCGTTCATCTGCGTTCATCGGCGGTTTCGATATGTTTTTGAAATAGCCACTGGGTATGCTGGAGATCGTGATGGCTCTCGCACTGACGTCATCGGCGTTCGCGCATAACGGCGCGATCCCGAAGCAGTATACGTGTCAGGGAGCGGACATTTCAGTGCCGCTCGCGTGGAAGGACTTGCCCGCGGCAACGAAAAGCCTCGCGCTGATCGTCGACGACCCCGACGCGCCCGATCCGGCGGCGCCGCAACTGACGTGGGTGCACTGGGTGACCTACAACATCCCACCGCATGTCACCGGCTTCAAGGAAGGAATCAAATCCGGT
>Ga0209415_10002253_pt1 | contig 36269 bp, 27 predicted proteins | sample PeaSoiSIISIP2007_FD_187696 | JGI IMG/M metagenome (GOLD analysis project Ga0209415, IMG submission 187696) | Peat soil microbial communities from Weissenstadt, Germany - SII-SIP-2007 (SPAdes) (version 2) | ecosystem: Environmental > Terrestrial > Soil > Wetlands > Peat | place: Germany... | reverse complement strand
CCCAAGTTCAAAACTCGAGCGGAGTTTCTGCTCAGCAAGGGCAGCCCCACGGCTGTCAATGCTCAGGATGACACATTCGTAATATCTTCACGACACGATCCAAGGCTTGCGGTACTCCTTGGTCAGCATTCTGTTGGCTTCCGCGTCGCCCACGAACTGCTCTTTATCTCGATCCCAACGCAACTTCCGTCCCAACTTATAAGAGATGTTTCCAAGGATACAGGCACTGGTCGCCCGATGGGTGGTCTCGATATCGGAGTTAGGCTTCTGACGCGAGCGGACGCACGCGAGGAAGTTCTCCACGTGCGGCTGATGTTGAGGCGTCCCATCGCCCGTCGCTAAGGCGCTGGGGCCAAACGTCTCCCAGCCGTCGTGGACCAGGTCCATGGGCCAGATGGTATAACCCTCGCGATTGACGAACAGGGTGCCTTCCGTGCCAAAGAACTGCATCCCGTACTGATGATCGTCGGGGCCGCGTCCGGCCCGATTGAAGAATTTCACCAGGAAGCCGTTTTCGTTGACCGCCGTTCCGGGATATTCGTACGTCGCCACAATCGTGTCCGGAGTTTCGAAGACTCCGGAGGAAATAAACTGCCCGCCGGAAGCCGCCACGGTGCGCGGCGCATCCACGTCAATCGCCCAATGGACGATGTCGATCAAGTGAGGAGCCCAGTTCGTCAACTCGCCGCCGCCCGTCTCCCAGAAACCGCCCCACCCCATGTGGCGATTGCGGTTGTAAGGGTGGTAGGGCGCCGGACCCAGCCACATGTCCCAATTGAGGCCCTCGAGAGGCTCGCTGTCGGGATAAGGCGTATGCATTCTCGACTGCACCGACGTGCCGCGCAAAACCCAGGTATCGGCTTCCGTCACCCGCCCGATGCGCTTCGCGCGAAGCAGCTCCGCGACCTTCTTGAAGTGCTCGCCGGAGCGTTGCTGCGTGCCGCACTGAACGACGCGCTGGTGCTGGTTGGCCGCCTCAACCATCCGCCGGCCTTCCAGAATGGTGTGTGAAATGGGCTTCTCCACGTACACGTCTTTGCCGGCCTCGCACGCCGCGATCATGGGGATGGCGTGCCAGTGTTCCGGCGTGGCCACAATCACCGCATCGATGTCTTTGTGCTCAAGGAGCTTGCGAAACTCCCCATACGTCTTCACCTTTGCCGGCACAAGGTCAAGACCGATCATCGTCTCCCGCAGGCGCATGTCCCACACGTCACAGAGTGCGACCACGTCGACTTGACCCGTTCTGATAAAGGAGCCTAGGTCATATCGGCCCTGGTTCCCCGAACCAATCAGCCCCACACCGATCCGATCGTTGGCTCCCACGACGTTTCGCACCGCCGGACCTGAGGAAACAGCCAGACTCGCCGTTCCCAGAACGGCGGATTTATGAAAATCGCGACGCGACATCTTCAAGCTGTCCATCATGACCTCCTGGATCGCGCAGAACTGCGTCATTTGCGGTCCGCGGCTTTTCGAGTCCTGTCGTCCCGCCCTGCACCAAATTCCTGACGCCGTCAGGCGCAGGCATTATACAACCGGAATTGAGTGAAATTAAGGAGAAAGATGTGACAGGCAGTGGTTAGTGGTTAGTGGTTAGTGGTTAGTGGTTAGCGGTGGAAAGTCGAGGGTCGACCGTCGTCGGCGGCTAATTCCCGTTCTTGCTAGCCACAAAGCACTAACCACTAGGCACTGCTCGTGAACGCTTCTTTGTTCACCACGTAAGGCATGTTCGCGGGGCCGCCGCCGTAGCGCCCTTCCAAAACGTCGATGACGCCTTGTACGCAACGGCCCGCCATCCCTTGGTTGGGGTTGGTGGAGAGGCGCGTGAGGCGTCCGGCGCTGGCGAAATGCGAGAAGAGCCGCACGCGATTTTCGAGTTTTGGGTCGCGCAAGGGAGAATCCGCCGGCAGCGGTTCCCGTTCATAGACGTCGAGCGCCGCGCCGGCAATCACCCCTTCTCGCAGGGCATCCACCAAGGCCTTCTCATCCACCACGGCGCCGCGCGCGGTATTCACCAGGAAAGCGGTGGGCTTCATCCAGCGAAGCGTTTTTTCGTTGAACAAATGATAGGTGGGATTCCGGCCTTCCCCCTCTCGAACCAAAGGGACATGAACGCTGACGAAGTCCGCTCCGCGCAACGCCGCCTCAAAGCTCACATAGCCGATGGTGCGCCGTTCGGGCGTGAAACCGTTCCTGAAGCGCACGTCCATGGCCTCCTGAATCTTGCGTGTATACTCGTGGTCTTCGACGCCGCCGTTGTAGCAGAGAAAATCGACGTCGAGGGCCATCGCTTTCTTGATGAACGCCTGGCCGATGCGGCCCATGCCGATGACGGCGATGGTTTTGCCCGTCACTTCATCGCCCAGGAACGGCAGGAAGGGGTGCCAGATTCCCCAGCGATTGTCGCGCACCAACCGCTCGCTGGGACAGAGCTTGCGCGCCACGTTGCCTAAAATGAACAGCGCAAATTCCGCGGTGGCCTCGGTGAGCACATCGGCAGTGTTCGTGAAAGGAATGCGATAGCGATTGGCAGCAGCGCGGTCAATATTGTCGAACCCCACCGCATACTGGGCCACAACTTTCAGACTGCCTCGCCCGGCCTCGAAGACTTCCCCGTCAATGCGGTCGCGCAGCGTGGTGATGAGCGCATCGATTCCCGAGCGCACTTTCACTACGATCCAACTCTTCGCGGGCGGCTCGGGTTCCGGGTAGACTTCCACTTCATAACCACGCTTCTTCAGAACGTCGAATGCTTCGTAACCGATATTGCAGGTGGCGAAAACGCGGAAGAGCCTTCGTTGTTCAGTCACCTTTCCTCCAGGTTGTTGTTTGGCGCCCGAGTCGTAATCGAAAGAAGTCTCACCACAACGCGGCAAAGTCGCAGGCAAATACAGATTCTTCGCGCAGTTTACCCTGAACCAAGCGAGCGGGCTCAGAATTACGTGTCATCCCGGGCGAAGCGAACGGGCTCAGAACGACATGTCATCCCGAGCGAAGCGAAGGATCTGCTTTTCTTCGCACAAGGACGCCGCGCGTTATACGAGCCGCTTCTTCGCCCAATCTCCGATCCAGCCTAGAGCCTTCTGGATGTTCTCCACGGAATTAGCAAAAGAGAACCTCAGATAGCCCTCGCCCCACGCTCCGAATGCGGTCCCCGAAAGGCACGCCACGCCTGCTTCTTTCAGGATGGCGTCGGCCAGGGCACCCGAACTCCACTTCGTTTGTCTGATGTTGGGAAATACATAAAAGGCTCCATGCGGCTCCCGGCAACTGAAGCCTGGGATGCGGTTCAAGCCGTCGACGATGACGCTGCGGCGCCGGCGGAACTCTTCTCGCATGACCCCGACCGAGCTCTGATCACCCCGCAAAGCTTCGACCCCCGCAATCTGACTGAAGCTGGCGGTGCAGGAGTTGCAATTAGTCATCAATTGCGCGATCCACTTCGCCAGGTCCGGCCGCATTACGCCCCAGCCCATTCGCCAGCCGGTCATGGCATAAGTCTTCGAAAACCCGCTCAGGATGATCGTCGACTCCTTCATGCCCGGGAACTGGGCTATGCTTGTGTGCTCACCCTCGTAGATTAACTGATGATAGATTTCGTCGGAAAGCACCGCAATCTCGCGCCCCGCAAGTTTATCCGCAATCGCCTTGAGCCCCTCGCGGCTGATTACACCGCCGGTGGGATTCTGCGGGCTATTGAGGATGAGCAGGCGCGTGCGGTCCGTGATCTTGTCGAGAATTTCTTCCACGTCCACATCGAAGCTCCGGTCCTCCTGTAAACCGTAAGGCACGGCCTGCGCCCCAACGAAATTGATCATGGATTCGTAAATGGGAAAGCCGGGATTGGGATAGAGAACTTCATCACCGCGCTCCACGAGTGCCAGAATGACAAAAAACATGATCGGTTTGCCGCCCGGCGTGATGACAACCTCGCTTGCATCCACCGGAATCCCCGAATGCTTGGCAGTGTACTCCGCCGCGGCTTCCCGGAGCTGGGGCAAGCCTGCCGAAGGCCCGTAGTGGGTCCAACCGTCGCGCAAGGCACGGACAGCGGCCTCCACGATGTTGGCAGGCGTGGCGAAATCCGGCTCGCCAATTTCCAGATGAACGATTTCTCTGCCCTGCGCTTCCAGAGCCCGTGCGCGCACCAGCACCTCAAACGCCGTCTCGGTGCCCAACCGCGACATGCGCTCGGCCAGACGAACCGTTCTTTGCATAGTCGTACTCATGGTGTCCCCCTCTTCTTCATAGCCGAATCTCGAGAATCGAACCTCGAAATTCGAAAATAGAAAGTCCCAGCTTGAAACTGGTAACTCGAAGTCGGATTTCACGCCCCCCCGGGCTGTCAAGTTCCAGTTTCGGCTTTACATTGTCGACCTTTCAGCCCTCAATTTCCAGCGCCAATTTCCGCTCTCTCGTCCCGAATTGGTGTCATTTTGAGCGGAGCGAAGAATGCCTGCCGTCGTAGCGTTGAACGACAACTGCGGAGATTTTTCGCTTCGCTCAGATTGACAGCGTCCTACTGGGGATTTTCGAGTTTCCAGTTTCCAATTTCCAGTTTCCGCTCTCCTTACGGGTGGAGCAGAATCTTACCGAAGAACTCTCGGCTTTCCATTTTCCGTTGAGCGGCAGCAGCCTCCCGGAGCGGGAAGGCGGAGTCAATCACGGCCTTGAGCTTGCGCCGCGCAATCAACTTAAGTGCTTCGAGCAGTTCTGCCTTGCCGCCCATAAAGGAACCCATTACGCTGCGTTGCCGGCCAAAGAGGCTCTGCAGATTCAGCTTCACTTCTCCTCCGCTGGTCACGCCGCAAGTCACCAGGCGTCCGTAGGTGGCAAGCGAGTTGAAGCACTCTTCCCAGACAGCCGCGCCCACGTGCTCGACGATCACATCCACCCCGCGCTTCCCGGTAAAGCGCCTGACCTCTGCGGATATCACTTGCCGGCTGTGATTGATGACTTCGTCGGCTCCGAGGGCCCGCGCTTTATCCAGTTTCCAATCCGCTCCGGCCGTGGCAATCACCCTCGCGCTCACTGCCTTCGCGATTTGGATGGCGGCGCTGCCCACGCCGGAGCCGGCACCAATGACCAGCACATCCTCACCCGGTCTCAGTTGGGCGCGGGTGAAAAGCATGTGCCAGGCAGTAAGGTAAACCAAAGGCACGGCGGCAGCTTCGTCAAAACTCAAGTCGCCGGGGATGGGTATGACATTGACTTCGGGCGCCTTCACGAGATCCGCATATCCGCCATCCACGAAGACTCCGAGCACCGCGTAGTTCCGGCAGGCACTGTCCAGTCCTTTGAAGCACGCCTCGCACTGCCCGCAACTGATCCCCGGGCACAACAGCACACGCTCGCCGGTCTTCACGCGCTTCACCAGCGAGCCCACCTCCGCTACTTCCCCGGAGATGTCGCTGCCCACGATGTGAGGAAGCGGAAGCTTCCAATCGCTCACGCCCCGCCGGAGCCAGAGATCCAGGTGATTCAAGGCGCACGCCTTGACCTTTACCAGTACTTCATTGGCCGCGATCTTCGGGTCCGGAGCCGCCTCGTATTTCAGCACCTCGGGACCACCGTGCTCGTGGAATCGGACTGCCTGCATGGGTCACCCCCGTTGCTCAAAAGTACCATTCCTTAGCGGCTCAAACAATGTATGATACGGCGGTGTGATTGGATTTCTCCGCGAACTCTGTGGCCTCTGTGGTAAAGCCCTTGCCGGCGGTATTCAAGGGTCCGAATGCTTATGAATGTTCGCACGTCGCTCCAGGTTCAGGCCGAGACTGGTTCCGCGCCCGACCGCTCCGTCGCCGTCGGTCCGCCGCTCGACCGCAACGATTTACTGCTTGCGGCCGTCCTGGCGCTCGGCGCGCTGGCGATGTTTGGGAAGGTGATCTTCACGCCTTCCATGCTCTTCTTCCGCGATGTCTTCAATTACACCTACCCCTCGACCCGCTTCATCCAGGAAATCTGCCGACACGGCGCCTTGCCCTACTGGAACCCGTATCTGAACTACGGTCAGCCGTTGCTGGAGAATCCCAACCTTCTGTTCTTTTATCCCTACACGCTGCTGATCATACTTCTTCCCATCGACTTCGCTTACCCGTTCTTCTACGTCGTGCACGTCGCGCTAGCGGGCATCGGCGCATACCTTCTGGCCCGGCGCTGGGGGCAGAGCCGCCAGGCTGCATTCTTCGCCGGATTCGTTTTTGCCTTCAGCGGCCCGCTCTTGTCGCTGGGCAACTTGTATAATCACGCCGCCTGCGCGGCATGGATGCCTTGGGCGCTGCTCGTCACGGACCGGGCGATGCAAGGGGCGCGGGAGTCCCGCGCCGGGTTTCGTGGGTGGATTCTTCTGACGCTGGTTTTTTCGATGCAGTTTCTGGCCGCCGAGCCTTTCACCTTGATCGCCACATTCGGCCTTTGCTTTGCTTACGCGCTTTACCTGAGAGGAACGCTTCGGCCTCTCGCCTCGGCCGCAAACTTGCGCATCGTGATCGGATTTGTGCTGGCCGGATGCCTGATGATCGCCTTGTGCGCGGTACAATTCCTGCCTTCCGCGGAACTCCTCAGCCACTCGCGGCGGGGCGCCCAAGGCCTGCGCTACGGCGAAACGTCGACCTGGTCTTTCCACCCCCTGCTGCTAATGGAAACGTTGGTGCCGGATTTCTACGGGCCGGCCCTGAACTCGCCGACAAAATGGAATACGTTGCTTGGGGATTTTAACAGCCCGTATTTCATTTCACTTTTCATAGGGTTCGTACCGCTTTTCTTCGCCTTGTCCGGCTGGGCATTAGCTCAGGACAGGAGGAGAAGTTTCATCGCGGGCTCAGCGCTCGTTTTCCTCGTGCTGTCCTTCGGGCACTTCACCCCCGTCTTTTCGCTTGCGTACCTCCTCGTTCCCTTGCTCAGCCTGGTGCGATACCCTGTCAAGTTGCTGGTTCCGGCAGTAATGCTCGTTGCGCTGCTGGCCGGTTGGGGCCTGGATGCGCTTCGTCAGGAATCGGCCCAGTGGCAGGCTCGGCGCAACCGCGTGCTCTATCCGCTGGCGCTCCTGCTGGCGTGTTCACTGGCAATCGGGGCTGCCGCATGGATGGCGCCGATGCTCATCAATCTTCCCGTCCAGTGGGCGCTTATCCCGCAAGGACATGCAAGCGCGGACGCCGTTGATATGGCGCATTCACTCGCAGCCCTGTTTCGCCTTTATGTCCCGGGGATTGCCGGCTTCACTCTCTTTGGATTCTTACTATTGATCGGCCTTGGCCGGGACAAGCTGTGGGCGCGTAAGGGTGTGCCGATTTTCGCTCTGCTTGGGCTGGCGCAGCTTATCCAAGTGAATTACGGCGCCAATCCCACCGTGCCCCGGACCTTCGTCAGCTACCGGCCACCTGTCATTTCGCATTTTAGCGGTTCACCGGGCAGCTACCGTATCGCTCCCATGCTCGGCCTCACCCACGGGCCAGCCCCGGGAGACACGATGCAAGGATTCGTTAACTTTGACGCTTTCCCCGAAGTGGCCCGGCTCTCCGCGGTGGGGCGAGGCGTGTTCCAGCAGAAGCTGCTATTGGGGATGGGATCGATGGTGGCAGGCATGGAGGGAAGCTTGGACTTGGACATGGAACGCTCTCTGCCGCCTTTTGTTTACGACTTGTTGATTTACGTGCGGCGCCAAGCTCCCGACAAGGTGCGTCTGGACTGTTTGCTAGGCCGTACTAATGTGAGGTACATAATTGCCTCGTCTGGGCGTGAACAGACTGCCGCGAGAGCTTTGGCGGAGATCTTCAACGGTTCACCCAATCCGAGCTATCTTTACGAGGACCGCTGCTTCGTCCCGCGTGCCTACGTGGCAGGCACGTCGATCTTCACGACTAGCCCCCTCGAAACCTTGCCCCGCATGGCCTCGCCAGACTTTGATGCCCTGGGCAACGTTATCTTGGCCGCAAACCCCACCGACTCGCCTGCCGTCCACGCCGCAGGCCCGGCGGGCCAAGTTGAGGTTACCGGCCGGCAGCCCAACACCGTGACGCTGAGAGCCAGCCTCTCGCGGCCGGGATACATCGTGCTGCTGGACCGCTACGATTCCAACTGGCATGCCAAGCTGGATGGCCGCGAAGTACCCGTGCTGCGCGCCAATCAGCTCTTCCGGGCCGTGTACGCCGGGCCCGGCCGGCACGCAGTACTGTTTTACTACCGTCAGCAAGGCCTGCTTGCAGGAATGCTCATTACGGGCGTAGCGATCGTGGCTCTATTGTGGTTGTACGTGCGAAGCATCTGGTTTGATGGATCAGTTCGGTCCTAAGGAAACGCATGTTCTTCTTCCTTGAGTATTGCCTGGTGGCCCTTCTGATTGGGGCCGTGTTTCTGCTTCCCAGGTTTCCGTCCGTGTGGTTCGCGGCAACCGAACAACTCCTGGGCCGCCTCGCGCGGAGACGCGCGCTCGCGGTCCTCGTGGTGGGCATCCTGGCTTTGGCTACTCGCGCGGCTCTGCTGCCCAACCTCCCGGTTCCAAAGCCGGGCTTTCACGACGATTTCGGCTACCTCCTGGCGGCGGACACCTTTGCGCACGGTCGCCTTGCGAATCCGACTCACCCGATGTGGGTCCACTTTGAGAGCATCCACATCAATCAGAGGCCCACCTACATGCCGATGTACTATGCCGCCCAGGGTTTGGTGATGGCCCTGGGCCAAGTCATCACAGGGAATCCGTGGATCGGCGTGTTGTTCAGCGCGGCTGCGATGAGCGCGGCGATCTGTTGGATGCTCCAGGGTTGGATGCCGCCGGGTTGGGCGCTGTTGGGCGGCTTGCTGGCCGTGATGCGGATAGCAACTTTCAGCTATTGGGTGAACAGCTACTGCGGAGGGGCCCTGGCCGCAACCGGCGGCGCGCTGGTGCTGGGAGCACTGCCGAGGATTAAGCGACATGCCCGGCTGCAAGAGGCCCTGCTGTTAGCTCTGGGTTTAGCCCTCCTTGCCAACACCCGGCCCTATGAAAGCCTGTTCTTCGGAATTCCGATCGCGGTTGCGGTTTTGGTGTGGCTCTTGGGGAAAAACCGTCCGCCCTGGCGGGAGTTGCTTCTACAAATTGTCCTGCCCGTAGGCCTGCTCGTGGCGGTCACCGCGGCGGGCATGGCTTACTTCTTCTGGAGGGTCACCGGCAGCCCGTTTCGAATCCCTTACCAGGTCAACCTCGACACCTATATTGCCGTGCCCTATTTTCCCTGGCAACCGCTCAACCTCAAGCACGTTTATCATCACGCGGTGCTCGAGGACTTCTACTTGCATGGTTGGCAGATGTACTATTACTACCACGACCGCCGGCACCCTTTTCAGGTGTTGCGCGACAAGGCCTGGGACGCTTACCGTTTCTTCCTTGGTCCTGCTCTGGCGCTTCCCCTGGTGTTCTTGTTGACCTTCAACCCCCGGCAGTTTCTGCGCAGGGCGGTCTCCGGGAAGACCGGTTTTCTCGTAGCGGTGTGTGGCGCAACCTGCATCGGACTGGCGCTGCCCATCTACTATATCGCTCAATACGCGGCGCCCATGACGGCGGCAATTTATGCGTTGGTGCTCCAGGCCATGCGATACTTGCGGTTGTGGCGTTGGCGCGGGAAACGCGCGGGGCTGGCGATGGTGCGGGCGATACCGGCCATCTGTGTCTTCCTGTTCCTGCTGCGCGCCTTTGCACCCCAACTGCACATTCCCACTCCCGTGGAGTGGCACCACACCTGGGAATCCGAGCATTACCAGAATCTGGACCGTGCCCAAGCCCTGGCACAGTTAAAAGGCATGGCGGGAGATCAACTGGTTTTTGTGCGATACAATCAATATCACAGGTCTGAGGATGAATGGGTCTATAACCGCGCGGATATCGATCCGGCAAAAGTCGTCTGGGCGCGGGACATGGGCGACCCCGCAAATGCCGAATTAATCCGATACTTCCCGCGTCGACGGGCATGGCTTGCGGAACCCGACCTTGCACCTCCTAAGCTGTCGCCCTATCCTGTCCAGCCGGAGCGACCGGTGGTGTCTCCATCAACCCTGGCTGGGAAAAGGGGGCCGCAGACGTAATGATCGACTCCGGCGCAAATTCGATCCCAGAAGCATGTGGCCGACCAGCCGCCCCGCCTCCCGTAGCCGTGGAAGTTTCAGTGGTGATTCCCTGCCTGAACGAGGCGCAAACGATTGTCGCCTGTGTGCACCGCGCCTTCGCAGGCTTGCGGGCAGCGAACGTCCATGGCGAGGTTCTGGTGGTTGACAACGGCTCCACCGACGCTTCGGCGGAGATCGCCGCCGAACACGGCGCGCGGGTGGTAAAGGCACCACTAAAAGGCTACGGCAGCGCCTTGCGGCGGGGACTGGAGCAGGCCCGGGGCGATTTTATTGTCATGGGTGATGCCGATGGCAGCCATGACTTCTCCGAACTACCGCGTTTTGTTGCCAAATGGCGGGACGGTTATGAGCTCGTGGTGGGAAATCGGTTCCTGGGCGAAATCAAGAACGGCGCCATGACATGGCATCACAGGTATATTGGCACACCCATACTTTCGGCCGTTCTCAATTTCTTGTTCGACACCGGCGTGAAAGACATCAACTGTGGAATGCGGGGCGTTACCAAAGAGCTCGCTCGCCGTCTCGACTTGCGCACCACCGGGATGGAATTTGCCTCAGAATCGCTGATCAAGGCGGCAAAGCTGGGGGCGCGAACGACTGAAGTTCCCATCACCATGTGGCCTGACGGGCGAGGGCGTCCGCCGCACTTGCGCACCTTCCATGACGGTTGGCGCCACCTGCGTTTCATTTTGCTTTATGCCCCGGACTGGCTCTTCTTCCTCCCCGGCAGTTTATTGCTTTTCTTCAGCATTGGCCTCGTCTTGTGGTTGCTGCCCGGACCGCGGACCGCAGCCGGGGTCGGATTGGACATTCACACCATGTCGCTGGCCATGATGCTGGCGCTCTTGGGAGCGCACATCATTTCCGTCGGGATGTTTGTCAAGGTCTTCTGCTATACCGAAAGGTTTTCGCGTCACCCGGCAACACTCGTGCGATGGTTGAAAACCGTCAAACTGGAGTACTGCTTGTTGGCGGGCACCGTGATGGCGCTGGCCGGCTTCGCAGGCGACGCGGCCGCATTTTCGCACTGGGCGCGTAACGGTTTTGGCCGGCTGGAGGAGGTCCGCACAGTCTTCTTCTGTTCACTTTCTCTTTTCCTCGGCATCGAGGTACTGTTCTCTTCGGTGTTTCTCAGCATGTTAGGCATAAACCGGGATACTTATATCGGGGATTAGATAGCCAGCAGGCCTCACGGCCACGGCTTTTTCCGTTCCAGCAAGCAAACGTAGTAGTTTGTCAGTTCGAGTGCTTTCCATCGGATCCCAGACTGTGTGTGGGGCGGTTCCGCAGAGGTCAGAATTACCTTAGCTCCGGTTCTTGCAATGGCCTCGGCGACTCGAGCTTGCGTAGAAGGTACCGCCGCGAAGAAGCGATCCCGCCGGTTCACTTGCGCAATGACCTGTAATCTTGCCAGGCGTGCAATAAACGGGAAGTCCCCCCCCACAGGCTCCTTCGCAATGACCGCAACCTTATCCCCCGGCCGAATTCCCGATTGCCGGAGATCCATGGCCGCCTGCCAATACACAGGGTCAACACTCTTCCAAGCGAGAGGGTTTTGGACCTCGAACACCACTGCTGAAAGTAGGGTTGTCGCGGTAATGCTGATGCTTATTATCGCAACCAATGTTCTCGAGCGTTCGGAGGAGCGAAGCCGGACTCCGGCGAACGCTGCTAACCACAGAATCGAAACGAAGGGAGCGATATAACGATACTCGACCTGCACGAGCGCATATAAGCCCAAAGCCGACAACGCGGGCAGTGCGACTGGCCAGTTTGCCGCCCAGAGCTTAATGTAGGCCAAGCGCTTTGGAGCTAATAGTAAGAAGATGCAGAAGGCGGCAGTGACGTTAAGCAGAAGAGAAAAACTCGAGCAGAGCTTCCAATAGGACTGTATTCCACGCCTTAAAGCCGAGGCCTGGTCCCGGAGATCGAAACGAGGCGTGATGCCTTCCTGCCAATAAGAAGGATCGTACCAGAATGGATACGTCCCTCCGACGGGCCCTGCGAATTGGTAGGTGGCGGGCGCGTCGAAGATCCGTTGAACCGGATGCCGGAGCATCTTACCATCCGGAGATTCAATCTCATCAACTCCCTCAACCAAGCCCGCATCCCCGCATCTCATCCGCCCGCTACCCCCAGGGAACCAGGAGTCCACACCGTTGACGCACCCCGCGTAATTCAGTCTTCCGCTGTCGCCAATAGTCAGGCGTCCTTTGGCTCGAGAAATCACGGCCACCCACGGAACAGCGATGAGGAAGAAAACGAGCGCCGAAGCGCCGGCGCGCAGCGCGCCTTTCCGCAAGTTGTCCAATGAGAGCATCACCGTTGCTAGAAAGACGAAGGCCAAAGGGAACATTACTGCTTTCGCCAGGTAAGCACATCCTAGAACCGCCCCTAGCAACACAAAGGTGCGGCGAGAAGCGGTTCGGCTGCTGATTCTCAATACCAGACCGGAAGCCAGATACACCAAGCCGGCAATGAACAAGTCGGGAGTGACGACTCCGATGGTTATGAGTACCAAGGACGTCCATATGAAGAGGCTGTACCCCAGCGCCCGCCACGCCCATTCCGGCAGAGTCACTTCACCTGCTGCGCCAGGCACTCTGCCTGACGCACCGCAATTACGGATGAATTCTGTCAGGAAGAATTCGAAACAGACAAGCGTCCCGACGTAAATCAGAAAATTGACGAGGTGAACAACGGGGTACTCCCAGTACGGCGAAGGCTTTAACAGCTTCAGAAACAAACCGAGAATCCAGGAATAAAAAGGACTCCAATAGGCATTGATGGCCATGTGCCAGTCGCCCCGCCAGTAAGCGTCGCCGATATCCAAATAGGAAATCCCGTCGGCGTTCATGGTGAAGCGAGTAGCCCACGCATCTGCCGCGCCGAGCACAATAGCCGCGCACCAGAACGAAGTCCGCAAGAAGGAAACTCTCAGCCCTCCGTAATTTGCGTCTCCTGCTGTCATCTTTATGTGCTCTACCGCGGATTATTCCTTATCCCCTGGCGCAGGTGTCTCGATGGCCGTTGAGTTTGCCGCTGGATAGGCCAGAAGTTCCGCAGGATGTTCATCCGCCTCGAGCAGGAACACCTGACGGTCTTTGAAGTAGTCGAGCAGTTCCTGGTTCGCTGCCGGTCCCATATCGCGCGCCCATATGACCTTGGCGGCGTTGATGTCCGCGTCATTGTATACCCATTCACAAAAGATATCGTGGTTTGGCGAGTAGCGCACGATGACAAGCTCCCGTCCGGGAAGCCGCTCCAGCCTCGCCAATACATCGGCTCTCCCGAATCCGCCGCGGGCCCTTTGATCCCACGCAGCAACGTAGGAAGTCGAAAGGGGTATGCGCAGAGGTTGGGCGGCAAGACGCAGCACAAAGCTGAGCACGCAGATCACAGGTATGGCTCGCACCAGAAACAGCCCCACGCGTCTCCGGCCCCACCTCCAAGTCTGGAGGCGGCGCATCGCGAGCAACACCAGCGCCAAAATCAAGCCGGTGATGGGAGAGGCATAGTGGGGCTCACAGAACGTCTCAAGCGCGAGCGCCACCAGGAACACTGCACCGGCAGCCAGCAGGAAGCGTGTTCGGCTGCTGAGCTGGCGCCAACTGCGGCGCAGTCTCAGGAGTCCCAGGCATAGGATCAATTCGATGAGTGGCGCGGCAAAATAAGGCTCCCAGAATGATTCCAAAACAACAGCCAGCAGGAACGCCCCACCCACAACCAGCAGGACGCGTGCTCGCTTGCCAAGACCGCTCCAGGAGAACCCCCTTGGTAGCGCGAAGATCAGGAGCACGAACGGCAGGCTCAAGGTGGGCCCCAGGAAGAAGCGCCAGAGCCGAGCTGCCTTGAATCGAAGCCCTGCAATCGACCGGGCCAGAAAGTATGCCGGGGGAGTCTCCACGACGAACATCTTGCGTATGAGGTCATGGTGGTAAACAGGCTCGGGCCGGAGTTTTTGCCAAATCATGTAGGGCACCACCGTGTTCGTTTCCAGATCCACTTGGTACGCTAGACGCAAGGGGTCGGCGGTCACGCGCCAGTTGTAATAGATCACCCCACCGCCGGTGAGAGCGAGCATGAGCGCCAGCGGAACCACAACCCTCCAGGCAACAACTCGCAGCGGGGGCCTGTCCTTCTTTAGCACCCAAACCAGGAGCGCACCGGCGATGGGCAGGCTAAAGACGATCCCTTCGTAGGGCCGGCTATTGGCCAGAATCGCCAAGCCGGCGCCCATAATCAACGAATGCCTGACCTGCGGCGAGCGCTGGAGGCGCGGGAGTGCCCCCAGAACTAGCGCACCCCCAATCGCCCCCGCCAGACCTCCCCAATAACTGTTGGCCCAGTAACTGGTCGCCCCGTAACAGAGAACCGCGAGCAACCCTCCCAACATCGCCCAACCGGCCGGCAACCAGCCTTGCAACATCCAGCAGATGGCCGCACACATCACGCCGGCGCCGAAACAGACTCCCCAGAAGGGGTGCCCCGCGATTACTTTGCCGGCTGCCAGGATCATTCCCTGCGCAGGTTGAGCAAAACACTGGTAGGTAGGCCGCTGAATCACGCCGAAACTTTCGAAATGTACACCCATGGGATGGGCAGGATTGGTGAGGCGCCCGTGAGAGTAAGTGTCAGCAGCGAGCAGGTAGCCGAATTCGTCATGAACAACGGGTTCGGGGATTGGGAAAAGGGGAAGTAAGGCCAAACGCAGGCCCAAAGCGGCTAGCCCTACCACGAGCACGGCCCATCCTCGCCAGCGCGCGAGCCGCAGGAAGAGTCGCTCCAATGCCGCAAAAAAGTTGGATGCGAAGTTGGGGAAGGCGAATGCCGCGATCACGGCCCCGAGTATGAACCACAGCTCGACATCAAGCATCGTCAGTCAGTATTCTGGCCCCAAGGCTTCAGCAGCAGGGAGTGCCTTCCCGCTTCGCCCATAGATCACAAAACTATCAAAATCGGCCACCGGCTTGTAGTTTGTTGCGATGAAGGAATCGAATTCGGGAAATCTCTTGAGGTACGTTTCGGAATCCACCGTCACGTACGTGATGGCAGGCACCGTATCTTGACGCGCGACGACAATAAAGCGGGGCTGAGAATTTCTCAGGTCCCGCATGAGTTCTTCCCGCCACGAGGGCTCGGCCCACAAAGAGACTATGCCGAGGTTCGAGACGAAGCGGGTCGGCGGCTGACGGCCCGCGAGGTAATAAATGGCACAGTTGGCAGACCAGACATACACGCCATTGTGGGATGTTGGGTTCTTCTCAAGAAAATTGATCACTTCGAGTTGGCCGTTAAGGTGCTCAGCTAGCAACTGTGCCGGGTAATTCGCGTAAAAAGCCTTACCTTCATTCCACCATTCGCGCAATTGCTCGTACTGCAGGGTCAACTTGCTAAACTCCTCCGGGAGAGGCCAAAAAACGGCCTGAGCGAAAATAAGCCAAACTAGCCCCGCGGCGAGGCGCCAGCCGCGTTTCCTGAAGCTCCCTGCCAGAGCGCGAGAGCCTTCAAAAACGCTGACTGCAACGTACGCCCAGATTACGGCGAAGAACGGATAGCAGGTCTGAAAATAATAATCGTGGAAACGGACCTGCATCACCACCGCGGCCAGTGCTGTAGAAGCAGCAAAGAAAATCGGGGCGAACCGTTTCAAGTCCCGGCGCAGCCAGGAAGTTAGCAGTCCTGCCAGAGCGACCCATAGGTTCCACGCGCCTAGGCAGCGGTTTGTTCGATAAAAGGCTGTGAGCAGATAGTGTGGATTGCGCGCGATGCCCATCGCCGCGTAACGGGGCATGACTTCAAATTGCGTCTCCCTCATGGCAGGCCAGGCGCCCTTGAACACAATCCAGGCCAGCACGATGCCAATCGCCGCCGCGAGTCCGGCCAGCAGAAAAGCGAGCTTTGCGAGCCACTCCCTCCGAGGGATGGAGAAAGACAGTCGAGGCGGCTCGTGGTCAAGACCGCTGGTGTCGAGATAGGGAAGCACGGCGAGCAGGGGAAGGAATGCGATGGCATTGTATTTGAGCCAGCAGGCGTAGCCATACAGCAGGCCTGCGCCAACACCACTCGCCTTCCACCAGCGCCCCGGGCGTGCGACGAGCGAGTAGGCGGCCAGGACGAAGGTTATCTGGAACGTCTCGGGCTGTGCGATCCAGTAGTACCGCATATCTCCGTACAGAGAAGCATGCGCCATGACAGCGACGGCGGCGCCGGCACGCCCCAGGTAGGGCTCCGTGAACCGGAAAAGGAGGTAGGAGATAACAAACAACAGCAGCATATCAACCACTGCCGCCGACCACATGACTCGGCCGAACAGCTTGGCGATTCCGGCGTACGCGATGAAAATGCCCGGAGGCTTGTTATCCCACAAATCGCGATACAGTTGCTTGCCTTCGAGCAGGCCCTGCCCGATGGTCAAGTAAGTTCCCTGGTCGCGGCCCAGGGGATCGCTGAGGATGGGGAGCGCGCGCACCAGCACAAATAGGACGGCAAGGACCACCAATGCCCGGCAAATCAGCGAGGCGCTGGCGCGCCCCGGTACAGGCACGGCAGCGCCGGGCGGGGCTTGCTGCGGAGAGGAGATAGCTTCAAGATTCATGAGGCCGAAGCGGCCGGCAAGGCCAGTTATTCTGCGGTGAAGCGAGTGTGGCCACGTAGGGGCGGCCCTTGTCGCCGCCCTCAGGCAAGCACCTGGGCCGCCCCTACGAATGGCGCGAAGCCTCCGACAAAAGACTTTAGATCAGTTCCAAGTGCCAATCTCTAGCACCAAAGTACCCAAGAAACAAGCAGGAAACTGCGGCTCTAATCCCTGGATCAGCTCGCACGAAGCTTGCGGAGACACGCCGTGGCCTACCGGTCTAAGCTTCGTGGAAGCGCCGCTCGGGTGAGGGCGTGGGAGAAGGGTAACATCGCACGGCGTGCCCCGGACCGGCAGGGCGGAAGGATTTGGGAAAGTCAACCGGGCTTCTTCGCATTTTCCGGGAGTGACCCATTTCCCGGTGGCACGGGCATCCTGCCCGTGCAAGGTCACGGCCAAAATGTCCACGCCACATCAAAGTGAGTCGCCACTCATTTTCCCGGAATTATGCACCTGACAAAGTAAGATGGGCCGCGGCCAAAAGACGGCTTCAAGCGCTTATTTTTCTTGTTCGCTTTCCACGGCAACGGGCTCGCTTGATAACGCCACGGTTGGATATTTTTCATATAGGCTGAGGCAGGTAGGAGTAAGTTCACCTGGAACTCTCTGCGGGGTAGCTCCCTCCGTGTTTGCTTTTGCCGGAGGCGCTACGGGGGACCAATCCCAAGTCCGGCATAATTGTCCTGTCTGGGTATCGAAGGCTAAGTCAATGTCGCGTGTGATCACGAAACGGTGTGTGGGTGACTGACGTTGCGGTGTATGCTGTGGTGCCTTATTTGGTTGGTCTGAAGGACACGCCTGCTGAATGAGAACGAGAGAGAGCAAAAGAATCGAAGCTATCTTCATCTTACCCCCAAGCCGAAACCGAATCCTGTCAAAAGGACGGGCGTGACCTAAGGCCGCCGTTTTGTTTTCGGTTTGGATGGTGACGGTCGTTGCCGGGGCATCTCGGCAGTCGGTTTCACCTTGAGCAGGAGAGCAAGGGCGTCTTTCTCAGGGAGCGGGATGCGGACATTGTTTCCGGGTTTTGGCATAATGAATATCCTATTCGCGTCTAGGCTCAACACTTGAGGCTACTATCATCTGTCGAAAGATATTGTAGAATCCTTCTGCGGCTGCATCTTCTTCTAGATGTTTGGCTATGAAAAATCCACACAGGTCTGCTATTTGGATTCCAATGCAATCTTTTGAGGTGCCAAAATACATCTCGTCATGAAGAGCCCAGATTCCAGGCTCCCATTCCGGAGGTCGTATCGGTTTCCTAAGTTGCCTGTATGTCTTTTTTAGGCGATCTTTTATGCCTTTATCCATGTCATCAGCAATTAGGAGAGCGATCTCTGAGCTATTCAGGTTCAGAGTCTGACTACTAATCTGGGGGACGCAATAGCGAAAAGCAACATCTGCTGGAATAGCTGACCCATAGGGAAGTTCCAGGAGGCGCGGCACATTGACAGCGCCGTAGATTACCGGGATTTGGAGGCTTGTCACCATAGATAGCAATCGCTTGATTGCAGTGTGTCTTTGATCTGGGTCGATGCCTTCAAAGATTCCGTACCCGCCATACAACTCAAAAGCGTGGAACTCCTCGAATTTTTCCAGTTTTTCTTCTGGGATCAAGCTCTCTATACAGGTGCCGATATTCACCTCTATATGGCTAAATAGGGTGTCTCTAATCAGCACTGTGCAGATCACTTGGAACGTCTGGTGTTTTTTATCATGCCGTCCAGAGTCGTCAATAAAAGCTAAGAACATAAAAGATCGTCCGCTACCTTGCCCTTGACATCCGCACACCACCACGCTACCCTCAGTTCTGTCGAGGATCGGCGTGAGTCCTTCAAGCGGACTCCTAGCAGGGTGGCTTGATCGACTCAGCTAATTGTTCTTGGGCGGTTTCAAATATAGCCGTTTGCCGCCCACTGCTTTCATAAGGAGGACGGTTCGCTCAATGTCGGGAACCGTTCTCACGTTGTACCTCCAATCGAACTCCCGCAAGTACTGGGGCATATATTTCTTACTCCAGTGATGATACACCCCATAATTGCCGCGTTTCAAGATTGCAAAATACCCTTCCACGCTGTTTGTAGTTATGCAGACATTGTCCTGATAGCGGACGTACTCGTTTGCACTGTGATTGACCTGGGAGTGCTGGCGAATGGCCCCTGCGCTCTCCAATACGGTTGAAGCATCGGTCATCAAGTGGGCGTCAGGTGCAACCATCTGGTCGATGATGGGCCGGATGTTTTTAGCGTTTACCTTCTCAACGTAGTATGACCTCACCTTGCCGCCGCGCTGCAATACCGACACGACGGGAGCTTTGTTATCGGTTGACGCCAGCCTATCTTTCGGGCGTTCTCCCGGCTTCACGGTTTGTGCGCCGACTCTCAACTTACCGCCAACGTAGGTTTCATCGACTTCAACAATTCCTCCCAAGGCTTCTTTGATTGGCTCTTGTGTTAGCGCCCAGCGGATGCGATGAGCCATGAACCAAGCGGTTCGATAGCTTCCTATCTCAAGATTCCGCATCAACTGGTGCGCAGAAATTCCTTTCTTTGACGAGCACATCAAGTGAACCGCCAAGAGCCATTTGTGAAGTGGGATATGCGAATCCTCAAAGATTGTACCGACCGTGATTGAGAATTGTTTGCGGCAATCATTGCACTGATAGACGCCCTTGCGCACGCCATTCTTGGAGTCGGCGCGAGGCTCTAGTTTTGTAGCCTCGCTAATCACGCCGCAGTGAGGGCACACAGGGCCGTCTGGCCAGCGAACCTTTTCCAGATGTTCCCGTGCTGCATCTTCATCACGATACTGAGGGGCAAGCAATCCTGTGTTTTTCATGCTCAAATCATAGCAAATCTATTTTGCTTTGTCAAGTGCATAATTCCGCATTTTCCGCTTGACAAGCCGAGAGGTAAGTGATAGCCTATAATCGTGGTCTTATTGTGGACAGTTTGTCGTAGCCGGGCGCCGGGGCAGGCCCTGGCGCAAGGGAAAGCGGAAGGGTCCGGCTATGGGGGAATGTAGGAATCTACAAAAAATGAAAAATAGTGGGAACGAAGCGAAGGAGTACTTGAAAACAAAGGACATCACTTTTTTGAATGCTGCAAATTATGCGCGTTTTGTGTGCAAGTTACGCCCCATTTGGCCCTAAAAGGAGCAAAAACGCCGCGTTTTACAAGAACCGACCGAAACTTTCGAGTCCTCAAGCCAAGCTGTGGCAGTGACAATTAGTCGGCTACATAAGGTTGGGATTTGCATCCGTGCCGACGTAAAGGTCAGCGCTACAAGTCGTGATCCGCTGGCAAGCCCCCACGAAGATCGTATATGCAAGCGATGGAGTAACCTTACAGTTTTCGTCCGTTCGCCGCACTCCAGGGCCCAAGAGCCGCCGGCCTCATCATCAGAGGTCCGCGCCACCAACCACTTCCGCGAGTTGTTCGCCCGCGTAGCGCACTTGTTCATCCGTCAACTCAGGGAAGAACGGCATACTCACAACCCGGGCACAAGCCTGTTCGACGTGCGGGAACCTGCCGGGTCCGAGGCCGAGAGTTGCGAAGGCGGGCTGCAGGTGGATGGGACAGGGATAATGGATCGCGGTGTGAACGCCTCGACCTTCCAGAGCCGCGAGCACAGCGTCGCGCCGCTCGACGTAAACCGTAAACAAGTGGTAGACGCGTTCATCGCGAGGATCATCAGGAAGAATCTCCACGTCGGCGCCCTGCAAGACGCTGCGGTAGAGGTCGGCAATTTCCTTGCGGCGCGCGTTCCACCGCTCGAGCCGCTTCAGCTTGATTCTGAGTACAGCGCCCTGGAACCCCTCCATGCGGTAGTTGTAACCGATCCTCTCATGTGTGTACGGGCCGCTCTGGCCGTGGTTGCGCAGCGATCGCGCCAACAGGGCAATGCCGGCGTCATTGGTCGTCAGCGCTCCACCTTCACCGTAGGCGCTTAGATTCTTGCTTGGATAAAAACTGAAAGTAGCCGCGTGGCCGATGCTTCCTACGCGCTTGCCGCGGTAGCGCGCGCCGTGCGCCTGGCAGGCGTCCTCAAGAACCGCCAGGTTGTACTTGCTTGCAATCTCCAGGATCGGTTCCATGTCCGCAGGGCGCCCATACAAATGAACAGGAATGATGGCTCTCGTTCGTTCCGTGACGGCCAGGTCGATAAGCGCAGGATCAAGATTGGCCGTCGTGGGATCGATGTCGACGAACACCGGCGTCGCGCCCACGTAGGAGATTGCCGAGGCGGTGGCGATAAATGTGTTCGGCGTGGTAATCACTTCATCGCCCGGCTTCACTCCCAGAGCAAGCAATGCGACATGCAGGGCGCTGGTTCCGGAATTCAAGGCCACGCAGTAGTCAACTTCGCAATAAGCGGCAAACTCCTTTTCGAATTCGGCGACCTCTTCGCCCAGAACGAACGCCGCGTTGCTGCAAGCACGCTCCAGGGCCTGCATGATCTCATCGCGAAGGCCCCAGAACTGTTTTTTCAGGTCAAAATACGGGACGAGCATGGCGAACCTCACGGACGATATTCGAGGAATCGAAAGTACCGTCCGGAAGGCGAGAAGTCAAGCAGCGCAAAAGAAAAGTCGACAGTTGACAGTCGACAGTCAACAGTATAGGGCTGTGACAGCGCCTCGAGCATGATAGATGTCGAACGGGGCGCAAAGATGTATATTAATGAGTTTGAAATGAAATCATCCACCTCGCTGCACCTTCTCTTGCTTGCGTTTTTGCTCCTGGGCTTATTCCTGCGAGTCGGGGCAGCGTTGCGATTCCCAACCCAGTTTCATGCTGACGAGATCTTCCAAACTCAGGAGCCGGCGCATCGCCTGGCCTATGGCTACGGAGTCGTCACCTGGGAATGGAGGCGCGGAGTTCGGTCCTGGGTCTATCCCGCCTTCCTGGCAGGCGTGATGCGGGCCACTGCCTGGATGGGCCCTGGATCCACAGGTTATGAGCGAGGAATCGTCATTGTGCTCTCCCTGATGTCCCTCACCTCCATCTGGTTCGGCTACGCTTGGGCCAAGCGTGCCGCCGGCATCGAGGCGGCCCTGATTGCTGCGGGTGCTTGCGCTTGCTGGTACGAGTTGGTCTACTTCGCCCCGAAGACGCTAAGCGAACCCGTGGCCACTAGCGCTCTCCTTCCAGGCCTGTATCTGGGAATGTATGGTGAAAAACTGGGAGAGAACCGGCGCATGCTGCTGGCCGGAGCTTTCTGCGGACTCGCCATGGCGCTCCGAATTCAGCTTGCGCCCGCAGTGGGCTTCGCGCTGCTGTATTTTTGTTATCCCAATTGGCGCAAGCGCCTGATCCCTCTCGCGGCAGGGGCCCTGTCGCCGTTGCTTGCCTTCGGCTTGGCCGACCAGTTGGTCTGGGCACACCCGTTCCATTCCTACATCAATTACATACGGGCGGACCTCGTCGAAGGGGGCCACGGCTACGGCGTGCAGCCCTGGTTTTGGTATCTGGAGATGCTGTGCGTCCACCTGGGCCCGCTGGTTTTCCTCGTCCTCATGGGAGTTCGCCGGAGCCCCTTTCTGGGCTGGATGGGGTTGATCATTCTACTCACGCATAACTATTTCGCGCATAAAGAGGTGCGTTTTCTTTACCCTATGGTGCCCTTGGAAATCACCCTGGCCGCGCTCGGATTTATGGAAGTCTTGCCGGCGTTGAACGCCCACCGGAAAACGCCGCTGTCGTCCCGAGCGGTAGTGTTGACCGGCTTTACGTTCTGCGCGATCAGTTCCTGCCTGCTCATCCGGCAATTCGATTGGTCCCGAAACTCCGGCGCCTTGGCCGCCTTCGATCGACTTAGCCAGGACTCATCTCTCTGTGGACTGGGACTCTACAAGATTGGCTGGTATGACACCGGAGGCTATGCGCATCTGCACAGGAACGTCCCCATGCTGCTCTTTGGGCGGGCGTCCGAACTAGACGAGCAGGCACAGAGCGTTAACGCCATAGTCACGTACGGAAATCTGCCTGAAAAGGTGGACGGCTTCGAACCTGCAGGATGCTCAGGCGGCGTCTGCGTATACCTCCGGCAGGGCCCCTGCGCGCCGCCCCGCCCGGACAATGAAATCAACTGGATGCTGTGGTTGAATGGAAGCTAAGGCGGCAACTCCGCTTCCGAGCCCTGAGGTGTGCTAAACTCTGCGTACCATGATCTCAGTCGTGCTGCCTACATACAATGAGGCTCGCAGCATCGAGGAAGCCCTGCGCCGGGCCTCCGAAGCCCTGCGGAACGCCGGGGAGGACCACGAACTGATTGTGGTGGACGATTCCAGCCCCGATGGCACCGCAGACGTGGCGGAAACCCTTGCCAAAGAGGTTCCCGTCAGAGTCTTGAGGCGCCCCGGACGACACGGCCTGGCGACCGCCGTCGTGGACGGCTGGAGGATCGCCCAGGGAGACACTCTGGGTGTGATCGATGCTGATCTTCAGCATCCACCCGAAACCCTCGCGCGCCTTGCAAGCGCACTCCGCAGCCAAAACGCGGACGTAGCGATTGCCACACGCGCGGGCCCTGGCGGAGGCTCCTCGGAAGAGTGGTCATGGATGCGACGGCTGAATTCGTGGGCGGCGCGCCACTTGGCGGCCTGTGTGCTCCCACAGACTTTGGCGGAAGTAAGCGACCCCATGTCAGGGATGTTCCTGGTCCGCGCCCGGGCTCTAGAGGGAGTCCGGCTTGAACCTACGGGCTACAAGATTCTGCTGGAGGTGCTAGGCAAAGCTCATTATGGCGACGTCGTAGAAATCCCTTTCATGTTCAAGGCCCGGAGCCTGGGGAGCTCGAAGCTCGGCATGCGCCAGTCGCTTCAGTATCTGGAACATCTTGCCCGGCTCGCGCGCTCCACCGGTCAATTGCAGTGTTGGTTTGGCTACGCGATGGTGGGCTTCATCGGAGCAGTGGTGAACGTGGCGGCTTTGACGTATCTGGTGGAGCGCCGATCCTGGCCGCTCGGGTGGGGTTTGGCAGTGGCCATCCCGCTCGCGCTGCTGAACAACTTTTTGTGGAACTGGCTCTTTACCTTTAGTCGTTCGCGCGCATCCGATGAGGAGGGCCGGTCTGGAGTTCTGATTCGGCTGGCCCATTACGCGAAGGTCTGTGCCTTCGGGGCAGCGTTGAATGCGATTTCGACCTTGCTGTTGCATTGGCTAGGGGTGCAGCTTCCTTTGGCTTCCTCCGCCGGCGTGGCGCTGGGTGGTGTCTGGAACCTCTTCTTTAACGTTCCGGCCATCTGGCGGAGTTGGGATTCTCCTGCTCCGGACAGCCCGGCGGGCACGTGGGACGAATCGGGCAACCGCGTGCTTTCGTCGGTTCGGCAGGAATCCGCCTTGCATCCAAAGCGTGTGCTGGGCCGAGTGCGGTAATGTTCCGGCGCATTACCCCGTGAATCCCCTCCTCAGTGAGAAGGGTACGCAGCGGGAGTTCGGTTTCGAATCGACCAGACGGATCCTGTCATGTCCATCCCGTGCTCGATGGGGATTATGGCTTACAACGAAGAGGCCAACATCGGCCGGATGCTGGGGGCTGTGGTCTCGCAACGCTTGACAACCGTGAACTTGACGGAGATTCTCGTGGTTGCCAGCGGCTGCACGGATCGTACGGAATCTGTCGTGCACGATTGGACGCGCAGGGATCCGCGCATTCGCCTGATCGTGCAGGCGCAACGCGAGGGCAAGGCTTCCGCAGTCAATCAGTTTCTTCCCCAGGCGCGCGAGAAGATCGTGGTGGTTTGCAGCGCTGACTTGGTGCCAGAAGCGGGTGCCATCGAAGAGTTAGTGGCTCCGTTTGCCGACCCCGCGGTGGGCATGACTACCGGACGGCCTGTACCCGTCAATGATCCCGGGACTTTTATGGGGTTTGCAGCCCATCTACTCTGGGAATTGCATCACGAGATCAATTTGCGCCACTTCAAGGCCGGAGAGATGATCGCATTCCGGAATATCTTCGAACGTATTCCCTATTGCACCGCGGTGGACGAGGCCAGCATTGAGCCGGTCATCCGCGGTCAGGGTTACGAGGTGCGTTACGTGCCGGCGGCCGTGGTATACAACAAAGGCCCGCTCACGGTCGCGGAGTATCTGCGCCAGCGCCGCCGCATTTTTGCCGGACATCTCGCGGTGCGGCACAGCCTCGGCTACACCGTCAGCACCATGAGCGGGTGGAGAGTACTACGGGTCCTGCTGCCACGGCTGAATTGGCGGCCTCGGCCTTTTCTCTGGACCTGGGGAGTAGCAGCGCTGGAACTGTACGGACGGTTCCTCGGCAGGCAGGATTACTCCAAACGTCGCGACCAGCGCGCCTGGCAAATCGCCAAGACCACGAAAGACCTCACCTCTCGAGTCTAGGGGCAAAATGAATTCCATGCTCGGCGTTTTGCTGCGCATTCCCGCGTTTAAGCTCTTTCGCCGCCTGGGCCGGCCGCGCGTGCTGCCGCTCAACCTGACTCTCTCCCCTTCACCCAAGTGCAATTCGCGTTGTCTCACCTGCAACATCTGGATAAAGCGGGAAAACGAACTGACTTTGGAGGAGTGGCGCAAGGTGTTGGCATCCCTGGGCCGGGCGCCCTACTGGTTCACGATCAGCGGCGGAGAACCCCTGATGTACCCGCATGTCGTCGATCTCGCACAGTCAGCCTATGAACAGTGCCGGCCGGGTGTCATCAACATCCCCACCAACGCCATCTTGCCCAGCATCCCGGAAACTGTGGAACGCATTGCCCGGTCATGTCCTCAGAGTCAGGTGATCATCAATCTGTCCCTGGATGGAGTTGGCGAGAAACACGACTTCATACGCGGCGTCCCGGGGAACTTCGAGAAATTCGAACAATGCCTTGAGCAACTGCGCGCCGTGCGCCGGCGGCGAAAGAACCTGACCGTTGGAATCCATTCCGTGGTGTCGGTATTTAACGTCGACCATCTGGATGAAATCATCGCCTACGCCGACCGCTCCGGCGCCGACCAGTTCATTACCGAGATCGCCGAACCGCGAGTGGAGTTGGACACGGTGGGGTTGCCAATCACGCCGGACGCGGAGAGCTACGCCAAGGCCGCTGATCGACTGATCCGCTACGTGCAAAGCAAACGCTTCCGAGGCGTCTCCAGAATCACGGAAGCCCTGCGGGTGGAGTATTACAAACTGGTCAAGCGCATCCTGGACGAGCAGGACCAGGTGATCGCTTGCTACGCGGGCTGGGTGAGCGCCCATATCTACGCCGATGGCACGGTATGGCCGTGTTGTGTGCGGGGCGATAACCTGGGCAATCTACGCGACCATAACTACGACTTCAAGGAAATCTGGTTTGGAAAGAAGATCCAGGCAGTGCGCTCGAGCATCGCGGCCAAGGAATGCCATTGTCCTCTGGCCAACGCCGCTTACACGAGCATGCTGCATGACCTCGCGACATTGGCGCGTGTAGGCTCACGGTTATTGCGGTGAGGGAACGGGATGCCTGTGTAGGGGCGGCCCGTGTGGCCGTCCTCGGGCAACCACAAGGGTTGCCCCGACAACTACTCGCTAGGGAAACACATGGCCTTCGATTGGTTGGACAGATTCCAACACCGGTTAGAGAAGGAGCCGGACTATGCCCGGAAATCTCTGGCCGCCTACCGCCTGGGCATGAAAGCCAAGGGCTCCATTGTGGGCGTGATGGTTCAGCCGGCGCCGGAATGTTGCGACGCTGCACGGAGGTTGCCCGCCGGGAAGGTTTATCACCCCGACCAGGCTCCGAACCTGCCGCTGCCGGATTGCCCCCAGGGCCGCCATTGCCAATGCCTTTACCGGCCCGTAATGTCTTATCAGCACCCTGACTGATGAAACGCATGCGCGTCTTTATAACTGGAGCCACGGGCTTTCTTGGCGGAGCGTTAGCTTGCGCATTGGCGCAAGAAGGCGTCGAGGTTCATGCTCTGGCTCGAGCCACTTCCGACCGCGGCGGCTTGGCCGGCGTCGCCGTCAACTGGCACGAGGGCGATGTTACGGTGCCCGCGAGTTTGGGCAATGCCATGACTGGCGCCGCGTGGATCGTTCATGCCGCCGGCCGTCTTGGCGAATTCGGCGTGAACGAGGAAGTGTACCAGCAGGTACACGTGGAGGGAACTCGCAACGTGCTGACGGCGGCCTTGAAAAGTGGGTGCCAGACGCGCGTACTCCATGTGAGCACGACGGGAGTTCTGGGAGTGACTCCCGGTGGGCCTGCCGCAGAAGGCTCGCCGTACGCGCCCACCAACCCCTACGAGCGCACGAAGGCCGCTGCTGAGCGCATGGCCCTGGAATTCGCCTCGCAGGGATTGCCCGTAGTCATCTGCCGGCCGGCTTTTGTTTATGGGCCCGGAGACCGGCATGTGCTGGGACTTTTTCAGGCCGTCCGCAGGGGCCGTTTTTTCTTCATCGAGGGTGGGCACCGCGTCTGCCATCCGACCTTCATTGCCGATGCTGTCGCCGGCATGCTGCTCTGCCTGCGTCATGGCCGGCCTGGAGCAACCTACCAAATCGCCGGGCCGCGCCCGGTAACCTTTCGAGAACTTGGAGAGACTATTGCCAGCGCGTTGGGTGTGCGTCCACCGCGGTTAGCGTTGCCCCGCTGGGCGGCGACACTGGGGGCGATGGGACTTGAGATCCTGGGGCGAGCGAGAGGCCGGAAACCTCCGCTCAGCCGGGCGGGGGCGGCCTTCTTCAGCGAGGATCGATGCTATTCATGGCAGCGAGCCCATGACGAGCTGGGCTACACGCCGGAATTCGATTTGGCCGCAGGCGTCGCCCGCACCATCCAGTCGTATCGCCAGCGGGGGTGGCTGTAACTGAGGACGAGATTGTGCCTATCGTGGCCGCCGCGAAAGCGGGTGCCCATTGCAGGCCCGCAGAAAATTACCTCCTGCGCGGGAATGACGAGTCGTTCGAAAGAACGGCGGCGAGTGACTCAAACCTATGGATGAAACCTCTGTTGACCAGCCCGCCAAGCCGCTGGTGACAGTGATAATTCCCACCTTCAACCGTGCCTCGATCGTGGGCCGGGCAATTCGGAGTGTGCTGGGCCAGACTTACCCGAATTGGGAACTCCTCGTTGTGGACGACGCCTCCACGGACGGCACGGAGAGGGAGGTCAGAAGTTATTCCGATAAGCGGATCAAATACATCCGCCACCACCAGAACCGGCGTGTCAGCGCGGCTCGCAATACGGGCATTCGCTTGGCTCAAGGCGAGTACGTGTCATTCCTTGACGATGATGATGAATGGCTGCCGGAAAAGCTCGCAAAAGAGGTAGAGGTCTTTCGCAACTCCGATCCCGAGGTCGGGCTTGTTTACACAGGCAAGACGGTCTACGACGAACACGGCCAAGTCCTCCAGGTGCGTATTCCCACACTCTCCGGCTGGGTGTACGATGCCATGCTGGACCGGCACTTCATCGGCTCGCCCTCCCGCGTGACTGTCAAGAAGCAAGTGCTCGACCGGGTGGCCGGGTTTGACGAGACGTTTGTAAACTGCCAGGACTACGATCTCTGGTTGAGAGTGGCCAAGGTTACCAAGATCGCCGTTGTGCCGTGCTGCCTGGTAAAGCGATACCTGCTTTCGGATCAGATGTCCGGGAGCCTACGGAACATCTGCGAGGGGTGGGAGCACATCTTGATGAAGTTTCGGACCGACATGAAGCCACGTACCCTGGCAAAACACATCTCTCGAGTCGCCATCCTGCTCCTCAACTACGATCCCCGGCGCGCCCGCGCCTTGGCGTGGGAGGCGTTCCGGCTTCAGCCCCTTCAGCCTGCTCTGTTGGGTGCGTTGTCGCTTTCAATGCTGGGAGTGGATTCTTACCGATGGGTGTTCGGGACGATGGTTCGAACGTTCGACAGATTCTATTTGGGCAGAGCAAAGACCTAGCAGTTTGCGGAAGAAGTCCCGCGGGTTGTCATCCTGAGCGAAGCGAAGGATCTGCATTTGCTTTTTTTCGAGGAGATACTGCCGATGCTTCGCTCCGCTCAGCATGACAGATGACCTTTTTCCGCAGCCGCTAGTACGATGACCGGATCTGTTACACACCGAGTGCGCGAAGCGCTTCGCGATCTGCTTCCCGATTACGTCGCGGTTAATCTGTTGCACTACACCGTCTTTCGAAGATTGCCGAACCTGAAGCAGCCCAAGACTTTCAACGAAAAGATCGCCTGGAGAAAACTGCACCAGCATGATCCGCGGTTTCGAGTCTTTTCCGATAAGATCGCGGTTAAGGCCGAAGTCGCAGGACTGATCGGCGAGCAGCACATCATTCCGACCCTCTGGACCGGTGACGTTCCGGAAGCTATTCCTTTTGACGAACTCGCACCGCCCTACGTCGTCAAGGTCAATCACAGCAGCGGCAGGAACCTGTTCATTCGAACGCCCCAGGACGTCAAGAAACAGATGATTGCGTCGTCAATTCGCAAGCAACTGACGTCGTCGCATGGGCGCCGGCTCCGCGAATGGGGCTATCTGGGGATCCCGCCCAGGGTTCTGGTCGAGCGCATGGTTGAATCACCTGACGGCGACCTCCCGGCGGACTACAAATTCTTTGTTTATCACGGACGCGCCCATTTCATCCAATTCGATTGCGACAGAACTCGAGGGCTCAAGCTGAACTTTTATGATCGTGAATGGAATCTTCTGCCCGCGAAGTTGAGATATCCGCGCACCTCGGAGCCGGTCCCCAAGCCGCAAAACCTGGCCCGGATGATCGAACTAGCGGAGAGAATCGGCGCCCAATTCGACTTTGTGCGCGTGGATTTATACTCAGCACCTCAAGGCATCTTATTTGGTGAAGTTACCTTCTATCCTAATGCAGGACTCGAGCCGTTCACTCCCCAGGAATGGGACACGACGTTTGGCGAGCCCTGGCGGCTGTGAGAAGCGAAACTCGAAACTGGAAAATGGAAATTCGAAAATGGAAGTTGCAAGGTCAAAGTTGGAAAATGGAAAGCCGAAACCTGCATTGAGCATGGGTCCACGAGTATCGAATTCCCAATTTCCAGTTGCCGGTGCCGAGTATCGATTTTGGATTGGGAGTTTGGATTTTCAAATTTCGAATTTCAAAACTGAAATCTGATTCTGCGCGTTGCGCGTATCGATTTTCCAGTTTCTATTTGCCGTTTTCCAATTCCGAGGTTGGATTTTCAAATTTCGAATTTCAAATCTGAAATTGCCGTTCTGTTAGAATACTTTCGTATGCGAAAATACCTGTTGCTGGCCTTCTCCCTCCTTGGACTCTTTGATGCCCTCTATCTCCTCTGGGTTTATACCTCACCCTCCCGACCCATTGTTTGCCTGGGAACGGGATGCGACGCGGTGCGCGCCAGCTCGTACGCGCGCCCTTTTGGCGTGCCCATGCCGGTCTTTGGAGTTGCCGCCTACTTGGTGCTGGGGTTGTTGATCCTGGCAGAAAACCTTTCTTCGCAACGCCTGGGGCGGACCCTCCAATACGCCGTCATCTGCATCTCGGGCGGGGGTTTCCTTTTTTCCCTCTATCTTACTTCGTTGGAGGCATTCGTCATTCATGCCTGGTGCGCGTGGTGTGTGACCTCGGCGATTGTCGTGACCTGCATTTTCGTCCTATCGCTATTTGATCTGCCTCGCCCGCTCGCCCCACCAGATCCTGCGGAGGCAAGGGCGAGGGTCAGAACACACCTAGTTCTCTGTGCGCTGGCGGTGGTCCTAGGCACGCCCGCTTTTATTCTCCTCGCCAAGCACGGAGAACTCCCAGACGCGCCGGAGAATTCACCCCAAGCGCTCGCCAAGCACTTGGTCCGGCCGGACAGCCACATGACCGGGAATTTGAATGCTCCTCTCACGGTCGTCGAATTTGGAGATTTCGAATGTCCTGCCTGCGGCATCTCGGAGGAAGCTGCGAGGCAAATCCGCGCTCAGTACGGCGACCGGATTCGTTTCGTGTTCCGCCAGTTCCCGCTTACCAAGATTCATCCCATGGCTGAGAAGGCCGCGCAAGCTTCCGAATGCGTCGCCGAGCAGGGCAAGTTTTGGGAGGGAGTCGAAAAGCTCTATTCCCGGCAAACCGATCTGAGCGTGGACGGCCTCAAGCGCTACGCAGGAGAACTTGGCCTGGACCAGAACCGTTTCAACCAGTGTCTTGACAGCGGCCAAATGGCCTCGCGGGTGAAGCGTGACCTGGCTGATGGTCACGCCCTGAAGGTGGAAGGCACGCCGACCTTTTTCATCGGCCGGAAAATGATCTTTCGACCATTGGATTTTGACACCTTTGCACTCCTGTTGAATCAGGAGTTGGCCGCACGATCATCAACCACAGCCGGCGCCTCGACACCGTCGCAAATTGCCTCCGCCCAGCCTCAGGGAGGAACTGGCACTGAGACCAGCGCAGGGTCCGGCGATCTGTTTGGATCGAGCCCGGCGGCGGGCTTCCTCGGCGGCGCGCAATCGTCGCTAGCTGGCTGTAGCGAGGCCGACGCCAACAAGAAGCAGCCCACGTTGATTGGGACGACGGAAGCACGACAACTGCTCGAAGCTGCGCCGAAGCCTCTGGTGGTGGACGTCAGGCCACCTAAAGAGTACGCCGCAGGGAGAATTCCGGGCGCCATAAACATGCCTGCGGACAACTTCGCACAGGATATGAGCAAGCTGCCCAAAGACAAAACAATTGTGCTTTACGAGGGAGGGCAATCCTCGGGCGGCGATATCTGCGCTGCCAGCCGTGCCGCAGGGCGCGCCTTGCTCGAGCATGGGTTCGCTTTTGAGAAAGTGAAAGTCTATCAGGACGGGCTGGCGGGTTGGCGGAAAGCCAGCCAACCAGTCCAGCATTAGTGACGGCTAAGGGTCCGTCGTCCGTGGTCAGTTGCCCGCAGTTCCTGATTGCAGGCCCCGGCGCTTGTCGACCGGAATCCTAGCCCCTCGCCATGGACACTGGGCAACGGACAACTGACCACGGACAATAGCGGCAACGGAGTCTTCAATGTCAATCACTTCGCTTCGTAACGGTCTCCTGGCGTGCGGCGTTTGCATGCTCGTCATCGGCGCGGGATCGATGCCAGGCAAGACGAAAGACAACTCCCGCACCACTCCTCCCGCCGAGGTCGCTAGTCCCAATAAGATCGTTCAATATATGCGAGACCGCTTCGAGGTGCCGGAGAATGTTAAGTTGACGGCGGAGCCTCTGGACAAGTCGCAATTCCCCATGTTCTTTCAGACGGTCGTTACCTCGGATGACGGCAAGCAAAAACGAACCAACAACGTTTTCATCACCAAGGACGGCCGGTGCCTCGTGTTGGGCAACGTCTTTGCCCTGCACGATGGCTCGACGGCGGATCTCATCCGCTGCCTGCGCGAGGCCGCCAAGATCCCGCCCGAGACTGATTTAAAAGTCGGCGCTTTCGACAAGACTCCTTATCCCGAGTTCTACAAATCCGTGGTGACGGACACCGACGGAAAGCACACACAGTCGGGAGACGTCTTCATGACCAACGATCGGCGAACCGGCATCCTGGGCATCGTACTGCCGTTTCGGGAAGACGTGGTTCGCAACATGATCAACACCAAGGATATGCCGAGCCAGGGCCCCGCCAACGCTCCCGTAACTGTGGTCGAGTACGCCGATCTTCAATGCCCAACGTGCGCCCGGTTGCAGGAATTCCTGGAGAAATAACTCCTGCCCAAATATGGTGACAAGGTCCGAGTCGTTTTCAAAGAGTTTCCGATCCCTGGCCACGACTGGTCCCCCACCGCTGCAGTGGCCAATGAATGCGCCTATGAAATCAACCCATCGGCATTTTCAGATTATCGGACTCTTATTTTTGCCAATCAGACCTCCATCAATGCTTCCAATGTGCGACAACGCCTCCTGAGCCTTGGCGAACAAGCCGGAGTTGACACCGTAAAACTGGCCACCTGTATTGACTCCAAGGCCTCGCTGCCCCGGGTTGAGGCCGGCCGCCAGGAGGGGAACGACCTCGACGTTAACAAAACTCCCACGTCTTTCGTTAACGGCAAGATCATCATCGGCCTGCAGACCGAGTCGGCCTGGGACAAGGTTATCGGCGAGGCGCTTCTGGCGAAGTCCCGCTGACCGGGAATGAATCTTGTCACGAAGGTCCTGCCATCACTGGAGCAGCAACTCGCGCTCGCGAAAACTCGGCTATCCCTGTCAACTCAATCCGGCAGCCTGCAAAGGGCGTGCTTTCAAACGAATTGGCGCTCCAAAGAATCATGGGGCACATGCCCGGATAGGGCCGAAAGACCCGACACGAAGCGGGCGGACTAGGGGGTTCACTACATAGATAACGAGAAGAGGATATCTAATGCGACGATATTATCGTTCTGCTATTGCAATCGGAGTATACAGGCCCGCGCTGAGTCCATTATTTCTATTGACTTCTTACTTCTCATCTTTTAGAATGCGGCCGACCTTGATGCGTTTTTCCGTGTACTAACTATGCCAACTCCCGAAAACGCGTGTTCAGGAGCCCGGCAGTAGTTATATGTTACGTAATAATATAGTTTCTAAGGATTCATCATCTTATTAGAGCCGCTGATCGAAGAATGCCTCGAGGCAGATTCGGGAGGGTGCAATGGTTTTGCCTATTCCGAACCTCTCATTTCTGACGAGCCTCGCAAGCTCTGTTTTGGCTACTGTCAGCGTCGGAACGCTGGCTTTGGCTGCGTTGGCGATGCTCCGCCGCTGGCATCACGACCGCTTTGATCGCCGGGTCAAGGCTCTTTGCACCCAGCTCGGGCTCACTCCGGCCGCCTTGTTACAGGGGAAATTTTCGCCGCAATGCTTTGCAAAATTGCGCGCGCTTCCTTCGCCCACCTTGGAATTCCTACTGGAGCCTTTGCTCCTCAAATGCGCCTCCGCTCCGCCACTCGCAGGTGTCTTACAGGAAATCTGCTTGGAGCTTGGATTAATCGATGTTTGGCAGCGCCGCATTCTCGGTCAATTCGCGCCCGTTACTTTCCGGCAAGCGTGTTCGATTCCCGATGGGGCTCTCCACTTCTTCGGCCGCCTGCACTTCCTGCTTCGTGCCCGCAGCGCCAGGAGCCTCGGTCTGCTCCGCCACCGGGCGAGTTGGCCTATCCTTGCCAGGGGTCTGGACGATCCGCATCCCGATGTTCGGCGGGCGGCGTTGCGCGGTCTGGCGGCGCTCGGCGAACCGCGCAGCCTGCCGGCGCTTGTCATTCAAATGGACAAAGCGGTTACGGATAACCGCTGCGCCATCTCTCTCCATTCTTTAAAAACCGCCTTAGCCCGGTTCCCTCTTTCTGAAGCCCTGCAACTCCTTCCTGCCATGCGCCACCCGAACCCACGCGTCCGCGCGGCGGCGGCGGAGGTTCTGCATGCAATGGCGAAGCGGGAAGCGCCGGACGCGCCGGCCCTCATTCAGTACAAGAACGTTCTCGACCGCGAGATGGCGATGCTCACTTCCGATGTTGACCCTCGGGTCAGGGCGGTTGCATTCGAGGTAGCGGCGCTTCTCGATTCTGCGAACCGCCAGCCGACCGCGCGTCGGGAGCTTGACCGAGCTCGAGACTCCGTTCGGGCTGCCTCGCCGGGGACCTCGCCACAAAACCTCGAAGCTCTGCCCTTGGCTGAACTCCCACGCCTTCTCTCCGATCCTCAACGAACGGTCCGGCAAGCCGTGTTACGAGCGCTCCTCGCCCTAGGGCGCGAGGGTCTGTCGAAACTCTACGAGGAATTCCTGAAGACAGAGGACAAAGGCCTTAGGGACCAGATTCTCGAGGAACTAGACCGCGCCGGCCTGCTTCCGAATCTCTTGCAGAACCTCGACGGCGGCGCCGGCAAACTGGAAACGCGGGTGGTGGAACTGATCGTAAGCATGGGAGCCACCAGTTATCTCCAAGCCGCCCTCACCAACATCTACGGCCATCAACTGCTTAAAGTTCTGTTTGAGAAACTCGAAGACGACAGTCCGCAGAAGATTGATGCATGGCTCGGAGTCTGCGCTGCTCTCAAGGCATCCCGGCAGACGGATCCGACCAATCGCGGCCAAGCCCCTGTGGCCGTCTGAAAGGATTTCCCCATGGACATGTGGGGAGCGTACTTCGATCACGCCCTCGTCTTCTTCAATCTTCTAATCCTCTCTTATTTCGTGTTGGGGAATGGGGTTTATACCGCCCTGATGGTCATATCCATAAGGGCCATCTGGCTTCATTCCCGGCGACTGGCGTATCAAGGATTAACCGACCTGCGGGAATCTTCACTGACCCCGGCGGTCACCATCATCGTGCCGGCCTGGAATGAGGAGCGCATCATCGTCGAAACGGTTCGTTCCGCTCTGGGGGTGGACTACCCCCAGCACGCGGTCATTGTGGTCGATGACGGATCCACCGATTCGACTCTGAAGCGCCTGACGACCGCGTTCATGCTGACCCCGACTTCTCTGAACTTCAACCCCGGTCTTTCCACCTCGCCCGTGCGGGGCTTCTACTTTAGCCCTCATTTTCCAAATCTCCTGGTCGTCCACAAACAGCGGGGCGGCAAACCGGACGCGCTGAATACGGGCATCAATCTCTGCCGAACGCCTTATTTCTGCTGCCTCGACGCGGACTGCATCCTGGAGCGAGACTCTCTTTTGCGGCTGATGGAACCCATCCTTAGCTCGCCCCGGGACATCATCGTCAGCGGCGGTGTCGTGAGGATTATTAATGGAAGCACCGGCAGCAATGGCCAAATAGTGAAATTGGGATTGCCGCGGACTTCCCTTGAGCGCTTTCAGGTGGTCGAGTACCTGCGCAGCTTCCTTACAGGCCGCAACGGCTGGTCGCTGCTGGGAGGCACTGTCATTGTTTCGGGGGCCCTCGCCCTCTTTCAGCATAAGGCCGTCGTAGAGGTGGGCGGGTTCAGCGCGGATACGGTCACCGAGGACATGGATCTCGTCATCACCCTGCGCGAGCACGCAGCCAGGAACCATAACAGCGCGGGATTCTCTTTTACTTCTGATCCGGTTTGCTGGACCGAGTGCCCTTCCACTTATAGGATGCTGAACCGCCAACGGCGTCGTTGGCAGTTAGGGCTATGCCAGTGCTTGCGGAAACATCGCGGTATGCTCTTGCGGCCCCGTTACGGGATTGTCGGCATGTTCAGCTTACCCTTCCATCTGTACATCGAAGCGCTCGGCACCATTGTTGAGTTCCTCGGGTACCTTCTGGTGCCGCTTTCCTTCTTCGGCGGCCTCATCTCACCGGCCCTGTTGGTCTTATTCATTCTCCTGGGCCTTGCTTACGGCGGTTTTCTGTCGGTGGGAGCTGTACTCCTCGAGGAGATGACCTACCGGCGCTACCCCAGGCCCAATGATCTTTTGGTATTGCTTGCTTACGCGATGCTCGAGAACGTCGGCTATCGTCAACTTATTCTTTTCTTCCGTGTTCAAGGGATACTGAAATTCCTCGTGGGATCGCATCGCTGGGAAAAGGTCATGCACGACGGACAGTACCTCACTTCGGGTCCTGCGGAATTGAGTCCAGCCGCCGTTCAAGGGAGCGCAGGGAAATAGCGGCGGCTTCGCGC
>Ga0209415_10002252_pt1 | contig 36282 bp, 37 predicted proteins | sample PeaSoiSIISIP2007_FD_187696 | JGI IMG/M metagenome (GOLD analysis project Ga0209415, IMG submission 187696) | Peat soil microbial communities from Weissenstadt, Germany - SII-SIP-2007 (SPAdes) (version 2) | ecosystem: Environmental > Terrestrial > Soil > Wetlands > Peat | place: Germany... | reverse complement strand
GGTCGAACCTTGCCGTTGGCTCGGCGCGGAAGCGGACCTCCCGGCTACCGGGTGGCGGCTGCGCTCGCCGTGCCGCCGGATCACCGCTAAGCTCCCCCATGAAGCTGAACTCCGGATGAGCAGCGCGGATGGGAGAAATGGGACTCGTGGTCCGGCGCTTGGCCGGGGCCGTTGGGGCCGAGGTGTTGGGGGTGGATCTGGCCGTGCCGCCTTCAGATGGCCTGGTGGTCGAGTTGCGGCGGCTGTGGCTGGCGCACGGGGTGCTGTTCTTTCAGGATCAGGGCGCATTGACGCCGCGGCTACTGGTCGAGCTCGCGCGTCGGTTCGGGACGCCGGTGGAATACCCCTTCCTGAAGGGCTTGCCGGAAGCGCCAGAGGTGATTGTGGTCGCCAAGCTGGAGGACGAGCGGGTGAATTTCGGCGGCGTCTGGCACACCGACACCGCCTATCTTGATGCGCCGCCGATGGCGACGATGCTGGTGGCGCGCGAGACGCCCCCGTTCGGCGGCGACACGCTCTTCGCCAGCGGCGTGGCGGCTTACGAGGCGCTGTCGGAGGGGATGAAGCGCCTGCTGGCGGGCCTGAGGGCGGTCAATTCGTCTGCGAAGGCCGACGTCAGCAAGACCCGGGAGGACCGCCTTCGCGACAGCGGCCAGGCCTCGCCGCGGACCTATGAAGCCGTTCACCCCGTGGTGCGGACGCACCCCGAGACGGGGCTGAGGACGCTTTATGTGAACATCGCGCACACCATTCGGTTCGAGGACATGACGGAGGAGGAAAGCGCGGGGCTGCTGGCCTGGCTGTTCGAGCACCAGGTCCGTCCGGAGTTCACCTGCCGGTTCAGCTGGCGGCCAGGGGCCCTGGCCTTCTGGGACAACCGCTGCTGCCTGCACAACCCGGTCAACGACTATCACGGCTACCGGCGCGTCATGCACCGCGTCACTCTGGCGGGGGACCGACCGCGGTAGCCGTTCCGCTCAGGGCTTACCGAAAGACCTCGTGGACAAGAAGTCTCGGCGCGAGATTCGCGGCCTCTCCGAACGCAAGCTACGGGTCGCCGGATAGGCCTGATGGCGAAGAACGGGGATCGAGGCGCGTCGTGAAAATGCACCCGAGCGATCCGGCCACCGCTGAAACCGCCGGCGGCCGCGCCTATATGCAAATGGTGGCGCGCGCAGGGGATGGTCCTGCGCGGCGGCGCCCGGAGGCGAACCCATGATCCGAAAGACCCGCCTGGCGGCGGCGTTCGCCTTTGGGGCCGGATTGACGGCGGCCGGCGTGGCGCTGGCCCAAACCCAAACTGGGAGCGCGGCGCCGCCGGCCGCCTCGGCGCAGCCCACGCCGCCGCCGGCCCAGTCCCCGCCGCCGTGGGTCCAGCCCGAAACGCCCACGATCAAACCCTCGGATCCGAACACTAGCCAGCCGACCTATGCCGTAGACCCGCCGCCCCAGGGCTCGTCGGGCGTCTACCTGCCCGCCGTGATCCTCGGCTCCGCCAAATCGGTGGCCGGCTGCGTCGTGATAGGATGTGATGATGGGCCGCAAGTGGGCGGCGCCCCCGGGCCGTCGTCACCCGGGTCGGCTGAGCCGCCGCCGGCCAATCCGCGGCCATCCGACCCGCGCTGAATCTCGTCGGGCGCGCCCTCCCCTCGCCTGAAGCGAAGGGAGGCGCCGCGCCACGACAGCCGCAGTCAGGCCGTTACGGACACCGCGGCCATGCGATCCAGCCGGTCGTGGATAATCCCCTCGGCCTGCTTCATGATCCGTTTCACCAGTTCTTCGCAGCTGGGGATGTCGTGGATCAGGCCCTGGCTCTGGCCGGCCGACCAGATGCCGCCGTCGATGTCGCCGCCGACCATCACGTTGGCTCGGCCGCGGGCGCCCGACACCAGTTCGCGCACGTCGTCGATGGTCTTGGTCGAGTCCTGCTGGATTTCCACCACTTTCTCCGAGACCACGTTGCGCGCCACCCGCGAGGTGTTGCGCAGCGTGCGGTTCATCAGGATGGTGTCGCGCTCGGTGTTCTTGACGATGGCTTCCTTCACGTTCTGGTGGATCGCCGCTTCCTTGGTGGCCATGAAGCGGGTGCCCATGTTGACGCCGTCGGCGCCGAGCGCCAGCGCCGCGATCAACGAGCGGCCGTCGGCCATGCCGCCCGAAGCGATCACCGGGATGTCGACCTGATCGACCGTCGCCGGCAGCAGCACCATCAGCGTCACGTCGTCCTCGCCGGGGTGGCCGGCGCACTCGAAGCCGTCGATGCTGATCACATCGACGCCGAGCCGCGCGGCGGTGACGCTGTGGCGGGCCGAGGTGCACTTGTGGATCACCTTGACGCCGGCGTTCTTGAAGTCCGGCAGGTGCTCGATCGGGCTGCGCCCGGCGGTCTCGACGATCTTGATGCCGCTCTCGATGATCGCCTTGCGGTATTCGTCGTAGGGGATCGGGTTCAGCGACGGCAGCAGCGTCAGGTTCACGCCGAACGGCTTCTTGGTCAGCTTGCGGGTCTTCTCGATCTCCGCATGCAACGCCTCGGCGGTCGGAAACAGGTGGGCGACGATGAAGCCCAGCGCCCCGGCGTTGGCCACCGCGGCGACCAGCTCGCCGTAGCCGACTCCGGTCATGCCTCCCATGACGACGGGCGTCTCCACCCCGAACATCTCGGTAATACGTGTCTTGATCATCAGTACTTCCTTCCCTGACGGCATCTTTTTGTGAATGACGCCGGCCCGCGTCTTCAACCGAAGAATTACTCTGTCAGCAAGTCATCGAAGGCGGCAAGACCCCTGAGTAGCCTTACGCAACGGCCCGCAGGCAAAATCCCGCTCGTGGACCGGGACCGACGCTGAACCTGCGGCGCGGGGCCTCTTAACCTGGACTTCAGCGCCATGCGGCAAAACACGCCTGGTAGAGGGGTGGCAGGCATGGACGAGGAGGCGAGCAGTCCTCCGTTCGGGATGAGCCCGGCTTTGCCGGCGTTCCACCGCGCGACGCGGATCGCCGAAGCGCTGTTCGGCGAGGTCGAAGCCTGCGTGGCCCTGGTCGACGGCGAGCGGGTGTGGCGCAGCGGCGGCAGCCTCGTCGGCGCCGACATACGGCCGACCGGCGTGCTTTATGTGATCGAGCGCGGACGGGGGGCTTGGCTGGCGGACCTGGAGGCCAATCCGGCGCTGATGGCCGGCGTCGATCCCGACCTTCCCCACGCCCGGTTCTGGGCCGGCGCGCCGGTGCGGCTGGCGGACGGGACGATCATCGGCGTGCTGACGGTGATGGGCGCGGCCAGGCGCGCCTACGACAAGCGGATGGCCGAGCGGCTGCAAGACCTGGCCGACAGCATCGGCGACGAGTGCGAGCGCGCGCGCGCCGCCGAGACGGCGGCCCAGCGTGGCCGCGAGCTGCGCACGGCGCGCAAGGTGATGGCGGCGTTCGTCGGCTCGGTGCCGATCCAGTCGGTGATGACCGACCGGGACCTGCGGGTGCTGACCGCCACGCCGCGCTGGCTGGAGGCGTTCGGCCTGACAGAGGCGCAGGCCGTGGGCCGCACCCTGCCGGAGATCTCCCCCAAGGCCTTCGTCCACTTCAAGGACCAGTTTCAGCGTTGCCTCGCCGGCGAGGTGGTCAGGGATCCCCGCGTGCGGGTGGTGGGGCCTGACGGCAAGCGACGGTGGATGAACCTGGAGCTGACGCCGTGGCGCGACGAGACCGGCGAGATCGTCGGCGTCGTCAGCGCCGCCCAGGACGTCACCGAGACGGTCACGGCCATGCGCAGCCTCGAGCGCACCCAGCAGCGACTGCAGCTGGCCACCGAGATGGCCAACCTGCAGGTCTATGACGTCGACTACCAGCGCCGCTCGATCGTCACCGCCGGCAAGGCGCTGTTCCCGCTCGGCGAGGCGGAAGACAAGGGGGTGGCGGAGGCCGTGTTCACCGGCGGCACCGGCCGCTTCCTCGATCCGCGCGATCGCGACCGGGTAGCCGCGGCGGGCCGCCGCTTCATGGAGGCGGGGACGCCTTACGAGATGGAGTACCGCGTGCTGCGCGACAGCGGCGAGGAGTTCTGGATCGCCGAGGTGATGCAGGCGATGCGCGGCGACGACGGCAAGATCCGCCGGGTGATCGGCGCGATGCAGAACATCACCGCGCGCAAGCTGGCTGAACGGGCGCTGATCTCGGCCAAGGAGGAGGCCGAGGCCGCGACCCTCGCCAAGAGCGCCTTCCTGGCCACGATGAGCCACGAGATCCGCACGCCGCTCAACGGCGTGCTCGGCATGGCCCAGGCGATGACCACCGGGCCGCTGGCCCCGGCGCAGCGGGAGCGGCTGGAGGTGATCCGCCAATCCGGCGAGACGCTGCTGACGGTGCTCAACGACGTGCTGGATCTGTCCAAGATCGAGGCCGGCCGGCTCGAGTTGGAAGAGGCCGAGTTCGACATCGGCGCCGTCGCCGCGGGGGCGCACGCGGCGTTCTTAGTGGTCGCCGCCCAGAAGGGCCTGGCTCTGGACCTGACGGTGACCCGCGCCGCCGCCGGCGTCTACCTCGGCGACGCCACCCGGGTGCGCCAGCTGCTCAACAACCTGATTTCCAACGCTCTGAAGTTTACCGAGACCGGCCGCGTGGGGGTGACCGCCGGCCGCCGCGGCGGCGCGCTGACCCTCACCGTCGTCGACACCGGCATCGGCATGTCGCCGGCCCAGCAGGCGGCGCTGTTCCAGAAGTTCGCCCAGGCTGACGCCTCCACCACCCGGCGCTTCGGCGGCACGGGGCTCGGGCTGGCCATCTGCCGCGAGCTGGCGGAGCTGATGGGCGGGCGGATCGAGGCCAAGAGCGTCCAGGGCCAAGGCTCGACCTTCGTCGCCACCCTGCCCCTTGCCCGTCGCGAGCGCGCCGCGCGCAAGACGGCGGCGCGCACCCAGCCGAAGCGCCCGGCCCAAGGCGACGAGGCGCGCGCGGGACTGCGGCTGCTGGCGGCCGAGGACAACCCGGTGAACCAGCTGGTGCTGAAAGCGCTGCTCGCGCAGATCGGCGTCGAGCCGGTGATGGTCGGCGACGGCGTCGACGCGGTGGCCGCCTGGGAGTCGGGCGACTGGGACCTGATCCTGATGGACGTGCAGATGCCGCGCATGGACGGGCCCACCGCCACGCGCTTCATCCGCGAGCGCGAACTGGCCCAGCGCCGCCGCCGCACCCCGATCGTGGCGCTCACCGCCAACGCCATGACCCACCAGGTGAACGAATACCTGGCCGCGGGGATGGACGGCTTCGTCGCCAAGCCGATCGAGATCGACCGCCTGTTCGCCGCGCTCGACGCGGCGCTGTCCACGCCCAAGGTCCAGGCCGGACGCAAGGGCGTCGCCTGATCTCAGGACCAAGCGCCGGAACATTGGCGCCTAGCCGGCCAGGCCGGCGCCCTTGCAGCTGTCGTAGGCGGCGTCGGGCGCGCCGGACCCGTCGTCGATGTCGGTCCACAAGACCTGACCGTCCTTGATCGCGGCGTAGAACCAGACATAGCCGCCGTAGCCGCCGCTGGGATTTCGCGAGGCGAACTGACCGCACACCACCGCGATCGGCCCTTCGACCAGCGGCCCGAAGGCGCGTTTTACCGAGGCGGCCACGACGGCGCCCTCGGCGCGAAACGCGGCGCCGTTCGGATCGGTGAGACCGGCCCTGATCGCCGCCTCCGCCGCCTTGCGCGCAGTGGGCGGGACGGGGCGCGCGGCGGCGTTGGAACGCACTTCCCCGTTGGGCGACGCGTTATCCTGAGCGCCTGCCACACCGGCCACGCCCACCATCGCCAGCGCCACAAGTAGGGCCCGCATTCCCCCCTCCGGTTGCAGGCGGAGACCATGAGCGGACTCAGCCGGAAAAGGAAGAGGCGCAAGTCACGCCTCAGCACCTTGAATGGGGCCGTCCCCGGTCAGTCGACGACGAGGTCGTTTTCGACCTCGGTGACGCCCTTCGTGACCCACGCGACCGCCTCGGCCATCTTGAGTTCGCGCTGTGACTGCACGACGCCGAAGAGCGTCACCTTGGATCCCTCGACGACGACCAAGATGCTGCGATCGCTGGGCTGGGCGCGTCTGAGGGCATGCACGATATGCGCCGCCAACGTCTCGGGGTTAATGTCAGGGAGAGCCGCGCTCTGTTGTTCGACCATGGCCATCGCCTCGCGAAATGGCTGCGATGCGAACGAGCGTAGGCGCTGATGGCGCAGACGCCTTGCGGTAGATCAAGCTTCGGTGGCCGCGAGCGATTCGGCTGTTGCCGAATGCGCTAGGAGCCCTGCCAGCGGCGCACGCGGCCGACGTCGACGTGGACGAAGTCGGAGGTCGGGTAGTAGCCGACGCCGCCGATCGCCAGCTTCAGCGCGGCGTCACGGACCGTGGCGCTGTCGACTCCCGGGAGCCGGATGTCGATCGCCTGGCCTTGCATGTGCAGGCTGCCGCTGGCGACCTGGCCGCTCTGCTCGTGCAGCATCGCGTTGGTCTGCGGCGAGCGGTAGCCGGAGATGACGCCGAACGCGGATTTCGTCTCCAGCGAGGCCGCCAGCACGGTCAGCAGGTCGAGCAGCCGCGGCTCGATCACGTGCACGTCGCCGGTGCGGAAGTCGCGCAGCACGTGGTTGACCTCGGCCAGGGCGTCGCCGACGTAGCAGCCGTTCTCATAGTAGGCGACGTCGAGCGTCTCGCCCGTATGCAGATTGTTGAAGGCCAGGCGGCGCGTTGGCGCGGCGAGCGCGGCCAGGGCCGCGGGGGCGGCGGCGAGGCCGCCCGCCAATCCCAGGCCGGCGGCGATCAGCTTGCGGCGTGCAATCATCCCAGAACCCTACAACGGCGCAGATTACCAATCTATCGCACGCGCAGAGTTCGGCCAAATGCGGCGTATGTTCGCGACCATCGGCGACCTGGGTCACAAAGACGCGATCAGCGCGCGGTGCAGCCACCGTCGACGATCAGCTCCGAGCCGGAGCGGGTTCGATTCCGCGGCTTGATGCGCCTCAAGGACGAGGCTGTCCGGCGCGAGCATGGTGAGGCGTCTTGGATCGGCGTCACCGATCCCGCTCGGGTCGGAGTTCATTGATGCCACGCGCCGCTTTCCTCGCGCCATTCGCCCTGGCGGCCACAATGGCGGCGGGGGTCTGCTGGGGCGCCGCGCCGCCGCCATCGGCATCGCCGCAACCGGCGCCGTTACTGGCGCCGCAGCCGCCGCCGCTGACCGTCGCTGACAAGATCGCCATCACCGCGGCCCTCGCGGCCGCGCCGAGTCAGGGCCTGCCCGCGGCCGCGGTCCCCCGGGCCGATGCATCCGACCAAGCCCTGGCCGATGCGGCCATCGCCTACGCCCGGGCCGAGAACGGCCTCATCGCCGATCCGGCCGCGCTCGACCCGAACTTCGCTTTGAAGCCGGCCGACGGCGCAGCCGCTCAGTTCGCCGCCGCGCGCGACACTGGGCGCGTGGCTGCATGGATCGGCGGGCTGACCCGCGCCGATCCGACCTACCTGGCTCTGGTCGGGGCGCGCGACGGCTATGCGGCGATCGTGAGTGCCGGCGGCTGGCAGCCGATTACGGGCGGCAAGGCGCCGAAGCTTGGCGCTAGCGACGCGCGCCTCCCCTTGCTGCGAGCCCGGCTCGCGCTGGAAGGGTATCTCAGCGCGCCCCCAGCGCCGCCGCCGCTCCTGGCCCCGCTGGTTCGCGCCGCGCAGGATGCCGGCGCCCCTCCCGCCGCTCCGGCGCCTCAGGAACCTGCGCCCGAGACTCTGTTCGATGCGCCGCTCGCCGCAGCGCTTGCGTCATTCCAGGAGCACCACGGCTTGAAGGCGGACGGCGTACTGACCGCCGCGACCGTGGCGGCGCTCAATGTTCCGGCGGACGCACGGCTCGCCGCGATCGAGGCCAACCTGGAGCGCGCGCGCTGGCTGCCCAGCCAGATGCCGGCGAACCGTATCGAGGTGGACCTGGGCGCTCCCGACGCCACGCTGTTCGAAGCCGGCGCGCCCGTGCTGACCATGCGCGCCATCGTCGGGCGTCCGGATCGACAAACCCCAACGTTCGTTTCCAAGGTGGTTGCGGTGAAATTCAACCCGCCCTGGATCGTGCCGTCCGAGATCGCGGCGCAGGAAATACTGCCGAAGGAGCGCGCGTCGCCAGGCTACCTGGCGCGCAACGACTACTACCTCGACGGCGGTCAGGTGATCCAGCGGCCTGGGCCGAAGGCGGCGCTCGGCTACGTCAAGTTCGAGATGCCCGACCCGTTTGGCGTCTATCTGCACGACACGCCCTCGCGCACGCTGTTCGCCCGCGACGGGCGGTGGCTTAGCCATGGCTGCATGCGCCTGGAGAAGCCCCGGGAGTTGGCCGCGGCCGTGCTCGCACCCCAGGGTTGGGACCGCGCGGCAGTCGATGCGGCGATCGCGGCGGCGGCGACCCGGTCGGTTCCGGTGAAGCGGCAAGTGCCTGTCTTCGTCGTCTACAGGACGGTCGTCGCGGCGCCGGACGACCATGTGCTGTTCCGCGCGGATGTCTATCGCTGGGACGCCAAGATCGCGGCGGCGCTGGCAGGCCGCTGAGCCCTGATCTGGATCAAGGCGGCGCATCCAGCGCTGCGACATTCTGCTCGCAAACCGGAGGCGCCATCATGTGGGTCTGGATCTATCGCGTCATCGCCGCGCTGCTCGCGTTTGGGGGGTCGGCCCTGCTGAGCGCCGCCTGGGAAGACCTGCGCGGGCGAGCCGCGGAGCTCACCGCGTGGCTCGGCGGCGGCCTGGCGCTCGTCACCATCGCCCTCGCATCGATCATGCTGACGTCGGCGATCATGATCCTCATCAGCCCGGCCAGTCGCCCAAACGCCCGTCGATGATCGAGGCCAAGCGCCAGACGGCCGGGCTGAAGGCGCGGCCGCTGCCGTTCGACACCTTCCGCGAGAACGTCGTGCTGCTCGCGCGCGACAACGTGGTGCTGCGGCCGGAGCGGCTGGCTGGCGTGCGCCGCGTCGAGGTGAAGGCGCGCGGCGTCAGCCTTCTGGCTTCGCCGATGATTGCGGAAGCCGGCGCCAACCTTGCGGCCGACGAGATTGGGCTGCCGCAGCCCGCGCTGCGGCGCCTGGGTGTCGCCGCCGGCGATCTGGTTGAGATCGCGCCGGCGCGGGCGCCGCAAAGCCTGGACGCCGTGCGCGCCAAGATCCGTGGCGAGACGCTGAGCGAGGCGCGGATGGCGCAGGTCGTCGCCGATCTGGTCGGCCACCGCTGCTCGGACATGGAGGTCGCCGCCTTCCTGATCGCCTGCGCCAGCTTCATGACCGCCGACGAGACGCTGGCCCTCACCCAGGCGATGGTCGACGCGGGCGCCCGGCTCGACTGGGGCGACCGCACGGTGGTGGACAAGCACTGCATCGGCGGCATCCCCGGCAACCGCACCAGCCTGATCGTGACGCCGATCGTGGCCGCGCACGGTCTGACGATCCCCAAGACCTCGTCCCGCGCCATCACCTCGCCGGCGGGCACCGCGGACACGATGGAGGTCCTGGCCCGCGTCGACCTGGACGCGGATGAGATGCGGGCGGTGGTCGAGCGCTGCGGCGGCTGCATCGTCTGGGGCGGACGGGTGAACCTCGCGCCGGCCGATGACGTGCTGATCTCTGTCGAACGGCCGCTCGGAGTCGACACGCCCGAGCAGATGGTCGCCTCCATCATGTCGAAGAAGGTCTCGGCTGGGTCGAGCCACCTGGTGGTGGACCTGCCCGTCGGCCCCTCGGCGAAGATTCGCGACCCGGCCGCGGCGCTGCGGCTGCGCAAGCTGTTCGAGTTCGTCGGCGCGCGGATGGGTATCGGCATCGAGGTGGTCACCACGGACGGGTCGCGCCCGATCGGTCGCGGGGTCGGCCCGCTGCTGGAAACCGAGGACGTGCTGGCCGTGCTGGAGCGGCGCCCGGACGCGCCGCGTGACCTCGAAACCAAGGCGGTGATGCTGGCGGGCCGCCTGCTGGAGATCGATCCCGACGTTCGCGGCGGGCAGGGCGAGAACCGGGCGCGCGAGCTGATCGGCTCGGGCGCCGCCCGGCGCAAGCTGGATGAGATCGCCGAAGCGCAGGGACCCAGTCCGATCGACGCGAAGATCGGCGCGCTGACGCATGAGGTGACGGCCTCGCGGGCGGGCCGTATCGGCGCGATCAATTGCCTGCGCATCTCGGCCGTCGCGCGCCTGGCCGGCGCCCCGACGGACGCCGGCGCGGGACTGCGCTTGCTGAGGGACGTCGGCGAGGTGGTGCGCGCTGGCGACCCGCTCTACCGGATCCATGGCGACGAGCCCTCGGAGTTCGCCTTCGCGGTCGAGGCAGCGCAGGAGGACAGCGGCTTCAGGCTGGAGCACGACCGATGAGCCTCGCCGTCGCCTACTTCGCCGACGAAGCTGCGCCGGCCGAACGACTGGCGCGGGCGCTAGGCGCATCGTCGAGGCCCTTGGCCGTGCACCGATTTCCCGACGGCGAGACCATGCCGCGGATCGACCCGCCGGCGGGCGAGGCGACCGTGATCTATCGGTCGCTCGATCACCCGAACGACAAGCTCGTCAATCTTCTCCTGGCCGCCGACGCCGCCCGGCGCGCCGGCGCCAAGCGGCTGTTCCTGGTCGCGCCGTACTTCTGTTACCTCCGCCAGGACGCGGTCTTCGCGCCGGGCGAGCCACTCAGCCGGGACGTCATCGCGCCCCTGATTGGCGCGAGGTTCGACGGTGTCATCACCGTGCAGGCCCATCTGCATCGGACGACCGATCTGGCGCACACGCTGGGCGCGGCGGCCGACAACCTTTGGGCGGTCGAGCCGCTCGCCGCCGCGCTACCGTCCTATGCTCAGCCGCCGTTGATCGTTGGGCCGGACGCCGAGTCCACACCGTGGGCGGCCGCCTGGGCCAAGCGCCTCGAGGGCGAGGCGGTAAGTCTGACGAAGGTTCGCGAGGCCGACCGCAAGGTCGCGATCACCGCTCCCAACGTTCGCTTCAAAGGGCGGCCGGTCGTGATCATCGACGACATCGCCTCCAGCGGCGAGACCCTCGAACAGGCGGCCGAGCTCGCCCGCCGCGGCGGAGCGGCGTCGATCGACGTCGCGGTGGTCCATGCGCTGATGAGCGAGTCCGCAACCGATCGTCTCGAACGCGCCGGGGTTCGTCGGATCATCTCTACCGACTCAGTCCGCCATTCCACCAACGCCGCCCAGCTCGCGCCTTTGCTGGCCGGCGCGATTCGCCAGATGATCGAGGGCCGATGAGCACCACAATGACCATCCATGGCGCAGCGGGCTGCGTCACCGGCTCATGCTACCGGCTGCAGACGCCGCGCGCGACGCTGCTGATCGACTGCGGCATGTTCCAGGGCTCCAAGAGCCTCAAGGCCCTGAACTACGAGCCATTTCCGTTTGACGCCAAGGGGATCGACGCAGTCCTTCTGACCCACGCCCACATCGACCACTCCGGCTTGCTGCCGAAGCTGGCGCGGGCCGGCTTTCGCGGGCCGATCTGGGCGACGACCGGCACGCGCGACCTATGCGAGGTCATGCTCGCAGACTCGGCTCACATTCAGGAGAGCGAAGTCGATCAGCTGAACCGGCGCAACCAGCGTCGCGGGCGCCCGCTGGTCGAGCCGATCTATGTCGCGCGAGACGCGGCGCGCACCATGGAGCTGTTTCGCCCGGCCAAGCTGGGCGAGACGATCGAGGTCGCGCCAGGGGTGCAGGCGCGCTGGTGGAACGCTGGCCACATCCTGGGCTCCGCCTCCATTGAAGTGATGATCGAGGACGAACCGCCCCTGCGGCTGCTGTTCTCGGGAGACCTTGGCCCTGGCGGCCGCGACTTCCTGGCCGACCCTCAGGGACCGACGGGCGTCGACCACTTGATCATGGAGTCCACCTACGGCGATCGCGAGCGCCCGGCGCTGACGCCGGACGAGCGTCGCGCTCTGCTCGCCGAAGAAGTACGCGCCGCCCACGCCGCGGGCGGCCCGCTGCTGGTTCCGGCCTTCGCGGTCGAGCGGACGCAGGAATTGCTCGCGGACCTGCTGCAGGTGATGGCTGACGGCGCCGCGCCCCGCGCCGACGTGTTCCTCGACTCGCCGCTCGCGATCGAGGCTACTGAGATCTTCCTCAAGCGCGGCTACAGCGCCGAGGCCGGCCGCAATCCGTTCGAGGCTCTGCACGTCGGCGAGCGCCTTCGCTTCCTTCGCACGCCGCGGGAAAGCGACAGTCTTGAGCGCCTGAGCGGCTGGCACGTGATCATGGCCGCCAGCGGCATGTGCGACGCTGGCCGCATTCGCAAACACCTGAAGCGGCTGCTCTGGCGCTCGGAGGTGACGGTGCTGCTTTCAGGCTTCCAGGTCCAAGGCACGCTTGGCCGGTTGCTCGCCGATGGGGCCAAGCGCATCCGCATCCAGGGCGATGACATCCGGGTCCAGGCGCGGATTCGCTCGCTCGACATCTATTCTGGCCACGCCGACGCCGGGGGTCTCACCCGCTGGGCCCTGGCGCGACGCCCGATCGGCGGCCAGCTGTTCATCTGCCACGGCGAACCGGCCTCAGCCGCAGGCCTCGCGGACCGCCTGGCCGCGGCCGGACTGCCGACGGCCAGCCTGATCCGTCCATCGATCGACCAATCCTTCCGGCTCCGGCCCACAGGCGCCGAGGCGGCCGGGACGGCGGCGACCCGCCGTGCGCCGGCCGTTCCGACATCAATGGACTGGCATAACGCCCGCGCCGCCCTGCTCGGCGAACTCGACACGCGGCTCGAGGCCGCGCCCGACGACGCCAGCCGGTCAAAACTCGTCGACCGCATCCGTCGGCTGCTGGCCGAGAATGGGAGAGCGACTGACTCAAAGACCGGCGCCGACGCGCCGGCGGAGGTTTGATCATGCGGCAGCCTCTGGCGGAGCGGCTGGTCGTCAGCCTCCTGGTCCTGCTTGCGGCCACGCCGGCGCTGGCCGCGGACGGCCGGGAAGCTTTCAGAACCAACTGCGAGTCGTGTCATACTCTCGATGGCCACAGCACGAAGAGCGGGCCTTCGTTGAAGGGCGTAGTCTGGCGCAAGATCGCCGTGCTGCCTGACTTTGCCTACACCGGGGCGCTTCGGTCCATGGTCGGGACCTGGACCCCGGATCGGCTCGACGCGTTCCTCCACAACACCCAGGCGGCCGCCCCGGGCAGCGACATGTTCTGGGACATCGACGATGGGCCAACGCGGCGGGCGATCGTCGACTATCTGAAGACGGCGAAATAGAACGTCAGACGGCCAATACGCTCAGGTTGGGCGAAGACGGCGTCGAGGCTCCGCTGGTCATCGCCGGCGCCGGGACACGCCAGTGGCTCAGCCGTCGATGGCCGCGCCGGCCTGCCGGGCGGGTGCGAAGTGGCGCCGGACCAGCTGAGCCACGTGGTCGAGCATGGCCTTTCCGGCGTCCTCGCGGATGCCGGGTGTGATTCCGCCGAGATGCAGGTGGTCGAGGACAGAGAGGCCGCAGACCGCGGCCAGATGGTCGTCGAACCCCTCGCGCAGGCGCTCCGTGACGCCGGTCTGACCGACCCAGGCGTTCGGCGCGCCGGACGTCGAGATCGACACCAGGCTCTTGCCCATCAGCAGCGGCCGCGTGCCACCCCCGTCGGAGCCATAGCCGAAGCCCATGCCGAACACCCGCTCGACATAGCCCTTCAGCATCGCCGGCGGCGCGTTGAACCAGAGCGGGTAAACGAACGCGATCACGTCTGCAGTTGCGAGCCGCGCCCGCTCGGCGGCTATGGTGTCGGAGACGCGGAAGTCAGGGCGCCAGGGAAGCTCAGCGGCCGGGAGTCGAGGATCAAATCCCTCGGCATAGAGGTCGCGCATGCTGGCCTCCTGACCCAGCGCCGCGACTGCGGCGGTGTAGGTCTTGGCGACTGCCGCGTTAAAACTCGCTGGGTCGGGGTGAGATAGGATTACGGCGTGGCGCATCGGGAAAACGTCCGGTTGGCGCGGCGGGCCCGCGCGGCACGGCGCTTGGTTATCCCGATGCCAACCGACCGGCCTTGACCCAGGTCAACCGCCACGAGCAGCCTCGGTCTGCCGCTGGGGAGCCTCGACCTTCACGGGTGTTCGCAGCCTGTCTTGATGCAGCTCAAGGCGGCCGGACCGGCGCGGGACGAGGTTCGCAACGCCAGGAGGCGACCATGGACATCAAGCAGATCCTTCTGATCGTCGGCGCCGGGTCCGCCCACGAGGGCGCGATGTCGGTCGCCGCCGCGCTCGCGCAACGATTCGGCGCGGTGGTGCAGGGCGTTTGTCTGTTCCACGAGCCAGCCGCGACGGTGGCCGACAGTTTCGCAGTCGGGCGACTGGGCATCGAGGCGGTCCTGGAGCACCGAGACACCATGGTTCGCGAGCTGGCCGCGCCGGCCGAGGCTACGTTCCGCGCCACGGTCACCGCACAGGGTCTGTCGGCAGGCTGGGAGGCGCGGGAGGCCGCCGCATGGTGCGACGCACTGGTAATGCGCGCCCGGCTCGCCGACCTGGTCGTCATCAGTGAGCCCGGCAGGGACGGGCTGCTGCGGGCGGCCGTGGAACGGGTGCTGATGGAGAGCGGCGCAGCCTGTCTCATCATCCCCGCCAAATGCGCCTCGGCCACGCCGTTCCGTCATATCGCGCTGGGGTGGAACCGCTCACGCGAGGCCCGGCGCGCGATCGGCGACTCGATGAGCCTGCTCAAGGAGGCCGCGGACGTCACCGTCGTGGTCGTCGGCGACCAGCCGGACGCGGACCCCACAGACGAGGCGCTGGTGAGCCTGCTGCTGCGGCATGGGGTCAACGCCCGGCTTCGTCCGGTCGCCTGCGATAGTCGCCGCGTCGACCACGCGCTCCTCGACGAAGCCGCGGCCGTCGGCGCCGATCTGCTGGTGATGGGCGCGTTCGGCCACTCCCGCGCCGCCGAAACCATTCTGGGCGGTGCGACGCGGACGGTGCTCTCAGGCGCGCCGCTTCCCGTTCTGCTGTCGCGGTGACGCTATGAGTTCATCCCCCCGCACTTGGCCGACGCCAGTGGACGCTCAGATGGTTGGATGATGAAGGCGCATCTGGTCGGAGGCGGTCTTGCTTCGCTCGCGGCCGCGGCCTGGTTGATCCGGGACGCCGGCTTCCTCGCCGGCAACATTCGAATCTATGAAGCGAGCGACGGACTCGGCGGGGCCATGGCTCTGGCTGGCGGTCCCGACACCGGCTACATCCTGCCGACGGGGCGGGTGTTCGAGGCGCAGTATCGCTGCGCTTTCGACCTCCTTTCGATGGTCCCCTCCGTCAGCGATCCCTCGATCTCGATCAAGGACGAGATCCTGGCGTTCAACCAGCGCTACGGCTACTTCGATCGCGCCCACGTGCTGGACCGCGATCTGGCAGTCGTCCACTCCGCTCACTTCGGGCTTAGCGTCGAGGACCGCCTTGCGCTGCTCCGGCTGGCGATAAAGTCGGAAGCCAAGCTTGAAGGCGTTCGCATCGAAGAGTGCTTCTCCGAGGCGTTCTTCTCGAGTGAGTTCTGGTTCCTCTGGGCGCCGCTGATGGGGCCCCTGCGCCAGCACAGCGCGCTTGAAATGCGCCGGTTTATCAACCGCTTCCTGCATCTCACGGCCGACCTTTCGGCCATGACCATGGTCTATCGCACGCGCTACAACCAATATGACTCCATCGTGAGGCCAATCGTCGATTGGCTGCGACGGCAGGGCGTCGAGTTGATCACCGGCGCCGCTGTGACGAACGTGGAGTTCGCGCCGTCACGCAACGAGATCACCGCCGTGGGGCTCGAGTTTGTGCAGGGCGGTCGGGCGACGAAAGTCGAGGTCGGTCAAGGCGACATCGTGCTGGTGACGAACGGCTCGCAGACCACCGATCTTTGCGTCGGCTCGATGACGCAGCCGCCGACGTTGGCGCTCACCGGCCGCTCGTTCTCACTGTGGCAGAACCTCGCGCGCAACCGCCCGGAGTTCGGCCGCCCGGACGTATTCTTCGGCGAGGCGCGCGTGCCCGACACCAAATGGGTCACCTTCACCGTGACCACGGGCGATGCGACCTTCTTCGAGCTGATGACGAAGCTGTCGGGCTCCGAGCCCGGCCGCGGAGGTTTCATGACTCTCCGCGACTCCGCCTGGCTGCTCACCTTGGCGATCTTCCACCAGCCCGAGTTCGTTGGACAGCCGCAGGATGTGATGGCGTGGTGGGGTTTCGGCATGCGCCCGGACCGGTTGGGCGACTTCATCGCCAAGCCGATGGCCGCGTGCAGCGGCGCCGAGATCCTCGATGAGGTGTTGCAGCATCTGAAGTTCGACGCCGCGCGCGCTGCGATCATCGCCACCTCGACCTGCATTCCCTGCATGCTTCCCTACGCGAACAGCGTCTGGATGCCGCGGCGCCGCACTGACCGGCCACTCGCGACGCCCAAGGGCTCGACCAACTTTGGCTTCATCGGGCAGTTCTGCGAGATCCCCGAGGACACCATCTTCACCATGGAATACTCGGTGCGATCCGCGCGTCAGGCCGTCTCAACCCTGCTTGGTCTCTCGACGACCATTCCACCTGTCTATCAGGGACAACGCGACTTCGAGGCCGTTCTGCAGGCGCTGAAGGCCATGGCCTGAACAACAGCCGACCCGTCAGCGCCAGAGGCCCGTCGCGTCGTCGCGCCCATCGTGCGCCATGACGCGCATTTGAGTGAGATCAATGCGCGCCACGCCGCGCGGCGCCAGCTTGCCTCATGCCCAGCTACCCTCCCCTCTTCGCCGATCGAGCCGAGGCCGGACGCCGCCTCGCCGCGAGCCTCGTGGCGCGGAACTTCACCGATCCGGTGGTCTTTGCGCTCCCGCGCGGCGGCGTGCCGGTGGCGGTGGAGATCGCCAAGGCGCTGAGCGCGCCGGTCGAGTTGCTGCTCGTGCGCAAGATCGGCGCGCCTGGCGCGTCCGAGCTGGCGCTGGCGGCCGTCGTGGACGGCGAACAGGCGCAGACCGTGGTCAACGAAGACGTCGCGCGCCTTACCGGCGCCGGTTCGGCCTATCTTGAACGGGCCAGGCAGCGCGAGCTGGACGAGATCGAGCGCCGCAGGGCCGCCTGGCTCGGCGACCGGCCGCGCGTAAGCGCCAAGGGCCGCACCGCGATCGTGGTCGACGATGGCCTCGCCACCGGCGCGACCGCCAAGGCGGCGTTGCGCGCCCTGAGGGGACAGGGCGCAGCCAGGATCGTCCTCGCCGTGCCGGTGGCGCCGGTCGAGACCCTGCGGGAGATGCGCGCCGAGGCCGATGAGGTCATTTGCCTGGAGGCGTCGGAGAGCTTCCGCGGCGTCGGCGCCTTCTATGGCGATTTCCACCAGCTGAGCGACGAGGAAACGCTGGGGTTGCTGCGGGCGGCTTGGCGTGGCCACGGCGCCGCCGCTCCGCAGGTTTCCCGGCAGGCGGTGCGCGTGCCACCGTTGGAGCTGGCGGGCGACTTACAGATCCCAGCCGGGGCGCGGGGTGTTGTCCTCTTCGCCCATGGCAGCGGCTCGAGCCGGCTCAGCCCCCGCAATCGTGCGGTCGCCGACGACCTTAACCGGCGCGGCTTTGCGACCTTGCTGCTCGATCTGCTGACCGAGTCCGAGGCGCGCGATCGGCGCAACGTCTTCGATATCGAGCTGCTGGCCGAACGCCTGGAGCAGGCGGCCGCCTGGATCGATCTGCATCCCGCGCTCGGGCGCCTGCCCCTCGGCCTTTTCGGCGCCAGCACTGGCGCAGCCGCTGCGCTGCAGGCCGCTGCGGCCCTCGGCCAGCGCGCGGCGGCGGTCGTCTCCCGCGGCGGGCGACCCGACCTCGCCGGCGCGGCGACGCTGGCCGAGGTTTCGGCCCCGACGCTGCTCATCGTCGGCGGCGCCGACGATGGCGTCATCGATCTGAACCGCGCCGCGCTGGCGAAGCTCGCTGCTCCGAAGGCGATGAAGCTTGTGCCCGGGGCGGGCCACCTGTTCGAGGAGCCCGGAACCCTCGATGAGGTGATGCGGCTCGCCGGCGACTGGTTCGAACGCCATCTCGCACAGCGCGCAGCCCCGCCGAGCGCCACGGCCGTCATGCCGTCGCCGACCCCGCGAGAGCGGCTGCACGCGGCGATCGAGCCCTTACCGGCGATCGACGACCCGGCGTTTGCGGCGAGTTTCGACCGCTTCGCCGAGAGCCGCGTCGTCCTGCTGGGCGAGGCAAGCCACGGCACCAGCGAGTTCTACCGCGCCCGCGCGGCGATCACCCGCCGGCTGATCGAACAGCATGGCTTCGACATCGTCGCGGTGGAGGCGGACTGGCCGGACGCGGCCGCTGTCGATCGTTATGTGCGGCAGAGGCCGCACCGCGAGATGAAGCCGCCGCCGTTCAGCCGGTTTCCCACCTGGATGTGGCGCAACCGCGAATTCGAGGCCTTCGTAGGCTGGCTGCGCGGCCACAACGCCACCCTTGCGGCGGACCAGCGCGCCGCCTTCTATGGGCTCGACCTCTACAACATGCGCGCCTCGATGGCGGCGGTGCTGGAATACCTCGACACCGTCGACCCCGAGGCCGCCGCGGAGGCCCGCGCGCGCTACGCCTGCCTCGCCCCCTGGATCGCCGAACCCTCCGCCTACGGCATGACGGCGTTGCGCCGCGGCTATGCGCCCTGCGAAACCGCGGTTCTCGCCACGCTGCGCGACATGGTGAGCAACGCGATCGACTATGCGGCCCAGGACGGCGAACTCTTCTTCGATGCGGCCCAGAACGCCCGGCTGGTGGCCGATGCGGAGCGTTACTATCGGGCGATGTACTTCGGCTCGCACGAGTCCTGGAACCTGCGCGACCGGCACATGTTCGAGACGCTCGAACACATTCTGGCGCTCAAGGGCCCGACGTCCAAGGCGGTGGTGTGGGCGCACAATTCCCACATCGGCGACGCCCGCTTCACCGACATGGGCGCCGAGCGCGGCGAGCTGAACATCGGCCAGCTTTGCCGCGAGCGCTTCGGACGCGACGCGGCGCTGGTCGGGTTCGGCACGCACACCGGAACCGTGATGGCCGCCGACGACTGGGACGAGCCGGGCCAAGCGATGCGGATCACGCCCTCACGGCCCGACAGCTACGAGGCTCTCTGCCAACAGACGGGCGTCCCGCGGTTCCTGCTCGACCTGCGGCCGGGCCGAAACGAGCCGGTCAGGCGCGACCTGCGCGAGCCCCGGCTCGAGCGGTATATCGGCGTGGTCTACCGGCCGCAGACCGAGCTGCAGAGCCACTACGCGCGCTCGTCCTTGTCCGATCAGTTCGACGGATTCGTCTGGATGGACGAAACCTCGGCGGTCAAGCCCCTGCCCGCGCAAGTGGCCGAGGCGGAAGACGAAACCTACCCGTTCGGACTCTGATTTCGGTTCAGACCACCGGAAATGTCAAAGACGGCCGTAGTTCGCTGCGGCCGTCTTGGTTGGCGGGATATCGGTGCGATCAGTGCGGCGCGCCGCGGCCGCTCGAGTGGGCGGCTGGCGCGTGGCCCTGGAATGATTGGAAGCCCGGAGCGGCGCCGCGCCTGAAATGTTGTCCGCCATCTCTATGAAAGTGATGGCCGTCATGATCGGAGTAGTAGAAGACGCCGCCGGGGCCCCAATACCCCCCGGAAAATGGGCCGTAGTAGCCGTCGTAATAGCCGAAGTAATCCGTGTCGGCGTAGGCCACAGGCGGACCTGACGCATAGTTCTCGGCACAGGCTGCGAGCGAACCGGTGGCGGCGATGGCCGCCGCAAAGACGAGAGCATTGAACTTCATTTGCCGGCTCCGCGAGCTCGTTCTCAGATGATCTCTTCGATCCGCCTGGATACCTTGCCCGAGCGACCTCGGCCTTGACCGAGATCAATGGCGCCGATCGCGCTCAGTCGCAGGCCGCCGCGCGGTTTGAGTCTGGGCGGGAACCAACGCCACCAGGGCGCACACGCCAGCAAACGCCCATGCCGCGCCGTAGACGAAGACGGCGCGGTGGCCCACGCCGTCCCAAAGCAGGCCGGCGACAAGACTCGCCATCAGCCCGGTCAACCCGACGGTCGTGCTGTACCAGCCGACGCCGCCCGCGCGCAGTTCGTCCGGGGCCAAGTCGCTCGCAAGCGCCTTGCCGGCGGATCGAAAGACGTCCTGGAACAGGCCGTAAAGAACGAACATGGCGGCTATGACGATCGCACTCTGCGTCACCGCAAGACCAGCATAGGCGGCCAGGAAGATCGCGAACGACGCAAGCAGGACGTTGCGGCGCCCGAACCGGTCTGAAAGCGAGCCTGCGGGGTAGGAGATCAGGGCGGCGACGAGGTTGAGCGCGGCGTAGGTGAGGATGGTTGTCGTCAACGACGCCCCGACAGCCCGGCTCTGCAAGATCAGGAAGGCGCTGCTCGAGTTGCCGACGCCGAAGACCGCGGTGGCCAACAAGTACTTCCAGTAGGCGGGGGGGAAACGTCCCGCGCTGACGCTGACTTTCGCCGCCGCGTCGGCGAGAGGCCGCTCGGCCACGAGCAGGATCATAGCCAGAGCAAGCAAGCCCGGTATCACCGCGACGTAGAAGATCAGACGGATGTTCACGTGAAGAAGGCCGAGCAGCACCACGGCCAACAGCGGACCCAGAAAAGCCCCGGCATTGTCGCCTGCGCCTTCCAACCCGAAAGCCTTGCCCCGGTCCGGCGCCTCGACCGATGCGGCAATGAGAGCATCGCGTGGCGCCGAGCGCATGCCCGTGCCCACGCGGTCCAGCATCCGCCCAGCCAGGACGCCCTGCCAGATGGGAGACAGGCCGATCAGAGGTTTGGAAATCGCCGCCAGCGCGAAACCGGCGATCGCTATCGGCTTTCGCTTGCGAAGCTTGTCGGAGAGCGAGCCGGAGAATCCCTGGACAATGTTCTGGGTCGCAACGGCGAGACCCTCGATGAGCCCGACGATGCTGCCGCTCGCCCCAAGGGTCTGGGTCAGGAAGACCGGCAAGACCGGGTAAAGCATCTCCGTCGAGATGTCGGCGAACAGGCTGGCGAGCGCCAGCAGGATCGTATTGCGGGTGATCCCGGCGAAGCGTCGCCGCGCCGGCGTGCTCGTCATTCGCTGCCTCCTCCCGCAACCGGCGGCGCGTGGCCGCCTACTGAACCCTCGGCCGCTCCTAACGCTCGATCCAGGTCAATCGCCACGACTTGATCGAGGTCAAGTCGCGCGGGGGAGAAGCGGCGGATAAGTGAATCGGAGGCGGTTCAGGCCTCCAATTCGCCGATCCATCAGGAGCCAGGCCATGACGACCGGACTTGCGGTCTTCGACACAATCGCCGGCGCTCAGTCGTTCTCGCATCCATAAGGAGACGTCCGATGACCAGAAGGCCGCAGCTGCTCTACGTCTTGGCGGATGGCGCGCATGCCCGGTTCGTCGAGCAGTCCGCCGAGACGAGCGCCTTCGTGACGGTGCATCGCTTGGATGGGAGTAGCCGCCTGGAAATCGTGCGCGCCGAGCAACGCGACGAGCAAGCCGGCCGCAGCTTCGAAAGCGGGTCGACCACCCGCCATGGGGTGGGCCGCGAAGACGCCTATCGCCGCGCCAAGGAGGCGTTCGCCGCTGACGTCGCCAAGACCTTGCTGACCCTGTTCGGTCAGGCGTCAGAGCAGGGCGTCGTGCTGGTCGCGCCACCGCGGCTGTTGCGGGTAATGCGCGATTGCATAGGATCCTCCGCGCCGATCGTGGCGGAGCTCGGCAAGGACCTCACCAAGGCGACAGACCATGAGCTTGGGAAATGGTTGCTGCCGCTGAGCCTGGCGCCGCTCGTCCTCAGCCGCTGAGGCGCGCCACCAGCGCGGGCCTTCTGGTGTTCCGCCAGCATCCCGGCGGGCCGCAATTTCTCCTCGTCCATCCGGGCGGTCCCTTCTGGCGGCGGCGCGATGAGGGCGTCTGGTCGATTCCCAAGGGGCTGCTGGACGAAGGCGAAGACGAACTTCAGGGCGCCGCGCGGGAATTTGTCGAAGAGGTCGGCATCGAGGTGAGTGGCGACTTCGTCCGGCTCACGCCGCTGCGCCAGCCGAGCGGCAAGACCGTGCTGTGCTGGCTCGTCGAGGCCGACCTCGACCTGACGGGGTTCCACAGCAACACGTTCGAGCTGGAGTGGCCTCCGCGGTCGGGCCGCACGCTGCTGGTCCCCGAGTGCGACCGCGCCGACTACTTCGCGGCGGACGTCGCGCTGGTGAAGATGCTGCCGGGCCAGCGGGGATTCGTTCAGGAAGCGCTGCAGCGTCTGGGCGACGGCGCCGTCCCGTAACCGCGGCGCCGCCGCCGAACGATGGGCCTCGACGGAGATCAATCATCCGCATCGAGGATGGCCTGAGCGGCCGCTTCGCGCGGGCGAACTGACCTTGATCTGTCGCAAGGCGGTCCGAGCTGCGCGGCCACACTCTGTCGCCATGACGCGCAGCTCCCACATCCGCACGCTCGCCAGCGTCGGCATCGGCGACATCGGCCTGGTCGGTGGCAAGAACGCCGCGCTCGGCGAGATGCAGGGCGCGCTGCGCCAGGCCGGTGTGACGACGCCGGTCGGTTTCGCGATCACGGCCGACGCCTACCGCGACGCCCTGACGGCCGCTGACGCCTGGCCCCGCCTGCATGCCTTGCTCGATGGCCTCGACGTGACCGACATCGCCGAGCTCGGCCGGCGCGCCGCCGAGGCGCGTCAGATCGTCTACGCGGCCACGAACGGCGCAGCGCTTCGACGCGAGATCCTCGCCGCCTACGCGGACCTCAGGCGCAGCTGCGGCGACGACGTGCGGCTGGCGGTGCGCAGCTCGGCGACCGCCGAGGATCTGCCCACCGCCAGTTTCGCCGGTCAGCACGAAAGCTTCCTCGACGTGCGGGGCGAGGCGCCGCTGATCGAAGCCTGCCGCCGCTGTTTCGCCTCGCTGTTCACCGACCGCGGCATCGTCTACCGCGTCACCAACGGCTTCGACCACTTCCGCGTCGCCCTTTCGGTCGGCGTGATGCAGATGGTCCGCTCGGACCTCGCCGCCAGCGGCGTCGCCTTCACGCTCGACACCGAGTCCGGGTTCCGCGACGTGGTCTTCGTCACCGGCGGCTACGGACTGGGCGAGATGGTGGTCCAGGGCCGCATCGATCCCGACGAGTTCCATGTCCACAAGCCGACCTTCCGCGCCGGCTATCGCGCCGTGCTTCGCCATTCGCTGGGCGAGAAGCAGACCAAGCTGGTGCTGGACCGGGTCGGCACGCCGGTCGAGCGTGAGGTCAGCCGCGGCCAGCGGCGGCGCTACTGCCTCTCCGACGCCGAGGTGCTGCAGCTGGCCGAGATCGCGCTGAAGATCGAGGACCACTTCTCGGCCCGGGCCGGCGCGCCGACGCCCATGGACATCGAGTGGGCCAAGGACGGCGTCGACGGCAGGATCTACATCGTCCAGGCGCGCCCGGAGACCGTCGCCTCGCGCAAGGCCGTCGGCGAGATCGTGTCCTATCGGCTGACCGGCGACGGTGAGACCCTGGTCGCCGGCAAGGCGGTCGGCGAGCAGATCGCCCAGGGGGTCGTGCGCGTCGTCCGCACCGCGCAGGACCTGGCGGCGTTCCAGCCCGGCGAGGTGCTCGTCGCCCAGATGACCAGCCCCGACTGGGAATCGGTGATGAAGCGGGCGGCGGCGGTTGTCACCGAGCGCGGCGGCCGGACCTGCCACGCGGCGATCCTGGCGCGAGAGATGGGCGTCCCGGCGATCGTCGGCACGGGCGACGCCACCTCGCGGCTTCGCTCCGGCGAAACGGTCACGGTCTGCTGCGCCGAGGGCGACGCGGGCCGCGTTCTGGCCGGAGCGGCGTCCTTCGTCGTCGACCGGGTCGCGCCCGGCGAACTGCTGGCGACCCGGACCGAAGCGATGGTCAACCTCGCCAACCCGGATCTCGCCTTCCGCACCGCCATGCTGCCCGCGGCCGGGGTCGGCCTCGCCAGGATGGAGTTCATCATCAACCAGCACGTCGGCGCCCACCCGATGGCGCTGGCCCACCCCGGGCGTCTGACACGAGCGAAGGATCGCGCGGCGATCGCGCGCATCAGCGCCGGCTATTCTACGCCGGCCGAATATTTCGTCGAACGCGTGGCCGAGGGTGTGGGGACCATTGCCGCGGGGTTCTATCCCAGGCCCGTGATCGTCCGGCTCTCGGACTTCAAGACCAACGAATACGCCAGCCTCCTCGGCGGCCGCCAATTCGAACCGCACGAAGACAACCCCATGCTCGGGTTCCGCGGCGCGTCGCGCTACGCCCATCCCGCCTATGCCGACGGCTTCGCCCTGGAGTGCAGGGCGCTGCTGCGCGTGCGCCAGCACATGGGCCTGAAGAACCTGAAGGTGATGGTTCCGTTCTGCCGGAGGCTCGAGGAAGGCCGGCGGGTGCTGGAAGCGATGGCCTCGCACGGATTGAAGCGGGGCGAGGACGGTCTGGAGGTCTTCGTCATGTGCGAGATCCCCAACAACGTCATCCAGATCGACGCCTTCTGCGAGATCTTCGACGGCGTCTCGATCGGCTCCAACGACCTCACCCAACTGGTGCTGGGCGTCGATCGCGACTCCGAGATCGTCGCCTCGGACTTCGACGAGCGCGACCCGGGGGTGACCGAAATGCTGCGCCAGGCGATCGCCGGAGCGAAGCGCCATCGGCGACACGTCGGCATCTGCGGCGAAGCGCCGGCGACCTACCCGGAAGTCGCCCAGTTTCTGGTGGAGCAGGGAATCGACTCGATCAGCGTCAATCCCGCCAGTCTGCTCCCCCTCAAGCGACTGATCGCCGAGGTGGAAGGCGCCGCGCGCAAGGTTGCCGCGCTCGCTCGCCATGGCTAGGCGGCCGATGGCGGCGCGCATCGCCACCCTCACCCTCAACCCTGCCGTCGACGTGAGCTTCGACCTGGATCGTCTAGCGCCGACCCAAAAGCTCCGGTGCGATCATCTGCGGCGCGACCCTGGCGGCGGCGGAATCAATGTCGCGCGCGTCATTCGGCGGCTTGGGGGCGAGGCGCTGGCGATCTTTCCGGCGGGCGGTCCGACGGGCGATCGTCTGGGCGCCTTGCTGGATTACGATGGGACGCCGCGCCTGACGATCCCGGTCGCCGCCGAGACACGGGAAAGCTTCGCGGCCGAAGAGCGGTCCACCGGCGATCAGTACCGCTTCGTCATGCCGGGCGACCGCCTGCAAGCGGCCGAGTGGCGCGCCGTGATGGCGGCCGTCGCCGCGCAGCAGCCGCAGATCCTCGTCGCCAGCGGCAGCTTGCCGCCCGGGGTCCCGATCGGGGTCTACGGCCGCCTCGCTCGCGCCTGCAAGTCGGCGGGCTGCAAGCTCGTGCTCGACGCCGCCGCCGCACCGCTGGCTCAGGGCCTCGCCGCCGGCGTCTGGCTGGTCAAGCCCAACGTCGTCGAACTGGAAGAGATCAGCGGCGCGTCCCTGCCGGACACCGCGCGCCGCCTGGCGGCGTGCCGATCCGTGATCGCTCGCGGGGCGGCTGAGTTGGTGGCGCTGTCGATGGGCGCAGAGGGGGCGCTGCTGGTCTGCGCCGAGGGCGCCTGGCGCGCCCAGCCCCCCGCCCTGAACCCGATCAGCACGGTCGGATGTGGCGACAGTTTCGTGGGCGGGCTCGTCCACGCCTTATCAGCCGGCCTCGATCCGCCGATTGCCTTGGTTTGGGGGGTGGCGGCCGGCACGGCAGCCTCGCTCGCAGAGGGCACCCAGCTCTGCCGCCGTGGCGATGTTGAAGAGCTGCGCCGGCAGACCGGCGTCTGCCGGCTGTAACGCCCGCGCCGCTATCGGAACTCGACAGCGCCGAGCAACAGGCTGACGTGGCCCTCGCCCCAGGCGGGCAGCAACAGCCGGCCATAGCCGCGTTCCGCGTGCTTTGGCCGATGCTCATAGAAGCTTGGCGCCATGCTCTCCACGGTCGCGGAAGCCTGGGCCATCAGGAACTCCATGGGGTTCCGAAGTTCGACCTCGTCGATGAACCTGCCTGTCAACGCCGCCTCGCTCTGCTGCGCTTGGCGTGTGTGGGCCAGATCAAGCCGGAACCGCTGGGGCTTCTCGAACACGCCGAGCAAGAACGCCTCGTCGGTCAACGCCTCGACCTTCGCCATGTTGAGATCGTCGGCAAAGGGAACCGTCGCCTCGCCCCGAAGCAGGCCACGCCAATAGTCGAGGAGACGATCGAGGCTGGGGCTCAAGGGCAGATCGATCGAGAAGGGCGAATGGTGATGCGTCATGCCTGAGCCTTGAAACCCGTTTTCTCACAGTGATCCGTTGCGGGCCGTTTTCGCCTTGACCCACCTCAATCTACCATCTCGGCGCGCGAAAGCTGGCCACCGGGCGGCGCGACGCCTCTTCCCCTGGTTGACACCGATCAAGGCCAAGCATCGCACGCGGCGCCACTATCCGACCAGCAGCAAGGAGACGCTCAGGTGTGGACACGGAGGATTGCGGGGTTGCTCTTGGCGATTAGCGGCGCCGGCGTGCTTGGATTCTTGTTCTATCAGTCGATCGATGGTCGCCTTGAGGGACGCGCGTTCTACGCGCTCGGCATGCCTGGCGCGCTGCTTGTGGGAATGGTCGCTCTGATCGTCCTCGCCTACGGCGGGCACCTCATGGCCCTGCCGCGGTCACGTCCGCCGGCGACGACAAGCCGAGCGCGGCGCGCCGGCGGCGCCTGAGCCAGGATCGCCGCTTTATCACCTCTGTTCGGCGCGGCTCGGCGCTCATCCGTCGACCCATGAGATCTCGGCCGAGAACCTCCGCCTATGCTATTCAAATCGTTGGAGCGGGCGGCGAGAATCGAACTCGCGACATTCAGCTTGGGAAGCTGACGTTCTACCTCTGAACTACGCCCGCATTGTCGAAGGAAATCCGCGCGCCGCCTCGCCCCAGAGCGTTGGAGCAAGTTCGGTTTGCAGCGCGGTTTACACCGACGGTCCAGCGACGCTCCCTTTAGCCCGCCGCCTTGGCGCCCTCAAGCGGCTCAGCGCTGGCCGGCCTCGGCGAGGTCGAACCAGGCCTCGAGGGACGCTGCGACGAAGTCCGGCAGCCGCCCTTCCCGGAAGAAGCCCCACTGGTTGAACGCGCCCTGCCACTGCGCCTCGATCAGCCTGGCCGCGAGCTCCGGCGCCACCGGCAAAGGCGGCAGCCGCTCGGCGACCGCTTCGCGCAGCATCCTCCAGCGTTCGCGGGCCAGGGCGTTCAGCCCCGGATCGCGGAAGTCTTCGCGCAGCCACAGCAGCCCGGTGGCCAGGACGTCCGGATCCTGGATGTCGGGCGTGAGCAGCCGGAACAGGCCGATCACCGCGGCGCGTCCGCGCATCCGCGGCGCCGCGGCGACGGCGGCGGCGAACTCGGTGTTGTCCTGGGCGAGGGCGCGCAGGATCAGCCCGCGCTTGTCGCCGAACCGCTGCATCAGCGTCGGGGGCGCGATCCCCACCTCCGCCGCGACCGCCGCCAGCGTGAACTCGGCAGGCCCGCCGCGGAACATCACCCTCAGGGCGCCCGCAAGCACCGCTTCATTGCTGATCCGCCGCGGCCGAGGCATCTTGACCTATTTTATGAATGAATGTTCACTCATGAATAATGAGCCGGTTCGCTCGAACCGCCAAGGCCGAGGTGGATGCGCATGGCGAACCGACCCCTGCAGGGAAAGGTGGCGCTGGTCGCCGGCGCGACACGCGGGGCGGGCCGTGGCATCGCCTGCATGCTCGGGGCGGCCGGCGCGGTGGTCTACTGCACCGGCCGGACCGCCGCGGGCCAGGCCTCGCCGATGAGCCGGCCCGAGACCATCGAGGAGACGGCGGCGCTGGTCGGGCGCCATGGCGGCGAGGGCGTGGCGATCCGCACGGACCACACGCGCGAGGAAGAGGTCACCGCCCTGATCGCTCGCATCGAACACGAGCGGGGGCGGCTGGACGTGCTCGTCAACGACATCTGGGGCGGCGACCCGATGGTCGACTGGAGCGCCAAGTTCTGGCAGCTCGACATCGGCACGGTTCGCGCGCTCGTGGAGCAGGCGGTCATGACCCACCTGATCACGGCCCGGCACGCTGCGCCGCTGATGGTGCGACAGGGCGCCGGGCTGATCGTCGAGGTCTCGGACGGCCATCATGACGGCTATCGCGGCCAGCTGCTCTACGACCTGGTGAAGAACACGGTGAACCGCCTGGGCTACGCCATGGCCTGGGACCTGCACGGTACCGGCGTGACGGCGCTCACGCTGTGCCCGGGTTTCCTGCGCTCCGAGGCGGTGCTCGACCACTTCGGCGTCGCCGAGGCCAACTGGCGCGACGCCATCGCCAAGGACCCGTTCTTCGCCGAGTCGGAGTCGCCGTTCTTCGTCGGCCGGGCCGTCGCCTCGCTCGCGGCCGATCCGGCGGCGCATCGCAAGGCGGGCCAGGTGCTGTTCGCCGCCGACCTGGCCGAGGAATACGGCTTCACCGACATCGATGGCCGCATGCCGGCGTTCCATCCGATGTTCGAGCGGGTCGCCGCCAAGCTGGCGGACGGCGTTGGCGAGCTCGAGCCAAACGAGCGCTTCCTCGTGCTTGCCCGCTACATGCAGATCCACCGCGAGCCGGCTCAGGCCGGCAAGGCGCGCGCGCTGGCGGCCAAGCTCGGCTTCGCGGAACTGGGGCCAGGCCTTGGGCCCAGCCCAGCCGGCGCCGCGGTCGGATGAGCGACCTTTTCCGGCTCTCCGGCGGGGTTCGACGCGACCCCGAGGTCGACGCCTGGTTCGCCGGCGCGGTCCGGCTGGACCCCGAGATCGACGCCTGGCTCGCCGAGCCGGCCGACGCGCTGCGACGGATCGCGCGCACCTGGTTCGACCACATGCGCGGCTGCGGCGACGACGTCCGCGAGCTCGTGCACGATCGCTACCCGGTCGCCTGTGTGGGAGACGCGGCGTTCGGCTACGTCAACGCCTTCAAGGCGCATGTGAACGTCGGCTTCTTCTACGGGGCGACGCTCGACGACCCGGCGGGCCTCCTCGAAGGTGCGGGCAAGCGCATGCGCCACGCGAAGGTCCGTCTGGCTCAGCCGGTGAACGAGCCCGCACTGAGCGAACTGATAGCGACGGCGTACCGGGACATCCGGTTGCGTCTCGGATCCGAGGGAGCCTGAACCATGTACGTCGCCGGCCTGGTGATCCCTGTGCCTGAGGAACAGATGGAGGCCTATCGCAGGTGGGCCGAGAACGGCGGGAAGTTCTTCAAGGAGTATGGCTGTCTGGAGATTGTCGAGTGCTGGGAGGACTTCGTCCCCGACGGCAAACAGACCGACTTCCGCCGCGCGGTCGCGGCGAAAGAGGGCGAGAAGATCGTCTTCACCTGGCAAATCTGGCCCGACAAAGCGAGCTTCTACGCCGCCGAGGAGCGGATGCACCAGGACGGGCGCATGGATAGCGCCGGGGCGCCGCCGTTCGATGCGACGCGCCTGATCCTCGGCTGCTTCGAGCCGATCTTTTCGATGGGCCGGGCTTGATCTTTGCTAAGCTCGACGCGCTGGGCACTGACCGCGAGCGCAGGGTGGGCAGCCCAGAGTCCGCGAGCGTCGTCCGGCGCTAGCGCGACCGGTCGGGTCGACAGCGCGCAGGGGGCGAGATGGCGGTGGACTACGACGTGGTCGAGACCTCGATCGCCACGCTGGCCGCCGACATGGCCGCCGGCGAGGTGACCGCGGAGGCGCTCGTCGCCGCCTACCGCGCGCGGATCGAGCAGGTCGACTGGGCGGGGCCGACGCTGCGCAGCGTGATCTGCCTCAGCCCAACGGCGGCCGACGACGCCCGCGCCCTCGACGCCGAGCGGCGGGCCGGCCGGGTGCGCGGGCCGCTGCATGGCGTGCCGCTGCTGATCAAGGACAACATCGAGACGGACGACGGCACGGCGACCACCGCCGGCTCTCTGGCGCTGAAAGACAACGTCACTCTGCGCGACGCCCCGGTCGTCCGTAGGCTGAAGGACGCTGGCGCGGTGATCCTCGGCAAGGCCAACCTGTCGGAATGGGCCAACATCCGCTCGGCCCACTCGATCAGCGGCTGGTCGGCGATCGGCGGGCTGGTGAAGAACCCCTACGTGCTTGACCGCAGCGCGGCCGGCTCGTCATCCGGCACCGGCGCGGCCATCGCCGCCTCGCTCGCCGCGGCCGGGGTCGGCACCGAGACCGACGGTTCGGTGACCGCTCCCGCCGCATTCACCGCCCTGGTCGGGCTGAAGCCGACGGTGGGGCTGGTCTCGCGAAGCCGGGTGATCCCGATCTCCCACAGCCAGGACACGCCGGGCCCGATGGCGCGCAGCGTCGAGGACGCCGCGATCCTGCTGACCGCCATGGCGGGGTCCGACCGCGACGATCCGGCGACGGCCGACGCCGACGCCCGCCGCACCGACTACGCCGCCGCGCTGATCGGCGCGACCCTCGCCGGAAAGCGGCTGGGCGTGCTGCCGCATGCGAGCCGGCTGCTGCCGGCGGCCAAAGCGGTATTCGACGCGGCCATTGCGCGGCTGCGCGAACGGGGCGCGGAGGTTGTCGAGGTCGAGTTCGAGGCGCCGGACGACCTTGGCAAGGACGAGCTCGCGGTGCTGCTGACCGAGCTGAAGGCCGGCCTCAACGCCTATTTCGCCACCATGCCGGCGGCCGTGACGGTCCGTTCCCTGGCCGACCTCATCGCGTTCAACCGCGCCACGCCCCGCGAGATGGTCCTGTTCGGCCAGGACCGGCTGGAGACAGCCGTGGCGACGCTCGGCCTCGACGATCCGGCCTTTCTGAAGGCCAGGGCGAGCGGCTTGCGCGCCGCCGGCGCCGATGGGATCGACCGCCTGCTCGCCGCTGGCCGGCTGGACGCCCTGATTACGCCGACCGACGGACCGGCGGCGCGCATCGACATCAACGGCGACCACTTCTTGGGCGGCGGCGACAGCGGCCTGCCGGCGATCGCCGGATACCCCCACCTCACCGTGCCGATGGGCCAGGTGCAGGGGTTGCCGGTCGGGCTGTCGTTCATCGGCGCGGCATGGAGCGAGGCGGCGCTGCTGGCGCTGGGCTACGCCTTCGAGCAGGCGATGCAGGCGCGGCGCGCGCCGACCTACCTGCCCACGCTGGAAGACGGCGCGGCAGTGGTTGCGGCGTTCTCGCGCGAACCCTGAACCTAGCCCTCATCCATGAAGATCGCCTCGATCGGCTGGCCGAACAGGCGGGCGATCTTGAAGGCGAGCGGCAAGCTGGGGTCGTACTTACCGGTCTCGATGGCGTTGACGCTCTGGCGCGAGACGTCGAGCCGCTGCGCCAGGTCGGCCTGGCTCCAGTTGCGCTCGGCGCGCAGCACCTTGAGGCGGTTTTTCATTGCCGGGTGATCCGCCAGACGCCGAGGGCGACCAGGTACCCGAGCCCGATCGAGACGACGGCGAGGCCGTAGCCAAGCCGAAACGCGACGGCCAGCTCGGCCCCGAGGTGGAAGTGCACGGGGTCGAGCCAGTGCAGTCCACCGAGCAAAATGAAGACATAAATGGGCAAGGAAACAGCAAGCCCGAGGGAGCCGCCCCAGTACCAGGCGAATTTCCCAGCGGCGCGCTGGAACTCATCCAGACGACGGAACGCAAGGGTGACAAACCCCATCGCCCAGGCCATCGCCAAGGTCGCCGCGACCGTGACGACGACGATCCAGGTCGGGTCAGGGGGGCGGGGGCGATGCGGCGCCACTAGCACGGGGACGCTGACGATCACCGCAGCGCCCAACACGGCGGCGCCCATGTACACCCAACGCGCAAGCGACCGCTGGTCCGACATGTCTATTTTCCTTGTCCAAATGACAATCTAGCTTGTCAAAATTCGATCAAATGTCAAGTAACCTGGACACCTCGAACTTTCAGCGGGAGGAAGTCGTGACGGCTCCTCTCGCCGCCGCGTTTCCGCTATTCACCGGTTCAGGCGGCGGATGGAGGGCGCATGGAACTCGAGACCGACGACAAGGGCATCGTCACCTTCCTGCCGGTGATCAACTGGGCGGTGACCATCGTGCAGGACAAGACTGTGGGGCTGGCCGTCGACTATTACGCCAGCGCCGAGGACGCCGCCGCCTTGCGGCTGTCGCGCATCCAGCTCCATCTCGACCCAGCCCCGGCACAGCAGCTGGGAAGAGCGATCGAGAAACGCGGCGATACGGTGCTGGCTCAGCGCGGCTGAGGCGCTAGCTCCACGCCCGGAAATGCTTCGACAGCTTCAGGCCCTGGCGCTGGTAGTGCGAGCCGTTCTCGCCGTAGAGGCGTGAGGGGCGCTCGGTGAGCGGCTGGTAGACCAGGCGGGCGACGATCTGGCCGTCCTCGAGCAGGAATGGGGTCTCGTGGCTGCGCACCTCCAGCACGCCGCGGGCGCCGACGCTGTCGGTCTCGGCGGTCCCGAAGCCTGGGTCGAAAAAGCCGGCGTAGTGGACGCGGAACTCGCCGACGGCGGGGTCGATCGGCGTCATCTCGGCCGCCTCCAGCACCGGGATCTCGACCGCCTCCTTCGAGGCCAGGATGTAGAACTCCCCGGGATCCAGCAGCAGCTCGCCGCGGCGCGGCGCCAGCGGCTCCCAGAAATCGTGCGGGTCGTGGCCGTCCTCGCGGTCGAGATCGACCACCCCAGCATGGCGGCGGGCGCGAAAGCCGGCGATCCCGGGCGCGAGGTCGACGCTGACGCTGCGCACCGAGAGCGCCGGCGGCTCGCCGCGCTTCAGCCGCAACTGGTTGAGCCGCGTGCCGGCGCGGACCAGCACCGAGAAGGTCTGCGGCGCGATCTCGATGTAGAGCGGCCCGGCGTAGCCCTCGGCGATGTCGTCGAACGCCGGGCCGTGGTCGGTGAGGGCGCGCACGAACACGTCGACCCGGCCGGTGGAGCTCTTCGGATTGGCACGGGCGGACACGTCCGCCGGCAGCGCCAGCCGCTCGGCGATCTGGGCGATATAGACACAGCCGCGCTCCAGCACCGCGCCGGCCGTGAGGTCGAGCTCGTGCATGGCGACGTCGGCGATGCGGTCGGCCACCTTGCGGCCCAGCCCCGGCAGAAACGAGGCCCGCACCCGCCAGGCTCGCGCCCCCAGCCGCAGATCGAGGCTCGCCGGCTGCACCTGGTCGGGCAGGAACGGGACGCCGGCCGTGATCGCCCCAATGGCGACCAGCGCCTCGATCGACTGGCAGGGCAGGATGCCGGCTTTTGCGGTGTCGGACATTGGCGAAACCAATCGCGGACGGTCACGAGTCTGGCAAGGCAAGAAGGTCTAACCGCGGAGATCGCAGAGATGCGCGGAGCTACAGCGCTATGCTTTGCTCAACCCCGCGACAGCGGGAATCCTGAGTTTGGGCCTGCTGTCGCAGGGTAGAGCGTCGGACGCGCCCGCCGCTCCGCGTATCTCCGCGATCTCCGCGGTTCAATTTCTTGACCCCGGCGCCAAGCCGGGGTCTATGCGCCGCTCCGCCGAAGGAGGGCGCCATGGCCGACGATCCGAAAGATTGGGAAATCCCCACGCGCCTGGTTCGCGGCGGCGCCATGCGCTCGGCCCACGGCGAGACCGCCGAGGCGCTCTACCTGACCCAGAGCTTCATCTACGACACCGCCGAGAGCGCCGACGCGCGCTTCGCCGGCAACGACCCGGGCTTCATCTACACCCGCTACGGCAATCCGACCGTGCAGATGTTCGAGCACCGGCTGGCGCTGGTCGAGGGCGCCGAGGCCTGCCGGGCCACCGCGTCGGGCATGGCGGCGGTGCACCTGGCGCTGACCGGGCTGCTACGCGCCGGGGACCACGTGGTGGCCGGCAAGGCGCTGTTCGGCTCCTGCCGCTGGATCCTCAACAACTGGGGTCCGCGTTTCGGTGTCGAGACCACCTTCGTCGACGCCGCCGACACTTCGGCCTGGAAGGCGGCGATGCGGCCGAACACCAGGGTCGTCTTCATCGAGAGCCCGGCCAACCCGCTGCTGGAGATCACCGATATCGCCGCGGTGGCGGCGATGGCGCGCGATGTTGGGGCCAAGGTGCTGGTCGACAATGTCTTCGCCACCCCGATCTTCCAGAAGCCGCTGCTGCTGGGCGCCGACATCGTGATCTACTCGGCCACCAAGCACATCGACGGCCAGGGCCGCGTGCTGGGCGGCGCGGTGCTGGGCGAAACCAAGCTGCTGGACGAGAGCTACCGCGACTTCATCCGCCACACCGGCCCTGCCCTCTCGCCGTTCAACGCCTGGGTGCTGCTGAACGGACTGACGACGCTTGACCTGCGGGTTCGCGCCCAGAGCGCCACGGCCGCGCAGCTCGCCGACCGCATCGCCGCCCACCGCAAGGTGAAGGCGACGCGTTATCCTGGCCGCGCCGACCACCCGCAGCACGAGATCGCGCGCCGCCAACTCACCGGCGGCGGCAACGCGATGATCGGCGGCGGCAACCTCATCGCCTTCGACCTCGGGACCCAGGCCGCCGCGTTCAACTTCCTGAACTCGCTGCAGATCGTCGACATCTCCAACAACCTCGGCGACGCCCGTTCGATGGCCACCCACCCGACCACGACAACCCACCGCTCGATGACCGAGGAGCAGCGCCTGGAGATCGGCCTCACCCCCGGCTGGGTGCGGTTGAACGTGGGCCTGGAAGGCGCCGGCGATCTGGCGCGGGATATCGAACAGGCGCTGGACGGGGCGTAACGCCGTTTCGGCGGAGATTGCTCCCCTCCCCCTTGCGGGGAGGGGGACTAAGCTGCGCTATGGCCCAGGCGTCGTCGACAGACCGAGATAGCCGACCATCACCACGGCCAGGACGCCAATCGCGATCGCGATCAGGAACACCAGACCGCGGTCGATGCTGACCCGGCCGCGATCGATCTGACGGTTGACGACGTGGAAGCGCCAGGCCGCCAGCAGCGCCAGCAGGCCGCCGAACGCGATCATGCCCATGCCGATCGGACCGGAGAGGCCGGAGCCATGGATCGGATGCGGCGACAGGTTGGCGCCCAGCTCGCGCAGCCACAGCCCGAACTTCGCCACCACAAACCCCAGGCTCATGATGGCAATGCTGGTCCGCACCCAGGCCAGGAACGTCCGCTCGTTCGCCAGATGCTCGGTCGCCTTCTTGTCGTCCGGTATCTCGGCGTGCGGCATGGACTAGCTCGCGATGGCCCGGCGAGGAGGCGCCGCCGCCCTGCTTAGCGCGCTTCGCCGTGAGCGGCCTACCCCACCGCTTCGGGTCCCACCTTGTAGACCCGCGAGCAGTATTCGCAGGTGACGTGGATGGCGCCGTCGGCCTCGACCATCTCGGCGCGCTCGGCGGGGCCGAACGACTTCAGCACGGTGAGGATGCGCTCCTCGTTGCAGCGGCAGAACGCCTTCAGCGGCTGGGCGGTGAACAGCCGCACGCCTTGCTCATGGAACAGCCGATAGAGCAGCGTCTCCGGGGTCAGGCTGGGATCGACCAGCTCGTCCTCGCCGATGGTCTCGAACAGGAACTGCGCCTCGCGCCAGGCCTCGGCGGTCTCGCCGCGGGCGTCATCCTCGGCGATGTTCTGCAGCAGGACGCCGCCGGCGCGCCACTTCGACCCCGAGCCGTCGTCGAACTGGCCGACGGCCAGGCGCACCCGGGTCGGGGTCTGCTCCGACTGGGCGAAGTAGCGCTCGGCGCAGAACGCCAGGGTCTCGCCCTCGATCGGGGTGACGCCCTGGTAGCGCTCGGTGTCGGCGCCCTGATCGATGGTCATGATGAACACGCCCTGGCCGAGCAGCGTCTGGGCGCCGATGGCCTTGAACCCGCTCTCCGGCCGCAGCGCAGCCAGGCGCTCGGCGTCGTAGCGGCAATAGCCGCGCAGGGCGCCCTCGGTGTCGTAATCGGCGACGACGTAGGACACCGGTCCGTCGCCCTGGGCCTGCACGATCAGGCGGCCCTCGAACTTCAGGCTGGCGCCGACCAGCGCCGCCAGCGCGCAGGTCTCGCCGAGCAGGTTGGCGACGGGCGCCGGGTAGTCGTGGCGGGTCAGGATCTCGTCGACGGCGACGCCCATGCGGACAAGGCGCCCGCGCACGGGCTGGTTCTCGATCTGGAACGGCGCGGCCAGATCGTCGAGGGGGATGAGTCTTTGGGGCACGAGGCCGGATATGGGTTTGGCCCGCCGGATTTCCAGAACCCCCCCCAAACCCCGCTCATCCCGGCGAAAGCCGGGACCCAGGCAGGACCGAGTCCGAGGCGGCGATCCCAAGATCTGAACCACGGAAAACACGGAAAACACGGACGGGATCAAGGTTGTCTAG
>Ga0209415_10002251_pt1 | contig 36299 bp, 33 predicted proteins | sample PeaSoiSIISIP2007_FD_187696 | JGI IMG/M metagenome (GOLD analysis project Ga0209415, IMG submission 187696) | Peat soil microbial communities from Weissenstadt, Germany - SII-SIP-2007 (SPAdes) (version 2) | ecosystem: Environmental > Terrestrial > Soil > Wetlands > Peat | place: Germany... | reverse complement strand
AGAACTGATGCTAGTGTAGCGTGAGCTCGGCGATTGGCCCATTCAGGAGATCCTGGTTCAACGGGCGAAGAGGCCAGATCCCGGCAATGACTGGCGACCGTAACCCAAAACAGGAACGAATGATTCAGGCAGAGATCGAGTAAATATAGGTACGCGGGCCCCTACTCGGGCATGCGCGGGTTGCGAGGTGAGGAAACAGACGCGCTCCTGGCCTTGCTCGTGCGTGCCCGCATCGGATCCTGCGCGCTCGAAGTCAGGCGTTTCGAAAACTGGGCGCTGCTCGGCGCTCTGCGGCCCCATTTGCTGAATAACCAGTTCCAGCCATTCCCGTAACCTATATCGACACTCCACTGGTAACGTCGTTTCGAGGCTGGCATGGAGAGGAACAGCATGCTCCTGGAGAACCTTCTCGAGAGCCCGCCCTCGCTTCGTCAGATGTATGCGCCTGGCTCTCCCGTCCCGGGCGCACGGGCGGCGCTCGACGAGCCCCTTTCCCTCGAGCCGGTTCAACATAGGGGTCACTGTATTCGCGTCCGAGTAAGTTCGCTGCTTCAACTCCTTTTGGCTAAGGTTGCCCTGCTCCGCCAACATCGAGAGGAGGACAAATTGGTCGGCAGTCACGCCGAGTTGGCCGAAGTGCGCCTGGGCACGCCGTTGAAAGTTCAGGTATGCACCCCGCATCAGCATGCCTATGAAAGAGGAAAGCGCCACACCACGTCCGGGACCATATTACAACTCAAGACGCGCAGCACAGCATCGCAATTCACGACGCGCAGCACCGGGGAAGAAAGAGTAACTCGGTGGTAGAAACTTGCGCCAAAACATCGAGCAAAGCCGCAGAGTCGGGATTCCCCGGCCCGTCCTTCCGCTCGAGCGTAAATTGGAATAGACTAGACAAACTAGGATTGACCTATGAGCCACATCGGCACGATGAGAATATTCGCCGCGGCGCTTGCCGTGAGCATGAACCTCGGGTGTTTCTTAGCCTGGGGTCAAGCAAAGAAGGAAGTTGCGCCAGCGAGCCAAGCGAAGGAAGCTGCTTCGCCGGTCTACAAGGTCGACCCATTTTGGCCGAAGCCGCTTCCGAACAAGTGGATTATTCAAGGTGTTCCCGTTCTTGTGGTCGACAAGAACGATCACATCTGGGTGTATAACCGCCCACGGGACATCATGCCGGATGAATCAGGGGCGGCGACGACGCCACCCCGCACCGACTGCTGCATAGCGGCTCCCGCAGTTCTGGAATTCGACACCGAGGGCAATCTGATCCAGGGCTGGGGAGGTCCGGGGTACACGCCCGGTTGGCCGGCGCCCGGAGTGGCGCGTCCGGGTCCTGCCGCCGAACACTGCATCGTCGTGGACAGAGAGGGAAACGTTTGGCTGTCCGGCAGCGGCCGCGGCGACTCGATCCAAAAGTTCTCGAGCGATGGGAAGTTCCTTTGGGATTTCGGTCATCGTGGACCGCCGATAACACCGGGGCAGCCTGTGCCACCCTTGAAGCAGAACAACCAGCAGACCGACGTTTTCCCAGGCGGAATTTTCTTCTTCGATCTGGATGAAGACGCGCGCGAGTTGTACATCGTCGAGCAGAAACGCGTCCTGGTATACGACATGGACAGCGGCGCCTTCAAGCGCGGCTGGGGTGGCCACGGCATCCCCTTAAGCGAGATCGATAACGATCCCACGCCGCCCTATGACACTTCGGGTCCGCCTCCGGATCAAAAGCAGTTCGCTCCCGCGCTCCACTGCGTCCACTTCTCGGTGGACGGATTGGTCTACGTTTGCGAGCGAGGAAGCGACCGGGTCCAGGCTTTTACCAAGGAAGGAAAGTTTGTAAACAGCTTCTTCGTGCATCCCTCGACGCCCTCCCGCGGCGCGGAGTGTGGCGGGCCCGGTAGCACGATGTTTGGGATGTGCGGGACCATTTATAATCTGACCTTCTCGCATGATGCCCAGGAGAAGTACGTCATGGTGGCGGACGGCACCAACGACGCGGTTTGGATCCACGACCGCAAGGACGGCCACCTCGCGGGCTCCATCGGTAGCAACGGCCGGATGGCGGGACAGTTCCACTGGATTGACGCCATCGCCATCGACTCTCATGGAAACCTTTACACTGGTGAGGTGGACACCGGCAAACGTGTTCAGAAATTCGTCTTAACAAATGCGGACGGAAAAGCCAGGCCCCGTCCTCATGAATAAAGGAGTTCAGTCATGAAAACCAGCGGACAGGTACTCGCTATTCTGACTGTGGTCGCCGCATTAGCAATCGTGTCGGTCCCAGTCTTCGCTCATCACGGCACCGCGGCCTTCGATACCACCAAGATGGTGAAGGTCACCGGAACGGTCACTGATTTCGAATTTGTCAATCCGCACGTCCAGATTTATTTGGAGTGCAAAAACGAGAAGGGTGAACCCGACAAATGGCAGGGAGAGCTAACTGCGCCGAATAAGCTGATCCGGGCCGGCTGGGACAAGCATACGCTCAAGCCCGGGGACTCGATCACCATAAGCGGTTACGCCTCGGCGACCGGCGCGCATGTCATGTGGATTAGGGAACTCATTGGACCGTCCGGGGAAAAACTCCCGCTCTTCGAGGAGTAAGGCCACCATCATGAGGCACAGCGTTATTCTTTCGCTCCAGATATTGGTCGCGGCGGTGATCTTCGGCGACATTCTCTGCGCCCAAACGTCGCCTGCGCCTTCACACGATCTCACCGGCGTCTGGATGTTGCGCAATCCGGCTCCCATTCGCGCGTTTTCCGGCGCCACCTTCACCAAGGAAGAGCCGGAAATGACGCCCTGGGCCCAAGCCAAGTACAAGGAGGCCAAACCCTCCAACGGAGGCAAGTTCACTCTCGATACGACCAACGATCCGGTGCTCACAAGATGCGATCCTCCCGGCTTGCCGAGGGTCTATTTCCACCCTTATCCGTTCGAGTTCGTCAGTACGCCCAAGTACACGCTCATGCTCTACGAGTACGATCACGTCGTGCGCCGCATCTACACCGATGGCCGGTCCATTCCCCAGGATCCGGATCCCAGTTGGATGGGATATTCGGTGGGCCATTGGGATGGAGACACGTTCGTAGTCGAAAGCGCCGGTTTCAATGACAAAACATGGCTTGATCGGCTGGGTCACCCGCATAGTACACAGCTGCGCGTCATCGAACGTTTTCGGCGCACCGACAGCGACCACCTTCAGATTGAGTTCAACATGCAAGACCCCAAAGCGCTCGTGAAGCCCTGGACCGCCACATTCTCCGCCGAATTGAGGCCGAAGTGGGAACTCGGCGAAATCTCCTGCTCGGGCGATTACCTGGATTTCTCGAAATTCGAGAAGTGAGCATGCGAACGGTCGGCCTCTGGATCGTCCTCGCGTTGGCCGTTACTTCCGTAGCGACAGCGCAAAAGCCGCCGGTCTATAAGGTCGATCCGGCATGGCCCAAGCCGTTGCCGAACAAGTGGAGCATGCAACAAATTGTCTCCATTGCAGTCGACAAAGACGACCATATTTGGGCATTAAATCGAGCCGACGACGCACGACCGGATGAATTGGGCGCCGCAACGACACCTCCGCGCAGCGAGTGCTGCGTCCTCGGGCCCGAGGTCTTGGAATTCGATACGGAGGGCAACGTTCTTAAGGCCTGGGGAAACCAGACATACGTTCCTGGCTGGCCGGGTCGATTGCAGACCCTTGGCGTCGATCGCGAGGGTAATGTCTTGATGTCGGGAACTATGCCGGGAGACAGCATTATCAAGTTTTCGAGCGACGGCAAGCTGCTCTGGGATTTTGGGCATCGCGGGCCAAAAGTGCCGGCTCAGCAAGTGAAGCAGGATAATCAGCAGACCGCGATCTTCCCGCCCGGCATCGGCAGCTTCGAGTTCGACGAGGATGCCCACGAGATTTACATCAGCGACGGTTTCCTCAACAAACGCATCCTGGTGTACGATCTGGATACCGGTGCATTCAAGCGTGGCTGGGGCGGCCACGGCATCCCGCTCAGCGAAATCGATAACGATCCTACGCCGCCCTACGACGTATCCGGCCCTCCGCCGGATCAAAAGCAATTTGCTCCCGCGCTCCACTGCGTCCATGTCTCAAAGGACGGGCTGGTCTACGTCTGCGAACGCGGAAGCGATCGAATTCAGGTGTTTACCAAGCAGGGGAAGTTCGTAACCAGCTTCTTCGTGCATCCCTCGACGCAATCTCGCGGCGAGCACTGCGGTGGGATCTGGAGCATGAAAGATCCCCCGTGCGGGACGGTCTATAACCTCGCCTTGTCGCGTGACCCTCAGCAGAAGTACCTGCTGGTGGCCGACGGCACCGATAACATCGTCTGGGTTCTCGACCGCAAAACCGGCGCGGTGGCTGGGTCCTTCGGCGGCACCGGCCACTATGCAGGCCAACTGCATTGGATCGATACTATCGCGGTGGATTCGAAAGGCAACGTCTACACCGGCGAGGTGGAAGATGGCAAGCGCATTCAGAAGTTCGTTCCGACGAACTAGGAGTGGCTTGAAGCCGGTTTGTGAAGCAGGCGCGTGAACTGCGACACCAATTTCACCTGCTCGAACTCATGGATCGTCTTCAAGATCTCCTCGACGCGGCTTGCCGGCAATCCGGAGTCCGGAAGCAGTGCACGGTATTTGGAGTCGACGTCGCTCCACTCGATGCCGCGGGGGCCCGAACCTCGTGGCGCGTCGACAGTGCTTGTATAGCGTGCTCCCGATTTGGTGACGATCGTGACGGTGCCGCCCCAGTTCCAGTCATAGTGAGCCGGCGCCGGAGCCGGGTCGTACTCCACCAGTCCGATCAGCCGGGCGACCACCGGGCGATGGATCTTCTCCGGCGTAATGTGCACCCAGGAAAAGTCCCGGTCAGCCACGGCGGAGGCGACGAAATACGGCAAGCTGTGGATGGCTTCGATCATGTCCTTGGGTGGCCGCTTGCTGTAGGTGATGCTTCCTTTCTGAGGGCCGGACAAGAGGATCTTCACAACCTCTTCCGGCGGCACGTTCGCCTGCCGGGCAGCGTTGACCGCGGCTTCGAGCGAAGGATGTAGCGCGTGGGCGCCCGGTACCAGCTTGATCGCCAGGTACTTGACAATGTCGCACTCCGCGCCGATTTCACGCGTCACGCTACGGATATCCGGCTTGCCATTCCCGTAGACCTCCAAAAAGCCTCCCTTGGTTTCCAACAGGTCCTCGTTAACCGCAAAACCACGTCCCGCCGCCAATGCGGCATTCACTGCGCAGAGGGCCGCGTTGCCGGCCTGGTACTCGCGTGCCCAGCTGTCCGTGCCGATCAACAGGCCGCCCATGGTTGTCGCGGTCATCGAGATCGCGTGTGCCATCTGCTCCGCCGTCAGTCCCAGGAGCTTGGCTGCGGCGACCACCCCGCCAAAGGCGACGATCATCGAAGCGTGCAACCCCGGTCTGCCATTGTGCAGCGCCTCGCCGATTCGTCCCGCGGCCTCATAGCCGGTCACCATGGCGCACAGCAGATCCGGGCCGGTGGCGCCCATGCGCTCCGCGATTGCCAGACCGGTCGCCGTTAGCGTGGTGCCGGTGTGCGCTACGTTGCGCAGGTCGCTGTCATCGGAGGCGGCGGCATCGCTCAACATCGCATTCACCCGTGCGGCCTCAGTCACCGGCAGCTTCGCCGAGTCGAACCAGACCGTGGCCTCCCTCTGTCCACCGCGCTCCTTGGCCAGCTCGCGGACGATACGGGCCGAGCCGATGTGGGAGCCCGGCGCGGCGCTGGCCAGCGTGCTGGCGATGATCATCTTGGCATGCTTGATCGCGGTCGGCGAGAGGTCGCCGAAAGTGGTCCGGCGGAACAACCGAGCTAGCGCGAGCGCGAGATTAGGAGAACTTGGTTCATGCCCGTCTTCCTGCTGCGGCGTCGGCGCGAAGGCCGAGACGGGAAAAGCCGCAGCCATCGCGCCCCCGGCAAGCGTGCTTTGCAACAGCGTGCGCCGCGTCACGTGGAAACGGTTTTCCGCCACGACATCCCAGTCACGATCCCGAGCATTTCTCAACGTCCGCTCCTGTACGATATAGCAGTATATCCCGACGCCTTACGCCGGCTTGATTCAATAACCCATAAGGAGCGAACCATGAAATCCGATAGTCCCTCACGTTCCCCCGGCCTAACACGCCGCTCTGCATTCACCACGGCTGGACTCGGGCTGGCGGCAATCGCGAACATGCCCGGCCGCGCCGATGCCGCCGAGTGGACTGCCGCCGAAAAGGCGAACGTTCAAATTGTCAACGATTTCTGCGCGGCCTGGCCTAGCCACAACCTCGATAGGATCATGTCGTTCTTTGCCGAGAACTGCGCTTATCGCGTCACCGAGGCTCAAGAACCGAACAAGGGAAGGCAAGCGGTCCAGGACCGCATCAAGTCGTTCCTCGAGCGTGTCCAGAGCTTCGACGTGATCGAGACACTCGCCAAAGGCCCCATGGTGTTCAACGAGCGCCACGACCACTTTACCGCCGGTCCCCTCAAGATGTGGCACGGCGTCGGCGTCTTCTTCCTCAAGGACGGCAAGATCGTCGAGTGGTACGACTACACCATTTCGATCGATCGGTAGTGCGCCAACTTCGCGCCCAATGTCGGCTGACTATCTCGGCAATCGTAATCACAGCGCGTACCATGGGATCCCACCAGCGGCCACTGTCTCCGTCAAAGTGACTCCATAGGACCAGAATTGGTAAACCCTAGCCGAGTTCCCGGTACAGATACAGCCAACCACCTCGAACGCCGTATGGGACCAACCTCCGCACTACTGGCGCGTGACTGCTGTATGCTAGATGGAAGACGTCATCTCACTGGCTGAGAATGCGCCGCGGAAGGAGGAGTCCGATGAAACATCGATTCTTGACTTCGATCGGTATTTTGGCAATTGCAATCGCTGTAGCGCAGTCGCCGGCCGCAGCCCAAGCCCCATCTGGAGTGGTATCAAAGAGGGCCGTGTCAGGCACGGCGAGGAAGGCGGCTGCGGCGAAGTCGGCTGCACCGCAAACTCCCTGGGGCGAACCCGACCTCCAAGGCGTCTGGAACGACGCCACCAGCACGCCCTTGCAACGGCCGACCAGTGTGGGCGGCAAGGATGTCCTGAGCGACGACGAAGAAGCGGAGTTCGCCAAGGAGCTCGAGCACAACCTGACGCGCGATCGCCGCGATGGGCCCGCATCGGTGGATGTGAACCGGGCCTATAACGAGAATTGGATGGATGCGCGCCGCTTGAAGGTGACCGAGGACCACCGCACATCGCTGATCGTCGATCCACCCGATGGTCGAATTCCAGCGCTGGTGCCTCTTTCTCCAGAACGGGAGGCGGTCAAGAAAGCGCGCTCGTACGCCAACGGCCGGTTCCTGGCGGGCCTGCCCGATAGCATTTTCGACTTTACTCCTCCGTTGCGCTGCATCGTTCGTACCGATTCGCCGCCTTATTTGCCGACGATATACAACAATGATTTTCAAATCGTGCAGAGTCCTGGTTTCGTCGTCATTGCGCCCGAAATGATTCACAGCTCTCGCATCATACCGACCGATGGCCGTCCCCATCTGCCGGGCGACCTCCATCAATGGCTGGGAGATTCGCGCGGCCATTGGGAAGGCGCCACCCTGGTTGTGGAAACCACCAACTTCCGCACCGACGAAGGCGTGCTCTTCGGGAACGCCAATCCAGCGGCGTTTAAGATTACCGAGCGCTTCACTAGGGTGGATGCCACCACGCTCAACTACGAGTTCACGATCGAAGATCCGACCACCTGGGTCCGCCCCTGGACCGCCCGAATTCCTTGGACCAAGATCGATCCCGGCGAGCAGATGTACGAGTATGCTTGCCACGAGGACAACTACGACCTGGTCCATTTCCTCAGCGGCGCCCGCCGGCGCGAACGTGAAGGGAAAACGGGTCCTCCTCCCAAGCCCGCAGACCGGATTTTTGATAACTGATCGACCTCCTCGCCTCTAGTAGCAAGGCATTCGCGCCCTCAAAGTCCCTCAGCCTTTGCTGATGGGTAACTTCGCGGACGTCTTTGAGAGAATCACACGGACCTGTACGCTGATTGACGCGAACGCCGTTTCGAGATCACGAGCGGCAGACGTCCAGGTCCCAACAACCGCTCCAGTCGGCGGAATACTGTCAAGCCGAGTTGAAGCGGGGACGAGTCTGGCAACTCGAACCAGTTCGCCATTCGCCTATCCTCCTCTTGCGGCCGGGCCGCCATTTTGTCCGATCGCCAAGGTCGTAAATGAGGATTTTAACCGGATCGTCGCGGCTCCGAAGAGGTGACCGGGAATCTTTCTTGCCGATTCTTCGTCCATTGGAGCCCCGACACACAAGCTCTAAGCCATTTGTATAGCAATGACATACGTCTCTGAGAACAGTTTTTTGATTTTCTGAGAGCCCTTCTTAGGACTTTAAGCCGCCCGTCGTGCGAACCTGATCCAGCAGCGTTTTGAACAACCAGAAGTTTAAGGAGAGCGTTATGAAGTACCAAAAGATTGAGTTCCAGCCGGACCTCTGCACTCGCGAAGCCAACGCGGCCTTCGCTCAAGATTTACAACCCGAAACGGTATCCTTCAAGAGTGGATTCAAGGAGGGTAGAGAAATGCCATTCACGACCAGAAAACGTGTTGCCGGCTGCTTGTTCGGCTTTCTATTATTGAGCCTGGCCGCATCTGCCTTCGGCCAAGCCGAGCCGTCACCCTCGGCCGCCGTCCATCCCATACCGAGCGCACCGAAAAGGAGCTATGTCCCTGCATCTTTCTCGGCGCAGCCGGAGTTGCAGTGCAAGGTTTATCCCGCAAGGGGCACGCCGTCCCAAGGTATTACCGTGTTCACCGATGATGACGGGTACGCCCGTTTTCACGCGGTGCGGGCGGACGCCGGCGATGCCGTCCAGCGACTCGCCGCCGATTGTACGACCTCCGCCGGAATGTCTTCCTCTTATTCAGTCGATCTGACCTCTGCCGATACCTTCACGCCGCGGCCGCTCAACCTCGCCAAGGAGCGCGGTACCGACCGGCCTGCGCTCGAAGGCGATCCGCTCAGCTATACCCAGGCCGAGCTGATCCAAGCCGGCTACGGTCTGCGGCCAGATCCGAAAGATACCGCCCCCTATGCCCGCTGGCTCGCTGCCGCTTCAATGCCGGGTCGAATGCTCGACGCAAAACGTCCTCGCCCCATCCCCGCATCGCGACGAATGCCCGACGCGAAACGTCCCACTTCTGCTTCGCGGACGGATCCCACCGCTGACCTGAAGACCGCAATTCTCCCGAGGACCGTCGTTACGACCACCGGCCCTTGGTGGGTCGGCTCCACTCTGAACGGGGCTCCGACATACGTTGCCAGCGAGGCCATATTCAACGTCCCCACACCGATCCCCGGCGGAGACGAAACCACGGGCGGCACACAAATATCCATATGGAACGGTGTTGAGGGTTCGACCGCGGCCCTTATCCAAGGCGGCGTAGGCATGCTGACGACCTTCAATACCGCCTCCTTCTGGACGTGGAGAGAGTACTGCTGCGGAGACCCGGACAGCGACGGATACGGAGGCGCATTCACCCCCAAACCCGGCGACAGCATCTATTCGATTGAGTGGTACTGCGATTCACAGGGTAACCCGAATCCGAACGGGGGTTACGGCTGCACGTATCTCCAGGACTTTACCACGGGCGCGATCCTGAATTGCACTCTGGCGCATGGCTCGCCTTGTTGGTCGGTACAGGCGGCTCCGGCCTGGATTACTTCTTTCGGGACCGATGCAGATTTCGTGATTGAGGATCAAACTCCTCAAATTTTGTCCGCCGAGGGATTGACCTGGAACGCGGCCACCGCCTATAAGCCTAACCAGCTCGTGAACTACCAAGCGAATCCCTACATCTGCCTTGTCGCCAATACGAACCAAACGCCTTCGAATCACACGGGATCCGGGCGCTTTATCCAATACTCACGGCGTTCACAGACTTCACTCCCGAAGTGACGATGTCTGGTTCAGCCATTTCGTCAACGACGGGCAGTTATTCCCAAACGGTCAGTAACGATCCGCTCGTTTATGAGCTGGTGGACTTTACGAACACCGTCTCGCATATGAAGATTTCGCTGGGAACCACGAACGAGACCTATTTCACTTCTTCCCAATTCAAGCAGGTCATTGGCTTGGCGAACAATGGGGCGGGCGCCGAGTCGATCGGCGTAGGTCCGAGCGGAAAGGAGCCCAATGTAGGAGATGCCTGGACGCTTGGATACACCGCAGACTCCACCGGTAACTATAAAATCTACCAATGGAAAAACTCGGCTTGGGTGCAGAGGGCCGGCGGAGCAACTCATATCGCGGTGTCGCCACAAGGCTATCCGTGGGTCATCACCAAGCTGGGAGCGATCTACTACTGGAACGGGAGCGCCTTTGTACTAGCCCCAGGCAATGCCTGCGCGTCGTGGATCAGCGTAGGTTCCAACGCATTCGGATCCACTTACGGGGACCCGTGGATACTGGGCTGCCATGAAGGGACGAACGGCTACAACATTTACCAACTGCAGGGTTCCACCTTTGTTCAACAGCCTAGCCAGGCAATCAGAATAGCGGTAGGTCCTCTGGGTCCGTGGATCATCAACAAGGCCGGCAGCGTTTACTACTGGGATGGCAGCGGTTATGCAGAGGCCCCAGGATCGCCGTGCGCGACAGATATCGCAGTAGCTCCCTTATTTAGTGTTTTCCCGTTCGGAGACGCCTGGATAACCGGCTGCCACTTTCAGGGCACCGGCTATAACATTTACCAATTGAACATGAACGGAGTTTGGGAGCAGGTACCTGGTGAGGCAAACCAAATTTCGTTATCGCCGGATTCGGGCGTTCCATGGGTCGTGAACTCACAGGGGCATATCTACGAATAGGTGAATGGCTCGCACAGCGGCCCGCCACTCGTAACCACGGCGGGCCGCAACTCCGATAGCAATTGGTTGCCACTCACGGCCCCTGCATGAGGATTCACCTTCCTCGTATAGGGGCTATTTGTGGTCCAAGCGCGCATATTCCTTCCGCGCACTCACAAGTGGGGGCGCGTCGGCATCGGCGTTTTTCCAAAGCGAGAAGAACCTTGTATACGCCTCGCGGCTGGGACCTTCCTGACCTAACAAAGCGCGTGAACGCGCGATCCCAAGAAAAGCCAACGGGTATTCGTAAGACAGCGGGTCGACGCCGGGATGGTCCACGATTTTCTGAAACTCAACGGCGGCCCGGTCCGGCGCATTGGCGTCCAGCGATGCAAGCCCGCGAAGATATGGCAAATCGAAAGTTCCGTAATCGTTCTGCCCGCCCTTTTCCAGAGCATCGAGCGCCTGCTGCGGCTTGTGTTCCGCAAGCAGGATCGCGGCCTCGATCTGCGGGCCTTTCCGGAGTTGCCACAGCGTGTCCGAAGGGTGCTGGGCGAGATCCTGGCGGAGAATTGTGGCGGCCTGCTGCGCGCTGCCCGTCTCCGCCAGAGCAACCACGGGGTCGACCATTCCGTCCACCAGGGGGACCGATTTCAGCAGCAGCCGGGCTGTCTCCGTCAAGCCTTCCTCCGCCAGAATCCGAGTGCTGGCCAGGGTAAAGAAGGCGGACATGCGGTCTAAACCCTGACGCCGGTAAGCCTCGCCCGCCTGCTGCACAAGCGCTTGTCCCGACCGGATGCGGCCCTCCGCCAGCGCCATCAGAGCCGCATTCAGCTGGACACCCGTGCCCTCCGCATTGGTCTGACCCCAAGCGATATCGGCCTTTACGCCGTTGGCATCGTGCAGCGCATAATCCACCTGCATGCATACGGAGTGAAAAGTGCCACTACTGGCGAATTGCGAGAGCCTCTCGCGGCAAACTCCCTGCGCTTCACGGAACCGTCCTGCATGTAACTCCGCCCGGGCCAAGAAGACGTACCATTCAGCCCCTCGAACACGTAAAGTTAGCGCGTGTTTTGCGAATTCCACCGATTGTTCGGGCTGGCCCAGGTCGAGGTAGATACCGGATAGCTGTCCCCACGGCAGAGGATTCGTACGGTAAATCTCGGACCACGTTCGATAGTTCCGAACCGACTCCCAAACATCGCCGGTAACCGCCTCGTGGTAACGCGAAATGATGAAGAGCCGATCCTGCTCGCCGGCGTTATCGCGGAGCGCATACGCGGTCTTCAGATTCAGAATCGCCTTTCCGGACTCGCGGACATTCCCGTAAACGGTGGAGAGATCCAGGTAAGCAACGGCAAACTTGGGGTCGAGTTCGATGGCGCGCTCAAAAAGCGGGATGGACGCCAGGTATTGTCCGGCAAGGGCCAGGCTCTTGGCCTCCGAGTAGGCCTTGAGCGCCTCAAAGGAGCCTGTGTTCTCGGCAAACAATGGCGTACTAAACTGCTTAATGGAAGAAGTTGATTCTCCGAGCTCCCGGCGCAGAGTTGCTGCCAGTTCATCCAATGCGGCCGGGAGTGCATCCGAATCGGCGACTTCTTTCTTGCCGTTGGCCAACTCATTCCCGGAAGTGCACTCGATGGCTTCGAGTGTAATGAGATAACGGCGCCCCAGACGCGCAATGGCCCCATCCACAAAGGCTTGCGCATTGTTCCTCTGGCATACCTCGCGCGCCACGTCGGCAGTCAGCGCCCGGTTTTTAGGCTGTCCCATCTGCGCCAGAGTGTCCTGGACATCGGCCTGCGAGAGAAAGGTAAAGTATGGCGATTGCCGTAAATCGACAGCCAGGGCGCCGCGTAGCACCCCGTTCAAGCTCGCGTCTCCCGGCGAACCTGTGAACTCGGCTAGCACCAACTTGCTCTGTCCCACAAGTGCGTGTCTGCCACGCAAGTGTGTGTATGCCGGCCACGCGCCGGCGGCAGCGGCCAACACGACCGCGCTAACCGTTGCGATTTTCCACTTGTTGATGAGCCGGCCGCCGGGTAATCGGTTACTGATCGAATGCGGGGCTGCGGGCTCTTCGTCATAACTAGCTTCTTCCACCAAGGCCACAGTGCGTTCAGGCACGGCACGCAACCTGAAATCTTGTCCCACGGCTACCGCATGGAACATCTGAGTAGCTAACGTGGCTGCAAATTGATAGCCTTTGCCCGGGATAGTGACAATGTAGCGCGGGGCATTTCCGCGGTCATCCAGCGCCTTGCGAAGCAGCGATACATTCTGGCTCAGGTTGCTCTCTTCCACGAAGGCGTCCGTCCAGACGCCGCGCAGAAGCTCGTCTTTCGTTATCACCCGGCCCGGGTTCTCGACTAAGTAGAGAAGCACGTCGAAGCACTTGGGAAACAAAGGTATCGGTACACCGTCGCGCGTCAGTACTCGCGTCGTTGCGTCCAGACTAAAGTCTCCAAAACTATAACGCCTACGCTGTATCAGTTCCATGTTGCGGTTACACAGTTATCAGAATTCTTGACACCCATAGTAAGACTAGCAGTCTTGCAGTGCCGAAATTGAGTACAACGCAGGGTTACCCACCCGAGCTAGGAGAGGTGGGGGCTGATTTGTCGCTCGATGAGTTCCCAGTCACCAGCCACCAGTCACCAATCTTCCCCTCCCACCCAACAACATCCACCACCCGCCGCGCGAAATCGCCTCCCGCCCGTGCTAGAACCGCATCGGAGGTCGATCCATGACAAACCCGATTCCCGCCCCAATCCCCAACCCCCAATCCCCAATTCCCGCAACCGCGCGAGCAGGAGCGCGACCTCAAGCGCGCCGCCGCCCTCCTGGAACTCCATAAAGACAAAGGCATTCCATGTGACCCGGCCCAAGATGGGTTTGTTTTTTCAAAAGACCAAATTGAAGCCCATGCTCAACGCCTGATGCGCCGCAACGCAGCGCTCCCCTTCGAATATGGGCTTTTCTACAAGCAGCCACCTAAGTAGTCGTGGCGCACGCACCCTTGCGTGCGTTCCACTTCATGTGAACGCTCCATCTAGGTTGACCCGCCCCGGTTTTTGAGACAGGGTGGAAGTTGAGAACCCGGCGTGGGATGTGATCCGCAGCCCCGTGTTTTCGGCCTGCTGTGGCCTAAAGTAGCTCAATTGAGCCTCTCAATCAAACCCGGCGATTCAGCCAGGCCCTTCGTTTTCTTATCAGGTTCAGAAGGCAGGGACGCAGCCGTGTCAAGGGCGGGCGTTTTTTGCCCGGCGCCAGCGAACCCTTGACGCGGTTGCGGCTCTGCCTTATTTACGATGGGGAAAACGAAGGGCCGACACTCTACCGCGCTAACAAACTCTGCTGGCGTGCGATCACCGAGTGCGCTGTGCGGGCGGTTCTGGTTATAGTCGCTTCGCCAACGCCCGATTTTCTCGCGAGCATCGGCGACGTTGAAGAACACCTCCCCGTTTAGACATTCGTCCCGCAGTCTGCCGTTGAAACTCTCGATGTAGCCGTTCTGAACGGGTCGGCCCGGCCGGATGAAGTCCATTTGCACGCCGGCCTGATAGGCCCAGGCTTCCATTGCCCGGCCCGCGAATTCCCCACCGTTGTCTGTGGTGATGGATTCCGGAGCTCCTCGTAACGCAACCAGCCGCTTCATTTGCTCTACCACTTTCTCTCCTGTCTGGGAGCGGTCCGCAAAAGCACACAGGCATTCCCGCGTATACTGATCCACTACTGTCAAAATGCGGAACCAGCGTCCATTGGCGAGCCGATCACTCACGAAATCCATGCTCCAACGTTGGTTCGGACGAGTGGCTTCCGACAGCGAAACACGCACTTGCGCCGTGCGTTTGATTCGTTTCTTGGTTTGCACCTGCAGTTGCTCGGCCCGATAGAGCCGATACACTCGTTTGGCGTTCACCACCCACCCTTCGCGCCGCAACAACACCGTCAATCGCCGATAGCCGTAGCGCGTTCGGCTGCCGGCCAACTCGCGTAATCGCATCCGCAGCCCAGTTTGAGGATCACGGCGGCTTTGATAGCGATTGGTCCAGCGGGTTATCCCGAACAGCCCGCAAGCGCGCCGCTCGCTCAAATGATGCGCCTGTCGTACTTCGCGCACCAGTTGGCGCCGCACCGCGGGCTTCAGACCTTTTTTGAGAGCACCTCCTGCAGAATGTGCTTGTCCAGCGTCAGGTCCGCCACCAACATTTTCAGCTTCCGATTCTCCTCGCGCAGCTGGCGTAGCTCGCGCAACTCGCTTAACGCCAATCCAGCGTAGCGGAGTTTCCAACTGTAAAATGCCTGCTGCGATACACCCATTTCGCGACAGATCTCGCTCACCTTCTGACCCGCTTCGGCCTGCCGCAGCGCCCGCACGATCTCCTCTTCGCTGTGCCCCTTCCTCGGCATGTTTCCTCCTTCTGCCTTCGTTCAGAGGATCACATCCCAGCCCAGCTCTCAACTTATCCGTTGTCTCGTTTTCGGGTTTTGGGTCAAGGTGACCCTGGCCATCGATTCGCGGAAGCGCCTCTGACCGGTGCACGCCTGCTTGCCATTCAAGCTGCCCCACCACCGATCGATCATGTGTAAGAATGGAAGGCCAGAATGGACTTCGTGCCCATTCCACACCGGACAGAAGGGAGCGTGAAGAACATGCTTTCCCGCATTTTTGTCGTTCTACTGGTCCTGGGGATTGAGTCGGATCTGGCCCGAGCGCAACCCGCGCCCGAAACGCACCTCGACTGGATCGGTTATTACACGCTTGCGACCAGGGCTGAACTCGCCGGCACCGGCTTCAAGCAGGACGGACCGGGCGAACGTTTGAATGATTTGATCATCCCGCACTTGCAGCCATGGGCGAAGGCGCGCATGGAGGCCACCGACGGGATCGCGGACGACACGGGCCAGGTGTGCCTGCCCACCGGGATCTTTCGCTACCCGAACATGGCCGGCAGGTTTCTTTGGCTACCGGAGCGCGACCGGATCGTCATGGTGTTTGAGCTGATCAACACGGCCGGTGTGAGGCGAATTTATTTGAACAGTCAACATCCCAAGAATCCAATCCCCACCTGGAACGGCCACTCGGTCGGCCGCTGGGAGGGCGACACGTTCATTGTCGATACAGTTGGGTTCAATGACAAGTCATGGCTGTTCAGCGGAATGGAGCCCCACACGGAGGAGGCTCACGTGATCGAGCGCATCAGCCGTCCGGGTAATGGAGCGTTCATGGAGATCGCCATCACCGTCGAAGACCGCGAGGCGCTCACTTCGGCATACACCTACAAGCGTTACTACAAGAAGCAACCCGATACCAAGGAGATGCCCGAGTTGGTTTGCAACGAAGATCCGGTACCGTGGAAGCAGTTTCGGAACGAAGCGCTGAAGAAACAACTGGACCGATCCCGGCAAGTCAAATGAAGACACTCGCGCAAATCCTGGTTCTGGCGATGGCGCCGATCCTTTGCCCGCCGGTCACGATAGCTCAACAGAGTCGCGCAGGGGCGTCGCTCCCGGATCTGCAAGGCGTCTACCAATCCGTCCCCGACCGGATAACGCTTCCAGGAGGGCGGAAAAACGCCGGATCGCCCGCTGCCATCGAGTTGCTGCCTGAAGCCGTGAAACAGGCGAGGGCCATCGATTTGAAAAAGGATCCATGGAAGATGTGCCAGCCTGTCGGCCCTTTCCGCATGATGGCCAAAGAGCAAACGAAGATCGAACTGGTGCCGGAGAGCGCCGTGATCGTGATGCTGTTCGAAGATTTATCCCATGGAATGATGCGCGCCATCTACATGAAGCGGGAGCATCCCGCGAAGCTGGAACCCACCTGGCTGGGAGATTCGGTGGGCCGCTGGGACGGCGATACGCTGGTGGTGGATACCACCGGTTTCAACGACCAAACATGGCTGAATGAAGAAGGTGCGCAGCATAGCGATGCTCTGCATCTGGTGGAGCGAATTCGTCCTGTGCTGGGTGGCCAGTACCTCGAATACAAGATGGTGGCAGAGGATCCGAAAACACTGGCGAAACCGTACAGCTACACCCGCTATTACAAGAAGTTGGACAGCGAAGTGATGGACGATGTTTGCCAGGATGAGGAGTGATGGCGCCAAGGGCTAAATCTGAAGCTCTCCCGGCCGTCAAACACGACGCTTCAGCTTTATCGTCTGTCAAAGCAGCGACGGCCAACCCAAGCGACCGTGTTTTAGAAAGGGTAGAACTTGGCACATGGCGCAGGCTTAGGCGTAGTCACGCCTACTTGCGATTCACAGTGACCAACTCCCCTGGCTCGCGCTTGAAGTAAAATATCCAATGACTGAGAGGTACGAATGACTCATCGGCGCTTGTTCCTTTGCTTCCTCGCAGTCGCTCTGGCTGTGATTTCAGCTGCGCTTTTGTGCGCACAAGCTCCTTCCCCTGGGAAATGGAAGGCCGGTCGAACGCCGGATGGCCAACCGGATTTCGGAGGCGTTTGGGATACGGCCAGCATGACTCCGCTGGAGCGTCCCGTGGGACTGGGCAACAAAGAGTTCTACACTCCCGAGGAAATAGCGGCCTACGAGAAGGAGCGCGCGCACGCTCTGGATCGCGACCGCCGCGATGGTTCGGCCCAAACCGATGTGGCGCGCGCCTACAACGAGGGTTGGTTCGACCGCGGGTCGCACCTGGCAAGCAACCGGCGCACGTCGCGGCTCATCGACCCTCCTAATGGCAGATTCCCGGCCATGACTCCTGACGCAGCCAAGAAATATAAAGAAATGCACGAGTGGCTCGCCCAGCACGAAAATGACGGCCCCGAGACCCGCACACTATTCGACCAGTGCCTGGTATTTTCGCAATCCGGTCCGCCGTTCATTCCCGGGAATTACAACAACTACTATGAGATCGTTCAGGCGCCCGGGACCATCGCGATTCTTTCGGAAATGGCGCATCAAACGCGCATCATTCCGGTGACCAATGGCACGGCCGGTAGCGCGCCACACTTGCCGCCAACGATTAGGCAATGGCAAGGCGATTCGGTGGGCCATTGGGAAGGGGAAACGCTGGTGATTGAAACCACCAACTTCCGCGTGAGCGACCAGAGCCGTTTTGGCGTTCAATATGATGGTATGAGCGATGAGAACTTGCGCGTTGTTGAACGCTTGACGCGCACCGGTCCCACCACCCTTACCTATCGCGCCACCGTGATCGACCCCACCGTGTACACGCAACCCTGGACCGTTGAGATTCCGATGGAGAAGACCGATAGCGCGGTTTACGAATACGCATGCCACGAAGGCAACTACGGCCTGCAGGGGATTTTGGCGGGTGCGCGGGCGCAAGAAAAGGCCGCGCTGAGGAAGCAGCAAGAAACCGCGACCCCGCCGCCAAAGTAAATCCGACTAAAGTTTAGGTCGAGCTGAGCGACGGGAAGACGGATGGTCAGCTACACCCGCTACTACAAGAAGTTGGACAGCGAAGTGATGGACGATGTTTGCCAGGATGAGGAGTGATGCGCGCCGGTCGCCTTAAGCGCTCCTACCAGATCACTTTTATCGCAAACTGAATCTGCCGCGACGTGGTTTGCGTGGAAGTAATCAAACCAGCGCTGGGGATCGGGGTCCCATTCTGGTCGAAGATTGTGCGATTGTCGGTCGGCGAAGAGAAGTTGGCGCGGTTGAACACATTGAAAAACTCCGCGCGAAACTGGACGTTGAAATTCTCCGAAATACTTCGGACCGGGTTGTTCTTGAAGAGCGAGAAATCCAGGTTGGATATCCCTGGCCCGATCACTGTGTTGCGGCCCAGATTCCCGCGCAGGTTCGCGCAAGTGCCCGGGATGCCAGGGCTACCTGGGTCCGTCGGACCGTTTGTGCCAGGCAGTCTGAAGCCGAAGGTTATGCATTGCGAAGCGATCGTCGGAGTTGCTTGCGGCAGGCTGAAGCAAGCGGCTTTGATGTACTGGTTGGGATTACCGGGATTGATCGGTGTCTGGCAGCCCGGGCCGACCACAAGACTCGGCGGCTCGTTCGTCTCGTCCAGCTTCGTCCCCAGCGGGTCCCCCCCGAGAATCGGAGTAAATGGCTGGCCGCTCGACGCTTTGTAAATGCCGCCCAATTGCCACCCTCCCAGGGCCCATCGAGTCAGTCGCGGCCCAGTCTTTGGCGCTGGAGCTTCCCAGGTAAGGTTGACGACGAAATTCTGCCCGACATTGAAGTCGGAAAGGCCTCGCGACGTGCGCTGATCGAAGAACAACGGGTTCATGAGCCCGTTGGGAAACCCGTCGTCCGCCACCGTAGCCGAAAGCGTGTCGATACTCTTGCTCCAGGTATAGGCGCCATGAAACTGAAAGCCATGGCTCAGGCTCTTCTCGACCACCGCTTGCAGCGCGTTATAGGAAGAGCTGGCCTGCCAGAGATTCCCGCTGATACGACCAAAGTTTGGGTTCAACGTCGTCCCGTTGAGCGGGTAAAGATAGCCTGCGGAGGTCAGCGTGGGGAGTACCGTGTCGAAATTGTCCTGCCTGTATGGCTGGTGAACGCCGTGTGAGCCCACGTAACCGAGGGTCGCCGTAATTCCGCCGGCAAACTGGCGCTCCAGGTTGAAGTTCCACTGCATCACGTAATTACGCTTCGGGCTGTGTTCGACGTAACTCGCGCGGCCAACGTTGGGAGAATACAAATATTTTGCCGGCAGCTTGGGAAACGAACCCGCGTCTAGCGTTTCCGCGAATATCTGTTGGGCGAAGGGATACGAATTGGGGATGGTCAGCGAGAATTCATAAGGCAGCGGCAGCACGTCGAACATACCGAAGCCCGCGCGAACGATGGTCTTGTCGCCCGCCAGCGGGCTCCAGGCAAGTCCCACCCGCGGCTCGAAATTGTGAAGAGTTGGATTGAGAAAAAATGGCGAGCCCACATGCGGCTGCGCATCGGTCAGGTTGAGAAGATTGGAGAGCCGGTTATGAGCCTCGGTCGGGACGGTGCTCATCTCATAGCGCACGCCCAGACTGAGATTCAGTCCCCGGCGCACGCGGATATCGTCCTGCGCGTAAGCGCCGAACAGCGTCTCGCGGATTCCAATGACGGGGATCGGGCGGGGAATAACTCCCTCAAAATTTCGCGGATGGTTGGTTAAGAAATCAGCGAGCGAGGCGAACTTGAATCCTCCGTCCACGTAGAGAGTGGACAGGAGGTTATCTTGCATCCGTTCTACCAGCACCCCAAATTGCACGGCATGGATTCCCTTCGTCAGGAAGATGTCGTCGGCCCACTGGAATGAGTTCCAAGTATAGGTTTGGGAGCTACTCAGTGTGTTCGGAAGCGCCGGGTTCAGTCCTCCCAGGAAGTCGGTAAGCCCGGGCACGCCTTGGACCCAGCCGACGAACTGCCCGGGAATAAAGCCGAATTGAGGATCCGTCACGGAGGAATTTATGACCTTAGACACACCACCGCTAACGGCGACCGCGCGGTTGAAGCCAAAGCGAGCCGCGTTCAGGAGTCGCGGATTGAAGATATGCTGATCGAGAAGGGTGATAAGCTGGCGCCGCGACACCACATTCGACCGCAGAAAGTCGAAGTTATCGGGCTGGATCTCTTCGGAGTTGTCGCGCAGGTATGTTCCGGAGAGGCTGTCATGATCGGAGAACTTGTGATCGATTTTGGCGGTGAAATAATTCTCGGTGGTAACCTGCTGGTCCGCAAAAGTGAAGATTGCTGTGTCGCCGTCTGGAAAAATGGGCCCGTTCGGCAGGGGATAGAAGGTTTTGAGAAATTGCGCCACATGCGAATCTACCGGGACTTGGCCCCTCATGATACAGTGTCCGTCGCTGGCTGTAACCGCGCAGAGACTCCCATTACGGGCCTCGAGAGATGGCACCGTATCCACGTGAGTCACGCCGAGAGACTGGCGCAGCCCTTCGTAATCCGCGAAAAAGAAGGTGCGGCCTTTTTGGATGGGCCCTCCCGCCGATCCTCCGAATTGATTCCTTTTGAAGGGCGGAATCTTGCCGTCAAAGAAATTTCGCGCGTCGAGCGCACTATTCCGGAGGAACTCATAAACATTTCCGTGAAAAGCATTGGTACCTGAGCGCGTCACGGCGTCGATGACGCCTCCCGAGGTCCGGCCATATCCGGCGGGGTAGTTGCTCCCCAGCACCGAGAACTGTTCCACCGCATCCACGCCCAGGTTGGAACCAAGCACGCTGCCCGGAGCGCCGTTCGAGTAGTCGTTGATGCTGATGCCATCCAGGCGGTAATTGTTCTGATCGGGCCGCGCTCCTGAAACGCTGATCGCCGCGCCAAATCCACGCTGGGCCTGGGCGCCTCCGGTCTGAATGCCGGTGACGCCGGCTTGTAGGGCGGCCAGTTGGGTCCAGTCGCGACCGTTCAAGGGCGAGTCGCGGACCGTGGACGCATTCACGTTTCCGCCTACGGTGGACGACGCCTGACTCTCAGGAATCGCTGAGAGAGTTTCTCGAGTCACCTGTGTGGGATCTCCGGTTTGCATCAATACGTTGACGACCAGTTTGGCCCCCACTGTGACAACCGCATTGGTTCGCACCTGGGTCGTAAAACCCTCGGCCTCAAAGGTCAACTCATAGGTCCCTGGCACGAGGTTGGCGGAGGTGTATAAGCCCCGCGCATCCGTCGTTACTACACGCTCAACTCCTGTGGCGACGTTCTTCAGCGTCGCTCGCGCGTTGAGTATCCCGGCCCCGGAGTCGACTGCCACGTTGCCGGAGATCGCCCCGCCGGCAACCTGCGCATTCACTCGGATAGACAGGAGATTCGTAAACGCCAGCAAACCGGCGAGCAGAAGTTTCCAGCGCCCCTCACGCCGGCCCCTGGCCAGTGCGTTCTTCGAAGCGGTCAATATCATGCTTGCCTCATTTTGTTTCGTACACCAGGATCTCGGAGCGCTGCTGCTCGCTACGGCCTTGCACGCCGGCGAAAAGCGTCCCCCATTCGGGCACGAAGAGGCCGGTTTGGGTACCCGGCGGCGTAGGGTAGCGCGCAATTCGGTCATAGTGATCGGGATCTTTCTGCTGGAAGACGTCCAGGAAACCCTGACTGGTAAGCACATAGATCCGACCCTTGTTCGCGTCATAGAACAAGTCATCCGTGTTGCCGGCAATTTCACCGGAGGCGACTTGCTTGCCGCTCTCCGTATCGAAGACCAGCAATCGCGGCGGCATCCAGGCTCCCACGAACAAGCGGTGATGCGCTTCATCGAGCGACATCGGGAAATTGTTTTTTGCGGAGGTAACTGGCCAGCGCGCCAGGATCGTGCCCTTGGCAGCGTCTACAACTTCGATCTCCTGCTTGTCCGGAACGTTCACGAAAATACGAGTTCCCTTTTCTTCCAGCCGAAACGATTCGGGATGGGCGTCGATCACGACCTCTCGGATCAGTTTTCCGTTCATGTCCAGATATCCAAGCCCCCCGGTTCCCTCCTCCCGTTTCCTCAATTGCTTCGCCCCGGCATATCCGACGATCACTTGCTTGCCGCGGGCGTCATAACGAATGTTGTCAGCGTCGTCGGGGAACTTGTAAGTCGCAACAAGTTTAAACGTGGTCCCGTCATAAACATTCGTGACGCCGTTCCCGCCGCAGGCGACAAACAGACGATTGGAGGAGGCGTCGTAGTACACTCCCTGCGGCTCCTCCAGATCCGCAATCGTCCGCACCCGCTGGCCGGATTTCAGATCGATCACCTCGAGCGTGTTATTGCCAACGGCAGCCACGAAGAGACGCTGGCCTTTCACGTCGACGCCGGAGTGATCGAGGCGTCCTTTGACATTCGGAAGAGGAATTCGAGTCTTTAGCGACAAGGCCTCTTGCCCCACGGCCAAGCTATTCACCAGCAACAATGTTGTCAGACAGTATTTCATATTCACCTTCCGGTAATTAACGTCGCCAATATTACGCGACGAACATGAAGAATTCCTGAGGCATTGGGCACAGGAAGCTCGCTTCTCATGACCGCTGCAGGGGTACGAGAACGCGAAACGAAGAACCCTTGCCGGGTTCGCTGTCCACGTCAATCGAGCCGTGATGCATTTCAACGATCCATTTCGCAATGGACAGGCCTAGGCCGGCGCCACCCTGCTCTCGGGAACGAGCTTTGTCAGCCCTCCAGAATCGATCAAAGATGTGTGTGAGGTCCGGTTCCGCAATCCCGATCCCGGTATCCGCCACCGAGACGATCGCAAAGCCGTTGTTGGTCTCCAGTGTGACCTTTACGGAGCCGTCCTCAGGCGTGTATTTCACCGCGTTATCAATCAAGATCAACAAGGCCCGGCGCAGCGCGTCGCCGTCGGCCCGAACCGTAATCGCTTTATCCGGCACGCTCGACGAAAATCGAAGACCGTGCATGCGGGCCAGCTTCTCTCCCTGTTCGGCAGCGCCACGAACGACGCTACGCGCGTCCATCGCTACCCATTCGAGCGCTTCGTTCCCGCAATCGGCGCGGGCCATTAACATGAGGCTGTCGACGACCTGCGACGTACGCTCCGATTCCTCCAGGATCTCTTCGAGCGCCCGGAAATACTCGCCGGCTGTGCGATCCGCCCTTTGTACGGCGACCTCCGCGGTCGTCCTGATCAGCGAGATCGGAGCGCGCAGTTCGTGCGACGCGTCGGCGGTAAACTGTCTGATTCGGCGGACTGAAGCCTCAAGGCGCGAAAACATCGCATTCAGCGTCTCTGTCAACCGTTGCACCTGATCTCCGGTCTGCGTTACTGGTAATCGCTCCGCTAGATTCTCGATACTGATTCTTTGAGCGGAACGTGAGATTTCGTCAACCGGAGCGAGCGCGCGAGTACTTAGCCAATAACCGCCACCGCTCGCCGCGAGCAACAAGAGGGGCGCCGCGAACAGAAGTAGGAGCCGAAACCGGTCCAGCGCTTCGAAAGCCTCATGCATGGGGGCGGCTACCTGCACCGAGTAAGGCTTGTCGTCGACAACAATACGTTCGGAGTAAAAGCGGAGCGAGCGATGTTGGACCTCGAATGTCTCGTACTTGGGTGAGACGAGAGCGCTCGGCGAGGCTATTGAAACGTTGTTATCTTCCAAAGGGACAGACCGATATAACCACTGCCCGTCCCGGTCGCAGACCTGGAAGAGATCGCCTCCCGGCCCCAGGACAGAGTGCTCGCGAAACTCATCCCGTATCTCCGGGATGGACAAGGAAGCTATTTGGAGGTTCATGAACTTCGCGACGCCTCGAACTCTGTCGCGCAACTCGTCGTCCACAGCGTGGTAGATGCTCGCGCGCATCGCGAACCACGCGCCCACGCTAAATGCAGCCAGGCCGCAAGCGAAGACCGTGAAATACCATGCCGCCAGGCGGAAGCCGATCGACCGATTCTTCACGTGTCTCCCTCCTCGCGAAGCACGTATCCGATGCCCCGAACGGTATGAATCAGTTTGTGGCTGCCCGGCGGATCGATCTTCTTTCGAAGCTGGCCGATAAACACGTCGAGAGTATTGTTTCCGACCTCCCGGTCGTAGCCCCAGCCAGCTTCCACCATATGGGCGCGCGTAATGACGCGGCCCGCACGCCGCATGAGCATCTCCAGCAACGCGAACTCTGTCCTCGAGAGCGAGACAGCCGAACCAGCGCGGGTCACGACCCGAGTTGCGGGATCCAGCACCAGATCGCAGATTTGGAGCTGAGTCCGAGGCTCCACGTTCTTGCGTCTCGAGAGAGCGCGCAGCCGGGCCTGCAGAATCTTAAACGAGAACGGTTTCGTCAAGTAATCGTCGGCGCCCGCATCAAGTCCAGAGATGATATCTTCTGCTGCGTCGCGCGCCGTGAGCAGCAGGATCGGAGTGGTGTTGTGCCCAGCCCGGAGGCGTCGCACCAGGGAGAATCCGTCCAGGCCGGGAAGCATCACGTCCAACACCAGCACGTCGAACTCGGAGTACCTGGCAGCTTCGAACCCTTCCATGCCATCGGACGCGACGCTGACTGAGTGGCCCTGTTCTTCCAAGCCATTCTTGAGCTGGCGGGCGAGTTTCCGGTCGTCTTCGACGATAAGAATCCGCATGTATCGGTCCCTAGTAGTATGATCCATGTACCTGAGGAAATCGTGAGCGGCTCCATCCGCTGCTGTTCACGAAATCCTCAGGTTCACGCGCAACACTGGAAATCGAAATGAGTGTGACCCGACCTTTAGGCGCCGCTCTCTTGCTGTGTTCCCTAACGTCGGCGGAGGTGATCCGCTTCGATCCTTGCGTACCGGGTAAGCTCCCTCCGGGCTGGACCGTGGCAATGACTCATGACGGGGCTGCGCCTCAGTGGGAAATCGTGCGCGACGAATCGGCGCCGCGGCCCCCCTGCGTCCTCGCGCAATTGTCCCGGGACAAGACGGCTGGCCGGTTTCCGCTGGCCCTTTGGGACCGGATTGCGATCCGCGATGGCGAGATAAGCGTCGCGTTCAAGACCGTAGGTGGTGAGGTGGATCAGGCGGCGGGGATTGTCTGGCGATATCAAGATCCCAGCAACTACTACATTGTCCGCGCTAACGCCCTGGAAAACAATGTCGTCCTCTACAAGGTGGAGAATGGGGTCAGGCTTTCGATTGCACCCAAAGGGTTGCCGTCGCGGTCCTATGGAGTGAGGCACGAGATTCCGAGCCGCCATTGGAACATGCTGAAGGTCGCATTTGAGGACAACCTATTCGTCGTCTCTTTTAACGGCGAACGGCTCTTCGAGACGGAGGATGGGACCTTCAAAGCTGCTGGCAAGACCGGCCTCTGGACGAAGGCGGATAGCGTAACGTATTTCGGCGAATTTACGGTGACGGGACGGTAAGGCTAGGACGGAGTAACTAGCCGGCGTCCGATCGAGCTTGCACAAAAAAATTCGTCCAGCTTGCCCACTTATCATCTCTAACTTTACACTTGGTTGTTATGCCAAAGATTCTGGTGACGGGCGGAGCGGGCTATATCGGTTCGGTCACGGCCCATTTCCTGAAGCGGCGGAATTACGAAGTCGTCATTGTGGACGACTTGTCGCGCGGACACGAACATAACGTCCGTGGGCTTCCCTTTTATAAACTGCATCTAGCGGAAACAGGAGCGCTGGCCGATGTAATAAGCCGCGAGCATGTGGACGCGGTGATTCATTTTGCGGCTCACTCCATGGTCGGAGAGTCGACACAAAAACCGGAACTCTACTTCCTGAACAATGCCGGCGGCAGCGCATCGTTGCTGAGTGCGATGATCCAGGCGAACGTCAAACGGCTGGTTTTCTCATCGACTGCGGCCGTGTATGGAACGCCCGGCATGGTGCCAATTCCGGAGGATCTGCCGTTCGACCCGGTGAATCCGTACGGCGAGTCCAAAGTGCTGGTGGAAAAGATGCTGAAGTGGATGGATCGCTGTAACGGGCTGCGCAGTATTGCGCTGCGATATTTCAACGCTTGTGGTTCGGACCCGGTATCGGGGCTTGGCGAGGAGCACGACCCGGAAACGCACTTGATCCCGTTGCTGATCGGGGCGGTGGTCACTGGAAAGCCCATGACGATTTTTGGCGATGACTACGAAACGCCCGATGGCACCTGCTTGCGCGACTACATTCACGTAACCGACCTGGCGGAAGCACATGTTGTGGCGATCGAAAAGCTGCTGGCCGGTGGAGGGTCGGAAATGTTTAACGTGGGCACGGGCGCCGGCCACTCGGTGCTGGAGGTGCTGCGGGCGGTGGAGAAAGTTACGGGGCGCAAGGTGCCGCATGAAATCGGGCCGCGTCGGGCAGGGGATCCGGCCGTGCTGGTGGCCAATTCCGACAAACTGAAGAAAACCCTGGGATGGAAACCGAAGCTCCCGGAGATCGAGGACATCGTCGCCACAGCGTGGCAATTCGAGAACAAGCGCCTGATGCGGCAAGGGTGAGGGTCCATTGCCAGTCCACGCATGAGTCTCATCGCGCGACTGGCAACTTTCCGAAAAAACCCTTATTACGCAGATCGCCGTTACACCGGACTCCGTGATCGAGCGATCGGGGCGAATTAGTTGTAGGCTAGTTTGGTATGAAGATTCGTTCCTTGGTTGCTCTCACCGTTCTAGCCGCGGCCCCGGTAATTGCTCAGCTCGCCTCACCCAATGCCGCCGGCGTCGCTATCGGTCACATTCACATCAACGCCACGGATATGGACGCCCAGCAACGTTTCTGGACGGAGGTGGGCGGAACAATAGTCACCCGTGAAAAGATCGTGATGGCACAGTTCCCGGGCATATACGTGCTGTTGCGGAAGCAGGACAACAGCGGAGGCACGGTGGGATCGGTCGTGAACCACTTCGGCTTCTTCGTCAAAGATTTTGACGGATCCGTCGCCAAATGGAAGGCTGCCGGCCTCAAGTTTGAGACGGCCAACAATCCTGGGCAAGGCTTCCTCACCGGTCCCGACAACGTCCGCGTCGAGATCTACGAGAACAAGACGATAGCGACCGCCATACAGATGCACCACATTCATCTGTTCGTCCCGGATCCTTTGGCGGCCCAGAAGTGGTACATGCAGAACTTCGGCGCCACTGCCGGCAAGCGTTTGCAGTTCGATACCGCCAATGTCCCAGGCACCGAGATTACGTTTACCAAGAGCGATACACCCCAGGCCCCGACCAAAGGCCGCTCCGTGGATCACATCGGCTTTGAGGTGCAGAACATCGATGTATTCGTCGCCAAACTCCAAGCGGCGGGAATCAAAACCGACGCCGCCATCCGCAACAGCGCCAACGCGTCCGGCCTGCGGATCGTCTACATCACCGATCCCTGGGGCACCGAAATCGAGATCACCGAAGGCCTGAGAACGCCGCCGCCGTCGACATCGAGCCGCTAAAACCCCGAGCGTTCGCGGGCCCGGTTCCAATCGCCCGTGTCTGGCTTCCTTGGGGGGGTCTGTTAAGATTCGGCGGGAATGGGTCGGAGCCTCAAGCAGCAAAGCCAGCAAGCAGACTCGTTCTTGGCCCGAGGGGGATTCCATCGTTGTGAATTCGGAAGCCGTAATGACGCCCTAATCATTTTGTGAGATTTGATTGGTGCACCTCAACGGCCGGGTCCAGCGCCTCGACCTGGGCCACGCTGTCGGCGTCCTCGGATGGTTGCCGCGCCTTTCGCGGCGAGCGCGCTAGATCAAGCCCCTGTGCGATGTGCGTGGGCGACGCGCGCGCCGATGTCGACTTCCAAAAAGTCAGTTTGGCGGTTATGGAAGAGCAGGAGCCAGCGGCGGTGAGCCCGGGGCGCTCAGGAAGGGCATCACGGTGCAATCGTCAACTGCGCACGACTTTCCGGAACGACTTCGCACGCGGGGTGAGCCTCGCGGCCAGCCGGTGAATGAGTGGGTGAGCGAGTCCTTCTTCCGTCATGCTGCGTTCAACGTCCGGAAGGCGAGTACATAGCGTTTCGCTTGATCTAATATGAGGTGGCGCGGCAAAAGGACGGTAGCGGCGTTACAGTTCCTTCAACCCTCTTCGTACCCGGAAGCCATGAACTCGATGCCCTTTGAGAATACAGCTCGCCAAGCTGTTGCCACGTCATCGTTGAACTTGGGGTCGAAACGGTCCACGGTTTCGATCAAGCAGTCCAGCCAAATCTGGTACAGTCTCGGAGGTATGTCGGTGCCCCGCTTGCTGTGGCGTTCGGCAAGCTTCTGAAGATAATCGTCGTCCGGACGACCTGTCCCATAATAAACACAAAGGATTGCAATTGACTTCTTTAGCATCCGAACTTGTCTCTCCATATCGGTGTTGCGAAACTTGTTTGCTGCCTCCGGGCTGCTTGCAATCAAGAGAGCGTAGAACGCGGAGAAGAACTCGCCACTCTTTCCGGGCGCGTTCATGACTCTTTCGTAGCTGTCGTTAAAGATCCGGGCCACTTCGTTTTGTTCCATCGAGCCTCCTCAACCATCCTGCGACCTACTATCAAAACCTACGTGACAGGCCAGTGTACAAATTCGCGGTGCTTTACTTCGAATATGCGATGTTGATGACAGTGGCAGCCATACGAGCATCGTGATCAACTCCTATCAACTCCTGTGCCAATATGGGCGTCGAAACGACACGCTCAGATGCCGCCAGCGGGCGAAGCGAAGCTTCGATAGCTCGGTCGCGATCGACATCGGAGTGGAACGCCGTTGCAGAGTGCCGGAGGAGTCCGAAGCTGAGGCAGTCGGCTTCCTGAACGAGTCGAACGATGGCCAAGACCTCGGGCGGAATCTGGCTCCTCTCCTGGCCGTACAAATGATGGACCCGTATCATCTCGCACACCGACTCCGGCAGATTCCAGCGGCTGCACACTTCGTACCCAAGGGTGGCGTGATCGAAACCACACACTTGAAGTTCAGCCGCAACCAGCTCCAACGGGCTGGCCACATCGGCTTCGTCGAGCTGCGCCATTTCCTGGGGCAGGTTTTCGAAAATCAAGAAACGGCCAATGTCATGGAGCAGACCAGCTAGAAAGCACTCCTCCAGTCCGAGACCCATGTCGGGACGCAGCGTCGCCAACCGGCGAGCAGCCAGGGCCGTCTGGATGGAGTGAATCCAAAGATTACGTTGCCCTCGCGTATGGGGCACGAACACCTCGACGACCGACAATGCCAAGATCATGTTGGCGAGACCTCGCGAGCCGACTCGAAGAATCGCTTCGGGAATCGTGTCGATGACGCGCCCACCAACGAGAGAAGAGTTCGCCAGCCGCATGAGTCTAAGCGCTAAGGGCGGGTCACTGCGAACGAGTGCGTCGATCTCGTCGGTTGCGTTCCCAGAATCGAGATCGAGGGCAGCAAGGCGGCCGACGACCGCGGGTAACAGAGCAATGCGCTCGATCCGCGATTCCAGGCTTGCAATCGTTCTTCTCTGAAGCTCCGTCAAGGGCATAGCATATCCGCGCCCCTAGAAATTTCCCTGTGTTAGAGAGACGTTTAACCTTATCACAAGAGAATACCCGCGTATTAAACGAGACGAGCCGAAGCACCGTTCGCAAACTCCGGGGCCACTGTGTGCTGAGGTGGGTGGCTGTTTCTGGCCGATTTGTTCCGGTTCCACCGGGCTTGGTTATGCAGCGAGGAACTGGTTGATGAGAGCAGCGGTGTCATTAGGGTTCTCTTCCGGGAAGAAGTGGCCACCTTTCATTGGCTGTCCCTGAGCGCGCGGGGCCCATTGACGCCAAATGCCCAGCGGGCCGCCATCTTTTGCATAGAAAGTGTCGAGCGGACCTCCCTCGGCCCCGGCGGGGATGAAGAAGGGGTCATTCTTACCCCAAATCGCCAGCAAGGGCGGCTTGGCCTTGCGAAAGTAATCCTGAAACGCCGGATAGAGCCTCACGTTCGACGCGTAATCGAGAAACAAATCCGCTGAATGTCTTTGTTCCCAGGACGCTCAGACAGAGCCGAATCCAACGTGTACGATTCCGGCGGAACACTTTCCGGATCGCCCACGCCGTGCGTGTACTGCCATCGCGTTCCTTCCAGTGTCAGAATGTTTTTGCGGAGCACTTCTCGATTCTCAGGCGTTGGCTCAGCCCAGTATTTCCGGATCGGCCCCCAGGCATCGCCCAACCCTCCTTCATAGGCATTCCCGTTCGTGAAACGATAGCTGTGACTCGATCCGGGTGGGCCATCGCCAGACGGAATCCAGTTGACCGGTCTCCAAGAAGTTGAGCGAGATCACGCGCTCAAAAGAGCGAGCACCCTTCGGCGGCCAGCTCGGGACCTCGACGCCGAACAGCTTGGCGTATGAGGCAGGTGCCAAAGCTTTTCCCCCTATGTGAGGAGATATGGCCGGGACCTGCGATGAAGCTAGTCGGCCCGCTTGCTGCTCGCTCGCCGGGGTTTCGGCTTGCTTTTGCCCTTGAGATTGAGCGCTACTGCGGCGCGGATGAGATCCTTCAAGGCCGCCTCATCGACCTTGTCGCCTTCGTAGAGATCAATCGCCCGCCATCTATTGCCTTCAAAGCCGGCATTGAAGAGCTTGTCCCGATCTGGAAGGCTTGCTCCCTGAGAAAAGGTGATTTTTACCTTATCCTTGTGAGCGTTGGCCACGCAGATTAGTCCGTCGTGAGACCAACACGGAGAGCCCATCCATTTCCATTCCTCGATTATCTCGGGGTCTGCCTCGCGTATGATTTGGCGCACTTTCGCGAGCGTCTTCCCGCGCCAGTCCCCAAGTTCTTTGATCTTCGCGTCGATTAATGCAGCGGCAGATTCCACCGGGACGGGCCTTTTCATGTAGAACTCCAACTCTTGCACCTATTTTAGCTGCGCTAAGCGTAACCTGGACCCTTCGCAAGTGGAAGCCTCTTCTGGTTCGATAGCAGTTCGGAAAGATGGTGGCGACCCGGGTGCGGCTTGGCTGGGGTGGTCTTGGCGGCGACGAGGGCCGGCTTCTGTAGGGTCGATTCCATGGGGTTCGTCTTCCCACTCTTCAACGCTTCGGGACGTTGGGCGGCCAACCGGGGGTCTCAACGCCGAACTGCTTTGCGTAGCCGTACCACTTGGGAAGTGAGATGTTCTTAGCGCATAAAAACTAAGCGCCCGTAGCCCTAGCACGCCGAGCAGAATCTGGCGTCTCGATACTGTGCTTCTTTCGTGCGTATCGCAGTCTATCGCGACTAACACCCAGATTACGAGCTGCCTGAGTCTGGTTACCACCAGCTTCTTCCAACGCTTGCAAGATGAGCCGGCGTTCTTGCAGTTTGAGGGTGTCTGCGTGCGGCCGCAGCTGTTCCAATCCGGGAGCCTGCAAGTACGGGGGCAGGTCCTGCACGTCGATCATGTTCGTCATCGTCATCATCCCAGCGTGCCCAATGACGTTCTCCAACTCGCGGACATTTCCAGGCCACCGGTGTCGCGAAAGCTGGATCTGCGCGCGCTCGGTCAGCCCGCGTAGCTCCTTGCCGTACTGTAGCGCGAACCGGCCGACAAAATGACGTTCGAGCAAAGGCAGGTCTTCCATGCAGGCGGCCAGCCGCGGAGTCTTGATCTCCACCATGCAGAGACGGTAGTAGAGGTCCTCCCGAAAACGCTTCTCGGCGATTGCAGCGCGAAGGTCATGGTTGGTGGCGGCCACGACACGAACGTCAACTTTACGGACGGTTAGCCCTCCCACGCGCTGCACCTCCTGATTCTGTAGTACGCGGAGAAGCTTGGACTGAGTGGAGAGCGGCATATCACCGATTTCGTCCAAGAACAGCGTGCCTGTATGAGCGTGCTCGAACAGTCCGAGCTTATCTTGGCTTGCGCCGGTGAAGGAGCCTTTCACGTGGCCGAATAGCTCGCTCTCAAACAGTGCTTCCACCACGGCTGAGCAATTTAGCACGACATAGCGACTTGAAGCGCGCGGGCTGAGTCTGTGGATCGCGCGGGCAACCAATTCCTTCCCTGTGCCGGTCTCTCCGCTGATCAACAGCGTACGATAATGCGGAGCCACGCGCAGCATATACGAGAACATCTGCCGCATTAGCGTGGTCTGGCCGACGATTCCCTCGAATTCCGAGTTCGTTCGTAGGTGATCTTCCTCTTGTTGCAGCGACATCATGAGCCGACCCTTTTTCAGAAATCTATACTTCCCGGCGAGATCCGCAGGCACGGCCGCATGAGGCTACAAACCGAGATTTGCCTAGTATGGGGGTCGGTGCGGACTCCAGTCTGTTCAAAATTGCTCACTTGGAATGTTAATGCGCGATAAGTGGCCACGTCTGCGCTTTAGGCCGCGTCCGTGATGGAAGAGCGGTAAAGTGGCGGAGCGAAGGTAGCCTTCGCCACCGGCCCACGCCTACCGGCACTGTCACCGATCGCGCATTTCGGGAATCGCGATTTCGGGTGGTGGCTCTACTACGGGCGACGTGCCGTCCTTCCCCATAGAACAAGACCGGGGTGGGGCTCGTAATGCGCTACAGCCGAGCGACGTTTTTTGCGTGCGGGCACCCGAGCCTGCGGTTCCTCGATCCGTGCACGTTTGGTTAACTGCCGGGGGGCCACCGGTAATGGATGTGTTGGATGAAAGTCAGACGCATTACGGCGCCTGGCTGGTCCAAAGCGACGACTCATCAAAGCGCGAGTCGTCAATCTGCAGCTTGAAAATGTCGGGCCGATAATAATGACCGCTGACGTCGAGCGATTGGCGGCCCTGGCGTACCCGCTCCAGGTCGATCTCGTATGCGATCAATCCCTCCGTTGCAATCACGGGCTCGATAACGGTCGAACCGTCCGGTGCAACCAGCGACGTGCCGCCGTTGAAGATCATGTCGTATCCTGCCTCTTCCAACGGCCGCTTGAACTCGAAATCGTCCGCCACGTCCGCCATCGAGAGCAGTCCATGGACACTGAGGGACCAGACGCGGCCTTCTCTGGCGATCGCTCCGACGATCCCCTCCGCCACCGCCGCGTTGCCCGGCCACACGCTGACATGGAGATCTTCGCCGCCGGAATAGAGGGCGAACCTCGCGAGCGGCATCCAGTTTTCCCAGCAGCAAAGTCCGCCAACGCGAACGCCAGCGATCTCGTGGACTTTCAGGCCATGAGCGTCGCCGTAAGCCCAGCAAAGCCTTTCGTCGTAGGTCGGAATCAACTTGCGGTGCACGCCAACCAGACCGTGGTCCTGGTGGATGGTCAGGAGCGAACAGTGAACGGTGCCCCGACCGGCAGATCGACCGCGTTCGTTGATTCCCACATGCACGGATATCCGGTGATCGCGCGCGGCTTCGACAATCCATGTGATTTCGCGCGAGTCGGTCTCGACGGAGGCCTCGAGAAACTGAGCATAGGCCGTCCTCTGACGGGCGCTGTCGAATGAAGCTCCATCGGTTCGGCAGAGCCAGAACGGGTACCCACTGAGGAAAGCCTCGGGAAAAACGAGAAGCTGAACGCCATCCGCCGCGGCGGCGCCGATCGTTTCGATGATCCTTTGTGTCGTGCCGGCCTTATCCAGCCATTTCGGCCGGATCTGCGCGCCCGCGATCTTCACCTGGTTCCCCGCATGTGCCGCCGGTCAGTACATCTCGAAGTATTCACGATGTTCCCAGTCCGTGACCGCTGAGAGAAATCTGTTGATCTCGAATTCTTTGAGCATGATCAGGTAATTCCAGAACGTCTCTCCGATCTCCCGTTTTATCACTTCGTCGCGCTTGAATGCCTCAACAGCGTCCATGAGGCTGCGCGGCAGGAGGGGGTTGTCGGCGAGATATGCGGCTTTGGCAGGCGGGCCTGGATTGCGCTTCGCGGCGATCCCGTCTCTTCCGGCAATCAGCTGTGACGCGATATAGAGATAAGGGTTGGCCGCGGGGTCGCCAATGCGGTTCTCGATGCGAGAGCCTGGGTCACCGGGCGACCCGATGACGCGGAGCATGGCGCCGCGGTTTTCCAGCGCCCAGCCAGCCTTGTTGGGAGCGAAACCATCCGGCCGCTGGCGTTTGTACCCGTTAATCGTTGGCGTGGTGAGCAGAGATGTGCCGGGAGCATGCGCCAGCAGGCCGCCGAGATAGTTCATTCCCAGACATGACAAAGGACCCTCGCCCGTCTCCTCGACGAATGCGTTGGTGCTGTCCGATCTGCGCAGAAGCGACTGATGGATGTGCCAGCCGCTGGGAAAGACATTCGGGATGTGCGGTAAGGCCATGAACGACGCATGCAGGCCATTGCGGCGGCAGACCTGCTTAATCGCCGATCTCAGCAACAATGCCGCGTCCGCAGCTTCCTCGGCTGACATCGGCGCGAACGTGACCTCGCACTGTCCGGGACCCCATTCGTCCTCCAGAGTTGAGAGCGGCAGTCCCAGCGCCTCCAGGTTGGTCTGAAGCAGGCGCAGGACCGAATCGATCTCATCGCTCCGGTTCTCGGTGAGATATTGGTAGCCGTGCGCGAGCATCGAAACTTCCGGAGGCTCGGGCGGGTATCCGCTGGCTTCCGGGGCGAGCTTCGGATTCTCCAGTCTGAAGACGTAAAACTCGAGCTCGAGGCCAACCACCAAGTCGAAGCCCTCGGCTCCAAGCTTCGCGATCTGATTGCGAAGGACCTGCCGCGTTGAGAGCGGGCATGGTCGCCCGTTCGACAGATATGCATCGCTCAGTATCCAGCCGGTGTCTGGCAGCCAGGGCAGTTTTCGGAACGTGAGGGGATCGGGAACGAGCACGCCATCGGGCAGGCCGATCATCTCCGGAATGTTCAGCGCGTTCTCACTCCCGAAAGGAGGGACGACCGGGTGATTGGTCGTGTCGAAAATGGCCGTTACCAGTTGGAAGTCTTGTCCTCTTCGCAGGCTTGCAGCAAACTCGGCGGCAGATACGGTCTTCCCGCGCACGATTCCATGCTGGTCGCCCCACCCAATGCGGACGTAGCGGATGTTCTCCTTGTCGATCCGGGTCAGAAGCCCCGTGGCCGCTTCTTTCTGCTCGGTTGTCCAGAGATTATGGTGCGCGATGAAATGGGACGATTGGCTGGGCATGGCGGCTTGGAACACCGCTAGTATACCGATAGGATGCTGAAAGCTTCAACGTGCTTGAGTGATGAGATCGCGGTCGTCGTGAAGTGCTTCCTCACGGCGAGATCCGATTGAAATGTTCAGGCGCTCCGGCCCGAGTGACGATGGGGGGGCGCAGCGGTCGTTTGCAGGATCGTTCTGAGCTGTCCTCACTTAGTCAAATTTCGATAGGGCTGCACGAGCGTTCATGTTTACGGCGTTGTCCCCGCCCTCTGGCGCGATGACACCAGAGGAAAGGACGCTCCGCAATGTCCTTTACATCTCATCAGAGAGACAATAATTCGAACCGCTGATGGCTAGTCGACAGGCAGCACAGCGAGTCGCATAACGCAAGCACCGGGACCGTTGACAGCATCAGGAATCGAGATATATATGGTTGACGAACTCGACGGATCGGCGGCTAGCGATTAAGCCCTGAGCTTCTCGAATGTCGGCTCTACTAATGGAAGCCAACTCCCTCTGGCATCCAGGACTTATCTTTCCGAAGCCGGTTCTTGCGTGTGCTTTCGGCAGGGCTGTGTTGCTCATCTTAAGAACGCTTTTCTTGAACCATGACGCGCATTCCGGAAGTTATCCGCTTTGCGGTCTCACGCCCAGAGCGCCACGCGGAGTGTGTATCCACTGTTTCAATTTACCCGCTGGCAGTCGCGGGTCTAACGGAGGGCACGCAAATGCTTGATGAAAATCGCGGTTGGGCATGGCGGACGCGCATCGTCGAACGGGGCACGCTACTGAGGCCAGTAGTCTCGTTTTTCCAATAACTTAGCCCCACGTTGACTTTAAACGGAGCACAAATGGAGCACAGCATGGAACAGGCTAGCGTAAGTCGTTGAAAAGGATGGAGCGGGAGACGGGACTCGAACCCGCGACGTCCAGCTTGGGAAATTGACCGTAGATTGATAATACAAAATTTGGCGTCTACCGGGTTGATTGCTGACGATCC